>JACCDO011136665.1_pt1 | contig 115709 bp, 116 predicted proteins | sample 7446101 | NCBI WGS metagenome assembly JACCDO01 (sample SAMN15323440, study PRJNA562643) | freshwater metagenome | isolation source: river surface water | place: USA:Blue River Watershed | collected 2017-08-16
TGTTGAGGTTGAGGTTGAGGTTGAGGTTGAGGTTGAGGTTGAGGTTGAGGTTGAGGTTGAGGTTGAGGTTGAGGTTGAGGTTGAGGTTGAGGTTGAGGTTGAGGTTGATATTGAGGCGGCTGTTGATATTGAGGCGGCTGTTGATATTGCGGTTGCGGTTGATATTGAGGTTGATATTGAGGTTGATATTGCGGTTGATATTGAGGCGGCTGTTGATATTGCGGTTGCGGTTGATATTGAGGCTGCTGTTGATATTGAGGCTGCTGTTGATATTGAGGTGGCGGTTGCGGTTGATATTGAGGTGGCGGTTGCGGTTGGAACTCACGCGATCTATGTCTAGGCGTTAACTCGTTTATTATTTTATCTGAACCAGCCAAAGGAACAATCTGTCGCGAAGTAGATGGCGGGGTAGATATAGATATCTTACGTGAAGACCTACTCCTAATAGCAGTTGGGTAACGTGATTCATCTTCCTTAAAAGATTCTTCTTCGGTATACGAATCAACCTTTTTATTCACGCGATTGGCTAGAAGCATACTATTGTAATCAAGTCCTGCAGATGACACGTTAGAAAGCTCTCCTTTACTACCAACCAACATATCGCCATACATTGCACGTGAAAGCCCCTTCAGCTGCGAATAAACGTCATGCGCCTCATCCCATATATTCAATTCATATAACACTGAATTATCCAAAAATCCATACGAAAACACAGTCTGTCGCAAACCATCTTTATATTGATCCAGACAGTACGAATGTGCCGTTTTAATAACCAAATCTGTCACTGCAAATACGACTTGCGATACGCTACGGTCAATGCACCCGCTGTATTCCAAACAGAACATCAGAGGGAAGACCGGCCACAACACGAACATCAGTCCGAATACTCCATCAATGTAACCTTTCTTCTCGTCCATAGGCGTTTTCATTCGGAGAATGCCTTTCGGAAAATTTTCTGTTGCATAACCAAGTCGTTTCACATTATCTAGTATTTGTGTATCAGAGCACAGACAGTCATTTAGTTTATGGGCGTGAGTGACTATCTTAAACAGTAATAACCAAAATCCGGAATTGAGTACACAACCAATTGCAAACCACGCCCATCTTGACGATGCTTCAGTGGCGGTATCCGCGAATAGGGCTGTCATAATTGTAAAGAATGTCAATGAAAACATAGTAACTGCATACGGAGCCCCTATTGTGTTTATCATCTCATACACCATTAGAGGACAGGTTATCAAATAAGATCCATATCTATATTTACTGAAAAATCCGAACTGGTTCTCTATAGTCTCTAGCGTTTCACCCATATATTGTAATGCGGTAATCAAATTCACAAACGCTGGTAACATATCAATCTCAAAGTGTCCGCTATAATCGCGCATGTGATTTCCTGCCTGAATCGTAGGTCCCGTCTTGTTACGATATGCACGAATCGTATAGTACATGGACGACGCAAACGTACCTATCCCACCTATAACTGAGAATGTGATGACTGTATTATCACCTATAAGCATTTTCGTTTTATAAATTACAAAAATTTTTCTTTAAATATTTTCAATTTTATTTGGATTAGAATGACAGTTCTTAAAAATATTACTTTATAGAGCCGTAGGTTACCTGTGAAAATTGATTTATCTTGCATATTAATATGTTTTTATAATATATTAATATGTCTCTCAAAGCAGTGTACATTAACGCAGGTAATGATTTGGTGCCGGTTCTCGCCTTTCCGAATATAAAGGATTTTGTTTATATTGATCGCACGTTGCCCTCTACAAAAATACTACTAGATTATGGATTTCAACTGATACATGAAATAGAAAACGCATATATGTGTTTTGTGAATGGAACACAGATCATAAAGTACTATAAGTGTAATTTTCCGATTCAGATGAATGATGTACTGCGCCAGGATCTCCTAGAGTGTAATGCTATCGTCTTGTATGGACGCGATCAACATGTCAGCATTTTAGATTATATACAGAGCAAACCTACATTGTGTATTAGCGAGCGAGTAAGTGAATTTAACCCTTGCTATATGAAGTTCAAAGGGCATCCTGAGAACGCATCTAAAATATACATGTTTAAAGAACCGCATGAAGAGGAAGATGAAGATGATGGAATGAGTTTTGATATATTCGATGTGTTTTCATTGTCGTACATTTGATTATTGTTTCTAATCGGAATCAGACGATGAACTACTTGATCTAGATGGGCGTGACGCATAATGAGAATGTGCTCGTAAGGGTGGGCTAGAACTACGGTCAACGCGAGCGCGCGGATAACTCGCGACTATTGTATGCAAAGTGCCTTCACGATTCATAATATGGTTTGTGCCACGTGGAGGTCGTGCTGTATCAAGACCGAACTGTAACTCCGGGTGTTCGCGTACATAATCATATATGGCCGTTACGTCTAGTGTTCCGTCAATTCTTTGTGTTATATTATGAAAATCGCGAGCGCTTAAATTAGTCTCATTAAAAATATCTGCGCGATAAGTAGAGTCTGTACGAATTTTATACCGAATGCGCGAACTCGTTTCGCCGCCCCTCTTTTTTCGTGTTGCGCCGGATGGCTTTCTCTTAGTTTTAGTTTTAGTTTTAGTTTTACGCATTATATATATTATAAAAATACTAAATCTCAATTCAATAAAAAATAATAAATAATAAATAAGCTAATGAGTTGTTAATCGTGCAAACGAACGTACAATGTAGTGTCGTTGGATTTAAAGTATTCCTCTACCGTTTCGTTTTCGTCGACTAGCATTGGCGGATGCTCGTCTACGCACTCCGATCCACGACCCTGGATAATATAGAATTTCTTTCCGTCTCCGATATTCATATCGCTACGCAGCTTGTTAATCGTTATTTTGTAGAATTCTTCCGTATCCATTTCGTCGGGCACATTATACGTCACCGTCGTGGTAGAGAAGCAGAGTTTAAATGTGAGTTCCATTTAATTGTGTTGGTGGGTTGAGATGACGTACTTTATACAATCAAAACCAGGGATCAATTTTTAAAAATCAATAAGTACAATATCACTAATACAATTGATTTGAAGATAAATATCTAATATCTATAATGTCCGAATTCCGCGAAGCACGAAAAATACGAAACAGTACAATAGTTACATCCGTTGCATTTACTAACAATGTAGCAGAGATCGCGTGCGGTAACTATGATAACACAGTTAAAATATGGAATGTCGGCACAGGTCAACTAATAGATACATTAAAAGGACGTCCTTCGTGGGTAAATTATGCGATAATTAACAATAACAGAACGTTAATTGCTTCGGGATACGAAAGTAAGAAGGTCAATATATGGAGCGCTACCACAGGTAGAATTGTATATAAGTTGAAAGGGCATTCTCTTACAGCAACCTCTGTAACATTCAGTTGTGATGGAATGCAAATTGCATCAGGAAGTCATGATAAGACGGTAAATATCTATAACTCTGAAACGGGTAAAGTCGTACATACCTTGGAAGGACACTCTAACGTAGTAACGTGTGTGGTGTTTAGTATTGACGGTACGAGAATCGCGTCTGGGAGCCAGGACAAAAAATGTAAAATATGGAATGTCTTGACTGGAAGAGAAGAAAATACATTGAAAGGACATTTTAGAGAGGTTAAGTCAGTGGCATTCAGCAAAGATGGAACGCGACTTGTATCTGGAAGTGCAGACGAGAATGCCAGGATATGGAACACAATGACGGGTGAAGCTATATGTATCTTGCAAGGACACCTCGCTCCAGTTTCGTCAGTTGCATTCAATCATGACGGAAGGCGAGTTGTATCTGGTAGCCACGACAATACAGTAAAGATATGGAATGCTGAAACTGCAAAAATCTTACAGACATTGGAAGGACACACTTTCTATGTGAATTCTGTAGCATTTAATCACAACGGAACACAGATCATATCAGGTAGTAGCGATTGGACCATTCGGGTATGGGAAGACAGTAAAACACTCGCGCGAATAACACTGAACAACGTAGAGATAGTTATGTATGGAATGGCCGGTAAATATAACGCAAATTTCAATGAAGTTGGAATCAATGTGAAAATAGCCGAGTTTTTATATCCAGAATACCAAGATTTATTTGATGAATACGTAAAGAACTATTACAAATAATACGTTCTTTAAGTAGGAAAATCAATAAGTGTTAGAATTGTTTGGAAGGACTGCATTATTAATAGGTTGAAATATTTTTTGGACATTTTAAGAATGTCCAAAAATGAATTAGGCGACTTCAAAATTTTGAAAAATCACACTTCTTAGCATGATGCTTTGAAAACCAGTTAATTTGTAAAAGTTTTGTTAGCATAATATTTTTATATATTTAGGAACATTTAGGAACATCTGAAAAGCACTTTAAAAATTAAAGACATTTGGAAATGTTCCAATTATTTTACAGGATACGTGGTAACATGTAAATTAAAATGTTACAATATAGAAAACAGATGTTAAAATGTTCCAAAGATTACGAATGTTCTCTGTGTAATTATTCGTGTAAAAAACAATCAGTATTGGATAAGCATTTCAATACAAATAAGCACAAGTTAAATGCCGGTATTGTTGTTGATACGCCTTCTGTACGGACAACTGATAAAAAATTACCATATGAATGTAGTACATGCACTAGAAATTACACAAATTATAAGTCATATTACAGTCACAAAACCAAATGCGAATCATCCAAAAATAAAGATGATGTAGTTCATGCGCTATTGAAAGAGACACAAGAACTACGTAATTTGATAGTCGAACAATCAAAAATAACGAACAATGTTATGAATAAAGCATTGGAGCTATGTAAACCGGTAAATAATAACAATAACAATACCACGATCAATCAAACCAACAACAATAATCAGCGGTTTAACATCAATCTATTTCTCAACGAGCAATGTAAGGATGCGATCAACTTCTCTGACTTCGTAAAGAACATCCAGATTTCCTACGAGGACTTGGAGAACAACGCCCAACTCGGATTCGTAAATGGCATTTCAAAGATATTCTTGGATAACTTGAAGCAACTTGATATTACCGAGCGACCCATTCACTGTACGGATGTGAAACGGGAAACAATGTATATCAAAGATGAGAACACATGGACCAAACAGCCTGATGATGACAAGCTACAGAAGGCCATACAAACAGTATCATATAGGAGTATGGGAAAATTGGCAGAGTGGAAAAACGAGAATCCAGATTATAAAGATTGTAATTCCGAGTTCTCTCAGAAATGCCTTGATATCCAGAAACAAACACTTGCTGGAAGTGAACGTGGAGTTTACTACCCGAAAGTGATCCACGCCCTCGCGAGAGAAACCACAGTAGAAAAATAAGGATGGGTTAAAGGGAAGCGCCTTCGGCGCAATATTAAAACTCCGTTTTCAAAGACCTATGTTTCCCTTCTTTAAGTAGGAAAATCAATAAGTGCTATAATTTTTAATCGGCCTGCATTATTAATAGGTTGAAATATTTTTTGGACATTTTAAGAATGTCCAAAAATGAATTAACATACTTCAAAATTTTGAAAAATCGCACTTCGCAGCATGATGCTTTGAAAAGCAGTTAATTTATAAAATTTTTGTTAGCATAATATTTTTCGCGTAGATTTTCCTGGCATTTTTTTTGTTCTTATAATATAGAACCTTTAGAATAAAGATCATGCCAAAAACTGCCGAAACTTTCAATTGCGAAAAATGTGACTTTAAATGCTCTAAACAATCAAACTGGACTACCCATTTATTGACTCGTAAACATCAAAATAGAATGAAATTGAATGAAAAAAATGAAGTAGATGCCGCACCATCATTCGTTTGTAAAAAATGCGATAAGTCATATAAAGCACGAAATAGCCTGTGGTACCATGAAAATAAATGTTCTCTCAAACCAGTCGTTATAGAGAAAATTAATTCAGATCTAATTGAACGCATATTAAATGACAGACAGCGCATATTAGATGACAACGCAGAACTACGTAATTTCATAATGGAGCAATCTAAAATTACAACTGAAACCGTAAACAAAGCACTTGAATTGTGTAAACCAGTCAATAACAATACCACGATCAATCAAACCAACAATAACAATCAACGGTTTAACATCAATCTATTCCTCAACGAGCAATGTAAGGATGCGATTAACTTCTCAGACTTCGTAAAGAACATCCAGATTTCCTATGAGGACCTGGAGAACAACGCGCAACTCGGATTCGTAAATGGGATTTCCAAGATATTCTTGGATAACTTGAAACAACTGGATATTACAGAGCGACCCATTCACTGTACGGACATGAAACGAGAAACAATGTATATCAAAGACGAGAACACATGGACCAAACAGCCAGATGATGACAAACTACAGAAGGCCATTCAAACAGTATCCTATAGGAGTATGGGAAAGCTGGCGGAGTGGAAAAACGAGAACCCAGATTATAAAGATTGTAATTCTGAGTTCTCCCAGAAGTGCTTGGATATCCAGAAGCAAACGCTGGCAGGAAGTGATAGAGGTGTTTACTATCCGAAAGTGATCCATGCACTGGCGAGAGAGACGGTAGTAGACAAATAAGGGGAACATACGGTTCCCCTGGCAGGTTCCCCTTATTATCTAAGTGCAGTATATACAAAAAAAGAATGGATATTAAGTGGCAAATTTCTCTTTTCTCTGCGTTAATTTTCCTCCTCGTCGTTCACCCAATGACATACAAGCTCACCCAGAAGCTGTTCGGGGGCATTTTAGGTAAAATTGCCGACCCGAGTGGATGCCCGACGACCATTGGTTTAGCACTTCACACAATCGTATATATATTACTGGTTCGGGGATCTATGGATTTTCGTTTGTTTTAAACATTATCATCTACCTTCACTCGCGGAATCGGAGTGAACCCGTCTGCATGCCACTTATCGAGGAGTGCTTGCTGTTCCGGTTCCGATAGTCCACGTAGAGGCGAGTTATCTACTACCATTACGGCATCAACCTGACAGTTTTTGCATACCAAACAATTGTGTACTTTGGAAAGATGATACGCCTCATATATATTGCGACAGTAGACACAGGCCACCACGTTCAGTTTGTTTGGAACGAACTGGTTCACGTTGTTAGTAACATACGGCATGTATTCAAGTTCAGACATTTTTTGTACTGGGTATACCATATACTCAGTACAAAATAACAGATTCAATTTTTTAACAGTTTATAATATCTTGAGCTTCAATCAAGAAAAATTCCGTGTTTTGATAATACTTAGGTTGCTCCTCTAAATTAGGTTCGTTTAAAATAATGCGATCGCTAATTATTATGGGATTATAATTAATATAATCCCTTATTCCATCTATACACTGTTGAATGGAAACACCCTCAGACATTTTACCATAACCGCAACATAACGATGTAAAAATAATATCAACATCATATAAGTTTTCTTTTCTATTTACCAAGATGTTATATAAAACTGCAATAGTAGCGTAATATGCGTTTTTCGTATTTGACACGTTTTGTGGTAATAACATGGTCGGCGAAACCACGAGTGATTTGTTGCCTCTATCTACTATTATAGAACTCCCGATAGGTAAATATGGTCTACCTACAATGGTTTTAATACCCATTTCTATTACAATATTTCTAACCTCCGATTCAATGCCAGGAAAAATAATGCGACTTAACGCGAAATCAATGCCGCCATCCATAAAACAGAAACTATTGGCGGGAGATACATAATAAGTTCGCCTAGTTGGATCTGCAATATAGTCCTGGATCTTCATTGTTCTCGCTTCAAATCCATATTCCCTAATCTTTTTCGTATACGTTTCATTCAGCGAAATAAAAATAATTGGCATATAAAGTTAAACACATATTTAATTTTATATACTTTACTAACACAACACAGTAATACCATTTGCCGTACAATAATCATATATCTTTTGCATTTTCTCATCGTTCTTTGGCCGGAATGGGTGTGCCACGATTTCCAGGCGCGACAATGAGGGAAAGTTCTCCAAATATGGGATGAAATCAAACCCCGCGCAAATCGTCAATTCATTTACACTCCAATTATAAATCTTACTGATGTCAGGAAGAACCGATAGACCAAAATCCAGTGGAGTGCCGTTACCAGATACCATTTTCAGTTTCTTGAGCCATCTCATCTTGGGTATCCTGCTGTAAATTTTCACAAACATCTCAGGTCCTAAACCTTTTTCTATGTAGAGATCGTTTATTACAATTTCTCCGCAGTAGTACATTGAATCGTCTTGACTTACTGATTCCAACGCCTCAACGCGCTTCTTCACATTAAACGGCCGCATATCCTCAGGAGTAACACGAAAATGGTTGGGTGTAGGACACAGATCGACGATCAGTGCCTCAAGTCTTGCGACTTTTGCACATAGTAATTCAATCCGATCTTCCAATTCCAAATGGTACGGAGTTTCGTCAGACATAGGGTTAAGTTATTATTGTTATTGTTTTATATAAAAAATAAAATCAATTTTTAAGGGTGAACATACAGTTCCCCCCTTAAAATTGATTCGCCCACCAGAAATCAAAATAGAAACCAATTGCAACAACCATCATGGAGCCCACCGAGATCACATACTTCTTTGAGAATTTCTGTAACAGAAACACCACTGCATTTGCGAATGGCGAACAGGACCGAGTTCGACGCGATTGTAAGTTCCTCCACGATCTAGTGACTCAGTTCCCCGATGCCAACGACCTAACAACGTACACTCAGATTTTTACACAAGATATTGAGTGGACCCGTCCAATGAATCGCCAATACGCGATCAACGGATTAACGCAGTATTTCTCCAGATACTATGATATCTTCAAGATAATTCAATACATATTGACGTCGGAACAGTTTATTACGTTAGAACAGCATGATGCGTTATTCGCGCTAACCAATAGCCATCAGACAATGACCCGAATCTATACCTATCTCATCAACAAACAGCTTTATGAAATTTACACCAAGTGGAAGGAGAATCCGCAGTACACGAAGGACGCAGTGACTATCCATAATAGGATCGCGGAAATCCATATCGCGAATAACATTCCGTCCAACTTCCCGGATATCCAGCAAATCGCAAATAAACCGACGCTGTTGGACCCTAAACAGTCATGGCGAACGTTATTGCAAACTCCGGTTTTGACCGACGACTTCTTGGTGCATATTAAGATATGGAGATTTCTGTCGGATTATTCGGTAATGATATCATTGCCGGTGACACCTACAAGGGATATGGCGAGGCCGTTGCTGGGAGCTCCAGAGAGAAAGAAGAAGAAGACGATCCCGGCAGCATTGAAGCGCAAAGTATGGGCGAAATGGTTGGGCGAGGAAACCGGAAAGGCGAAGTGCTTGTGTTGCAGTCTAACTGATATTACGCAGTTGAATTTCCATTGTGGTCATATAATTTCCGAGGCAGAAGGCGGAGAGTTGAAGGTAGATAATCTGAAACCGATCTGCCAATCGTGCAATTCATCTATGGGAACTACGAACATGGAGGAGTTTATGAAGAAATATGGTTTTTGATTACAAAAAAAAATACATATAATTTATTTTTTTTTACATTCCGCATCTCGTAATCCCTCCCTTGCTAATCTACATCCAAAATAAAGGGAGGGGGTTTAAGGGGGAACCGCAGGTCCCACCTTAGCAGGTATGAACTCCGTCGGTTTGATTCCATATACATGCATGTCACCTAACTTCTCCATACCCGCATAATACGCATCGTTCGCCTTAGCCTGACCGGGATCCTCTACAGCGCGTCTAATAAATGCCTCGGCGTCGGTTACATCCTCTATTTTTTTTAAATTTCCTAGACCAACAACTGGTGGCGTTCCATACTTACCCGCATATACTACACTGAATAATATATCATTCATATGATTGTGTATTCTAGTACTTGATTTGAAAGGCTCATCATCCCAAGGCATTCTATTTTTCAGATCATTTAACAATCTCAGATCATGACTCGGATTGGACTTTGTAGAACTAATATAATAATTCCAGTCTTCCATTACAGGTTCTAACCATCCATATCCACTCTCGTTTCCACATGTTTCACCGTTCTGGTTGCATTCGGCATTTATGTCTTTGGAGCATATGCTTGTGTAATAAGATACTGAGTTTAAACCCTTATTACCTAAGAAACATCTTCCATAGTCAATTATCTTAACAATATATTGACTCTTGAAATTTATAGTAGCACCATGCGGCAAATGATAATGAAATTCTATATATTTACCTGCAACTGGTTTATATAAAATTACATTATCTGGGTGTAAATCGTAATGTGTAAATTTGGAATAAACCATAGCTAATGTATAATATACTTGATAGAACGAATATAGTAAATCATTTATAATATAATTAAAATCGGGTGGGTTTTTTATTACTTTATCTCCAATGGAAGCGGCGCCTTTTATGTGCTGTACCAAAACACATACAGTCTTAGAATATTTGCAAGACTCTGGAAAATTAATTGAACCCTTTCTATATGGAATTAACATTGAGTTCAAATCCTGTCTACCCGGTGTCGCTGCTTGGAATTGAGCCCAATCAGATTCATTTTTATATCTATAATGTCCGTATGTCTCTATAAAACACGGAAAATATTTTAGCAAAAGATTATTAATAGTGGCTCCTATTAAATACTCATACATCAAGTTATCAGCATTTTTTTCTTTGGACGATTTTAAGATTGCATGGGCTTTGTATCCCTCGCGCTCATATTCAAGTTCTTTGACGAACCCATTAGCGGATACGGCGCCAATTGCCTTTATACTTTTCAGATATCCAAATTGTGTAAATCCATCAAAGAAATCAAATATTTTCTTTCGCTCTTTTCCGAAGGCGATGCAAACCCCCGAATCAGAGCAAACTGCTTGTAAGAACTTAGATCGGATCTTCTCTCCAACCTTTTTTACCCCAGTCTTTTTAATCAACTTACCTATGGTTTTTCTCGCGCGCTTTTCAGTAATTCGCCGCAAGGCTGATCGTAAACTGGCGCTTGTACGAGAACTCTTTTTTCTAGTTGCGCTTGGAGCCCTCGGTAGATCTACGCTCGGAGCCTTAGATAGTTTTATACTCGGATCCTTTGGCGGTTTTAAACTGGGTGGCTTTGGTAGCTCAACCACAACAGGCTGGTTTGCAACTTCCATTATATATAATATTGTGAAATTAATTAAATGTAACTCATAATTCATAATAGTCTAAATGTTACCACCAATTGTCGTTGACCGACTATATTCACCCAAGCTCAAATCGCTAGTGGACCAATATTATAAGGCATATGAAGCAAATGACGAGGACATGCGCGAACTTCTTATGGTAGAACTCACGTATAATTTGAGGCAGCAGATGGAGAAACAAGTACATTCCTATACTTGTCTGAATGAATTGTATACGGATTACACCAATGCCTGTAAGCATATACTACGACCAGAGTACTATGACACGAGTCTATATCCAGAGTTTCTGATAAATCGTGTGGTTTCGGTTATAATGAATGAATGCAGCAACACCATGACATGGATGAGATTGGATTGTTTCACAAATCGCTTGAAGTATTGGTTCAAGTATCTGAAGAAGGTCGGGGCGTTTAATATGGAGAATATAGACAATATCGTAGAAAAGATTACAAGAGAATCTAATACTATTGATTTTATGGTCGGTGATCTACACCAGTTATGTAAGGTGCTGTATGCGATTCCGAGTTACTATGAATCTTTGTATATACTACTCAGATTCCTTATAATGAATCAACTATCCGAAATATACGACCCCGATGAGCTATATAAGAAAAAGATGCTATACATCAAGTATGGAGAATTGCCAATCTCAAATTATATTCCGATTAATAAACCTAGTTTTCAATGTGTTCTCTATGGAATGTATCCGTATGAGGGAAATGAACTAGATATGATTTATTTGAAACTAGGCAAATTAAACGACCGAAATAACTTTCTAATTGTAGATTAACGATCGGATAGTGATGAATATCATAGCGATATGTATGATGATTATTAAGCAGAAAATTGATTAGGCTTACATTTATTATATTATAAAGTAACAACCTAAAACAAAATGCAACTCCGAAATGGTAAGAATACGCTTGGGTCTGCGTCAGTGCCTACCCCTGCGAATGAAATGTCGTTCGTAGACATGACTCGTGAGGCGCTGAGCCGTCACGTACAAATCTATGAGACGGCGACATATTATGAAAAACTAAACAGCCTCCTTGTAGTCTTCGGCATAATCAACGATCAATCGGTGGAAACGCTATCCGGTATGGGTGACGACTACAAGTTTCTTGCAACTGTATACAGAAAGACGGTGGAATTGATGTGCGTAATTGTTGAGCGCTCCTATACAAATGAATATACCGACGACGAAAAGATCGCAATCATTCGGCTACTCTCTCTGACGTATCAGGTTAGGTGGACTGTGTCTGACATACTATGGGAGGTAAGGACGCACCACCAGATCCAGGAGATGATGGAAAACGGCGACCGTCATTCGGACCTCCTGTACCGTTGCCTTAAACATATGGCAAGCGAAGAGTCAGAGTCCGACATTTATGAAGTTTATAAATACGAAGATGGAGAGTATACGGATGTAGAATTGTACGACTGGTATTTGCTACCGAATTATTGCAAAAATAGTAAGGCTGATGCGTACATTGAGAATGCGGATGTGTGTTTCGGTGATGAGATTAGTAGATACAATAGGAGACTGTGGTCTTGAGAGGGGGGAACCCAGGTATAGTGGGGAACCTAGGTTCTAGAAAGCTTCGCTTTCAACTGCGCCGAAGGCGGCAACCCTAACCCCACTCCTTTATATATCAACCATCTACAACCATTCAAGATAAAAACATATAATTTCCCCTCCTTACTTAACGGAAGGAGGGGTTTAAGGGGAACCTAAGGTTTCCCTTTTTTGTGTTGGATTTGATAAAATTGATTGAAATCAGCGCGTTTCTAAAAGGAAAACACTAAACCTACCAACAACTAACAATGCCTTCTGTTCATTCCGTCCCTGAGAAACCCTGGTCCATCTCGGACTTCAGGATCCAGAGACCTCACCTTGTCAACTTCTGTGACACTCAGATCGTCCCCCACACTAGAAGTACTATGTGTAGTCGGATCCTTATTAGAGCTCCCGTCAAATCCGGTAAGCGTGAGATCGCAGAATACTTGGCGCTACTGGACCAAAATAGTCCTAGCCGTATAGTTCACGTATTCTTGAGCGCATGGCACAGGACAGCAGATGACGAACAACGCAAAGAACTAGAGAAGCACAACCTACACGTCTTCTCAATAAATACCAAAACAAACAGGGACAAGTGCCTAGACTTCATGCAACAACAGATAAGGGTTGAACGCGAACTTCGCGTACACCTTGACGAATGTGACCATGGAACCGGATCAAGACAGCTGTTGAGTCCGATTTGGCAATACATTCGCGACCGCGATGACGTGAAGGCTATTCTTTACAGCGCAACCCCTGAAGAGGCATCGCTATCTGCGGATTTCTCTGATGAGAGTGAGGAAGAAGATTTCAACGAGATGATCGGCGAGTTTGAAGACGAGAACGTTAGTGTCATTGTGAGGTACGAACCGACCGCACAATTCTGTGGACCCGCCAAATTTCTGAGCGAAGGACTAGTCTTCAACGCCACGCCTGCATATGACACAATTGATGGTCGGGTACAATTGACACCTCAGTTCAAGCAGATAATACAAGATCTAAGGGGCGTTTTGCTGGTTCCTAACAATCAGCGTAATGTAATAATGTTGCGCTTGTCGTCGGGCGGAAAGTCCAAGATGGATCGTGCTATACGTACATTCCTCGGACATTTATCACAATTTCCCGAGCTTAGTGACTTTCTTGTGTACGTTGACAAAGACGATGATACTGGTAGTGGAAGCAGCGCTATTAGGAACAAGATACTCTGGTCTAATCCTCAGTATTGGAGGGGCATTACAACTACAGAACCTGTACTTATTGTTTACGACCAGACCAGCTCGCGGTCTACTGAGTGGGCTTGTCATAACCGAGTGTTCGCTACCCACGATTTCCGAGAATCTGTTGTCTACGCAACTGTGTCACAAGCACAGGAGAGAACGAACCATTATATTGGTTCTAAGTACGCCGAGTTTCAGCCAATACGTATCTACGGACACCTACGGTCATTCAAACTGTCTGCCGGGCAGATCGGCTATACGACGTATATGACGCCTACGCACAAGATCAAGAAGATAACTGTTAACGGCGCGGATGTATTTCGCATCGTAGAAATATCAAGCGGCGCCGTGATACAGCCTTATGTGGAGTATACAAATAAGCGAGATGCGGAGTATAAGTTGATGGAGATCGGTTCACACGCTGAACCGAAGCTTTCTCAGCGTGTAAAGGGAAGTGCTAAAGAAACGGTCGTCTGCGAGTCAGAATTCATCCCATGTAATTCCGAGACGTTTGATAGCATAGCTAAACCGGAGATGAGGAGAAAGCTCGGTGATGACAAAAGGGTTATTCATAATCCATTTGACCCAACGAAGATGACTGCAGATGGTAAGTATATGGGAGTTTTGCGTAGTGAATGGAGGGTGTTTGATTATGATGAAGATATTAAGGATTCGGCATATGGTTTCTCTATACGCCACATAAATATTAATATTAGGTTTACGGTTTGCTATAAAAATGGCGTGGAGGGTATCGGTTGGAGAATTCCTAGGAGAACCAGACCGAAGAACACGTTGACAACTAAGGGATCAATGTATCCGGAGAAGGTTTAGTTAGTATAAGTAATTTAAATGCAATATATTTTTTATTGCTTAGGTAAGATCAAACTTCAACACAAAAACGAGGAAAATTGATTCCAACCGAGACGTTCCTATAAGCAAATCACTAACAACCAACCAACAACAATAATGACTACCAAGACTACTAAGATTAACGGAATTGAGACCGCGTTTACGTGGGAGGATGGATACTGGGTCCAGGGGGAGGAGGGCACTTTCAAGGACTTTTATGATGAGGACGAGTGCAGGAAGTTGCTGAATCGCCTGAACCGAGGCGCTGAGATGATCGCGTTCGGCATCAAGAACGCCAAGGGAATGACGTCGTATATGCCGTTGCATTTCGCGAAGGTCCGCATGGTGTCGTTCTACTTTGACGGAAAGAGATATTCGCAACTCACGCGCAAGAACGATCCGAACGGATTTGACGCGTATTTTGTCATCAGGGACTACGCGACCAAGATTTGGGTCCAGAAGACGGGAGAGAACATTGGCAAGCTGACTGACAACGACGAGCTTCAGCTGCTTAAGGCGCTAGCCAAAGCTTCTGACTACGGATTCGGCAAGGGGGTAAAGAACAGGAGGGGAAGGTAGGTGGCGTGAAGAATAGGAGAGAGAGAATGGTAAAGGTATAAGAAATAAACAACAAAACAAAATAAAAATGTGTATACACTTTTTTATTGCACTGAGGGAACCATCGTTTCCTCCTAAAAATTGAATCTAAAGACATCTTATTATTTACATTCAATCAAACAAATGAATCTTACTACAGAATACAAAAGAATGGTATGTGAGGAATCGTATATAGGAACCAAAGGATACACCATCCCGAAGTCGGTTCTAACGCCCACTGATCTAGAGTTTCTGAAGAAGGATTTGTTCCTGAAACCACAGACACCTGGACCGTCATTCGGACCGGCACTCAACGACGCATTCCCGGTGTATCGGGAGAACGAGAAAAAGATATATATTCCGAGATTTTATGGGATTGAGAGGTATGGAATGCCGGAGAGGAGCGAACTTGCACCCGGAATGGATATAAATTTAACGTTTCCGAGGGAGTTGCGCGATTACCAGAACAATATCGTTTCTGTATACATGAATGCGTGTAAAGGCGCGGCAGCCCCTGCATCAGCAGGGGGTATACTAGAGATATATTGTGGCGCCGGCAAGTGCCTCGGTAAAGACACTCCAATTCTCATGTATGATGGTAGTATAAAGATGGTCCAAGACGTCCAAGTCGGCGATGTTCTCATGGGCGACGATTCCACACCCCGCAATGTTCTCACACTCGCTCGTGGCCGTGAGACTATGTATCGTGTAAATGATGCCGATAATAAAGAAGATTACACAGTGAATGAAAGTCATATTCTCTCATTGAAAGCCAGTCGCCACTATAGCAAAAAGTATACGGAAGGCTCCGTCCATGACATCTCTGTCAAGGACTATCTCGCGCTACCCAAGACCATTCGTGGTTTGCTTTTGGGGTACCGAGCGCAAATTGAGTATCCCGACAAACCGATCACTGTGGATCCGTACGTGATGGGCCATATTATCAACCTGGATTACAATTTACACAATCATGGCGAATCAAGCGTTGTCACCATTTTCAAGAGCGTATACGATTACATCCATAAGGTTACGAATCTGGGAACGACATCAAAATATACACATGTTCTCCACTACTATAAGGATCCGCTTTTGATGCAGATGATGGATACCTTCCGTGCGCGTTCGTATATCCCGATGGAATATAAGTGTAACAGTCGCGAAATCCGTATGAGAGTATTGGCCGGAATTCTGGATTCATGTGTAGTATCAACACGGTTCACCGACCATTATACAACGGAAGTCCTTGACAGCGGTACACTTTCCGAGGATATCCTCGCATTGGCTCGGTCGCTCGGTTTCGGCGCGTGTATTCGCGTTGTATACCGAGGACATTCGCCGACGAGTCGCTACAAGGTGGTTATACGAATTTATGGTGATAATATAGGCGATATTCCGATAGAGCGCGATTATTTTCGGATCCAACTCGGGACGTGCTTGAAACACAAGACTGCGGACCTGTACTCAATCAAACTGACGGCATTAGAAGAGGACGATTATTATGGGTTTGAAATTGATGGTAATCGCAGGTTTGTTCTCGGAGATCATACTGTGACGCATAATACGGTGATGGCGCTGAAGATCGTGTCGCTCATACAAAAGAAGACACTCATTCTGGTCCATAAGGAATTTCTGATGAATCAGTGGATAGAACGTATAGAGGAGTTCTTACCGGGCGCCCGAGTAGGAAAGATCCAGGCGTCCACATGCGATATAGAAAACAAGGATATTGTGATTGGAATGATCCAGACAATGTATAATAAGGTGTTTCCTCAGGAAGTATATTCACAGTTCGGACTCACGATCATTGATGAGGTACACCGAATAGGAAGCGAGGAGTTCTCCAAGACGCTGTTGAAGACGATCACACCGTATATGTTGGGAATATCGGCAACGGTGGAGCGTAAGGACAAGCTGACAAAACTCCTTTATATGTTTATCGGACCGAAGATCCACTCCATGTTGCGGAAACAGGAGGATACGGTGCAGGTTCGCGGGATTGAATTTGTAACCAACGACTCGGATTTCAATGAGGTGGAGTACGATTTTAGAGGGCAACCGAAGTACAGCACGATGATTTCCAAGATATGCGCGTATGGACCAAGAAGCGATTTTATAGTCAAGGCGGTACGGGATCTGTTGAAAGAGAATCCGGGGGCACAAATCATGGTATTGGCACACAATCGGAGCTTATTGACCTATTTACATGAATGTTTCAATTCTGCGGAGGTAGACCCCGCAGGATTTTACGTAGGTGGTATGAAGCAAAAGGACCTTCAAGAAACCGAGTCAAAGCAGATCGTTCTCGCAACATACGCAATGGCAGCAGAGGCACTTGATATCAAGACCCTCAGTATCCTCTTGATGGCAACACCTAAAACTGACATCACACAGTCGGTTGGACGAATCCTGAGAATGAAACACGCGAACCCGATCATTGTGGATATCATAGACAGTCACCAGTTGTTTCAGAACCAGTGGAAATTACGAAAGCGATTTTATAAGAAATCCAACTATAAAATCGTTACTAGTACCAGTAAAAAATATACGGATATGGAAACAACCGAGTGGTTTAAGGTGTTTGATCCCAAGGTAAAAACGCCAGACGATGACGACGACGAAAATGATGTAAAGAAAAATGCAACGGATTTTGGTGGTAGGTGTTGTATTGATGTTAGCGAGTTGTAATTATATTGACTTGGTCCTACGAGTACTATTTTTTTTACTAATGCTTTTCAAGCGAAGACTTTGTGTTTTTAAAGGGTTTGACTTAGCAGGCGACTTAGCAGGCGACTTAGCAGGCTCAACAATAGACAAACTATACAGTCTAACCTCATCTTCCTTCATTTTTAAGCCGAACCAAGGATTTTTCCAATCCTTTGTTACATTTTTAAAAAAATACTCTTCGGGAATCAAGAAGTTGCAGATATTCGTATTGTCTATTGGTTGTGAAATATCAAATTTGGGTTTTCCATTTTCAATCGGATTGTAAAGTGCAATTATTGCTCCATTTTCATATTTTTCAAGCGTAACAACATCATGGCAATCGGCTGAACTCATTACGCTCAGGTCATTGTAACTTCTCGCCATTATTATATCATTCTGCCAGACCCCATCAAACGATTCGCCATCATTATATGTGTATGTTCCATTACCATGTGGCACACCAGATCTAAATTCTCCTTCGTATTTGCCAGAATTTTTAACTATCATAGTTCCAGTGCCATGCATCATATCATCTTTCCAGTCTCCTTCGTACTTATTGCCGGCGATCCAGGTGAAAGTACCCTTACCATGTTTCTTGTCATCTTTCCAGTCTCCTACGTATTTATCTTTGGTTTTTATATATGTGTAAGTCCCCATGCCCGTGTTTCTTACCGTTTTTCATATAGCCGACATATTTATTACCATCGGCCATTGAAGTCCCTTTGACTTGATGCGAACGATTCATTATACATTACGCGTACATAAAAATAAATGAATACCCAAATTAGCTAAAACCCTGATCTATTCATACAGTAACCTCGCCTTCGCATATTTCCAAAATATCATGTGTTTTATATCGCTATCTAGCGTCTCAATCAACAAGTCACTGCAGATGGATTCGCGCTTCGTATTTCTATAAATGAAAATCGCCCGTAACGCACTATCAATTGGTTCTCGGTTCTCCTTCTCTTCCATTCCGAACAAGATTCGGTTCACAATTTCATTCATCACAATCCCATTTTCCCCCGTCCAGAATTCAACGGGCGGATTCTGCAAAGGATCTACCAGCCAATTCATGTCAATATCCCCGAATTCGTCTCGGTTTTCGCTAACATACTCTATAAACTGCTTCTTCATATCCGGTGGTAGATTGTTGTATTTCCGGTTGAGTTCGTCCGATTCATTCTGTCGGTCCGTTTGCATACGCTCCGCGCGATACGCATCGCGCGCCGCCATTGCCCGCTTCACGCGCTGCATGCTCGCCTCGTCATCCGGGTTCACTCTACACAAGCGAATCAACAGATCCAGCTGCCATTCCGCCATACGTTCTAGACCGGCAGTGGCAGTCGCACCGATCGTGTTGTCTTCCAAATAGCGGACAATCTCTATCTTTTCGTTCATTTGATTTTTTAGTGTCATTCTACAGTATACAATAAAGAACAATCAATTTTTCAATGCATTTCTATCTGCAACTGTATATACTATATTGGATTATTAGCAGCATATTGATATATTTTGTATATAACCACATACAATCATTTGTTCAACCCATACACAATAATTTTATGGGTATCACTGACATGCGATATGGCATATAAATGTAAAAGAAACCACTGGACGAAAATCACATGGACCATAGCAGATTTCAACTGTTGATTTAACAAGTATGCGTAAAACGCAGTTAGCGATCCGATGAATGCTCTTGGTTGCTCGGTCGTGTAATAGTTCACATACCATATCATTATCACATTGGAATATACATCTACTGAACGAGCGAATTTGCTGTTAGAGAATAATATATGGTATTGAAATCCATTAATATAAACTATGAGTGGAATTAACTTGTGAAATGATAACGCCTTCTTGGAACGCATGAAGTATATTAAAAATGTAGTGCAACCCAGAAATTCAACTAGGTGCATGTTTTATTATAAAAGGATAAAACATACTAAATAAAAATTTATATATAAACTAATGCGTTTGCTTCCGTTGTTATCATTATTCAATTGTAGTTGGAATTACCGTTTTGATTCATATGATAATCATTTCAATATAGTATATCCCGATAAGAATGCAGTATATTTTGGTATGGTTATCCCACCTGGATCATCTGAGTTCCGTGTGATTTCTAATGTTATCCATCCAGTTGCTACGTATTTTTCCATTCAAGTTTACGAAATCGGCGGCGTTGCATATCACTTTAACGATGCTGAACTACTTACAGAATATGGACTAACATATATAGGCGCACCCTACGATCTACAGTTGAATCTCACATCAGCACAATCCTATTTTGCATTGTTTCGTATTTATGATTCGCGTTTGCAATCAGAGAACTATTGGGCGGGTATACCACCGAAAACACTAGTAGATGGAATTGAATACATACCATGCGACATTGAGTACAATCAACAGGGAAATATATCCACGAATTTTACGCAGGACATAAACCCGGAAACTGGAACTGTATGCGCGAGTAACGAAGAATTTATGTTTATGCCGGTTCCGCCTGGTTCTCTCGCGAATGCAGATGCTAACTACATGATTGCTTGTATTACATCCGCGAAATCATACAAAGTCTATATAAAATTACCCAAGATAATGTGTTCTCTAAACCACGGTGAGCGACCGCATATTAATGACGAATACGACTTAAGATACGCGAGCATCAGTCTTGTGTCAACCAGCGCACCCAGACCAACCATTTTTACTTATAAACTACCTTGTAATATAACAGATTATGAGGTAAATATATATGTTCCGAATGATGTTGTTCTCCCGGCCTTGCTATATCGCCAATTGTTACCAAACACGAACTTCACTCATAGTATTGAACGTGCCAAACAAAAGTGCGACCATGGTTACGAATGTATCCATGCAGTTATGGGTGAGTATTATCCGAAAATCTATCAAACAACTTAAACCTATGTATATGTATATAGATAATGAAACAACGATCATTATCGGATGGTAGTATAGAGGATACCGAACAAGAAATACAGATATGCGTCATAGGAGGCGATGGTACTATACTGTCAAATTGTAGTCCAAAAGACGCCAAACCGTCCTTCACACAAAACTCGTTCTCGTTTCAACATAGAGATTCTTGTATTTTTATTCAAATGAGTCCAATGTTCTTGTGGAAACTTACACAACAAATGAAGACTTCATCAACTCAGGAATATGATATAAATTTTTCTAAGTTGATAACATTCGCGTCGTTTTTCATGAAAAGCAGCATTCCAGATATACGAATAAATGTATATGAGGATAGGGTGAGTTATTGGTTAGATGGTAAAATCAAGACCACTGAAACCAAACAATATTACCCAACACTCTTACTTGCATATAATCAGTTATACGCCGATGTCCGGAGATCATATAATACACCGGAAAAAACTACAGAAATATTGAATGAATGTTCCGATATATTACTATTATTGAGCGATCCAACACGAGACAAGAGAACATACGCAAAATCATATAAAAACACTGTGTATAGATAAATACCAGAATGTACGAAAATCTAATAATCGTTCCATTTCGCAAGAGAGAACCACATTTGGAAATTTTCATGCGGGATGCAGTTCCGCTATTCCGAAAATACCTAACACCATTTAAGGTTGTAGTTGTTGAACAATCAGATGATGGTAAACTATTTAACAGAGGACATGTAATAAACATAGGTTTTAACGAATATAAGAACCAGACCAAATATATTTATACACATGATGTTGATATATGCCCTACAGATGAATGTGTCCGAGACATATATAATAAGACCCCAGAAACCGACATAATGGGTATATATACATCGTGTTGTAATACACTAGGCGGTATAGTAAAAATGGACGTAAAGACCTATGAAGATATAAATGGATTCCCAAATACATATTGGGGGTGGGGAGTAGAAGATAAGGCATTACAGAATCGCGCCGAAACGTATAACAAGACAATTTCCAAAAACATACTGAATAATGATCCGAAACGCTTTGATCTTTTTTCTATAAAGAACGACATTAATGATTCCATTCACTCGGACGACTTTAATTTCCGAACTGATTTTGAATACAACGTATTCCATCGTCTAGCATATAGCGACCGACTGTATTGTGTACGCGCGTCTGGATTGAATACTATGAAATATGATGTGATTGAGCGACGCGAACTAGATGCAGATGTAGATTGGATTAAAGTCGCGTTTTAATATAAATATAACTAATTATATATTAGTTATATGATACGCCTTGCATATATTAATTTTTGGAAAGATCCAAAGAATGATAATTATTTCACTCATTTCATATCGGAGAATATAGGTCAAGTACAGGTGGTTGATCCAGATGATAAACCAGACATGTTGATCGCATCTTGTATGGGTGATATAAACAAAGTCAAAAATAATGACGCAAAATACAAGTTGTTTTTTTACGGAGAGAACCTAGAACGTTATCCACCATACAATAACGACGAATTGATCCATCAAGTTTTTGATAGTATAGTCGGGTTTAGAAACACAAACGGCCATATCCGATTTCCATTATGGTTGTTATATTACCCTTATTACAAATATAATGAAACCGAGAACATATTGAAATACATTCAATCTCAATATGATATTAATCGTCGCAAACCAAAGACCATGTTCGCAACCCATGTGGCAAGACACGACAGAGGAGGACTCAGATCACAAATGTGCGACGCCGTATCAGCATATGGGCCCGTTATATATCCTGGTGAATTCAGGAATAATGTTAGGCCGATCGGAAAAACAACGGAAGACAAAATAAGGTTTATATCACAGTCCGTGTTTAACATATGTCCTGAGAACTCTGTAGCAGAGGGATATTGTACGGAGAAGATATTTCAAGCATTGGAAGCAGGTACGATACCAGTATATTGGGGCGTTGATTTACCAGAACGTGGTCTCATAAACGACGATAAATACTGTTTTGGACCTGATCTACATTATCCCGATGAAGGTCCCTTATTTACCAGCAATGGACCCAAGATAATTGAATCGTATTATACACATTTAAAAGAAGAAATATATAGGAATTTATATAATAGAGATGGATCGTTGGAAGAATAATCGGATTACAACTATGAATATGAATATGAATATGAAGGTGAATGTGTCTGGTAAACCAGATTCCGCATATTATCTTTCAAATGGCGGTCTAGGTGATAATATAATATCTATTGGTGCGATTCGCTTTCTATTACAGTATTATAATATTGTTTATTTTCTGTGTAAAACAAAATATAGCAAGCATATCAAATCATTACTTTCAGCCGAGCCTAGAATTGTATTAGTTACATACAATGAACAATATGAAATACCCGAATGTATAAAAATAATAAGGAGAATCTACTCAACTAATGATGTGTTTATATCTGGTTCCTATAAGCGATATTTACAATCAAAAATTACAAACGAATCAATAGTAAACTACATACAAAATAAAAATAAATATGACCTGAATCACGATACAATTACAGATAATAATTTCTCATTTATACGCGAATTCTATGAAGATATCGGATTAGATCTATGCGTTTTTTATGAGTATTTTCTTATTGAAAGTACCGATATGTCGAGAGAATTATATAATAGCATAAAACATTATAAGAGAATTATTTTTACCCAGCCTACAGCAAGCACTGGTGAAACATTAGACTTAACACAGTTGAAAGAAAGATACATAGATGATGATGACACAATAATCTTGTGTAATAATTATAATGTGTATGATAAGTCTAGTGTAAAATACGAATTAAGTCAACTGTATGTGATGAATGATATGTCGTATTATATAGATACTATATTAAACTGTAATGAAATATACATAATAGATTCGTGTTTCATTGCAATAATTCTACCGCTATTGAAGACGGATCGGTTGAAAGCTACTACAGTTCGTATAATATTACGTAAATTGGCGAATCAAATAAAAATTATATAAATACAATTCTATAGCATAATTTATAGAATGGTAAGACCAAGTAGTTTTTGCACGATTTGTACTTCAAATTGTGCGTTTGAATGTGTGGGTCTGCTATTATCGCTATCTATATATCATCCAAATGAAACGATTTATATTATATGTGACACCAAGGCGAAGACCGCAATAAATGAAATGACACCGATCCCACGATTGAAAATAGTATTTATGGTAGAACTGGATGAATATGATGGCATGGATAGGCGCGATATGATGATGCAAGGCATATGGACGAATTTTCAGATGATGAAGGCGCGTGTCATTTCGCTGGCTCTGGAGAACGAGCAAGATACCATGCTGTTGGATTGTGATATCATTATAACTGGACCAATAGATGACGTTGACGTATCAAAGGATCTCGGCGTATCACCTCAGTTCATACGCCAAGAATTTGTAGATAAGACTGGGTACTATAATGGCGGTATGTTATGGACGAAGAACAAAGCAGTGCCTAATGACTGGATAAAATTTACGGAAAACTCACGATATCACGACCAGGCGTCTATAGAGGATTTGGTACGAAACTACTCTTACTTTGAATTTGGCGATAACTATAACGTTCAATGTTGGCGATTAACATTATCAGATGAATCTCCAGAACAAATAGCAGAACGTTTCACATCTCGTGTTGGAGGAACAGATGTGTATTATAATGATAAGCCGATCAAGTTCATCCATACGCATTTTAATGACAGCCGGTTTGAAGCATTCAACAAACTAATGATCCAACATTATTTAAAAGCGAAAAACTACAAAGTGCTTGCTACTATGTTCCGTGTAATAAATCAGAAGTGGATAATTACAGTTCCTAAACAGCCATTGACTGGATATGGAAAACACAAGAACGATAGTTATCGCGAATTGCCGGTATTGATGAAGGTCAGGAATAAAGACGTTGATATCCAGTATTCGGAAGACACAATCCACTGTTGGATTGAGCCAAACATATTGACGTATGATCGTCCTACATTGGAATGGGTAGATGAGGAAGTAAACCACGCATCGCTTATTCTTTTGGGTAATGGCGATATACAGGTAGAAGGTAAACAATTGGAACATATTTGTACTGTAAAACCTTGGATCTTTTGGCCAAGAAAGCCGATGTTACTTGAGAAGATACTGAAACGAAATGGTCTTCTATTATGGGAAGAACGTGAAACTGAGTCTATTTTTATTGGAAATTACGAGAACCCCGTACAAGAAAAATACCGCAGCACAAAAACCCGATGGACTGATGTAATCACAGAGTATCACTGTACGGAGGGTAAAGAACACAAGTTCACGCATGAAGAATATCTCATGAAGTTGAGGAGTTCTAAGTATGGTCTTTGTTTGAGAGGATATGGGTCCAAGTGCCATAGGGAAGTTGAACTTATGGCATTTGGAACAGTACCTATTATGGCAGCTGGCGTAACAACTGATTCCTATATGGAACCGCTTATTGAAGGACTTCATTATATTCGTGTTACCAAACCATCAGATGTCCGAATTAAACTTGCGAATATTACAGAGTCTAAATGGGCTGAAATGTCATCAGCTTGCTACGATTGGTATCAGAGAAATGTATATAGCACAAACTGCTGGTCTAATATGATCTCGCAGATCTTATACGGTTCTGTGTAAATATTCAGCCAATATGAGTATATGTTGTTTGGAAAACTCCGCGGTAGATTGTCTGAGTTTAATCGTGTTTTCCATACCATTCATACCGAAGTTTGGATTCCCATTAATATAATATCTTGGGATTCCGCCATCATTAGAACAATAATGCTGTGCTAATGGATAGAAAAAATTAGGGCGATATACATGGTTATACCAATCATCACAACACCAATTTAGTATTTCCTCTGGGAATAACCATCCGAAGATTTCCATGTGTGTCCGAGAGAACATCGCCTGTGTAAGTATCATGTTATTATTATTAATCGGTCCGGAAATACCCACATTATTATGATCTATCAATGCTTTTATAGAATCATTTACCCATCCATTCGTTTTGAATGCTATATCATCACCACACTGATAAAAATAGTCGCATTTATCATCATACGCAACCTTATATAGAACGTTCCACATCTTAGTTAGGTGTCCTTTCTTTATGTTTTCATACCGAATGAACTGGAAAGATACATTCGTAAATACCAGACTGAAACGCTTGATCTCGTTATGGCAGGTTTCTAAAGAAAATATACGGTCGTCGGCATCATATCCTATGTATACAACATATGTGTGCTCTTTGTCTAGAGTTTTGAGAAATGTATTGAGCGATAACTTATATAAGTACGTGTCCTTGATTGTACTCCACTCATTACGACCGCGCGATGTACATGGGATTAATAAACTGATTTTATAACGGTCCATTTTACTATTTAGATACATATATCTAAATAGTTTTACTCTTAGTTGTAGATTCGGGGCATACGCCTACGTGTCTTATTTTTCATACTCTTATTGCGACGACTTTTCTTGACCTTTCCCGTCACCCTTGACTTCTTCTTTTTTCCGCCACCCTTAACAGGCGCTTCATATGACTTGGACTCAAACAACCACGGGCTCTTGCTTACAGTATTTTGTACTGGATCTGGACCTAACAGTTGCATTATATATATCTATTGCATTTTATTTACCCAACTGACTGATGTGGACGATGCGGCAAGGTCCTTGGATCACACGAATCGGCACCCAACGTTTGAACTTGTGGTTAAACACACATTCCATATTGATCGTTTTCTTTAAGTCTACAAATCGGTCTTCGCGAATGTCTTCAAATTCAGCTTCATCATCACTCTCTTCAATGTAATCTAGGTTCCGATTCTCCTTAATGTTCCGGAATAACTGATTCATAAAAACACTTGTCTTGTAATTAGGAATGAACGCGGTGTTAAAATACGCAGGCGCATTCTCCCTCCCATACGCATGTAAATGATATATGTCAAATTGGATATCGGCACTAACCTGGAATATCGCGGGATGTTTATACTGCGGTTTATGAAAATCAGGAATTACGTATGATATAGGACGGTCATATACGCGGACATTATCTTTCTCTACCACAGGTTTACGCACGATTGTGTGGTTTAAGAATGGCACAACTGAAGAAAGAGACCGATATTGAATGTGATGAATAGGATACGGGATCTTGTCTTCCTCAATCTTCTCTGGCTGAGTCGCGGTATTATACCATAATACTGGTAAATGAAACGTGATGTCATTTGAATTTATCTTTGCTTGTGATGTCAGGAACTCGTTCATATAGTGAAACCTCTCGCCAGTACAAAGCGATTGCATAGGAATGCCCTTATAAAAATGGATATCTTCTATAATGAAAACATTTACCTCAGTAAGCAAAACGCCGTATAGAATAGTGCCGAGTGATAATGATGTATTAAATGTGACTGGGAGTATACTAGTTTTGACAATTCGCTTATCTTTATCCAAGTCCATTAAATATGCTACATCCTGATTCTTAAAAAATGAAAACCATACATACGACTTCCGTCCATTAGGAATCGCTAACGCCAAATTATAGTTATTGGGAACGTTCTTATGTATAACAGTTTCATAAGAAAGTTCAAATTGCGGGAAACGTTGTTTCAAAAGATCATTTTGATGTTGGGATAAAACCGTCATAATATTACAAGACGAGATCCTTTTATATCCCTTCGCTAATAGTATTTGTTTGTAGTTGTTCCTGTGCGAACTCCAGTAGTTCGGATTCCATATCGGGTACCGGTTCTGTGAAAGGTTTATTTTTCGCTTCACGGAGTTCATTGAGTATCTCCTCAAATTTCTGTTTATGAAACCCTGCTAAATCCTTTGTTTTTCTGGGAGTGAGCGTGTCCTTCAAATACTGAAATGAATATTGCGCTATAACAATTAGTATAACCGAAATAAATATAGTTTGTATTATACCCCACATATACAAAAAAGCGCGAAAAGTATTTCCTCAACTTTACGCCAGCCCAAACAAAAATATATATGGAACTGATATAAACATCTGGCATGTGTTTGTGTAGAAGATGCCGTCAATTGTACTCGTAGAGACAAATGGAAACCTAAAGGATGTGAAATTGAAGACTGTATCGGACGATGAGCTTACGAAGAAGTATGGACTAAAGATCACCGATGCTAAGCATAATTGGAGCGTAACTCTTGGTAAAAATGTGTATGACGTGACTCTGTATGCAAAGATGTCGGGTCGCGCCGGGCAGGAGAATAAATATGAATTCCCACCTCCAGTGGATTCTGATTTGTACTTTGGCAAGTGCGTACTGGTTAATTCTGGTGGTAATATCACCGTAGCAGAATGGGGTCGTATCTATGAGAATCTATACGGAGGGTTTGATGACATTGGCGCAGATGATTCGGATGAGGATGATGACGATATGGACGATGTTCCGCTAACGAAGACTGGTTACATGAAGGATGATTTTGTAGTTGATGATGACGAACTAGATGATGAAGTTGAATCAGAAGAAGAGGAGGAAGAGATCCAATCTGAAGTTGAGTCGTCGGATGAAGATACCAAGAAGTCAAAGTCTAAAGCTAAGTCCAAGTCTAAAAAGAAGATTTCACTAAAGCCCAAGGCGACACGTAATAAGGCGGCAGCACCTGAACCAGCCTACTTGGATTGCACTTCTGAATTGATAGAAGAGGATTATATCTAGAAAATTGAAATATATTAAAGATTCATTCATATATTTCAATAACGACAATGTCACGAATTATTTCAAACCCCGATCAGTTCCGCAAGAATGTCAGTGACAAGTTCACTAGCATTGTGAACGACGATACAATCGGCGTCAATCTAGAAAAGGCGGTATACAACTACACGATTCGTGAAGCGGGCCATAAGAAAATAATTAAGAAGTGGGCGAATTCGTCGTTCGCACAGATGTATATAGATCATCTACGCACTATTTATTTGAACCTGAAGAATGAGAATATTTTGAATCAGATCATATCTAAGGAGCTTGCGCCGCATACATATGTGTTTATGACGCACCAGGAGATGAAACCCGAGCGATGGACGAAGCTTTTGGAAAAGAAGAATATTATTGACGCGAATAAGTACACAAACAATGTGGAAGCGTCAACAGATCTATTCACTTGCCCTGCTCCGAAGTGTAGGTCGCGCAGATGCACGTATTACACGTTACAGGTCAGATCAGCGGATGAACCAGAGTCAGTGTTCGTCACTTGTTTGGATTGTGGTAAAAACTTCCGAAAGGGGTAGAAAAGCTTTTTGTAAATTGATATAAATACTATTTTTATCTTAAAGTATAAGATGCAAACTTATGATGATAAAAGCACATCTGATATGCTTAGAGAAATATATGTAAATGTTGGGGCCCCTTTAACTTTCTTCACAATTTTTGTTGGGTTTTGGAGTGGCGTCATCGGAGAAGCGAATTCTATTTCATCACAATATCAAAAATCATTACAACATCAAGATTCATCACAACATCAAAATTCATCACAACATCAAAATTCATCAATTACAACGTTCGTAAATATAACGGGATCTACCTTTATTGGATTTTGTTCCGGGTTATTCTGGCCGGTTACTATGCCAATTTTGAGCGCTGGCGCTATCTATAACAAATTTGCCTATAGATAAAATATGTGTTTTTTTTACTTTTATATCAAAAATAATAGTAAAAAAATATAATTGGGACGTTTATTAATCTATGCAATAATCTCCAAGTCTGACAATCGCCAATACTCAGAGTTACCGTTAGGTAGAGGGCGCCTGATAATGAAGGGGATCTTTTTCGCTTCAAATTCCTTCAGTGCAATCAAATAGCCGTCAATCATTGACTGATCTATTTCAATGAACGGCTTCGCACCTGAGTTGATTTGCTTTGCACGCTCACCAATTGCGCGCGCTTTCTCATATCGTGTTACAAACGGTAGCGTGCGATGTAAAGGATCTATAATGACGCCCTTGTCGTCGCGAATAATTGTACACGACGCTTCCACCTCCTCCATGCTATGAGTATTCAACTCTGGATGAAAATCCGATATAATATTCTGCTTTACATCGTTATCTAATTTCTGTAAGTAGTTTTCATTAAGTTCATCCTCATCATCATCGTCTTGTTCTTCCTCTTCATCTTCGCTAAATTCCATGAATCGTGGCTGTGGCTCAGGAGCGTCTTCGGCATCTGATAGGTCTGCGTCCACGTCATCTTCGTCGTCAACATCAACGTCATCGTCATCGTCTTCAATCTCGTTTTCGTTGTCGCTACCGCTTTCGCTACCACTCTCACTGAAAATGTCTTCCTCTTCTTCTTTGTATTCCATTGTGTTCTTATATTGTATCGCTATATTTCTAAATTATTTATCTTTTCAATTTTTCACGCTGATTGCCAAGAAGTGTCGCATGTACTGCAAATATAGATGTACTTCAAATTTGCATCGTCATACCGCATATAAATAATCTCAGCCGGTTCTTTGACGCCTGCCTCATTCGTCTTACAGACAGCATTAGGGCATCGCACATTACGAATTCGCGGAAGAGTCGGATCCAGTTTCGTATACTTATTTACGAGATGTGCGGATTGTTGCTGGGTCTTCTTGAATTGGGTATCCAGTACACAGACACCCTCGTCAGTAAGGGTTTCGTCTACATGTCCGCAGTTGCGGCAGTAGTAGTTGAGTTTTGTATTATCCGCGGTGTTGAGCCCGATATAATACATGTTGTCGCACTTTTCACAGAATTTCATTTTTAGCTTACTTTAATTTATAAAGATATTATGTTTTTAGGTTTCAATTTTCTTAAGGGTAACCGTAGGTTCCCTGGTTCGGTATAATCTCCTAAAATAAATCCATATATAGTAAAATGCCTTGTAAAAAATGCCGACAAGATGGACACAACTCCCGAACATGTAAAGTAATACTGGAATCATCAGTTTCTCAAGAATTAGTTACGGTTAATGAGACGCCACTACCATTACCTGCTTCAATACCATTACAGGTACCAGCGAAACGTTACTATTGTTATATTTTAGGACAAAGTCGTCATATTCGGTCGGGGATGGGGAGAACATATAACGGTTACACGGTGGATCTGATTCATCGGTTGCGCCAACACAATGGCGAGATAAAGGGTGGCGCTGTTGCTACGAAGGGCGTCGGTCCATGGGAGTTTATCGCCGTAATGACGTGTATGGATTGGACGAGCGTTCGCGCCATGAAAGTTGAGTGGTTGATTAGGTACCCTACCAGAAAGAAACCGAGACCATCTCACTTCGCCGGCGCCCAAGGTAGAATAAATAGTTTGTCGGAGGTCGTTCAGCGTATGCCCGAAAGGAGCATTAAACTATACGTTCATCCGCGATTCTATGACAGCGTGAAATTACCGGACCACGTGGAATTATACAGAACAATGGAACCAGGATTTTAGTAAGACAATCAAACTTGAATATGTATTAATTTATTACGTTAATATATAAATATGAGTAAACCTGTTCCTGCAAAAAAGGAGAATAAAGGGGCGAAAACTCCAAGACAACTTATTAGATTACGATCGGAAACGCCTTCGCCGCCGATGACTCCTTTATCATATGCAGAAGCTGCTGCATTTACAGCAAGATTACAAAATATGGATCCGGAAGTAATAGCAATGCGTGAAGCTGAAGTACGACGTTTACTAAGTGAATATGATATGGCTGCCGAATCCGTACAACCTCCTCCGGCTCCGCCACAACTCCAAAATGAAATGCCTAATCAAGAATTCTTATCATATATTAGTACGCCATTTGAACGCAGTGAAATAAGGTTAGATAATTTAATAACCTCACTTGATGCAACTCTTGAGAGGATTGAGAGTTTAGCTTTAAGGCAAGTATCGGAACAAGCTGGCAGATTAACGCCAACAGAAGTTCATTTATTACACGAAACGACAGAGTCGCAATCTAGACCTATCACTCAGGTGCCACTCCCACCAGACTACTCAAGTTCAGAATCAGCAACTTTACAACTATCACCACAAAGCGGGTATTTAGACGTGCGAGAATGGTCTCCGATTGATTTGTTCTATTTTTCATTACCACGTTCGTCTTCGCCTTCGCCATCGCCATCGCCTTTGTCTATATCTTCGCAACCAACGCTTGAAGAATTAGAAATAGAAATGTTTCGTAAAATTTCAAATGGTATATTCAGAACTTTTGAAATTGCTGCACCCGTTATTTACCGCGGTTCCATTTTTATATTAAAAGCGGCATATTCAGTAGCAACAAATTTAAGCTCAGCAGCTAAAATAATAAACAATTATAAATTCACAATTATATTATCCTTTCTATTATTGCGTCGTAATCCAGCTTTGCAACCATACCTTGATATGTTTATGTTAACAATAATTAAATTCGTCGGTAAACATACTGGAATAACTGATATGATAGAATATGCTAAAAACGCGGCTAATATGGTTTTACAAACCGCACTCGATCAAGCCATAGCGCCAACGCTTGAGGCGTTACAAACCGGATTAGATACAATTGCCGGATTACCAGGGGTATTAAAAGATACTATAGGTACAATGGTATCAGAATTGAAAGATGAATTAAGATCAATCGTTTCGGCTGGATTGCAAGCAGGCGCAGAGAAAGCCGTTATAGATGCGGCTCTTAATGCTGCGCAAGAATCATTCTGGGATAGATTTAGACGAACGGCTGGAGCCGCTGCCGCAGAAACCGCCGTACAAACCGCTGTAAATGCTCTCATGTACGGAGCACGGATATCGTTGCCAGCTCTCGCAAATAGCGGCGGTAGAGTAAGAAAATCTAAGAAAACTAAAACTAGCAAGAAAAGAAAATCTAAAACTAAAACTAAAACTCGTAGACGTTAATATAAAGCCAATATCATAATTTGTTATATGAAACATACAAAAAACGATGTAGCCTCATATACAATTCCGATCGTATTAGTGTTGTTTGAGATATTAGTTTACGTGTCTTACCACAGATGCCGAAGGAATCAGATTATACCACAACTCTTAGCATAACACCGTGTTAAATGAATTTTTCTATAACTCTGCATTATAGAAAAATTGAATCATTCCGATTCTGATATAAAAATAACACAATACTATAAGAAAATGAGTCAGCGCGCTAAGCCGAAGCCCGCCTCAAATTATCAAGATTTCATTGGTTCGCATTGGGTTGGTAAGGATGATCCGCGCCAGCCTACCAACACAAGAATAACCGGTGGCAAATACTACATCCCCGATGATGAGTATCCGGAGTTCTTAAACCACTACTACAAAGACATAGTTTCCAAGAATGGCGACGAGTTTCTCACAGAAAAACAACGCGAGACGGGCGGACCGATTACAATTGATTTTGATTTCCGCTATGCTTATGACGTAACAGAAAAACAGTATGGCGACAAACATATTGCTAGTATCATTCAACTCTATTTAGAGGTTTTGAAAGGTATCTTTCAGTTCGCCGATAAGTGCCCGTTTCCGCTTTATATATTTGAGAAACCGAGCGTGAATCGTCTGGAGGAAAAACAGATCACCAAAGACGGTATCCATATGCTGATCGGAATCCAGGCGGACCGCACAACACAGACCATCATCCGTCAGCGCGTGCTGGAAAAGATTGAGGAAGAGTGGGGTGATCTACCTCTCAAGAACACTTGGGAGGATGTGCTTGATAAGGGTATTAGTACTGGCGTGACGAACTGGCAACTATATGGATCCAAGAAGCCGGATCACGACAAGTATGTCCTCACGCGCGTCTATGAGTACGAGTACGACACAACAGACGGCGAGTTTATGGAGGTCAAAGTGCCGGTTAAGAAATTTAACTGGGCTGCCGACTTCCAGAAGCTATCCGTTCGTTATACCGGACACCCACAGTTCTTCTTCAAGGCTGAGTTTATCGCGATCCATGAGAAGAACAAAACGTCCGAAACGAAGCGACCAGCGTTCCGAGCGCAACAGGCAAGCTCGCAACAGGTGAACTTCAGCGTGAGTAGTATCAAGACACATGCCGACATTGATTCGCTCGTCGCGCAGTTCCTGGATTCACTCAAGCCGGATGAGTATAACCTACGAGAAGCATATGAGCTAGCGATGATTCTTCCGGTAGAGTATTATGGCGAGGGTTCGTATTTGAAGTGGATGAAGGTCGGATGGGCGCTTTCCAATATCAGTAAGAAGCTGTTTATCGCATGGGTCGCATTTAGTGCCAAGTCACCGACATTCCAGTTTGACAGTATAACCGATCTGTATGAGAAGTGGTCTGGCTTTGACACAAATAACAGCCAGGGTCTCACAAAGCGGTCTATTATCTACTGGGCGAGGGAGGCATCGCCTACAGAATTCAAGCGAATTAATGATGCCAGTATCGGGTATTATCTAGATCAGTCCATCAAACACTTGACTCTCAATGGAATCGCAAAAGGCGACAAGCACATTGGTTGCGGAGACACGGATATCGCGAAGATTCTCTATATGATGTATAAGGATAATTACGCTTGCGCCGGATTGAAGGCTGATAAGTGGTACCGGTTCGCAAAGCACCGTTGGGTAGAGGATGAATGTGGAACGTCGCTTCGTCGGCATATTTCCGATGAGTTAAAGGAGCTATATCGTCTCAAGGGTGACGAATTTGCTAATAAGCTACACGACAGTTCGCAGACGGATGATAAGATGAAGGGATGTGAGGGATTGAGTAATAAGATCCTAGAGATCATCGCCAAGCTTTCGCAGACCACTCACAAAGATCACATTTTGAAGGAGGCTCGGGAACAGTTCTTTGACCCGGATGTGAATTTCATGGATTTATTGGATAGTAATCCTTATCTATTGTGCTGCAAAAATGGAGTGATTGATATCAAGAACAAGGTGTTCCGCCCTGGACGTGCGGAGGATTATTTGTCAAAGTGTACCAATATTAGTTATAACAAACTTGATCGTAAGCGCGACGCAACGACGATTGCCGAGATAGAGGACTTCTTAGCTAAACTGTTCCCGAACAAGGTGCTGCGACGATATATGTGGCAGCATTTGGCCTCTATATTGGTGGGTGTGAATTTGAATCAGAAACTACATCTGTATATTGGTAATGGTGAGAATGGTAAGTCCGTTTTGATGGATTTGATGTCACAGTGTCTGGGAGATTATTATGCAATTTCACCGATTTCGCTGATTACCCAGTCGCGTCAGAAGCAAGGTCAGGCATCTCCTGATATTGTCGCGTTGAAGGGTGTTCGTCTGGCGTGTATGCAGGAGCCATCAAACGAGGATAAGATAAATGATGGAGCGATGAAGGAGCTGACAAGCGGCGTGGAGCCGATTAAGGGTCGTAATCTGTTTAGTACTCCGATCACGTTCATTCCTCAGTGTAAGATCGTGGTTTGCTCTAATAATTTCATGAAAGTGGAGACACGCGATCATGGAACTTGGCGTCGTTTGGCGGTTGTGGACTTTGAATCGCTGTTTACTGAGAATCCGGTGACCGATGATCCTGATAAGCCATACCAGTATAAGGTTGATCGTACAATCAAGGAGAAATTCGGTGAATGGCGGGAGGTTCTTCTGGCGATGCTGGTAGAGATTCTCTTTGAAACGCAGGGACGTGTGGATGCTTGTACGATTATTGATGATTCTAGTATGAAATACAAGGAGGGACAAGATCACATCGCGGAGTTCATCCGAGACAAGATTATTGCCGATCCGAATGGACGGCTCACTAAGACAGAGACAACAAACGAGTTCAATATATGGTATACGTCTACATATGGTCGTGGCAGGTCACCGAACACGAAGGAAGTTCACGAGTATTTTGATAAGCGGTTTGGTAGGTATAAGGTGAATAGTGGAGGGTGGTTGGGTGTTAGGATTCGGTATGAGCGCGATGATATGACCGTGGTGTCATCAAATAGTGATGATTCTGATATTAGTGCGGAGGACCTTTAACCCCCTCCTCTTGGTTGATGCTATTTTATTTTTATTTATTGATAACTCAACAAATAAAATTACATACCCCCCTTCATCGTAAGGAATTCCCCTTAAAATTCGGGTGGCATATATACAGTACCCGTTATAATCGCATAAATGTATTTCAAACCTCCATATAATAAAATCTCTACGTTATTGATTACTAATGGATACACAACGAATGCGCCGATAATTAGTGCCTTGAACGCACGCGATATTTCTGATTTAAGAACTGTAAACACAATGACAGCTACTAATAAATAATAAACCCAAAAAAGGATGTTATTAATAAACTTGTAGTACATAACGTTTGCATTTTGATAATTAGACTTTTGGTAATCTGTTGAATAAACTTCACCCACTTTTTTGAGTTGTGAGTCTAATTTTTTGTTTTGATCTTCTAAATTACTATTGATATTTCTGTATAAATTATTGATTAATTGACAGTCCGCATCGTCGGCTTTGCAATAGCTCATTTATATTATTAATATATATTATTATGCCGCCGCGGTACATGCCGTCAAACTGGTTAAGCCCAAAGCTTTGTTTGTGTATCCCACAGGGCAGGCGGTACATGACGTCGCGCCAGCGGTCGCCGAATATTGGCCCTCGGGACAATTAGTGCACGTCGCCGCGCCGGCAGCAGAGAATTTGCCCGCCGGACATGCTAAACATGTGCTCGCACCAGCTGCAGAATATTTTCCCGCCTCACATGAAGTGCATGTGCTTGCTCCTGCTGCAGAGAATGTTCCAGCGGCACAACTAGCGCACGATCCAGCACCTTCTTCGGAAGAGTATGTTCCAGCAGCGCACGCAGTGCATGAGGTTGTAGCATTATTAGCTGCAGAGTAATTTCCAGCCGAACATTTAGTGCACTCTCTTGTAGTACTATCAATATAGCGTCCAGCATCAGCGCATGATGTCAAACATTTGTTGATATCGTTATCCCATGCCATGGCAGTTGTACAGCAATCCTTTCCAATGCAAAATCCTGGCAACAAATTCATATTACCAGATTCACTTGCGCTTTGCGAGATCTTCTTAATACTCTTAGAAACCCCGGAAGGAGGATCCAAGACGAGTTTATCAAAGTCAGTCTTTTCTCTGGATTCTACATCCGATACTACAAACATACCGTACACTATAGACACCGAGAACAATATTATATACGCAATTGTTATTACTGCGCTCGGAATTATATCAAATTTGGATTTAAGTATATTCAATAATACAGCGATAGCCAGTGCGAATACTATAGCCAGAACAAGGCGAGTGTATGCTGATAGTTTTTTGCTATAACTATCGTTTAGTGCAATTACGCGTTTTTGGCTAGTTATTGTTGCATCCAAATTATTTATTTGTGTTTGTATTAAGTTCGCTTCATTTTGTAGAATATCAGCGGCATTACTCATTATATGTATATATTTTATAAATATATTAAAATATACATATTGTCTAAATCTAATCATTCGCTAAAAATATTGCTGAAATTAAGAATGTTGTAGCAGTTACAGTTGCTACAGCAAGTAGTATCTTCTGTTGATCTAATATTGTCTTAAGGTCTTCCTCGCGCGCATCCATTGTCGTTGTCAGTGGTTTATTTGCAAGTTCATTTGGTGTAAGATATGCGACGTTTCTGTATCTGTCATTATATCCTGCAATAATCAAACTATCTATTTTTGTCTTATACGTAGCTGGGTCCATTATATATAATTAATATAGATTAATTTACAATTAAGTAATACAATAATGTGAATGCTATAACAGTCCATGATATATTCACTAATATGGACCAGTCCATCCTGGATTTGTTTTCGTTTGCTTCAGGTGATGTCATTCTGAGTAATTCGCGCGTTTTATCTTGTAGGTTGTCACGTTTTAACTTTATTTTATTTATGTAATCTGTTTCGGTGAAAGTTCCATCAACTGTAAATCCTTCTTCAGGTGACCTTTTAGGTGCAGACCATGTTACTTTGCCTGCCGAATTATATAATGTCAATAATCCATTATCTTGCATTACTAATTTGCTACCACCGTCTTCATCCTCCTCGCCTTTGGACTTTGTACGTTCGTCTCCTTTGTGATCGTATACATTCAATACCCCATTTTCTAAAGTTAGCGCACCTTCTATATTTGACGTACGCTTTATTCTTGACTCCCATATGCGCTTTGTTTTTACCATACCTGTTTTTTTATCTATAACTACATTACCATTTTCATCAGTTACTATGCCAATTATATTTAATGTTCCATCTGTTCCATAATCCATTTTATATTTACCATTTTTGCTTATAAGTCCATATCCAGGTTTTAATGATTGTAGATCTACTAGCGTATCCATTGTGTCGTACTTAACTGACTTTGACAATACAAACGTTGTCATGAATACAAAAATAAGAAGTATAAGTTGGTAATTGGAAAATACGCGCATCTATAAATTTATATGAGATATTAAGCCTTATTCAAATTATATTTCGCTATAAAGATGCCACTTACTATTATGCCTATTCCTAAATTGATAAAACTCAATCGTTCAATATTATATTTCGCGGTTGTATTCTGGTATAATTCGTCGGCGCCAGAATGATTTACCTTTTGTGTTAACAGTCTGTCTGCGTAATTTTTATTGGCACATAGATTGTCTGTAAACTTTTGGCTACACGGACCTTGATTGGTGTTTGCCTTCATATTGCCACAAGTAGTTTTTAGTGCTCCGGATTTTATATAACTGCCAGTACTACTGCAATTGTACATCTCTTTTCCGGCTGAATCATATGCGTATTTGTAATATAAAAAATCGGTTTTTGTATAATCCACATTAACGTCTGTCATATTCTATATATTCTCTCCTGATATTTTTATAAATCTTGTGTGTCGCTTTTATAATAACACTATTCCTCTATATACAGACGCGGTAATATTCGTACTTCATAGCAGTTACGCTCTTTCTCTCGATAGCGCAAACCTGTCCGGGTCTCAGAGAAATAGCGAGCGCCTGAGGATCAAAACGACTAATCTCGGGCAGCTGCGTTATGTCCTTGAGGTTATACTTACCCAGCAACTGCGATGTCTCGCCATCCGTGAGTATCTTTATCGGAGGAACCAGAGAATGCTCTAGGATATTGAATTGAAGACGGCTGATGTTATGGATAACTACGAAAATTCCATCATGGTCGTATAGATAATTCACTTTAGAAATTATCGTCTCATTCGGCTCACCATCAATGATAATTACGAGCGTGTCTTCTTTCGTAAGAACTGTATCTGCCAAGAACAAGTCCTCAATGATTTCGTCTAGATACTGTGGTCTCACCTGCTTTGCGTCTAGGTAATATTTAACGTACGTCTTCTTATCCGTGTTCTCATTTGTAACGAGCATGTCAAGTTGTTTGTTAGAGAACATAGTATCAATCTCATTAATACTAAACTCGGAATAGTCGGTAACATTATAGCCCTGGTTTCCCAGTTGCTTCAAGATGTTGACACGTGATTTGTAGATGCGGAGGACTCTGTTATTTGAGGACATTTTGCTTGTATATTAGTATATCTATATACTAATAAATTATTTCAATTTTACAACTTCTTGATTATTAATCTGTTAAAATCAATAGGTTCTTCTTGTGGTTTTATAACATCTCCGCTGCTAACTACACCGTCTCCTCCGCCACCATCTATATCCATTTTTATTGTTGGCTCTGGTTCGCATTTCACAACAGATGGAATTTTATCAATTGTTTCCATTGTTCCAAAATTAAATACTGGTGCAATATTTATTCCAGGTTGCTGTTGCTGTTGCTGTTGCTCTTGAATTGGATATATATGTTGAACTTGCTCTAGTAGTTGAATCTGGTTTGGAGATTGAACTATATCACTAGGACGGTAGAGGTCTCCTTTTTGGGCGATCTTAATCTCTCCATTTTTATCACGTAGCGTTATCAAATTTGTGCCTATTTTAACGATATCCCAATTAGTTGTAGGATCATGCGATCCTCCGCGCAATAGTACATTTTCACCTACATTGAATTCAGGTGCTAAATCGGGTACATAATCGGGCGGCACATCAGGCATGTAAGTTGGTGATGTCGGCTGATAAGTTGGTGATCCCGGCTGATAAGTTGGTGATCCCGGCTGATATGTTGACAATTCCGGTGCATATGGTACGGAATCGGTACTAGAAGACCAGCTAGGAGTTTTCTCATAGGTCGGTGTTCTATAATCTGGTGTTGCTGGCTCAAATCCAGCTGGTGGTGATAGGTCGTCTGGTGTAATGTCGTCATTAATTTCCTCTAACACGTTCTCGCGTCTCGCCATTTTGTTAAACAGTTTACGAACTTCATTGATATCCGTAATCCCTGACGTTTTCTCAATATTCCTAGAATTCGCCATGCTTTCCATTTGATCTATGTTGTCTTCTGTGATGATCCTCATTTGTACGTTGATTGCCTGCAATTCCTGTATCAGTAATTTCAATGAATAGGGTACATTTATAATACTGAAATCGCGACCGAAGTGAGTAACATTATCAATATTCAGTTCCTTTCCATCCAGAGAACCTAAGAACCGAATGGGTCCATCCGCCATAGGGCTTAGGAAAAGGTTCTTAGATGGATTGTAGATCGCAAATAGTCCAGTTGTATTACAGACTGCAACTTTATACTTGTCACCACGTTCCATCATTGACTCAGTAACGAAATCCACCATTCCATGGGAAACTAGAGAATCGCGTTCCATTTCACCTATACGTAATCCTCCGTCATTTGCGCGACCACTTACGGGTTGGCGTGTAAGCGCAGTTGTCGGACCTCTCGCACGGTAGTTTATCTTATCTTTTACCATGTGTTTCAGTCTCATGTAATACGTGGGTCCAATGAATATCTCGCTCTCTATTTGTTTTCCCGACATGCCATCATATAGTAATTCATTCCCACTAGAGTGGTAACCCATGTTTGTTAGGACTTCTCCGAATACGCCGATCTTACTTCCCTGGTTAATGAATGGAGTACAATCACCGAACCCGCCGAGGAACGCACAGGCTTTCCCCATAACACACTCTATCAATTGTCCGATAGTCATGCGCGATGGAATCGCGTGGGGATTAATTATTAAATCGGGGCGTAATCCTTCCTTAGTGAATGGCATATCTGCTTCTGGTACAATTAGACCTCCAGTTCCCTTCTGTCCGGCACGCGAGGCCATCTTGTCACCTTGATTTGGTATACGCACCTCGCGGACACGAACTTTCGCTATACGTTCTCCCGCCTCGCCTTCAGTCATGAATGTTTTATCTACAATACCCAATTGTCCCTTCTTCGGAGTCTTGGACCCATCCACTAGACGATCATCCGAATTTGTCGCAAGACCAATCAAGACGGTTTTGTCATTCACCTCTGTTCCTTCGCGGATAAGTCCATATTTATCTAATTTGCTATAGTCATATCCCGTCTTAGTGCCGACCACGTTGGATTCCATTTCCACATTAACGAATTTGGTCTCAGATTTTCCTTCACTGGATTCATTTATTTCTTCATGTGACTCATATGTAGTGTAATATGTAGTGTTGAAGAACCCGCGTTTTAAGGACGCTTCGTTTATCAAAATAGAATCTTCCATATTATAACCGCCATAACACATGATTGCAACAATCGCGTTCTCTCCATATGGCATCTCCTCGCGATTTATATATTCAAGGTAGCGCGACTTTACTAATGGTATTTGACCGTTATTAAGAACCACTGCCGTTTTATCCATGCGAACAGAGAAATTACTGTGATATACCGAGCATGCCTGGCGACTCTGTCCGCAAGAGAACGAGTTACGCGCAGGTGGATTGTTCTCTATAAAATTAATTAGATTACACATTGTTCCGTATGTCAGCGATTCGTGGATTTCCATGTGAGTATATCTATCACTCTTATATTCGTCTAAATCCATTGCAATGAACGCGTTCTCGCTCTCGCTACTGTCTATATAATCAATGATTGCCTTTTTACTCAGGAATCGCTCCATCTTCGCTGGGTCCGTCTCCTTTTCTACTCCTTCATATAACTCTGGTAATTCCATAATGCGTTTATCATCTGTAGTAGTTTTGCGTTTAGGGTTGAATCCTGTAATCAGATCATTCCACTTATACTTACCACTCTCCAATATACTTTCAACTTCCTTGTTCTCAAATGATATTTTTCCAGTGATATCATCTTTATAAAAAATGGGTCGGCACATCCTACCATCGTCAGTATAAATATAAATCGTATTAGATTTAATATCAAACGTGGCGCTAGTATAGATATTCAATAGAGCATTTCGCCTATATAACTTTACTTTCTGAATGGTTTCAAATGGATCGGCTACAGAACCACCCCAGTATCCATTTACAAACACCTTTGTTAGTTCAGCAAGTTGTTTAAGAGAACATTCTTTAGGTAATCGCATGCCAGTTTTTTCACGCAACCATTGAATCGTAGGTTCTCTCGTACCAGCGCCACCACGGGTTACGTGAGTTACGATAGCAAACGTCTTGTGTAAACCAATGTTGGCTCCATCAGGCGTATCTATAGGATCAATGAATCCCCAATGCGAATTGTGTAGAACACGCGGCCCTACCAGCTTGGCTCCTGAATCCATAGGTAAGTTAGTTTTTCGCAAGTGACTCAGATATCCATTGTAGGAGAGGCGGTTTAGATCTTGGATGATTCCAATACGCTTGGTATTCGGTTTCGCACCCCAGTTTCCTTTGAATGCGCGCTTAAATCCATCTTCAAGAATGCGTTCCTTGAAAAGTTCTCCTTGAAATGTGCTAATCAAGCTAGGCAAATCATTTCCATAAATACTTTTGTTTAGATTCAATCGTTTATCAAACTGAACGTGTATAAACTTCTGCTGTTCGGTAAAGTAGTCACGGAATAAATCATACATGAGAGAACCTACCAATTCAATACGCTTATACTTGAAGTTATCACGATCAGTAGGCTGTTCTAACCCTACATAAACCAACATCATGCGTTGTACCATGTGACCGAGGAAAAGCGCCTTCTCATTGAAATTCACCTCACCAACATGCGGTAAAAAGTAGTCGGATAAAATTTCCAGTGCGTGCTCCATTCGCTTACCCTTTGTTAACGACGCAATGTATTCTAACGCGAGTTTTTGTGTAAGGATACCACCGGCATCATGTACGGAGGGAATAAACAAATCTAGCATTTCCTCGTATTTCTTAAGGTCCAACATACACGATTCTATAATGGCTTTATCAGAGAGAACCCCTAGTGCTCTAAACACTATGAAAAGAGGCACAGGTTTCCTTACATTCGGAATATTCACAACAATATTCTTATTGGTGTATGATGGCGTCGGAGATACGATTTTAACAGACAGTGTGCGAACGGGTTTAGATGCGTTCTCTGAAACACTCCTAATTTCGCTAGAGAACAAGAATTCAGATTCACCATCATCAGCGTATTTTCGTATATACAACATGTTATCGGCAAACTTCTCTTGGCATACTACCGTTTTCTCTTTGCCCTGAATTATGAAATATCCACCCATATCATGCTTGCATTCGCCCATTGTGTATCGGATCTCGGGACTCAGACCTTTCAATATGCAAAAATCAGAATGTACCATTATAGGAAATTTACCTAAGTACACTTTGTCTATAATTACGGTTCTCCTCTGTGTGTTGGCATCCACCATTGATTCCTCTGTAGCCTTGCGTAGTTCAGATGCCATCGCAGGGGTCATGACGAATTGCTGCTGTGTGCGTTTTGTCCTAACCTGTTTCTTCGGACCACCGCCGGTCATTTGTTGTACCTGGTTAGCCTCCTTGAAGTTCTTGAATACGTGTTCTCTGGGGTAATCTGTATCACGTTCAAGCATTTCATCCTTGTTTTTCTCTCCTGCTACGCCGCCTATAACAAATGGTTGTTGTCCCGGTTTAAGTATGTTAATATACTCAATTTCAATATCATAGTGAATTGTCATCCCATATGTCATGTTGCGAAGACGTGCTTCATTCGGGAACATATAGTGTGTGTTATCCTTATCATCGTATACGATTGGCTTTCCAAAATAAAGGCGGTCTCCATTCTTGCCGCCAAAGTACATTATACATTGGTCGCGATAATCATCAATTTCAGGATCGTAGTTGGAATTAATTCGCACGGGGTTCTTCTCTTTGAAGATCCGGAATATGCCATTTTTGAAGAAATCATTATACGATTCCAAATGATGGGCCACTAAACCTTCAGGGTTCTCCTTGAATAATTTGTCTATCAATTCCCATATATCCATCGTATAATATTTAGGTATAATTTATTTTCTACATTGTTTCTGTTAAAATTATGTTATCCTAATATATAAAATGACTGATTTAGCGGATAAGCTGTTTGGCGTGCTCCCCAAAGAGTATTGTGTTCTCTTCTATTACTTGTCTGTTCTCGGATTCGTCTGGCTGGTTGTTGCCCTGGCGCTCTTCATCAGTATGGCTGTTTCTAAACGCCGCGACGCCTCGTTCTTCATCAGTGCCCTTCTTGCGCTCGTAGGGTATGGTGTGTTCTACTTACAAAATCGTCTCTTACACAGTATGTGCGCTCACAGCCTATAAATAAATCGTTAAATAGTTTATATTTTTATGTAATTTCAAAATATAAACGTGGTACAGATGGATATCCTATATTATTCAAATTATTGTAAACATAGTAAGAAAGTCCTTGAGTTTTTAGTAAAGGGAGGCATTGTGGAATCCTTATCTTGCATATGCATAGATAAGCGAACGCGCGATCCGAAAACAAACCAGATAGTGGTGTCATTGGAAAATGGTAAACAGGCGCTGTTACCCCCAAATGTGAAATCTGTTCCAGCATTATTATTAGTTAACGCGAATTATAAACTGGTTCTAGGAAGTGATATTATAAAGCACTTTGAACCTAAGATAAAGGAAAAGCTATCCAGTGCGAATTTTGGAAATGGAGAACCTTTAGGATATGCAATCAATACAGCATCTGGATCAGGTGGTTCCAATATCGTATCCGAACAGTTTACATATTTTAATATGACACCAGAAGAACTCAGCTCGAAGGGTGCTGGTGGACGGCGACAGTTATATAATTATGTACCTGTTGGCGCAGAGTCAAATTTCATTCAAACCCCACCGGATACTTATCGTCCGGACAAGATTGCGACGGGCGTCACAATTGAATCACTTCAAGAACAAAGGAATGCGGATGTGCCGCAGAAGAACGCAACACCACAATTTGAGTATCAGAGCGCTACGTTTTAAACCGTCGTAGTTCCATCTTTCAAGGGTTTAAATGTAATAACCGGTAAACTGCAAATGGAAAGCACAGGCACACTATATTATGTCGTCGGTTGGACCGATCAATCTTACGGGATACAAGTGAATAAAAAATACATGGGGGTAAGATCATATACCCAAAAAACAAATACTATTAAACTCACTTAAATAAATACCCAAAATACATAATAAAAGACGATGACAGATAAATCTACTGTACTGAGAGCGTTTAATACGCACATGGTAGAATTCCTTGACGATATTATCAGTATTATTCCTGGTAACGTCGGGCTAGTCGCAACAAAAAATTCATTTGAGATGTACAAGAAGGCTAATCCTACATTATTGATTAAGATTTGGTATAGTTATGTGTACATGCCCTACGCCGAGATTATTGAGAAGGGTGACCTGGATTTTTTTATTAACAAGGATTATTCAGAGGATTTGTCTTATTTACAGAATTCAAAGAGCATATTGAATGCTATTGACACGCTCCGCGAGCAGATCAAGGAGATGAGCGAGACAAATCGCAATCATTCGTTGGAATACATCAGAAATTTATGCAAGTTATCTAATATGTATAACTCGCTCTAGATCAGCATCCACATTCCGAATGTGGATAGTTTCCCAGTATCGCGAGTCGCGTTCCTCTAGCGGCGAGAGAACCCATTTTATAGGGCGGTTGGTAAAAATCCGGTCTGTCATACGTTTTGCACGACCATAATGAAATTCAGATGTAACTACATATACATCCGAATATAAAGCAAAGTTGAGGGTTTTATTCGCAATTACGAAATTCTCAGCGGTGTTAGTGGCGACAGTATCTAAAATCACACTCCACTTCTCGCTGCCATATGGTAGTATAGTTTGGGCCATCTGTTCGGCTTCGCTCATCGCTGTTGCCGATCCATTCTTCACGCCGCCGCTCAAGAACCAATCAACACTGTTGTTTTTGTGATTTTTACTTACGAAATCAACTGCTGTCTGGATGCGCCCATTCAGCAGACGCGCAATCTGGCAACCGAGTAGTATAAAAAGGACCTTCATTGTTTGTTTTGTGTATTATGCATTAGGTAGAGTTTAATTGGATCAATTTTACTAAAAAAATGTGTTGATTATTATTGTTATTTTATACTACCCGAAACGCATCGCACGACTTTCGCCCACTAATATCCGCCATTGTCACGGCACCATCCACTATCTTGAAATACGCAAGTTCTTCCTGTAGGTAGAAGATAGAAGTTGTTGTATCCTTCAACACATACATGTTGTGCTTTGCGCCTCCAACCATCTCTAAGCGCACGCGGTACTTGATACGTTGTCTATAAATTGTAGACCAATCGCGATTATCCTGGTACAATGCAAAGCTACCTTCTTTCTTAATACTCCAACTTCCGGTAATTTCGCCGGATTCATGTTTAATATGCCCTTCCGGCGTGAATACTATATAGATTTGTCTATTATTTTCCCAATAAGTGAATTTCCAGTACTTACCCTGCGTTAGGATCGTAAATATAGAGTCGCGGTCATATACAACACTTAATAGAGAACGCCGAACGTGGGTATTTTCAGAAAATATACAGACCTTCTTCATTGTCTCATCATTAAAACCAAGCAGTTCTGACACTGAACGATACTTCATCTGCGAGAGATCGGCATAACTGGGTATCTGCCTTGAGTCTACAGAGTCGCTTACTACACTTGTCTGCGGCAGCGTTGTTGGCTCAGACCCAGCAAAGAATATGACTTCTACGACCTCTGGTCCATTACACATAATTAAGTACCTCTTGGACCCATTGATAACCGGGTATAGCTTGTATAAAATCCCATTTATTGTGAAGATCATCATTTCCTTAACGCACACAGTCGTCTGCATTCCATTAATCGCACACTCTTTCTCGTTCATCTTGATCCGTAAAATACCGTCACCCTTGTGCGAAAACCTGAGCGGGTCCATCTTTCTGAACTCAAACATCGTCATAACGTCTCCTATCATTATAAAGTCACGACGCACTGACTCGCCAAACTTAACTATTTCTCCTTTTTTATTTACCCACTTTGGATTACCATGATGAAGAAACCATTTCAGTTCCTCATCGCCTTCTACTGGGTCGGTGTCTGTACTCGGTAGTTGATTGACTGCGACTCCGCCTGCCGCCAAATTCCATTCTTGTTTTTCTGCTAATCGTGAGATCTCAGCTGTGGCTGCCGCAGTTCGTCGGTCTAAATTAACAAGTGGATTATAGTCGTTTGGTTGGAATGCGTCTAGGATGTTGGGATAAAATATATGTCCCATTTTGTAGTAGTTACCATCAATGCCCTCATTGGTACAAAGAGTATCATCTTCAAATATGTCAGCTTCAAAGAATCCTCGCATATCTTCTGTAGTATATGGTCCATCCTTTTCTCCATCATTGATAATAATATACCAAGTATCTCTCGTATCTGCAATACGAGTTGGTGCTTTGATCTTGCCGTTATACGGCGGCTTCACGTCCTCCTTAAACTTGATAGTCTTTTCGCTCATTTTATTGAAATTATTTTATAATATAAAAATAGTTTCAATTTTATGTAGTGATTTCGTGTTAATGTTCAATAAAAAAAACCTCCCTTAAAGGGAGGGGTTTGGGTAACCTGCTGTTCCCTGATAGGTCCAACCGAGATTCGAACTCGGGTTATAGGAGTCAAAACCCTATGTGATAACCAACTACACTATTAGACCAAAAAAAAGCCCCCAATCCCTCTTGTGTAGAGGAAATGGGGGCGGCGAATTTCTCCAACGAAATTCGGTTCAGGCTTGCCGGAATCGAACCAGCGGCTGTTTGATGTTTGTTTTCCACTACAGTCAAACGCTCTACCAACTGAGCTAAAGCCTGCATTGCGTGAACCCGATTTCACGCGTGATCGCAACTGGTTCTGCCCCAGTTATTTCTAGCGGAAAGGCTAGACGTGATACTATTTCACTATACGACCAAGGATTGTTCTTTCGGGCTGCTTGTCCGAAGACAAATAGGCTATAAGTGCTTTTTGGGGTTATCGCTGTAAGCAGCCGAACAATTTTGTGAGTGCCATGGGGAAAGTCCCTGTATGATCCTTCGTGCGGGTGAAGGGTTCTTGCGCCAGATGCGCAGTTGAAAACTGTGTTTTCCAGGGAACCTACGGTTCCCTGAGTATTGAGAGCGGGCATCGATCCCGCGGCCTTGACCGTGTAAAGGTCACGCTCTACCGTCTGAGCTATCCCAACTAAGGGGGACATTAATTTCCCCATTAAACCCCTCATTTGGTTGAGTGAAGGGTTAATGCTCCAAGAGCTGCTCCAAATCGTTCTTAACAGGGATCGAACCTGTGACCTTGCGATTAACAGTCGCACGCTCTACCTACTGAGCTATAAAAACCTTGAGACCCCATTTTGCTCCACGAGCTGTACTCACACTATTCTCACCTACGCGTAGTGTGGGGAACCTACGGTTCCTTGTTTCCAATGTCGGGACTCGAACCCGAGTCAGAGACTTGAAAGATCCCTGTCATAACCACCTAGACCACATCGGATTTGTTTTGCTCCACAAGCTGCTCCAGATGTTCACTGGGAGGATCGAACTCCCGACTTTCGGCTCATAAGACCGATGCTCTGCCGACTGAGCTAAGCGAACAAAAAACCTTACGATAAAGGCAGTGGCGACTGAACCGCCAGGAAATATTGTTTGGAATGCCTTTTCCAAGGCATGATAGTTGAGGTGGGGTTCGAACCCACGAAGCAAACGCAGCAGATCTTAAGTCTGCCCCCTTTAACCACTCGGGCACTCAACTCAATCCACTTTTGGGAAAAGTGGATAAAAACCCGTCCTCCATGTAAGGAGGGGTTTAAAGGGAACCTTGGTTCCCCTTATGATACCGGTGAGGGGGATCGAACCCCTGACCTTGTGATTAAAAGTCACACACTCTACCAGCTGAGTTACACCGGTTATATCGCCCGCCTCTCACACTATGCTATATCACCTCATCTTTAAATAACTTTTTTTATTATATTTTATAATTTACCTTTTCTAATCGCCTTTCACACTATACTATGGAGCCAGTTCTTTAAATAGTTTTTATATTATGTTTATAATTGCCTTGGTTAAATGGCTGTAAGTTCATCTGACACAGCAATAGCAGCCGCGCGGTTCTGATAATTCAAATGGTACAACTGAGACTTGGGCTCCATATTATTGAAATAATCAGCCACAACCTTGCATGTTACAATAACCGGATCTCCGACATTGAGCGATGGTATGTATACCTCATTATGCAAAGTGCAGATGTGGCGGAAGATGGACTTCTCAATCTGTACGTCCTTGCCACGCTTCTTGATAAAGTACGTGACATACGCATTATGAAGGGTCCGAATAAACTCAGCGGACTGCTTATGGAACCCGAAGAACATCTGCTTATACATCGGAAACGCATCCAAGTATTCCTTCACCTTGCCAGCACGCGACAAGCACAGGTATTGATACTGCATATTCGGATTATTTCCCCTAAACTCCTTCATACTCTTGTATTGCGGATTCTCCACGCTCGTACGTAGCCCACTCTCTGCATGATACAACATAATCCCAACATTCGTATAGTCCGTCAAATGAATGTGCTCGTAAGAATCAACAAAGCATGTCTCTGGGTAGAGCACAGTGCTGTTCGCAAATGCTGCGTCTGGCTCAACAATGCGAATCTTGTTATCACTATCCACATGATACGCCGCGACCAAGTAGATAGTTGGAAATGCAATCGGCAATACAATATGGTTGTTTGGATGCTGTACTACGAAACTATATACGCGCGACTTATCAAGTGCCTGGATCAGGGGAATATCATTCAACTGAGTGCCATGAGGGGCGCACAATGCGTCAATAAACATATCACGAAAGGTCAGTTGAACGGCGCCGCTATTCGTAGCATATTGGGTACGGAAATACCAGTAGTTGCCGCCAACAGCACTCTTTGATGCCACCTCCCAAGACTCAATGCGCGGATCGTAGAATAAATTCATCATAGTACCTTCAATTATTTTAGTAGCAGTTACGCCCGCGAAACCCGGGCATTTAGACACAAATGTCTCCAACGAAACCGATTTAGGTGGCGAGAAACACATAATCTTGTCGGTGAGTGGGTCTAGGATTACCGAACGATAAGCATTCAGCGAATCATCAGTTGCTTGAGTATCCTTATTCAAAATCTTATAACTCGCGCGAGGCGTATGGTAAATCTTACTCTTTACGCTCTCGGTATTAGGTTCAATTGTGTACTCCATTTCAGATATATTCTCAGGCAATTATTGTTTAAATGGTTTTCATAATTTTAGAATCAATTTTGAACGGTATAATAATATAGAAAGTAAATATATAATGGATAATACAGAAATGGGCGATATCAGATTGAAATTGGGTGATATTATACAGATAGAATCGCCCACTAACCCTGATTTGCATCAAAATACATTCATTATAGATTACATTGATGATAGTAAGATCGCTCTTATAAATGTAGCGAGTTTAAAGAAAACCTTACTCACTATTAACCCCGATGGCGGCCTATCAGATGAGTCTATTACATCCGTGTTATTGATGGATCGCAGTGAAGAAGAGGGGTACGCCAGGCAGAATGGATTGTTACCACATGTATGGTTAGATGTGTATATAGGAGGGGATACACCTGCTGTAATCACTGGCGAGATTACAAATTTAGAGGATGATATGATTGAGATTGTCACATTCCCTGAACGCACAACTATATACATAAACTTTGAATACAAAGGCATACCCGAGCATATTCCATTTAATAAGTTTGTTATTCGTTCTAAGCCGATTTCTGCACCGAAGGAATCATTGACACCTATTGTGGAAGAACCTATCGTGGAAGAAGATGTCCCACTAGACAAGATATCATCTATGGAAGTGACTGAATCCGGTGACATGGTTATTAATGTAGCTGAAGATGCCATTCCTGATGATAATATACGTGATGTTCTCCATACTATGTATTTGGATGCAAATGAAATTGTGTTTGGAGAGGAATTGGAAGATATAGTTCAAATGGTTGAGTTGCCCGAACATCAAAAGAAATATAGCATTGAAGTCCAGGCGAATGATTTGATGGACGAACTACTATCAACCATACCCAACGAAAAGCGCACTAAACGAGTCATGAATGATATTCATGTTCTCATAGAGAGATTCAAACAATTGAGAAATAAGTTCTCCCAGTTTGATGCGAATTTGAATGTTGTTGGGTTCACGCAGAATGGAATTCTCCACAAGCCCATGATTGAGAAAATCCATAATCTTAATACTAAGTTACAATGGATCGTGCCAGTCGTATCCCAAAGGCGTAAGATATACACGGATATGGATGAATATGAAATACAGGACGATGTTATACAGACAAGTATTAGTGGTGAACTGGCCGCTCATGCAGAATTGATAAAACAATATACAAAAGGTTCTCAACACGGAGAAAAATATTCGGAACTTTATGCAAACATGGATAAGTACAATACGCCGTTTAGATCAGCGAACATAGAATCCGCACTAACACAGCAACAGGTTCTTGCCGATATTGACGCGATAGTAAACAATCTAGGTGAGTTTACTAGTAGTGTTTCCCGTTTCGTACCGAAATCTGATAACGAGGCAAAGAAGTCATTCACATACATAGATCAGCGTAGGTTTGTAATACAACGTTATAATTTGGGACTATCTAAGAAAGATACAGTTCTGATGAGATCGGGTAAAGTTATATATATTCGTAACAATATGACGCCAAATGATACAATGACTGTTAAATCCTTGTTAGTTCTACCTGAACCTGTTATGAAGTTCTCCCAAATTGACTTGCCAGGCACAAATATTATGACGCGCGCAAACCTACACCAGAATTATTTCTCTCTATTCCGCTTATTGAGACAAAAGACAACAGTTGCGACGCATGTTGTAGATGATCTTGATAATGAAATCAAGTATGACGATGAAAGTGACAGAGAGAATGATGATGACGAAGAGAATCGTGAATATGATGCTAAGAATGACGATACTATAAAGTTCATGCAAACAATCAAGGAGTATGTTCTGGATGATAAATTTGAGAACGAACCTGATAAATTCGCTAAGTTCCTGAGGACCGTAATCCCCAAAACACGCGTTATATTCAGGTTACTCCGAAAGTATATCAAGAACAAGATGTCATTTGTGGAAATAGTTAAGGAACTAGAGCCATTTTTAGTCTACAGTGATGATATTGCATTCAATCAATTCAAAGAAATCCGTTATTACATCAAACAAAAGATGACTGAATACGCAAAGCGCAATGAAGAACGCGCCGAACAATTCAGAAATCTATCTAGCATCAAAGACAGCGACCGTCCCCTCAATTTCATAGAGAACATATTCTTAAACGATGATAAAATGGGTGATCTTTTTGAGAGTGCATATTCCAGTAAGGATGGGCGACTTCCAACAAGCGAACTATTATTCAAACTTATGGGTCGCGATGGGTGTACTTTATTCGCTGATGTAATCTCAGTTATCTCAATCAAACGATTAGTGAACCCAGAGAACATTATCAATGAGTTTGAACCCAGTAAAATAGACGACGTGGAGTACGTGAAATCAAAAGATTGCACCAGACGGTATTTGGCTAAGAGGTACAGTACAATGAAAGCACTCCAAGCTGATAATAATAATGATGATGTATTCTACGATCAAGATCTTGATGACACGCCGTATAAACTACTGGATACATATGGTAAGGAACGAAAACATATGTCGCCCGAAATTTTCCTTGAATTTGTTACAGAGACTTTGATACAAAAGCATAGCGTCCAACCAGATTACGCAGCCGAACTAGCGCATGTGCTGATTGAAGGCAAAAAACGTGTACAGGATGGCGAGTTTGCTGTATTAACCGTACAGCCTACACTACCGCCTGGTGTGGATGAAACACAACTGACTGAGAAAGAGAAGCAAGAGATGGAAATAGAGGCCAAAGCTAGGCAAAAGGTAGGTTATTATCATCGTGTGAAGAACCACTGGGTACACGATCAGACAATAGATGAAGAGGCGTTCGTTGATACAAATACACTGTTTTGTAATATACAAGCCGAATGCTTTAAAAATCAGAACAATAATGTATGTGAACCAACCCAAAATGCAAAGAAGCGTATGGATGAATTGACAAAAGCGCGCATGGTTAAAGAGTTTGAGAACCGTGTGAATATGTCACTAGACCAACTAATACAAAAAGGTAAAACGGAACTAGATCGTGACTATAAACGCATTGTGCGTCAGAATACACTGAATGAAGTCGCCACTAACCGGTTTTCAATTTATGCGTATGAATTAGGAAAGACATCTATAACGACCGATGTCATTGTTTCGCCGCATGCATTATTAAGAGATCTCATCCTAGGACAAGACGATTTCGTAAAGAAACAATCGGACATCGTGAAATTAGTTGACCTCCATTGCAGAGAACCTATGACAGAACTAAAAGAAGATAGCTTTTGGTTGTATTGCAGAGATACAAATACCAAATTGATGCCGCAAAGCTTATACCGTCTGGCGATGGCATTTGTAATGAATGCAGACTATTTGGCAAAACTAGATGAAATCTGCGCGTCTCAGGGCACTATGAGCGACGATGGTGATGCGATTGTAGATAAATACAGTGGATACGTGTTGCGAAAAATAGATTTTGTAACGGAGGAGGGTTACATAGACGGGTTTAAGATCGTAACACATGACGTTATAGAACAAGATCTGGAAGAACGGCTAGCTGATATGTTTGCGCCGAAAGCCAAACCCATTTTTGAGAACGATTCCAATGAAATGATCTACAATATCGTTGATTCTATTTGTACGAATGTAGGAATACCCACAGATTCTATCCAAGAATTTGTAATGAGAACCTCATTAGAGTTGATGGAGCGAAACATCCAAACTGCCGAAAAATACGAGGAGATTGCAGATGCTATGTTTAAAAAGAAGAATATGCGCCCAGTCCCATATGAAATATATAGAAACCGTTTCATGTTTTGGATTATAGCATCGTGTATATTGATCGCGATTCAGACTGCGATTCCTTCGTTCCGTGTAAAGAAGACATACCCTGGATGCGTGCGTTCATTCAGTGGATATCCGTTGGATGGCGGGATTGAAGATATAACCGGTATCAAATACATCGCGTGTGTAATGAAGAAAATGGAGAGCCCTACCGTGCCGTGGAATTCTATAGAGAAACTAGATGCGAATGCGTATGCCTCACGTATCAAAGAAACTATGGAGAAGTTCATAATATCATCGCGAATTGACATTACCGATTTATATGTAGCGAAACAGAAATATATTTTAGAACACCCGAATGAAATCATTCCGGAAGAGCATAGTGTGGATAAATGGCGAGCCTTCTTACCGCCGATTGTTAAATACAAGACGGGACCGATAACTTCTATATCAAAGGATTTTGAACGCGATTTTTATGAAACAATGACAAAGGGACACAAAGAGCAACATGCGTCGTTGAATGTTATTAAAAGCAGGTGCGCTCAAATGGGATTTGGTATTATAGAAGCAATAAACCGAATTGTACAAACTAAGGACCCGATTTTGAAGACGGTCAGCAAGGACCCATTCTTAGAGAACGCATGCTGTAACGAGTCGCAAATAAGTAGACCAATGGATTATTTTATAAACGATGATGCTATCATCCAACACTATATTGACACATCGGCACACCTAGGAGAACTTGCATCAATTGCAAAAGAATTGGCGCGCCCTACAACAATTTATCATAAGGAATTTACAGGAGTAGTACGCAGTGTAGTTACAGAGACAATTACTGACGAACATGTGTATCTCGCATTTATAAATTACTGTAATTTCACAAATGATATACCTATACCCGACGAGTACTTAACGGTATGCGCTACAAAACCAATCGGATTTCCGGTTAAGGCGCCATTGATGGATCAGATAGAATTTCTTAAGAAAAACGGAAAGAGATACACAGCAACTGATTTACAGGATCTGATGACGCTGGTTCGCAATAAGCACCGAATACAGCTTCCAACAGACGAAACGTTCTCACAGATTAATGTTATGTATGATCTCATGGACGCATTTGATTCTCGTGAGTCTATAGTTATAGATGTTATATTCAGGGACAATTTGCGTGCCGTATTGAATTCCTATAATCCGAAGGTTATGGTGGTTGAGGAAAGGAAGGAGCTTAAGAATTTTAAGAATTATCTTGCGTCTGCTAATGAGAGGATGTACTATGAGATAGTAAAGTTCTTCGACCAATATGGAAATCTTGGTGATGCAGACTATGACCGGCTACAAAACTTCCTATTGAGTGTAACTACAACCAATTTAAGAGATGCGGACGCATTATATACAGTAACTACATTCGTTAAGAATTCGGTGTATATGATGTGTACTGTGTTCCCTGAGATAATACTCAACGGAAACATATTCGGTAAAATCCCTACACACTGGGAATTGTCACCAAACCACGTTTCTGATCTAGAGAAGAAGATAGAGTCGTATTGGAGTAGTATCCAGGAGTTTCATGGAGACACAGTCATATCTAGAATTCTCCAGAATATACAGATAAATGCATCTGATATTTTCGTGCTGATACGAGAGATGCCAGTGTTCTCTCCGCTTACGAAAGGAGGTAATACATATTATTCATTATTTGATAATGAGACTATTAATATGGTGTTTATCTATCTATGGTATTCCTCGCTATACGAATATATTGTGTCTGCCAGCAACCCTGAATTCCTTCGTACAGACGTAGAAGAGAAAAAGAGTACACGCAGGCAAGACATAGCGGACGCGTCAGATAAGGCCGCGCAAACAGTAGGCGTCAGTACAGAGGAAAGCGATTTACAGGAGATTGATATTCGTATTGGAAATTCGGAAGAACTTAAGATTCGCGTTGCGAAATTGCTACTTACGTTTTTAGATATAGAACAAGGAAATAAGAAATACATCTTATCATATGAGGAGATTGCGAAGAAAATAAGAAAAGAGAAGAACATAGAAAAACAAAAGATAATTGAGTATTTAGGTAACATGGACAAGGAGGAACGTCAGATAGAGGATCAATTCAAGCGATACAAGATGGGACGATGGAATGTCGGATTACAAAAGGGACTGGTAAAATATGACAAGAAGACATATGATCGTGAAACTTCTGGTGCCGAAGGCGATCAAATTAATGTGGATGCAGAACAACTAGAACAGATGGAGAACGCAGAAGCCAATGAAGCGGAGGACAACGAGGCAATGGATATATCGCACTTGGGTGAGGATTACCAAGATGGCGATTATTATGGGGAAGATGATGACGAATAATTATACTATAGTAGAATATAGAGTATAATTAATGTTTTTAACAAAGAAATTTGTGAGGATTCATAAAATTAATTTCGCAATATTAATATTTTTATCCATTTTCACAATGATCCACATGTATAAACCGGCGCTGATGTATAATGAAGATGGAGGATTTAGACCATTCGGCATTGGATATAAACACAAGACCGTTATACCTATATGGATTGCATCAATTGTTATCGCAATATTCTCGTATCTTGCTGTTCTCTATTATCTTGTATTTACCTAACCGAAGCAACTGATAATATAGTTACAATGGTTGCTATGTAGGCCCAAGCGAAGTGTCCCGCATTATATTTAGCAAAACATAATTTAAATAATTCATTTCTGAAATAACGCTTTGCGTCCTTTCCTGCGTCGCCATCCGCATCGCTCACGCACATTTTTTCGTAATCAAACATGAAATCGTAATGTTCTCTGTCATCATCGGCTGCTACTCCGTCTTTGTCTATAGCATCAAACGTCTCTTGAAACGTATGTATATTAAACAGCGGTAATATGGAATCAAACGGCACAATTATATCCTTCCTACCTTTAAATATCTTACTCTGAAACACCTTCATTATATCTTCGTATTTAAATAACCAAGACATTGGTCGCGTTGTGACTACGAATAACCCAAACGTATTTTCAAATATTTCTACTAAACTTGGAATCAAACCGATCAATACAAAGGTTGTGGCAACAATACCCAAATATAGTATACTTGTTAGTTTCATTTGAGTCAGATAATCGCACTTACCAAACACAACCGAACATATAGCCATATTAAAAATCAATAACAATACCCACGTCGCTATAAAAATACCAAATCTGCCTACGCGCATTTCGCCTGCAAGCTCAGATATATCTATTGTATTACGTATGGAAAAGGCATATTTATATACAAACTCCTCGTATAATCGGTATAGTATTCCCATTAAAAATAATATAATTATAGAAACAACCGAAACGATAGTTGCAATTGTTTGATAAGGTGTCATATCTTTTATACTTGCCATTATATAAGATATTAGAATAAATTTGTTTAGAATGTACTAATTTTTTCGCGTGATTCAATATATGGAATATCCAAGATTAATTGAACCAGGTGTAAAAAATTATTTATATTCCACTCTACAACAATGCCATGATAGAAAGGAGCTCTTCTATACATGGGTATTTAATGCTGTGCTGTTTATAATAATTGTTCTCGTAGTTGGTAGCATATTATACTATTGTAGGAAACAGAAACTTACGCCTTACGAACAGAGTGAAAAGGAACGTAAAGATCAGGAATACGTGTTATCAAAGATACGGCAATACCAGACGGTACAAAAAACGGCGCCTGTAACTAATTTACCATATAACTAAATAAAAAATAATGTTATTGTAATCTATATGAGTCTTATTTACGAAAAGAGGGAATCTATAATTAGAGATAGTAATACAGCCCAAACTGTGTTTTTAGATCTTATAAAAGACCTTAAACCAGATCTGGTGGAACTCAATATAAAAACCCCATTAGAAGGCGATTTGGATTTATCTGTATGCAATTTCAGTAAATTGCGATCCATTAGCTTCGGCGAGGGAAAAATAACCAATATACGAAATATTCCGCAGTATATAGTTAAATTGGTTTGCGCGGGAAATTTATTGGTGGAGCTGAACGACCTACCTAATAGTCTATTGTATCTGGACTGCGCCCGTAACTATTTAACAACAATTGATTTTAAACATATTCCTAACATCCAGGAATTACACTGTGAGGAGAACAAGATAAGTGAAATGATCGCACTACCCAAAAGTCTGGTTGCCATCTATTGCGACCAGAATAAACTTAGGCACATTGACTTGAAGAATATGTCAAATCTACGTACACTGCATGTATCTAATAACCCACTTATCATTGTAGAAAACTTGCCTGATACTATACATGAGTTTGTATCTGATAATAATCCAATTCCTTTGGCTGAATATACCCAAGCAGATGCACCAAAAGATCGTATAGAGAAAAAACTTAACTATGAGGAAGCACTTGATAAATACTTCAAGTTGAAGACCAAATATGAAAATGACGTAAAGGAAAAACGTCGTTCGGCATACAAACGCGGCGTGAATAGAAAGGATAAGATTTCACGGGCAGCGGCGGTTAGACCTAAATGTATTAACTGCAAACGACCTGTCGGATCCATATTTTCTACTGATATCAATGGATACCGTGCCATATGTGGAGACAAAGATCATCCTTGTAAATTAGATATTAAATTGAATCGCGGAAACTTTGAATTATCAGAGGAGATACTTGAAACGTTTAAAGGTGCGCTTGATGACACAAAAGATCGTATAATTAAACTCAAGATGGATACACTGTTTAACTATGTTTCTGAATCTACATCTAGCAAGCTGTTTAAGAAGAAGATGGAGGATTTCAATAAGGATAGCAAAATATATAAGGATGAATTGGATCGCTATAACGATCTATATAATAACGCGCACAAACAAGAATTGTATAAATCTAAGATGGAAACGATTTATGAATTACAGAAAAACATTCGTACGCTTCTCGCGGAATATGCGAATACGGGCGACAAGAATGTACTAAACATTGCGGTGGTGACACAGAAAGATGACTTGATACCAGAGATAGAGAACCTACGTAGATTAAAATACGACATAATGGAGGTTAATATTGATGTAAATGCAAATGATCCGGATGTGTCTACTTTATTCCAATCGGAAGTCGCATTAAGTCGGTGTGAATATTTGTATGGCGAATCACCGAGTGTCGTAAAATTCTCTATTTAATGAATACATATATAAATTGTAATATATGTATTTTAACAGCTATTGTAATTGGATACCCCATCCCACAAAACATTGTTTTTGGACGTCCACAATCTCTTATCGCAAATAGATGCAGTGCTATCATCATATGATATATATTTCCCAGAAGGATTCCATGCGATTATTCCAGTGCTAGTAGTTGATGCAGATATATTAGCAGGAGCAACGCATGTGTACCAAGCCTTGCCTTCTATGTTTGGCGAAATTAAACTCAAGGTTCCAGACATAGTAGAATTTATTGGGCTACTAGATATATTATATCCACCAGTTGTTGTACTCACAGTTGTAGTTCCAATAGGCATTCCATCGCCATAAACAATTGTGCCAGTCGAAATTGGCTCCGTGCCAGTGGCAGGAGTGAGAATGGTTCCTGTTACAGACCCCATGATCGTTTTAATTGGCTGACCCGATATACTATCCCAGCCATCCGGGCAATTGGATGCAAAGGGAGGGAATGTACCCCCGCGAGCACCCTTTTGCATAACGACGCCTATAGTCGCCAAGGATATTATAAATATGATAGATGCAATCGTAAGAACAGCCAAATGAAAGAATTCCATTATATAATATCTAAATATTTTATCGTCACATAATATTATCTGAATCAATACTATAGTTATGTCGCAATATTCTACAACATCAACACCGATTTTGGATTTAGCCAAATACAACGGGCGTATCAATATTCTACAACCGCCTGATATGGGGATACAAATGAAAATGGCGGAAAAGATAATGGTCGCAAATAAATCTACCGATTATCGGGATGCAATGTCTGGCGTATTTGAGGATAATATGCTGGCAACTGTATTTTTCTCGGCTGGTAATATCCAGATTATACAGAATGGTATACGCGCGGGTGTTTATGAGAAGTCAAATGGGCTGTATGTGATACCTAACCAAAATGTGAATAACCTAAAAATTATAATGAGGAGCACATACTTACAATATGCGGAACATAAACCCGATGGCATCACCGCTCAAGTGGAACGACTAAACAAGATCGTTCTGGATTATTGTGTATCTTCCGTTTATAATGAGGCCGTTGGATATGAGAGGTATTGCCAAGATCAGAGCAGTTTAGTGGTTCCTCTAGAGCAGCCGCGCAATCATGACCGCAATTACAAGCAACTTGAACTGAAACCCTGGGTCTAAATAGTGAACCCTGGTTCCAATAGTTATTTTTATCTCAATATAATTTAATAATGACTGTGACAAAAAAAGAGGTAGTGGATGGAGTAACGGTATACACAGTAGAAAAAAACATGGACGACACGAAAGCGCATGATTTAGGCAATCGTTTCGTTAATAGTTCTATGATTGATTTTATAATACGAGATCATGACGCTGACGTTTTCACGACCGAAGGGAAACTACTACTCAGGTTTCGCAAAAATGCGCTTACAAAAACTCACACAAGGGATTTCTACGATAATGTAATTGAATTCGCTGAATCACCAACGAGTAATAGAGGTAGCACAAGCGGTAGCAAATCTAAGAATGTATACGATAACCCTAAAATTATGAGTAATATTATTGGGTATTTTGACCGTTTTCCTCCGAATTACAAAGTCTCGTTCAAGCGCGCGGGTATCAAGCCACCTCTAGAAATTCGCGAATGCCGATTCAATCGCGATCATCCCGAACAATTCAAGAAAATGATACCATTAATACAAGAGATCAACGCACTATACGCTGAAAGTACCCCCGATCATTTCAAAGAACAAAATGCAAAGGCAAAACAGACATTCTTTAAGATTCCTGGAACCGCATTTACTACAGTTACCACAAATGTAAACTTTAAAACCTCTATCCACAAAGACAAAGGTGATGATGCTGATGGGTTTGGGAATTTAGCTGTTATTGAGAGTGGCAAATACGAAGGTGCGGAGACGTGTTTCCCGCAATTCGGTATTGGTGTTGATGTGAGGACAGGAGACATGTTGTTTATGGACGTACATGAATGGCATGGCAATTTACCAATGAAGCCAATTGATAAGGATGCTAAACGCCTCAGCATTGTATGCTATTTGAGATACAAGATATGGCTGCGAACAAAGAATAAGACTAGGAAATTCTTTGAAAAACACAATCGTACTATCCGGAATCTTACTAAACCTGGATCTGCTACGAAAAGTGGCGGTTCTATTCAATTATAAACTATAAATGTTATTTACATAACTAAATAACATTGTATCATGGTGATTCATCCCCAATGCGTTTATGCCTTGCCATGCGAACCTCGGTCATACCATTGTCACGATGAAATATACTTACGTAATCTGGATACGTCTTCACTAGGTAATCCGCAGCAAACCGGTTCGCTTCTAACCTACCCGACGTTTCACCTAATCCGCCAGGCGCGTGCTTCTTCGCCTTGAATGTAATATTGTTGTATCTCAATACTCCGCCGTCCTTAATGAAATAACGGATACTCTGTTCGTAATCCTCCTTCTCGGCTATAGTCGGTGATGGCTGTATGGTCTTTGTATGACGATTTATAAACCCATATATAGTGCCAATGATAAACTTCAGATCGGTCGTAACTGTATCTTTCATAAAAAAAGGGTTCTGCACCGGATAAACCCCCCATAAGTATAATCCCTCCTTCTTCAGTCGGCTAAACGCATCATTGAATAGCCCATGGACGTCGGTTACTTTCTCAAGAGCCTTTTCCGACTTTCTCAGGAATAGTCCCTCCACGTCATCGTCTGCTGATACTACCAATTGTCCTTCGGGAAAATATTTTACTATGAATCGTCTCTGATGTGTGATACCCTTCTTTCCTACAACGATCTTACCATAGAGTTCTTTAGGTACCGCGTCTAAATAACGTTTTTCCTCTACCTTGTTCGCTACGAAAATATAGACCTGTTTTGCTGGCACACCACCCTCTGATAGCGTCTTTAGCGTCTTCTGTGAAATGACATCAGGTCGGTTATAGGAAGGTATCGCTACAATATAGTTCTTAGATACCCCTTTTCTATTTTTTCTGGTTGTACTCATGTTGTATATAATACAAAAATATTATATTCAATCTACATTAAAAAAAGTTTGTTGTCTTAATAATCTTAGTTGGGTATTTTACTCATCCTTCGCGTCACTGTATTGTTCGTTCTCCTTCACCCATGCCTGGTGCTGCTTTCCGGCCTCGTGATTTTTCTTAGTAGACTCAATCTTGGAAGACTTGCCACCACAGGCGCACACGACACTGTTCTTGAGGTGGTACTCGCGCTTCTTCTCCGCCAAGCAGACTTTGACGACTGGTGCTGCGGCGGATTGAGCGGATATAATCTCCTGAAGCATTTTAACTTTCTTCTGGAGGCCGTCAATATCGGCGCGAGCCCATAGGAGCTCAACGTGGAGCTCCCCGATAGTGTTAGCATCTTGCTCCTGCCTGCGCTCGGCGGCGGCGATAAGAGCGTTGATCTGAGCGAAAGAAGACATGATAGTTGTTGGTTGTTGTTGGTTGTTGTTGGTTGTTTTAAGTGACTTAACTTTCACAAGGAAAAAAACAGTCAATTTTCCCATAAATTGTGTCAGACTTTGTACTGCAGATAAGAATGGAGGGTTAAAGGGAAACCTAGGTTCCACTTCTTTAAGTAGAAAAATCAATAAGTGTTAGAATTGTTTGGGAGGCCTGCATTATTAATAGGTTGAAATATTTTTTGGACATTCTTAAAATGTCCAAAAATCATTTACCAGACTTCAAAATTTTGAAAAATCACACTTCGCAGCATGATGCTTTAAAAACCAGTTGTCTTTTAAAAACTTTGTTAGCATAATATTTTTTACGTATTTTTTTCTGGCGTAATTTCTATTCTATTTATATAGAACATTTAGAATGAATTCTTACGCCGAAAACGCGGATAAATTTAATTGCGAACATTGTGACTTTAAATGCTGTAAACAATCTGATTGGGATAGACATTTACTGACTCGCAAACACCAAAATAGAACGAATGTGAACCAAAATAACGCGGATAAATTATACGTGTGTAAAAAATGCGATAAGACATATAAAGCTCGCAATAGCCTGTGGTACCATGAAAATAAATGTACTACGCAACCAACAAGCGTAGAAAAGATTAATGAGGGGTTATTGAATTTGATCTGCGAACAAACAAAGGCAATGGCAGAAATTAGGAGCCAAAATACAGAGCTACAAAAACAAAACACGGAATTGGTATCCAAGACATTAGAGCTCTGTAAACCAGTCAACAACAATAATACTACGATCAATCAAACCAACAATAATCAGCGATTCAACATCAATTTGTTCCTTAACGAACAATGCAAGGACGCGATCAACTTCTCAGATTTCGTCAAGAACATCCAGATATCTTATGAAGATCTAGAGAACAACGCACAGCTCGGATTCGTAAATGGAATTTCCAAGATATTTTTAGATAATTTGAAACAACTTGATGTTGCAGAACGACCGATACACTGTACGGACGTGAAACGCGAGACCATGTATATTAAAGATGAAAATACATGGACTAAACAATCTGACGATGAAAAATTACAGAAGGCCATTCAAACAGTATCCTATAGAAGTATGGGAAAACTGGCAGAATGGAAACAGGAGAACCCAGATTACAAAGATTGCAATTCAGAGTTCTCGCAGAAATGTCTGGATATACAAAAACAAACACTCGCGGGTAGCGAACGTGGGGTCTATTATCCGAAAGTGATTCACGCCCTCGCTAGAGAAACAATTATAGAAAAATAAACTAAGGCCGTTTCTTGCGTGTTTTATTGGTCTCCGCCTTGAACTCTTTTAAGAAATCCTCAACAGGGCGGCTTTGCAGAACAATCGTTGTACCATTCTCATACAGATCAACAAACAACCTGTGAAATGTCTTTTTCGCATCATAAAACCCGAATCGTGGATAATACTCGGCACCATCATCGGCGTTGGCTTCTAGCGTAATATTCACTCCATTATTAGAATACAATACAAATGCTATATGATACGGTGCTGATCCAAGTACAAGTTCCTTACGTATGATTGCATACGATTCGCCAGCTGATGGAAATGCCTTGTGATTCTTTGTAGTAATTTTAGTTAGCATTTTTCGGTTTTTAGCATCCGATTCGCCAAATAATAACGGCACATCTTTCGCTTGATACACACAAGGACTGCTATTAGAACGCAGTAGTTTGGTAAATACAGTTTTCTTGAGCGTATTGGAGGCTACAGAGAGAGACTCGGCGAATTTCAGACAGTCGTTTTCATTGACAACTTGATCGTTATCTACCGGCTGTCTATAACCCAAATACTTACGCTTATCAGTCAATGGGCGAAAGAATGTATACCGGTTGTATTTGGCACTCTCATCCAATCCGCCTATGCGGCGTGCGATCGTATGAAGTTTTCCATCGCTTACAATAAACCCGATGTCAATCAATTGCTTCAATGGCGAATCTACCAACTGTAGTCCATCGCGTATATACAACCCTATAGAATCGCGCTGTGTGAAGGAAACAAAATCCACATATTTTTCTGGACGAATGGCAAACGCACCATCATTTGTTATAACAAATTCACCACTCTTCTTGAATTGCGTTGTCATTACTAAATCCATAGAAAATAATATGAGAATATATAAATGATGGAACCAATCCCAGAAGTAGATGAAGACGAAGATAAAACTAATGAGACCGGTTGTTTTTACCTGCTAACTGAAATAATAAAAAAAATGTTTATGTTTAAAAATAATACGAAATATATACAGCTTATTTCTTAACGTTTACCTTTTTTGCCTTAGCCACTGTATTAGAACCCGACTGAATTTGCTGGCGCTTTACCTTATACGCATCGTATTCGCGTTCCAATACATCAAGCTCATTTATCCACATCTTCGCCAACGACGTCGCCAACAAGACGTCCAAGTCCTTCTGTGAATTATCCTTGTCTGCCATAATACTCGCCACATTCTCCTCCGTAACTGAGTCCATTGGCATCTTGATGAGATACTTGAAATCTCCATCAAATGTATCATACTTCCGAGTTGTCATGAGTTCGGTTACCTGTGCCGACGTCTTCTTACGCAGATCTACAATCCCACTCAACGTCTCCTGGATATATCGTGCCTTGTTCGTCAACTTCAACAGACGACTACGCAACTCCTTCTCTAGGAATGCCTTTCGCTTGGAATACAATCCAATACGCGCGTCATAGAACGCGGAAATGATATCCTCAATCTCTGCGTATTTATTCAAACGACGTTCCGAATTGAATAGATGCATATTAGTAACGCTCACTGTAGTTGACAGCTTGAGTAGCTTATGTACTCCGGTAATGCCATTATCATCGCGCGATGCCTCTAACTCTGCCAACTTTCCAGAGGGAAACACGATCGTGAAATCAACAGTTACTTCGGTACACATAGACACGAAGTCCTTGATTGACGGTGGGATCTTCTTACCGTCTTTGCCAGTTCCGCCATCTACCAATGACTCCAAGAAGGTAGTATAAGGCAACGTCCAGGTTCCAACCGGCAACTCCGTAATACGAATCTTGTCAGTACCAATCTGTTCGTAGACGCCCTTCACTAGGAATTTGTGTTCGTCTATTTCAGTAATCGTTCCCTTGAAACCCTCATAATACGGTACAAACTTAACGGTGTTAGGCGATCCAGTAAGCTTAGCTCGCAAATATGAAATTAGCTGTTTCGGATCGTATGACGGAATGCTGCACGAAAATCCAGTTCCGATACCGGAAATCCCATTCACAAGGGCTGTAGGAATAATCGGCACATAGTACTCAGGCTCAACAAGTGTACCGTCGTCGTCCAAATATGTCAACACTGCATCATCCGCTTCCGGAAAGATTTTGCGAGTGATCGGATTCAACTGGGTGAAGATATACCTCTCGCTTGCCGAATCATCGCCGCCGTGAAGGCGCGTGCCAAACTGACCGTTAGGTTCCAGAATGTTGATATTGTTAGACCCGACGAAATTTTGCGCCATATTGATAATCGCGCCATTGAGAGACGCCTCACCGTGGTGGTATGCACTATGCTCCGACACATAACCTGAGAATTGTGCTACCTTTATCTCATTCGTTAACTTGCGTTTGAATGCTGAAAACAGAATCTTTCGTTGTGACGTCTTGAGTCCGTCAATGCCGTTAGGAATTGAACGAGCGCAGTCGTAGATACTGAAATGTCTCATCTCGTTATGAAAGAACTCCTCCAATTGGACGTTCTTTCGTCCAGTATCCAAGTACGCATTCTTATTGTATGCCTCCAACCAGGGCTTACGATCATGCGCTCGTTTCTTGTTGAATACCATATCAACAACATCATCACTTTCTGAGCCGGTATGGACGAAATCCACGATCTTCATCTCCGCAAAGTATCCCTTGAATTCCGCTGACGTGGACGTCCCGAGTCCCTTAAAATACTTGATCGTCCACGAAGAGATGGCTGGTCCAACCGAATTACGCCAAGTTTGGTACTCGCCCTCGTTATAGAATACCATTGTTACTTGGCCTTTCTTCGCGCGCAGAATAGGCGTATTCATGAATGACAAGAATCCGGGGATCTTGAGGAGTGACGACCATTCACTGTGGAATAAGTTGATACAAAGTCCCTTGATATGCGAACCATCTGTATCCTGATCGCACAAAATCATCACCTTGCTATAACGCAAGTTCTTATGGACGTCTTCAATTGACTCGTACGTTTTGCCACTTTCCAGACCAAGAACCTTCTTTAGGTCTGTAATCTCTTTGTTATCACCTACCTTTTGGGGCGTCTCGCCACGGACATTAAGCACCTTACCCTTGAGCGGCAAGATTCCGATAATGTTCCGATGTTCTTGTGAAAGTCCAGAAACAACGCCCGACAACGCACTCAATCCCTCGCACAAAATCAGAGTACATTCGCCTGACTTATTGGTCCCCGCGAAATTCGCATCCACGAAGTTCGCAATGCCGCGAATCGTCCTCGTCTTGGTTCCATCCGTCTTCTTTGCAATTGACTTATTCTCTTTCGCCTCAGTAAGAGAGCACGCCACATCCATCACGCCCATTTTGGCGACATCTTCAATGAATTTATCGCCGACCGTACAAGACGATCCGAAATCCTTAGAAACTGTACTCATAAAATCTTTAGTCTGGCTATCAAACGACGGATTCACAATATCGCATCGTAAGAAGAGAATGAGCTGCTCCTTGATGGAATTCTGATTCACTGTAACCTTTTTCTTCTTCTCAATGTAGGCGCATAGCTTACGGGTGATTTGTCCGATAATATAATCAACATGCTTACCACCCTTAGCCGTGCAGATGCCATTTACGAATGATACGGCCATAAACTCGTGGGTTGGTGAAAGAGCAACCGCGTACTCCCATCTCTCATCAGGAGCCTCGTATACGCGTAGTCCAGTGCCTCCTTTGACATCCTTCGCTCCAATATACTTATCTATATACTGTTGGAAATTCTTGACCGGAACTGGCTCGCCGTTGTACGTTACCTGGACTTTCTTAACTGAGTGATCGCTTACAGCGCTGATGTCATATGCGCGTTTCTTAAACAAAGAGCACATGTCCGAAGTGATTCCATTCGGCATTCCGAAACGCTTGTAGTCCGGTTTAAACACAATCTTTGTGTATGGTTTCTGTGACTTGAGTTTGGTAATCGTCGGCGGGCAAATCTCAGACAAGTTATTCTTGAATTCCTGGTAATATTTAAGACCACGCACATGGTCTACGGTCTCAATGCTACCGAATACCGAATATATGAATCCCAACTTTGCTCCGAACCCGTTCTTGCCGCCGACAATCTTTTTCTCGTCTTTGTTATAATTGGTAGATGTCCTCAAATGGGCGAATACCATTTCTGGAATCCAAATACCATTGTCAGGATGCTTCGCCACATCAATGCCATTGCCATCATTTTCCATAGTAATAGTTCCGTCCTCTGAAACCTGGAATTTGATACTCGTTACGAACTTTTTATCAAGAAGCGGCGAATGAATGATGCGGAGAATCTGATCGCGCGCATTAACGCCGAATTCATCATAAATTTTATATAGACCGGGCACATACTCAATATTCTTCAGAACAATTCTGCAAGCAGCATCATCATATACCCACATGTGGGCGTCAACTGGCGCAACGGGTCCAATATACATTTCTCCGTTATGGAGAATGTGCTCCAGGTCCGTCTTCATCTGGTACTGAGAGGCGAGGTCGGTCATTTTTTGTAGGGTGGGGTATTTGGATATAATAAGGATTTTTTAAGTTGTTTCAATTTTCTACACTATTGTATATACCATGTTTATGCGATTGAAAAACACAAATGATATAACAAAATACTGCACTATTGCGGCGTGCATGAAAGACCAAGCGCAAAAGGACTTGAAACGAATTGATACATCCACTAATAGTACCAAAATAAGCACTGCTATGAGATACGCTCAATATGTTCGCAGTAAGGGAACCTAGATTCCTCATTACCACCTCCTTGCTGAGGGGGTGCATGGGGATTCCCTACTCAGTTTAGGATATTTTTTTCTCATGTGTAAATATACAATGAAACGCCCAGTTCGCCAAGAAGATGGAACATACAAGGTTAGGGGAAAGACATACAAGGAGCTATTTGGTTCTCGCGCCCAGGTCTATAACAAGACTGCGTACAAAACAAGCGGTGGTCTCACGTCGGGTGATCTGATGATGAACAAGCACGGACGTATTGTCTCCGCACTCAAGCACAAGACGGCCAAGAAGGAGAAGCGTTTAGAGAAGGCTGGATACTTTGCCGAGAAGGGAAAGTTCGGATTCGTTAAGCGTGCTACACGCAAGTCTCGTAAGTAAATAATTATATTATAAAATGCTATAATATAATACAAATGGGAGCCGGCATATTACCGACTACTGTCAAGAATGGAAAGATACACTTCTTGTTTGGAAAAGAGAACAAGTTTGAGAAGTCTGCGCCTGGGTTCTCTGATTTCGGCGGCGGATCCGAAAAAGATGAAACTCCATTAGATACTGCTATACGCGAAGGCGGCGAAGAACTCACGGGGTTCCTAGGAAGTGACGACCAATTGCGAAAGATGTTAACTGCAAGTGACGCATATACAATTGATTTACAAAACGGTAAATACAGAACACATATTTTCTATATGAAATACGATCCGTATTTAGAGAAATATTACAATAACAACCAAAAATTCATACAAAAACGTCTGGACCCGACTGTTATAAAAACGTCTAAGATATTTGAAAAAGCAGAAATAAGATGGATATGTATTGATGACTTAGAGAAGATGCGCCCGAAATTTCGCCATTTTTTCGCGCCCATAGTAGACAAAATTTTAAATGACAGGGACACTATAGAATCGCTCGTTAAAAGCAATAATGGAACAAGAAAGTCTAGGTGAATGTACTTATCATTCGCTTGAAAACCTCACGTAGCTGGTTTGCATTAAACGCACCATTTACAATATCGCGATTATAATTTTTAATACAATCGTTTATTGAGTTTTTGTATAGACATATACAATCAGAATATACATGTCGGAACATATAACTATCAGATATGCCAAAAGGGGTATTAACTGATATTGCATAATCAATAACGCTTGATGCACTACGTCCTTTAAGTTCATCATATAAGAATATATTCATGTTATTAGAATTCAAAAAATACAGAATGTCTTCATTTGTGAAAAAATCACGTGATATAATGAACTCTATTCCCGGTTTTAAATTAAGTTGCGCGCAGCGCTCAATTACAGTGTTAAACTGGTAGTCATACGTTTCTCCGCCAAACTCAGGTTTTGGAATAACAAATTTAATTAGTGCCTTATCGTATTGCTCGTTTACCATTTGAACTATCTTATCAAATCCTTTGCAAAGGAATCCAAACCCAAATGAACCAAATGTAATACAGTCATCTACTTTATACTCAATGAATTCCTTGATTGAATTAGTGGATGGTGTATAATCATTCAATAATGTTTCTACATCCTCAAATATCGGTCTGGGAACAGGATAAATTAGTTCGTTAAATTCAGCCGTTGGATCAATATTACATAAAACATTGAAGAAATTGTGGTTTGATTCATGTGGTATGCCAATAGCAATAATTGTTTTGCAAATATTATCAGCATTTAACCAAGGCATGGTTATATTATGGTAGTTGTAAACGATTGCGTCGGCATAAGGATTCTCATCTAATACGCGTAAATAATCGGAATATCCATTTATTTCTATGTATTTATATTTGATATTCGGAGTAAGCTTGAGTATATTATACAATCTCAATCCATATTGATATACGCCACATTGCTGCTTGGAGTGGTTTAAGAATAAGACAATTTTATCACGAGGAACTAATGAAGCAAATATATCATCACAATTAGTTGCTGTATATCTACGTATTTTATTGATATATTCCATATCAACCAAATCTGGATGTACGTACCAATCTTCAAATGGCTTATAACTGCCTTCCCACATTACTGATACGTCAGGAAAAACTAATACATACCCCCTGTCGCTGAATATCTTCCGAGATATACGTTGAGTATCAAAGTAATCGCCGGTATATATATCATGTTCGAATGTTACAGAAGCAAATTTATACTTATCAAAAACAGTATCATTTAATAACATTAAGGTATCTAATGTTGATTTATTGTTTACGTCCAAATCAATCTGGAGGTACCCAATGTTATTAGGAAATCCACGAGTGTCTAATATTTCTCTATATGGCACTGTCCTGGCATCTTGTAGACAATACAGAGATCTAGGTCTGTGTAAATCATACATTGGTCCAAATGACTTATCATATTCTACAAGTAGTCCACTCCAATTATAAGATGATTCCAATATGTAACTATTATTATGTTCTATTGGATGATTGGAACCAATCTCAACAAATGTACCATTTCGCTTATAACCATTAACGTTCAATACGAAAGCATCTTGATGAGCTTGACTCATTTATAAACTGTTTAATAACATAAACTTTATATTATAGAATTTAATATTGTATAATATAAAAGGTATAGTGTATTTATTGTATAATGGCAAAGACCGCCGTGCTGTATGTGTTCCATGAAGTTACTGACCGAGTAAGACATTTCGTACAATTTTGTACGTTTGAATCTCCAGACGTAGACTTTTTCATTATAGCGAACAACTTGCAAATAAATTTTGATTTACCACCTTACATCAAAACTATGAAACGCACTAACATTGGTTATGATTTTGGTGCTTGGAGTGAGCGTTTGGTAAAAGATGATGTATACAAAAACTATGATAATTTTATATTCGCAAATTCATCTATAGTCGGACCATTCCTAAGTACAGATTTTAAGGGCCGGTGGACTGACATATACATAAATGGATTAAAAGATAATGTGAAATTATTTGGAAGCACTATTAATGCCACCGGTGACTCTCGCGGTGCACAACATTCGCCAACAATAGCGGCGCATATCCAATCATATATTTTCAGCGCCGATCGTGAGACGGTTGAGTATTTGATGAAATGTAAAATATTTGATAATACTAAACATCTTACTGGGTTTAGAGATACGATAGAACAAAAGGAAGTACTAATGTCACGTAAAATAATAGAAAACGGTTGGAATATTGGGTGTCTAATGAAATATTATGACGGTGTAGATTTTACATTCAAAAACAAATCCCCGAGTGATTATGCTAGACCATTCATAGGTGATATTATGTGGCCGGAATCATATGGTAGATTATGGAATGAATATGAGTTAGTATTTATAAAAGGTAATCGTATAAATGTATCTATAAAATAGAATTTAATACGAAAATTACGTCGTTCACATTATCTGCTATGTATTGTGTAGCATATGTAGGCGGGGTAATTTCAGTATTCTTCATTAAATTTTTGAAATAAAAATCAAATCTCTGCGTAGAGAAATGTATCTTAGTGTTATTTGAACGACCACTCTTAAAATCAGAGATAAAGTCACGATTAAAATATATGAAATTCCTTCCGGTATCCAAGTATATAGAAAAATCACAATTTACGCATATCTTTGATCTATAATAAAGCTCACTTGAATTTGCGTAATTATTTAATGAATATGTAATAAATTCGCTACAAAAATACACATCTTGTATTTTATTTGCATTTATGTATTTAATAATATACGGATCTTCTTCTGGTAGTATAACTATATATCCTTTATTGCGTAAAAATTCCATTACATATATATAATCTACAGTTGTCTGTAGCGGCGTTTTTTGACCTGACTGTGGTAAGTAGTTATTTAAAAAAACAGTTTTTTTATTAGCAGACGATTTAAATGTTTCAAATCCAGTGATTGGCACATTTTTGGGGAATGTAGGAAACGCTAGCTCATGCGAAAAATCATAAGCGATTTGGATGCCATGATTATCATTAATCATATTTAAAATTATCCGATAACAATCCAAATAGCTAACTAGATTACATTCCTCTAGATAATCCTTGAATAATTCGCGGATTCCTTCGCTAGGATTCCATACATGATTCATTGTTCCAATCCAGGTATTGATTACCAGTATATCAAATTCAGGGTAAAGAACATAATTGTCTCTATTATAATCAGTAATATTACCTAGTATTTGTACCAATTCTGGCGAATCATTCACATTCTTTATATTTGGCAGATCAGAAAAAAGGAAGTGGCTGTACCTAATCCAAACATAATACTCGTAATGGTCACCGTTTGTATTGACAATATTATTTATAAATGGTTGCGCTAGAAATATATCGCCAACATTCCATGCATTACAAAACACAATCTTTAACTTTCCCATGATATAAATTAATATTTATACGCCTTTAAATATTAATAACTACTATAAGTTTATAAATTTTGATAAGTATTTCTCATAGCCAATTGGTAAATATGGATTGCTTTTAACTGGCATGTACTCTAATTTTATATCATCAAATAAATTAGTATGTGTTTTAATTTTATTAATTATAATATCAGTGTCATTAATTGCACTCGTATTGAATTCTTGATGTGCGAAATTCTTAAGTTTATTCTGTATGAACCTGACATCTCCAAAGTATGACAAGTGCCATCCGCTGTTTTGTATATATCCGCATTTTACAAAACGCACGTCGTCTATCGTATACTTATATTTATTCAAACTTCGTATGGAAATTAACTTGGCATGATACCACTTTTCTTTAACTTTAGTGTGTAAATTATAATAGTACAAATGCATCTCTAACGATATGACGTCTATATCATAATTACACATTTGGAGAACTCGCGGATCTGGTATTTCATCAAGATCTGATACTATCAATATGTCATCATCTTGTAAATCTGGTATAAGCGACAGTCCACGGGTTCCGCAATTTCTCTGGAATTTCTCGTTTATCCATTGTTCTTTGTTATCATAGTTTATATTTGGAAATATATGAGGGAAATCGTCTACTACTACATGTATGATCTTACTACTGAACTTATCAAAGATGTGTTTATTATTTTTGAAAAATAACTCCTTTGGATGGCCCGCGTGAGTGTGAGTTGCTTCTATGATTATGAAACGCTCAACTACGTCGTTTAATACATTAAGACGGTAATTTAATATATCTAATTCATTATAGAACAAGAAACAATCAATAATTTTCATAATATTGATTGTTTATGCGGTTATGTTTATATAGTAAACCACGATTTCGATATAACTCCAGGTTCAACTATGTACGCAGATAAGTTATGATACGCGTAATTTTCAAAATATGATTTATGTACGATTAATCCGCACCTGCCTTCTGTTAACTTGCGTTTCTTGTATCTCTTACAATAATATAAATATGCATCATATATAGTGAAATCTGATGACTTATCGTGCCATTCTGTACGAATATCTGTAAAAACTGATGCTAGATCCTTCTTCTTATTCCAGAGAGAACACCTTATTTCTTGTATATATTTTTCTCGTTCTACGTTCACATTCGGATAAAAATACTGTATAAGATCCAGAATTTGTTCGTCGCTGATACTGTGCGATCCCCATTTATTATATAAGTATCTTATTTCTTCCAATTCTAGGCCGGATTCAGATTCATCCTCAATCATTGTTTCATCCCAGAACTGTATGAACCGTTGGATATCAGGCAAATATTTACTGAAAATACCTTGAAATGTATCAGTAGATTCAATATAATTTTCACCGAGAAAACGCATCAATTCATTTTTTAGAGGCACCTGAAATAGAACCATTGGGAGTTTATTCGCATTCAAAAAGTGTTTCCATAAATATTGGAGATTTTTCCATGTTATAGTGCCACCAGACGTCTTGTCAAATACAATATATTTGTCAACAAATCCCCCAACCAAGTCGCTGACCGTTCTACCAGATAAATAAGAGACATATGTCTGTAATACAGTATCTTGTGTATCTGCTATACATTCATCCGACGAATCGTATCGCGTTGAATAATGTACGGCAACACAAATGATGTCAATTCCAATCTCATCTATGATAGTTTTCCATACTTTCTCATATTTAACAGTTTCGTGCATGTAAACTAAACGACAATTCGTATAGTCATGTTCATGGTATTTCAAACGGAATGACTGCATCAGATTAACGCCAATGTTTATCTGACAGTAGTTGTTAAGTTCTCTGATAAATGACTTTGCATATGCAGGCAAAAGATGTATCAAGTCAGTCTTCTTCTTTAAAATATTGTCTCCTAGTATGGTTAGGAAATACTTGACTGCATTTTTACTTGAAAAAAATGTGGGATATAATGACATAATAACGTATTGGATCGTATCTGATTCTGGTACCGACGACAATAATGGGTTCTCTTTGATGCGTTTCATTATAGATACCTTCGTCTTGTATTTCCACGACATAAGATTGCGATCATTTGTAATGGACGTCAAAATGTGATGTAGTATACCATCCTCATTATACAGCCTGTAATGCATGCCATCATAATAGAAGAATTTTTCCGTTGATGATACATAAAAATATTTATTATTCGTCATAAACGTCTTGATAAACGAATCAAATTCTAAATTAAGCGTTTCCGTACGAACAGCTCGTTGTTGACGCTGCACGTCAATTGATTCCATGATATTAGGCAGTTGATTATTGATGAAATTAGTCAAACGAGTTAGCATATATGGATCGTTAGCGTATTTCGTATGTAGTTTATCAACTACTGAATGTAGGTCATCTTCGCTCATTTTCTATATAAAATACATTAACTTTATATAGTTTCGTTTGTAGCAGTAAAAAAGTTGTTTTAATTACTATGTTTTGTTATAATTTTAACTTAATCCCTCTCTCATCATCATAATCACTTCGCTTTTTATTTTGTTTTAGACGCCCATTCCGTATGCATTAATCTGCATCTGTACGATCAAGTTCCTTAGCATGGCCACCTCGTTCTCCAACTGCATCACATAGCTCTCGTGAACCAGCCCGTCCGTCTCGTACTCAACATCCTCATTTGCCACGCACTCAAACGTCTCTGCGAGATTTGCCGTCGCGCAGGATGGCATCTGCGACGCATACGCATACATATCCTCCTCGCGGAGAGGAGCTCCAGGGCACTCTCCGATAGAATCTGAGCGAGACAGCTCGGGAGTCGTGAAGGGGTCGCTGCGAACCAGCTTGGGCGGCGTAGTGATGTTGGCGGTCTTGGGCTTCGCCTTGTACGTGTTCTCAACAAGAGACCAATACGGTCCCTTCTTGTTCTGCGTGTAATAGACGATCTTCTTGCCGTTCTTTCTGATCTCGTTCATCGTGTCAAATGCATTTGTAGTTCGGTTCCACTCAGCCATGTGAACGTACGCCATGTTGAATGGCTTGCCAGTCTTGTCGTCTACCCTCTCAACAATGTCAATCTTAGACACTGTTCCTAGGCACTCCTGCTTCTCAATCACATGCTTGATCTTCTCATCGCTGACCGTCGTGAAGACGTAGGGAATGTAGAGGTTCATCTCAGAGCTCATTTTGGTTTTGGTTTTGGTTTTGGTTTTGGTTTTTGGTTTGAATGCCATTTGTTTCTAATTAAAAATCATGAATCAATTTTCCACGATTTTGTGTTAGAGCGACACAGCGCTGGGTATTATGCTAGGACGATCAGTTGAAGTCATTCCAATATACCTAGAAATCGCAATATCAGATTTTAGTAACTCTTGCTTAGATATAAACGCCAACCATTGATATTTTGTACGTATCAATACTTCATCAGCGGGAATATAGATGCCACAGCAATCCGACGATAAATCCAAATCCTTCTCTTCCATCAAATCTTCAAGAAGGATCTGCTTACGATCCTTCGTTTTAATACCTATACGCTCGCCTCCAATCAGGTTCATCTTCTGATTTCGTATAGCAGCTAAACACCATTGGCTACTGTCGCCCAAGAAAGTACGCTCATGTGATGAGTGCAGGGAGATGTTACGGGACTTCAAGTATTCCACTAATTCATAAATAGTCGGATCATCGCGCTTAGCGCCCATGAAATAAAGGCTAGGAATGAATAAGGTCTTCTGTTTCTGTTCTAACAGATTTGTGGTGCGATTAATAGCTTCGCATACGAATGGACGACCACCATATAATCCATCCGCGTAAATGCTCTTCAAATTTTTAGTACATATGAACGAATTTGGTACCAACATACCTCCATATAAATAAATTAACTTCGCCAATGCCAACTCGCGTATCTGAGATTTAATAGGTTCAGCTAGAGTAGAAACATCAACATCCCATCCGGGTATCAAATTACTAAATGTCTTATCATCTATGAGACAGACATGGAAATCATCGCCACAATGGTCTATAATGGATTGAATTGTCAAGTGTAAATAAGGTTGATTCAAATTTTGAGTATTACGCGAATGCGACTCAATCCAATTTCTAGCATTAATATCATACTTTGTGTGTATCCATATCTTGGGTTTATTCATACCATATAAAGGCGACTCGTTTAACAGGTATTTCTTAATTAAATCATACTCGTCATTTGTTCTCTCACCGAATGTTTGACGGAAGCGATTGCCTACATAACTAGCCAGCATAATTAAACTAAATGCGAATACAGAATGAACTATATCTTTTGATTTAAACATACTATATAGTAACTTTGTATATTTTTACGGAGTATTATCCATAAAAATGGTATATTCATTAGTATAAATGGATTCAATATACCTAACCCGCGATGTTATTTTTATAGAATTATATTTACAAACCTGTCGTATTATCGTAGCAAACGATTTGTAAGTTAACTCACGGTCCAGATAGAAATGTTTTGACTTGTGATAATAAGGTTTTAGTTGATCACAGAACACAGATTTTAGATTATGAAATAACATCTTCTTGTACGCATTATAATCAATTAGATAACTACCATTCTTTTCTTGTGAAATTTTATCAAAAAAATTACGTAACATTTGATTGTCTATTGGTTTACAGAACAACTGATCGTAGCTCATCTTTATATTACGGTGACATTCGCTTTATTTCAGTTTGCTTCAATTTCTCTAGATATAAAATTGCATCCATATGTTCCTCCTGTGCGTGCTGAATCCATTCCAAAACGGATAGATCTGTTCTATCTAAATTTGTACCGTACTTTTTCATACCAAAATCTGCTCGCTGTTTGAATTGCGAGATGATAGAATACACAACGCTGTCGGTATTATCCTTTGTAATCAGAATATCGTCCATTATTGATACATACACATTTATGTCTTTGTATCAATTTACAAATATATTAGAAATCTCGTTCGTGAATAGCGCAAGTTCAATTACATTTTCATGTATCTTGTTGAATATGGTTATATACTTACAAATAATAGGTATTATTTTGTATTTATTAGTTTCTTCAATTAGATCTGTTACTTTTATGAATACGAAAAAATAATTAAGTATATCAATTACGGAATAACCATAATCGTGTATATTATACAGTATTTGTATGGATTTTGATATATCACGTGCACTAAATGACTGTATGTACGTTTCAAACTGTTGTAATGATATGTTGGAACATAGTTGTTTACATGTTTCTGGTGATATTTCATCTGGTTTATCCAAACTGTATATGTAAACCTTTTCTAAATTGTTGATAACATTTCGTATTGCACCGTCTGATATTTTCAAAATGTAACTTTTAACATCTTCATTGACGTTTATAGATTCATTCTTAATTATGCGATCCATTATAACGCGTATTTGTGATTCGTTTAAAGATTTTATATACAATATGTGGACGCGTGACTGTATACTCTCTATTATTTTCTGTGTATTAGAACATGCAAATATGAAATTTACATTCCTTTTATACTTATCTATGTAATTACGAAACACCTGTTGACTTTGTTCGTTTATACTATCCATATCATCTATTACTATCATCTTCTTTTTTCCATATATTGAACTGTGAGAACGACAGAATGTCTTCATCTCGGTTCGGAAGAAATTTATACCCTGTTCTTTCAAGTTATTAATAAACATTATATTGTTCTCTGGTAATGGACTATCGTTTGATATGCCATAATATTCTCTGATAATTGCGTATAGAAAGCTTGTCTTACCTGAATTTGCGTCACCTACAAACAGTATATTCAAATCATCCATTGTAAATAGCGCTCGTAGGATAGATAGAAATTCGTCTGATGCTTGAAAGTCATCTATGCGGAAGGGTTTATATTTGGATATAAATGTTTGTGGTATATTCTTCATTCTGTATTTGATAGTAACATGAAATGTTTATATTAGAAATTCAAATATAAAAATTATACATTACAACGTTTATACAAGAATGACACATTACGATCTATTAGGGGTATCAAGAGACGCGTCTGAAGAACAGATAAAAAAGGCATACAAGAAGTTGGCGTTCCAATTTCATCCCGACCGTAATAATGACCCTGGTGCAAATGCGAAGTTTCAAGAAGTGAATGAAGCGAATGAGGTCTTGTCGGACACGACAAAACGACAAGCATATGACGCGCAATTAAATGGAGTAAATACTAATACAGTTCAGTTTCATGACATGAATGATATTTTCAGAACATTTTTTGGTAATGGCTCACACATGTTTCAAGGGCATGCAGGTCAATTTTTTCAGGCAATACATAAACCCCCTCCGATTGTGAAAACAATCAATCTCACAATGGCCCAAGCGTATTTGGGTGGTAGCTTCCCCATTGAATTAGAAAGATGGAACTTAGTTGATAATATTCGTCATGATGAGAGATTGACTGTATATGTTACGATTCCATGCGGAGTAGATGAGAATGAAATTATGATAATTCAAGGCAATGGGAATACTATTAATAATAATGTTAAAGGTGACATTAAGATACATATGAAAATATCAAATGAAACTGAGTTCAAGCGCCAAGGATTAGATCTTATCTATAAGAAAACTGTAACATTAAAAGAATCGTTGTGTGGGTTTGAATTTGATATAAAGCATATCAGCGGTAAGATATTATCATTTAAAAACACAGTAAATCCATTTATAATTAAACCTGGATTCAGAAAGGTAATTCCAGAGTTTGGAATGAAACGCGATAATATTACGGGTAATTTAATTATAGAATTTGACATTATTTTTCCGGATAGTTTGACACAGGATATGATAGATAAATTATCTGAAATTTTGTAAATTATATAATGTTTTAACGCATTGTATAATTTTCTAAGAAGAGATCCGCTTGGTGGGGATAGCCACATCTACAAGGTAGATAGAGTTCTCAGTCATTATAATATACTCCTTTCCAACTTTGAAAATCTTAGCGATCGGACTTGTGTACTCCTCTTCGCTCTTCACAAGTAACTTTTCGTTATCCTCTTTGACACCAATCAGTGCAGTCTTCTCAAGAGAACTAGTCCAGTAGTCCATAAGCACCGGCTTATCTTCAACGATCGCAAGTTTTGCGGCGTGTAACAGTGTACCTACTTCGGGAAGACGATAGCCATTATCAGTGGTTGTTGCTGCAACAATTGTACTCATTATAGTTTATATTATTTATCTCTACTTTAAATACTTTATAGAGTATATAGTATTTAAATGGATCAAGAAGTATCGGATTATCTAAATACATATTTGGATATAATCATTGAATATTCAAACGCAATGAAACAGTCTAAATTTATAACGGAGCACTTGAACCGTGAATTTTTAATATATACAGGATTTAGAGCTATAACCCATATATTCCAAATTAATTTCGTTTACACAAATGACCTTGATACGTCATTTTACAGCGCGCAAAAAGCATACATATTCTACTTAGAATATCTAGAACAGATGGAAAAGACGAATATGAGCCACGATCTAAATTATACCGACGCTATACAATTTTTATATAGTAAGACTATTTCACATCTAACGCCGAGTGGCAATGAGAGATCCGTTTTGAAATACGCGAGAGTCTCCAAATTAATTGACATTATAATATGGTCCGGAGGGATGAGAACCCTTAAGAGGAAGACAATACTGAATTGTTTTCAAGTTGATTACGATGCAGTTTTATATTGTATAGAAATCGCGCAGTTGAGAAAAATGGATGATACCGAATATGAAGTGTTTCTATCGGATATGTATTCAACATTAAAAAAACATACTTGTAAGGATCTTGATATACAAAAAATATACAAAATTCGCGATTTAAATGACAGTTTAAAGTTACCTACGAAACAATGGTGTAAGTGGCTTGTTACACCCCACTGATCTGTTTATAATATTCATCCGAAACAACCGCAATACGTTTTTTTATCTTTAGAGACTTGTCCTTTATTATAGGAATTTCATTCGTAACTCTAATAGATGTATATTCAACCTCAAGTATGTTCTTGATAAAATCAAATATATAGAAGAGAATCTTATCAGAGCAATTTCCAACAATCAAACCACTGCCCGTCCTGAAAATCATAAATGACACTTCGGTATATTTTTTACTATCTATTAGTTCACTCATCTTCATATTGCGGTCTTCTGATTGAATTTTTCCATTCTGTTTTTCACCATTAAATCCTACTTCATTGTTGAAATAGAATTTACATTTTACACCAGGGTAACTACAAGGGTCGTATGCTGCTTCAATGCCATATTTTTCGCTACGCAAGATTGTATGTAACTTATCGCGATTTATGAAAAATCCACAGTTAAAATTTGAGTTAATTAATACATTGCCATCCTCTTCATTCTCATTTTCCACGAATGAAACTGGATCAGTTAGATGAGGCTTCAATATATTTAGTATCATTCCTTTTACTATATCTAGGAGCTCTACGTTTATAATTCCAGGTATCTCCAATTTGCCTGTATTGAATACCTTCACGTGTATCTCTTTGTATTTTCCCTGGTACTTAAACCTCAAGATCATCGCAAAACAGTTATAAAACGCGTTCTTTATCTTGCCGCGTGAATTTATTATGTCCTTGCGCGAAATGCCGATTGTGATTTTACGCTCGTCTTTGAATTTTATGCGCCTTGCGCTAGGGTTGTCAATCTGTTTGATAACATTATCAATATAATATCCTACGCCAGTCAAACGTTTTTTTAGGTCTTCGTATTCGGCGGCGTCCTTTGATACGATCTTCATCTGCTTTTTAATAACGCCCGCTTCTAGTTTCCAATATTCTGTGATAGGGATTTCCCAAAATACGTTGTTAATATCAATCGGCTGGTTTACGAATAAAACTTTTGTTTTGGTAGATATGTATAACTCGGAAAATTCTAAGGAATCAACCGAGTCTGGTTTCGGTTCCACGTCGCGAGTAACCGTCTCGTTTGCCAAGTAGCTATCCCACTCGTCATCAAGATCCATATCGGTTTTATTAATTATAATTACTGGGTACTTAAAGAAGACCATTCTATTTATATGGTTTCAATTTTATAATAAAATATATGGTAGTAGTATACAATGCTTAGCGTAACAAAGAAACAATTGCCAGGTAAAACCATGATTACAAAAACTACAAGCAAGCCTATTGCAATTCCGATAAAGAGGGATTACGCTCACGATAATAGCCCAAATTCAATGTCTATTTCTAACACTCCACCGAATGATTTTATGGAGCACCTGCAGAAGCGAATGGATCAGTTTGCAACCAGTCCGGTTTTTGTATACAATCTACGTAGTTGATGGCAAGCATATACCATGGTTATGTCTGGTTTTGCGTCAGAACAGTGTAGTATTTCGCCTATAATATTTAGAAACTCACTTGATATGCACTGCTGTTTATTTCTTATTAAGTAATCAAAATAATTATTCATAATTGTTGATTTATCCATATTTATACATATGCTGTTATCGTGTATATATTGTATGACATCAGATATAGATATTTCAGCGTCATTTAATTTCTCGTCTATTTTTTCTAGTATTTGTGTATTAATTATCTTTCCCTCCCAATCCATTTTCGATAAATTCTGGTTCAATTGAATGAAATTAATCATGCTACGTATATCAGACTGATAAATCAGTTGTATAGTATCAATCGTTTCATCACTCAGGTTCATGTTCTCGTTTACCAAAATAGTCTTTATAAAACTGTAAATGTCTTGCCTAGGTAATTGATTGAATCGGATACACGCGAATTCATTTTGTAATGACGTCTCAATCTTACTAATGTAATTACAGATCAGACAAAACTTCACATTGGGAGAACACGTCTGTAGTAAATATTTCAAGGCATGTTGTGCGTTTTTTGTCATATAGTCAACCTCATCAAGTATAACGAATTTAAGTCCGTTCTCAAACAGGTTTCGTGTCTTAACGAATGAATGGATTTGATTACGTATTATATCGATACCACGTTCATCTGATGCGTTGAGGTGGATAACAAGACTCTTATTTATTTTATAGTGCCTTGATTGAAATTCATTGATTAGGTTTATAATTGTAGTCGTTTTACCAGTTCCTGGAGGACCATACAATAATAGGTTTGGAAAATATCTATGTTCTAGTATATTTTCAAACATCGCGCGATTCAGTGGATCCAGTACGATTTTATCAAATTGTGCCGGTCTATATTTTTCAACCCACGGTATCGTTGCGTCCATTATATTAGATATATACCACGTTACTCTTTTATAGTTTTATGCGAAAATACTTTTTAAAACTATATAAAATTGTATATACTATCCAGTCATACAAGAATGTCTGAGATTGTTGAAAAGAAAAAACGTGGTCGCCGTAAGAAGGAAGACGTAAAAGTTGAAGAGGTAACAACAGAAGTAAAGAAAAGAGGACGAAAACCAAAGGGCGGAAAATTAACCACGAAACAAGTTGAACCGGATTCAAATACGAATACAATTGTAAATGTAATTTTGCATCTTAAATGTTCGTTGAATGATCTAGTTGAAATTAATACAAAGGCTATCGGAACAGAGCTCACGTATAATCCTGACATGCCGCCTGAGATCCAAACATACAATAGGGATGAGATTCGCGGCGCCTTTAGCGAGTATGAAACTAATAAACAGAAACAAGAAGTTGCAGACGTTGCGTATTGCGATATATGCCACGTATGCAATAAAAAGGATGAGACCGCTACAGATGACCACGATGTCAATATAAAGGATGTCAATGCAAAACTAAAACAATTGAAGATTAATCTATACAAAAATACCCTACAAGATAAGAAGTCATCTTGTTTCTGGTGCACTTATGAATTTGATAATCCGCCATGCTATATACCTAAGCATGAGATTGATGATAAGATTTTTGGATATGGATCATTCTGTAGACCTGAATGTGCGGTTGCATATCTAATGAAAGAGAGCATGGACGATTCTACCAAATTTGAGAGGTATCATCTATTGAATCAGATCTATAGCAAGGTATACAATTACAAGAAGAATATTAAGCCTGCTCCAGATCCACATTATCTCTTGGAGAAGTATTTTGGAAATCTTACAATCCAAGAATATAGGAAGCTTCTTAAAACCGAGCATTTATTACTGGTTGTAGATAAACCGATGACGCGCGTTCTCCCCGAGTTGTTTGAAGATAATGATAACTTTATACTCGGCATTTACGGTGATTCAAATGCTTCTCAAGGTAATTCTACAAGCATGTATAAAGTAAAGCGTCAAAGCGAGAAACAGCCTGGGCCTAGCAAATCTAGTATCATGAGAGACAAATTTGGGTTCTCTTAAGTGATATAGAAATTATATTATTATATTAACAATAATAATATGATTACATGTGAGTTAATGGGTGGTCTGGGTAACCAATTATTTCAAATTTTTACTGTTATTTCGTATTCCATTAAACACAATATGCCATTTACATTTCGTTATTCGGAAACGTTGAATATTGGTAGAGAACGGCCTACATACTGGAATAACCTATTGAAATCTATAAAATTATATACAAGTAATGAGAAATACTATAATCAAATATACAACGAACCGTCGTTCCGGTTCTCTGAAATACCCAGAATGGAAAACTGTTGCTTGCGTGGTTATTTTCAAAGCTACAAGTATTTTGAAAAGCACAAGAAAAATATAATTAGTATTTGCGAATTATACCAACATCGTGGACCGACTAAGAACGCGATAAGTATACATTTCCGTATAGGTGATTTTAAACATATACAAGAATATCACCCGGTATTGGGCATTTCTTATTATGCGAATGCCATGCGATATATACAGGATAATGCGGATGATGATTATGCAGTTATTGTATTCTGCGAAGGAGAAGATCAGGACGTTGTTCGACGCATGATAGACTGCCTTGATATTAAGTATCCTGTTACATTTGTAGACGATTCTATACCAGATTGGGAGCAGATGCTTATTATGAGTTCATGCAAAATAAACATTATAGCAAATAGCACGTTTAGTTGGTGGGGAGCATATTTGAATGACATTGACGATCGTATTGTATTATACCCGAGTGTTTGGTTCGGACACAAGATAACACACGACATTTCGGATCTTTTTCCAGATGAGTGGAGAAAAATTGATTCTTGAAAATACATTTTGTGTTAAAGTAACTTTATCTCTTAACATGTCAACACAATCCGCCAACGAGAACTTCCACTACATTCAGAAGTTGCCTTTCGTTAAGCAACTTTTGAAGGAAAACAAGAAACTGAAACGTAAGACCAAAGAGCTCAAGCGACTTGTGCGATTGATCTCTAATAACCTGCCGCTATTTGATGGGAATGTAAACTGTGCGTGTAAGTGCAAAGGACCGAGGGTATATTCGGACGAGGACGATGACATTGAAATTGTAGCGACGCCCACGCCCACGCCCGCCAAACCGGTTGAAGTGATTGACGTGGATGAAAATCTAACCGTGCCGCCTGTAAAAATTAAGAAAGAGAAGGATAATATCACGCTTGTTATTGTTGAGGCACAATCGGAAGAGGAGGAGCTAGCTGAGGAGGAGGAGGTAGCTGAGGAAAAGGAGGAGGTAGCTGAGGAAAAGGAGGAGGTAGCTGAGGAAGAGGAGGAAGCAGCTGAAGAGGAGGAGGAAGCAGCTGAAGAGGAGGAGGCAGCTGAAGAGGAGGAAGCAGCTGAAGAGGAGGAGGAAGCTGAAGAGGAGAAGGCAGCTGAGGAAGAGGAGGAAGCAGCTGAGGAAGAAGAGGAGGAAGCAGCTGAGGAAGAGGAGGAAGCAGCTGAGGAAGAGGAGGAAGCAGCTGAGGAAGAAGAGGAGGAAGCAGCTGAAGAGGAGGAGGAAGCTGAGGAAGAGGAGGGCGGCGATGATGAGGAAGTCTACGAAGTTATTATCAAGGGGAAGACGTACTACACGTCAAATGAGAAATCGGGTATCATCTACGGTGTGGATGAGAATGGAGACGTGAGTCTAGAGGTTGGGGTTTACAAGGATGGAAAGCCGATTTTCAAGTAATATAAAAAACGCTATAATTTACATTTAAATATTTATTTTTTTTGTACGATTATTCTTTGATATATAATGCGCCTTCCTTGTCGTGCCACCGCCTTGAAGTGGTTTTAGTTTATCTATAACTACATTCTGTTTTGGTTTTTCATCCGTAAGCATTTTTATAAGAGGGTCGTGTTGTATCAAGTTAGTATTTTTATTCATCAACTGTGTAAATTTTATTAATAATAACTCATCTCTGAACGTGCACAGATCTAAATTATCGCGATTATCATCTGTAACTTTTCCGTCAGTCAAATCCATATACATGTATATTTCATACTTTGGTTTTGTAACATTATTGTTATCATATATTATGCCAAATGCGTCCTTCTCCGTGATTTTTACAGAGTTTTGGATTTCGTCAATTAGTCCTTTTATTTCCTTGAATCCAAACTCCTCTCTTCCAGCCATAAAGTTTATGTTTTTCTTAACCATCTGAACGTCTTTCGCAAATGCATCGGAAAGTGTTTTAAAATTGTCATTTTTGTATTTATCATTACCAAGTATGATCCTTTCTTCTTTTATGTAATTGCGATTATTTTCTAATGATATACGCTTTTCGTTGTTTTCATTCAAATCCTTTATAGTACTTTGTACTATATTTGAAATGGGAACTAGATTACTTCCAATTATTATCTTGGCTGTGCGGCTAAGTTCGCTCATAAACTCGCGTGATTTTTCTAAATTATAATCGTCTCCATCTTTAGAATCTAATATATTTTTTATAGTATCAACACGCGATTCAATATCATCATATTCTTTTTTTTCGCATGTATATTGCACTGGATTTGTATCAGGGATTACGTATTTTCTCAATTCATTGTTTAATTGATTTTTGTAAGCTTCTATGGAGCCTTTATCAGACCACTCGCTTTGTAGTATAATTAAATGCGAGTATAGAATTCCCATAGCCTCACGAATGGTAATTGCACTTAGTGATTGATTTCTATTCGTCCAGTTTGATACATTCATAAAATATTTTTCTATTTTCGATATATCAGATTTAAAAATATCCTTAGTCGTCTCGTTTTTTTCTATGGCATCTTTAATGCCGATCAATTGTTTTTTATTATCTACTATTCCAGTGTCTATGTTACGTATTTCTCCTACTCTCCAGGCATTAAATTCTTTGTAATCTTTAACCAGTTGTTTACTTAGATAATGATTGTATTTATCATCTATCCATATAGCCTTTGATATAGTGTAATTTTTAGAGTTTATATTCAAATAAGAGTATTTATTCGCATTGTATATATCTGTTATGTAGCTATTTCCAGTTGTGTTTTTTATATTGCCCGCTATCGGATACGTAACAAACAATAATTGTAACATTTTTCTGATATTGTAATCTAAAATTTCTATATCACGCTTATCTTTCCTAGCCTTAAATTTAATCATGTCTTGTTTCCAAACATCCTTTGCATTATCGTATTGTTTTTTCTTTACTGGATCCTTTTTTCTCTCATCTTTACTCATGTATGGTTTCTGAGGTTCCAATTCGGTTTCAGATGAATCAAGAACATTTACATATTTTGCAAAAACATCTTTAATAAAAAAGAAATCAAGTATTTCGTTATAGCTCTTGTTACGCATGAATCCTCCCTTCAATTGAACTGAATTTGTTATGTAAGGATATTCATTATATTTTGCGGAATTAGGAGACGTACCGACGAGAACCTTAGATGTTAATGATATATCCTTTTGATCGGGTATGTTAGTAGAAACCAATATGTTAATTGTATCAATTATTATTGGAACATTTTTACCAGTTGACATTCCTATAACATATAAGATCATTTTTTTTATATGTTATTTCGCATTCACGTCTATACCTTGATCTTTTGCTCGTTCTAAAACTTCATTCGCTTTCTTCACATCTGCTTCAGTTACTTTGTTATCTAAGTCTATGTGATATTCTGTAAATGCCTCTGGCAGGCAACAGAATGGACTATCTTCATTACATAAGTAATCTACAATTATTATGAAACAAACTGTAACTAACAATGCTATGTATATGTCACGAGTTCCCATCCAAGCAATTGCAAATACCAATATCTGTTTGCTAAATGTGTGTTTCAAATATAATTCTACATTCTTACTCAGTTTGAGATTAACAAAACGAGATGCAATATTCAATATGATAATCATCAATCCGGCAAATATTTTGCTATTATTGATTGTTTGTACGTGATTATTCACTATTTTGAATAACTTATTTTGAAAATTCATCTATCTTCTATAACATACTAGCGGAAGAAAAATCTCAAGTGCGCGAACTTTTAGGACGCGTCAATTCATCCTCCATATTCAGTTTCTGTGCGAGTATAGAGAACGCGCAAGTGTTGTCACACGGATTACAAGGAGAACCATCAAATTTAAGTTCAGGGAATACGTGTTCGGCCATTTCCTTATTTACAGGGACGCCTTTGTGGATTAGCGCGCCTTTAGAGCAATTCGTTTCCCTAAACGTCTTCTGACGTTCCTTAAGTTCCATATTGAGTTTGTCATATACCTCTTGTTCGTAGGGAGTGAATGTCATATCCCATAAAAACCCCTCCGATATATTTAGCATATGTTCGAAGTTCTCCATTTGATAATAGTAAATTGTGAGAACACAAATGAAAACGCCGAAGAGGATATCCACTTTTGTGTAGTAAACGATCATAGCAACCGCTAATAACCTACCTAAACTGGTGTGACTTAGCGGTATCATCCGGTCAGGGTAGAACGCAAAAAGCGATATTAATATGATTAATGCAAAATCAGCGATCATTATACATTATTGCCCGAAATAATTATTCTAATAATATAATAGAATATGACGTCGTTGAATATGTCAACCTGGGTACCAGATGGACCATTAAAGAAAAGAGAACCAACGATTCGTCGTTCTGGTGCTAAAGCGCCGTCCGAGGAATCTGATATGCCTGAATCTATAGCCGAAACAGAACAAAACAATAAGGTTATGTCGTCCAAAGTCGCTCAGTTATTAAGTAAGTTATCAACCGATAACGATGGAAACAAACTAGCAGATTACGAACCAAATTACCGCCCAGAAATAACGATAACAAAAACAGATCCGATGGATATGAACCCTCCCTCTCCTCCGTCTCCTCCATCCAAAGAACCAATGACATCCAAATATTCTGCAAATGATATTAATTTAGCGAATCTTAGTAATTACAACCAGACATATAGTTCTCCCACTGTATTCCAAAAATCACAGCCGTATTATGCTAAAATGGGTATATCAAGCGTTGGGGATGATAAGCTTATGGAGAAGATAAACTACATGATTCACTTATTGGAACAACAGCAAATGGAGAAGACGGCAAACGTTACAGAGGAGTTCATCCTTTATATGTTGCTTGGTGTTTTCGTCATATTCACTGTAGATTCATTCACGCGCGCTGGAAAATATGTGAGGTAAAAAAATGTAAAACTATATTAGATGGATAATATAGTTTTAGCTTTGTTTGCAATTTTGTTTGCTCTGATAATTACATATTCAATGGCAGTTGGATACTTGGAAGGTAAAACAACGATCCAATATCAAAGTGATCTGAATCAACCAAATGATCTTAAGGACATTTCTAGTTCAGATGAATTATCTTATGGTATGTGGATAAACGTTAATAAACCAGGTTTCTATAAAACAAGTGATGGGAGGCATTTTGATTCTGGTTCAAACTATATATTGAATCGTCCAGGTGAATTACGTCTATTTATAGAAAATGGAACTCTTAAAATGAAGCGTGGAGGAAAAACATATGAAATAATGAGTAATTTCCCACTACAAAAATGGGTTTATATTACAATCACCGTTGAAAATACCAGCGATAAAAACGTGAAATCATTCGCAAGTGCGTATATAGATGGTAAACTTATAAAATCATACCAGATGTCTCCTATAACTGGTACAAAAACAAAACTAGCTATCGGACAGTTTGACGCGAAATTAGTTGGATTAAAACGCTGGAAATATCCACTGAATACAAAAATGGTTGAAAATGAATACGAAGCCACCAATATAAAAAAAACATTAGGAAACTATAACCTTGATATATCGGTACTTAAAAACGAAGAGTTATCGAAACGATTCACTATATTCTAAAATATAAGTTTGTATTATAAAAATTTTACAATATAAACATCACAACATGCGTTCAAATACATAAATATACTGATACTCATCAGTTAATAGATTTATCATCGCATGTGCAATAAACCCATTTTGCTGAGCCAGTTTAATTATATCGTTCTTGTTCTCCATGTATAAGGTTAACTCATTCTGTCGTACATGTTTCGTGAGATTGTCTGTAAATGATTCTTTGAGTAGTACACGGTCATCCGATTTGAATTCATGCGAGCTTGTGTATACAAAGTCTTCAAAATCTATCGTCGCGTCCATTTTGCGAGCATTTCCGTATACAGTCGCATTTTTAATACTGACGTTCTCTGACATGGGCGCGAGAGGGTTATATTTATCTTTGTCTACCAAATGTAATATCAAAAATCCATTCGGCATCAACCAATGATAACAGTTACGGAAGAATTGTTGCTTGTCTTTTATATGATAAATAGTATAATTCATGCAAGTAATATGAGTAAATAACAAACGATCATATATCAGCGGATCCATAGCATCGCCGCACTTCGTCTGTATATCTGGAAACTTTTTCTTTGAATACTCTACCATATCTTTGGATATATCAACGCCATGGGCTTGGTAACCATGATCCGTTAAATTACTTACTAAGTGGCCGGTGCCAGATCCTATATCCAAAAATACACTATCAGCAATGGAGGGTCGCGTTAGTTCAATAATCTTATTGCACTCGTAATCCGACCGTTCTCCCGTCTTGGCTAAATCGTCATACACGACCGTGTAAAATGTATCATAAATGTCATTTCCATTCTTCAATACAAATGGCGCTTTCTGAGCGAAACCTTCGTGGTACATATTACCATCATTTCGTCTCGCTATTTGTATCAATAAAACAGTTATCAATAATACAACCATGGTTATAAAAAACCCATTTTGTAACAGATCAATCATGTAGTATATAATACTATGTGAAATTTTAGACTCTAATTTATACTACGTAATTGGGTTCTAGTATGGTTGTTAAATAAGTTATTGCCGATCTGTGTAGAAACCAGATTCGGATGAACGGATGCATCAAATGTAGGTCTCGCAAACAACAGCGCGCGTTCTTGAGGCGGCTGATCGGTTGGCTTACCGACCGTAACTTTATACATGTCGCTTTCTAAAGAAGGACGAAATTTAGATCCTGAATCATACACTCCAATTCGTTCCCTCCTCCCATACAAATCTGTTTCTGTTTCCACGTTCTGTCCTACAGGATCAGCCTTATCATCTAAATATATCTTTGGCCTACGGTCCAAAATATTAAAGAGAGAATACTTCGTTGATACCGCGCGAGGATCAAAAACAGCTTTCGTGGGCTTATTGTCAAAAGCTCTACCTAAAATTCTATCATTTAATTCATCTACGCGGTCGTGTTGGCCTCTTAAAAGACCCGCAGGAAGTCCATATATCGGTTTTGATTCCATAATGCTATATATTATTCTATTATATTAAATTTAACAGACATAAAGGTAATTCGTTGAATATAATAGAACATGACAGAAACAAACTATGATGAATACTTCAATCTATTTACATACACATTGTCTGATTTCCAGAAACAGTCTATTCAGGCAATTGTTGACGGCAATCATTCACTTGTAACCGCCCATACTGGTTCTGGTAAGAGTCTACCTGCGGAATTTGCCATCCAGTTTTTCACCAAGCAAGGGAAGAAAGTCATTTATACATCACCAATTAAGGCACTCAGCAACCAAAAATACTATGAATTCGTTCAGAAATACCCAGACATATCATTTGGTATTATGACAGGTGATATTAAAATAAACCCAGAGGCACAAGTTGTCATTATGACGACCGAGATCCTGATGAATTCCTTATTTGTTGGACCTATTCCAGATCTAGCATGTGTAGTTTTTGATGAAATACATTACATCAATGACGCGGAACGCGGTAAGGTGTGGGAGCAGTCTATATTGATGTTACCAAAGGACGTTCAAATGGTTATGTTATCTGGTACGATTGATTCTCCTGAAAAGTTCGCGGAGTGGTGTCAACGCGGTGATAGCGAAAAGAAGGTAATACTTTCATCTACCCATTCACGCATTGTGCCGCTAGTCCATTATGGATACTTATGTACTACCGAGAGCGCCATCAAACGGCACAAAGACAAGGCCATTCAGAAAAAGATACAAGATTCAACTGGTAAACTCATCCAATTAAAATCGGAAAATGGCGCATTTAATGAATCCGGATACAAGGAAATCAAAGCAACCAAGGAATTGATATCAGACGACCATCATAAACGACAACACATCATGAATAGTTTGATGTTACAGTTAAGAGACAAGGATATGTTGCCGGCGATCGCCTTTGTTTTTTCCAGGAAACAAGCAGAAACGATGGCAAACGAGATTACAGTGCCGTTATTGGAGTTTGATAGTAAGGTCGCGTATACTGTTCGTAAGGAGTGCGAACAAATCGTTAGAAAACTGCCAAACCATGCTGAATATCTCGCATTGCCTGAATACAATCATTTGGTATCGCTATTAGAGAAGGGAATCGGGGTACATCATTCGGGTATGATTCCTGTACTGCGCGAGATTGTTGAGTTTATGATCCTAAAGAAATATATCAAGTTGCTCTTCGCCACTGAATCATTTGCGATTGGACTTAATTGCCCGATCCGTAGCGCAATATTCAGTAGTCTCACAAAATTTGATGGTTTGCGAATGAGGTACCTATTGCCACATGAGTATAATCAAGCTGCATCGCGATGTGGAAGACGCGGACTGGATACAATCGGACATGTCATCCACTGTAATAACCTGTTTGATATGCCAACGTCTAATGAATATAAGGAAATCTTATGCGGAAAGCCACAGACGCTGGTTTCCAAGTTCCGCATCTCATTCCCGGTCATTTTGAATCTAATGCGTAATAATAAGTGTGCTCTTTCGGATTTTACTGAGTTTGTTGAGAAGAGTATGTGTAAGAATGAAATTGCGAAGACGCTAGTTGGTGAACGAGAATACCTTGAAAAAACAAAGATGGATATAGAAGTTGCAGAACGCGCATTAAAAGATATTCCAATTGATGTATGTAATCGCTATCTTTATCTGAAAAATTATATACCGACTGTTTCCAATAAGAAACGCAGGGACGCAGAACGTGAAGTTTATGAAATTCTATCAAAGAATAATAACTGTATGTTAGAATCAGAACAAGTAAAGAAACGCAATATTCTCATATGCGAATTGGAGAACGGTCAATCATATATAGAACACTTGGAAACATATATCCCGCGAAATGTAAAGACAATTTGCGATATATTGGTGGAACGAAAATTCATTGAACTTAATGATAATCTCTATCGTTTTACTAGCAAGGGACAAATTGCAGCAGGAATTGCGGAGATGCATCCATTAGTTGCATCGGATTGTTTCCACTCGTGGTCGGAACTCACACCGAAACAACTGGTCGGATTGTTATCTTGTTTTACCGACGTAAAGATAGATCAAGACCAAAAGGCATCTGTGCCGATCACCAATGATACTACGCTTAAACGTCATATTAATGAGGTAGTTAACGCATTTCATTTGTATGAGGATATAGAATGCGCTCGTAAGACGGATCCAGCGTATGATTACAGTAATCCGATGATTTATGATATGACCGACCTTATTATGGAATGGTGTGACTTTACAGATGACGTTCAATGTAAGGTATTTATTCAAGACAAACTATTGTGCTCGGTCGGTGATTTTACGAAAGCTATCTTGAAGATTAGTGCTATCGTTAAGGAATTCATCGCCGTTTGCGAGCAAATGGGTATGGTTGATTTCCAGCATAAGTTGAGCCAGATTGATGGTATGATACTAAAATACGTGGCGACATCTCAGAGTCTTTATCTGTAATAAGGGACACCTTGGATCCCTCCTATTTATTTTTATTTGCTAATTAGTAAATAAAAATATATTTAACGCACATCTTTATCAGATCCAGACCCAGATTCGGTTCCATCTAAGTAATACTCTGGCACTACACCAGCGTAAATATCCAATACCTCTTTAATCACCTCTTCACGCTCAATGTCATCCTTATTGAATTCAATACTAGAAATTGACGACGACCTGCATCCCTTAAATTTATCCAGGAAATCAGCGAGACCATTTATCTCGTCATGGCGATCATGTTGATCCAAATCTCCAGTAATTACCATACGTGAATTCTCTCCCAGGCGCGTAAGCAACATCTTGAATTGATTCACATTGGTATTCTGGCATTCATCAGCAACAATCCACGTATTCTTGAATGTTCGTCCTCTCATGTATGCCATCGGTGCGATCTCAATTATCTTCTCGGTCAACATGTTAGTTACTTCCGCAGGGGAGATGAATTTGTAGAGAATATCATAGATCGGACGCACCCATGGCGCCATCTTATCCTCTAACGTGCCTGGCAGATATCCAAGATCTTCATCGGCACTAACGGCAGGTCGCGTAAATATCAATTTATCATAGTTCCCAAGAAGAAATTCACGGATTCCAAATTCCGTGCCGATCAGCGTTTTTCCTGTGCCGGCGGGTCCAGTGGCGATTATAATCTTATTGTGTGATTTTTTCAACGCACTCATATAGCGCGCCTGTGACTCGTTCTTCGGTTTAGCGAATTTTGCATCAACCTTAATCCGCTCCTTCTGAGACATATATTGATAATTTTCCAAAACTGTTTTTGGTGGCGTTTCTTCCTTTATCTCCAGATGGCGAGCGAGTTCTTCACCAATTATACGATTATGATAACGCCGACTAGACCCCCGTTTAGTTTGCATCGTCATTCTATATTATACTAAAATAGTATAAATCCCGGGAATATACACATTAATACAATAATAATATGTTTTTATTATTGTAAAGCGTTTATGCTAATCTAATTTTACAATGTCCGTATTAAAATAACTAGGATGATGCGACGGCATTGGGCGCACACCTATAATTTCAAGTAACGCATTTAAGGCGCTGGATTCTCGGCTCAGGTTCTTATGAATCATATACCTACCATAGAAAAATCCGGTATAATGAGGCACTATAAAATATATCTCAAAGAATCGGCAAACCGCAAATAGCTTCAACATGTCGTCTGATGCTTTAAATAGAAAAAACGTAATTACAGATGACGTTCCTTGTATAATAAAACCATATTTAGCTACGCTCTTGCTATTATGGAATAAAGTGCCTGTTGCAAAATGTAGTCCAGATGCTAGCGCAGGTGCCAAACTGATCCAAACGTATAGGTTATGACACCACTGCCCCCAACAATTATATCCGACAATTACATTTATTATGTTACACATAACGAATAATAGTGATGATGCGCGAAATGTAATATTGCTACTACTAAAGAAAATTGCACCTACTAGGACCGACTGTCCCAAATGGATGATTTGATCTTGCCAAACGTCCACACTCTTGTCTACGCCGATATGCTCGTTTAAAAATGGATATGTGACATGGGCGAGACCATGACCGATCGCAAGTAGATTGGAAACCACATAGGAAAGAGGGTATTTATCACGAATCAATACTGCACTAATCATTGTAACTGGAGCATAAATCAAAAGAGACGACACCAACGAATCCTTTCCTAAAAAATATACAATTGACATAACTGTTCCTACCATTATATTACTACCCAATAGAAGCATACACGCATGTAGCACATTTTCGTCCATCATATTAGATGTGTTATGATATGATAGAATCTATAAGTGCTTTTCGTTTATTATTTACGCCGTTATAATCTTTGTATAATAGATCCATAATCCAATTCCAGTAAAGCATTTCGCTGATAAATCTAATAAATTCATCATTATATTCTTGTATTCCTCATCAAACAAATATGCAACGCCGTACATACTCCAAATAACGAAATATATACCAAATAATACACGGTTTGAGATGTTAGTAGCAGGCTTTACATATTTATCGTATATTATATAGAACATTCCGAAGAATGCACCAAATCCAAGAAGCTCAGCCATGAACGTGCTAATCTTTTTCATCTCACCCAAATATCCAAAGTATAACATCGCATAGTCAAGAAGGACTACGCTACTTATTACCGAAAGCGTTATCGTCTTCTTAACGTTAGTACTTAGAACAAGACACAATGCAATCAACATGAACGGTGTTGTAATAAACCAATCCATGTATCTGATTTGAGAAGTTTCGCTCCAGTCCATATTCGTCATCTTCTCTTCAGACTTCGCGATCTTTTCAACAAACAAGGAGTAGAAATATCCAGCGACAAGTGATATACATGTTTCTAAATTTAGAATGTGGCGAACACTTGGATTTGTGGTTCTCATCGCCTCAATGAACGTAATTGTGGCAGTTGTTAGAAGTAAGATGTATGTAATCATAAACGAAAACTTAACCTGGTTGTCTAGTTTTTTATATTCTGGTTCGTTCGGCTTGTCTTTTTTAATAATCGTGCTTGCGCTCATTGTATACATTATGCAACGAGAAAAATTGATTCGTAAATATTATTCTATTTGTAAGCGATATCTTAGACCTAAACGTATAAAAAATGAGTGATAGTGATAGCGACAGCGTTGTCATGTATGGAAGCGACCGTGATCGCGACCTATATGATGAGGACGGCGAGTTCATGGATGCCGACAAGACAGATGGTTCGTACTACATCGGATTGGCTGGATATGTCTCAGGACAAGCCGAGCCGATTCTACTGAGTTCCATCAGTCCGAATGCATTTCTAATGAACGGACATTCAGATGTATTGGAATATCTGGCCGAGTACAGCACTACGCGCGTACGCAACCCGCAACTGGATATTCTCAAGTTATGTGTTGACGATAGGCAAACATATAACGTGTGTATCAAGACGCACTGGTTGCGCTTGGTTCAAAGGAAGTGGAGGAATATTTACGCGCAACGCATCAATTTCAGGAAGAAACCGTCGTCATTGAGGTATCGTAGCATTCACGGAAAGTGGCCGTCTGATAAGTAAAAAAGGTTTGGGTCCATATTTATATTTTTTGTTTTATTTCCCTAAGTTATTTCGTTATTAAATGCCATACCTGGCGATCAGCGCGCCAGCTGACCGCTTGGCACGTAGTTGTATGTCCTCAATAACTATATATTCGGTATTGGTGCTATTCGGGTCGTAATTAGGGTTGATATAGTGGGATGCGTCGTCGTTGTCGTTATCAATCACTGGTCTGATGCCATTATAGTAAGTGCGTGCGTCGGCGAAATTCGTGAAGAGTTTGCTAGTCGGTGTATAGATATCGCCTGGCGTGCTGTTGCACCCGTAATCAGTAACGATGAAAACGAACATAATTGATGATTGGTTTTTGAATGATGATTTTTAACTAAAATTAAAAATTATATCAATTTTTATGTAGTTCAACACAATTTTGGAATATGAAATATTGGAAGGATGAGTTAAAGGGGACCTAGGTTCTCCTTCTAGGTCCACTTATTTCGTAAGCGTCATCAGATATAGGAATTGATTTATGTCTCCAAGTATTTCATCGCGAACATTTAACAGATCAGTATCACGATCTTTATCAAGCGTGTTATTTAGACCTATAAGGAACTCACGATATTCATATACGCGTGCCTTGAAATTTGATTTGGGTTCATTAACTATTTTTTTACTAAACCCCGGGATTCTGCTTTCTTCCTTTCCCATCATAATTTCAACGAATTTATCTATGTGTTGATTCAGTAACGAGTACAATTCATCACTAGCATGATGTTTTGCATAAGAATACGTATTCCAATGGTATAGTTTAACGGTATTGAGTATACCCAAGAATGTCTCTACAATTGTTGCCCTAAACGATGATTTAGCGTTCGGCGCTCGTTTTTTAATCGTACGACGTTTGCTTTGTGTCATATATACTACCCAAAGAAGAAAATTGATTTGGAGATCACGGAAACGTTATCATGTTAAATTAAAATGACCTTAACAAGATATCTATATAACAAGGAGCACGCGGAATATTCGTTCTTCTTGTCGCTGTTGAAACGCGACCCGGAACAAGCGAAGTTCTGGATTTACGAGCTGTATCATTCCGGATTCAAAGAGGAGTCCTTCTCACTCGTTTGGAAACTATACTACCAACTTTACGCAGGGTTCTTCGTTAACTTAGAAGAGCTACTGAAACGTCAGACGCTAGAGTGGATGGAGGACAACTCACGCGATTGGACTATAGGAACCATCGTGGAGAACATGGCAAGGCGAGAACCGTGTATTGAATTTCGCCGCGTTTTTACAAAAGATCGTAGCGCCCCGCCTGGGTTGGATGCGTACGTGACAAAAATTCTAGAGGACGAGGCATCTGATCCAGAGCAGGTGTTTTCAGAGTTTACAAAAAAGTACAGTTGTTTCCGTACAAAGGGAAAGAATGCGTATGACTCATTTTGTGATACGATTGCTAAGATACCGATGTTGTGTAAGCGCGAAGCATATGTAGCTAGGCTATTTACGGGCGTGTTTTTGCTGGATTCGGGTAACGGTTTTGATAGGAAAGTCTATGTAATTCTAGGTAAGGATGATGTCGCAAAATATAAAAACAAGCCCTTCGTTCAGGGTAAGAGTTGGAAGATCTTGCGTCGCGAACGGAAGTATAAAGCAGAGATACCGCCTGGTAGCGAAGAGACGTCATTTGATGAGACGTGGCTGTCGCGCGCGTATGCGTCTCCAGTTTGGCGTCAGAGGATTGAGAAATATGGAGGTAAGTTAGTAGACGGTGAAATCCAGTTCGGCAGTGAAGAACAAGAGGAACAGTTCCATATGTGGTATAATATGGAACCGGACGAACAACCCTCAGGCTCAATGTCATGTAATAGGACATTCAACTCTTGGAGTGCTATCAGTTCAAAATACGCATGTGAACCATTTAACGAATGGGCGTCAACTTATATGTTATCATTGTAGTAAGCCCAAATAAAATGCCACCCCATAATGTATCTATCATCATTGTTTGTAATTTCCATTTTTTCAATAAGGCGTACGTAGTTGTCTCGTAAACGCCGTAAATTACAAATCCAAGGAGCATCGCATCTATTACTGGCCTACGGTCTTTGATAATAAAATAATATAATGCGAATATTAATAGTGCATAACATAACACAGCACCTAAATACCTTACTTCAAGAACAACGCGTTGTACTTCGGCCACTTGAAGTGCAAACATATCTCTATTCATGCCGAGAAATATACCATCCAAAACAAGCATTATCAAAGCGGGCAAGAGAACAGTATCAAAGAAGCGCATCGTTATATATTATAACGCGGTATTATTTTCCATTTCGGATACAACAGTTGTGAGAGTTTTTTTACTAATATTGCTTTGTTGTAAATAATACATACAATAATTCGGCACATTCGCTGCGCAATTTATAAGCGTGTTATAGTTGTATTCACCCAACTGTGTATATTCATCAAAATACTTAATACTATAGAACCAATATGGCGGTATATATAAAATATACCCATTATCAACATCAAACTCTAAAAATTTTATTTTTTCGTGGTCGTTCAAATACTTTGGTTGCGGATCCCATACATCTATTGGAGAACGGAATTCATAGTTTGTATAGTCATATACATGATGAAGATACTTGCGGCTCTTCCATGGTGTCATTTTTATCTGGACTTTGCCAGACTTTACACATATAAATTTGCGAGAATTTGTATGAAATTTCATGGCGGTTCGTGCACCCTTAGATCCAAAGAGAACGTCCGGTTTGGAATACATAGAGAACGACGGTTTAAGTAACTCATCTGCTATCCTATCGCTCGGTACGTCTGTGTTATTCTCAGAATAAAATTTGGATTTTGGATCTGTCTTAGTAAGCGTTTCGGCATTGGAATATGGCATCATTATAAAGTCACCTGTTTCAAAATCAGTCTTGTCTTTTATGTTAACAATCGCATCGTTTTTCAGTTCAATACGTTCAAACAATTCAGGGTGTGATATACGAAGCTCAAAGAGAACCGGCTGTCGTAACTCACATATTTCATTCAATTGTTGCGACGTCGTATAATCCATTTCATAAATTTCCAGATCTTCAGATTTCTTAAACTGGGCGGTTAAATGAATATACACGAATAGAACAACCACAAAAATAATAAACGTAGTGAGCGTATCCATCCTTATAATATTATATTATATATACAACATTATAAAATAACGCAATCAATCGTCATCCTCCGAAATCTTCGGCGCTAGATAGAATCGCAAGGTCGTGTCGCTATCCCCTAAATTATACACGATCTGTAAGGGATATCCTCGTTTAAAGCTCATTTCCACTTCCTTTGCTAGTTTATGGAACTGGGCTATATAGTATAAATGCATAAGGCTAAACGACATCTTGATTTGCTCTCCTTCTTCAATAGAAAATGACGTAAGGTCATCAATATTTATTTCTGCCGACATCTTACCACAATCCTGGCTATTAGAGAACAAAATAATCTTCTCTTCAGAACACTCTATATCCATCGTCTCTCCGAACATCTTCAGTTGATTCACTAGATTATAAAAATTTGTTGACGGGAGAGCGAATTCAGCTTGGTATTCCATGTCCGGAACAGACATCATCTCTGCATCTAAATCAACGAGTGGCATCTCAAATGTCTTATCAAATACGGTTTTGTTGTCTGACGCAAATCGGACTAGGAGCTTCTCGGAGTCTTCATCGCACTGAATCTCAATGTTCTGGCACTTATCACGAGTGCTTAAGATCTTGAAGAAAATAACCGAGTTTACTCCGACAGTGGCGTTTGTCTGTTCGTATGAATCAAACCACGCAGCCGGTATATTCAACTCCAAAATAGACACGTGTCCGGAATCAATCGCCTGGACGAACATCTTATCCTCATCAAAAATGATGTTAATGTTATCTGCAAACAATTTCATGTTCTGAAAAATAGCAGAAAATGTATCCGCCTTTACAGGATTTGTGATTTGGATCTTCATACTATCTATGACATATATTGCATGTTTAGTTCTATATCTTTTTATAAAATTGAATGTAAAAATGTAAATGTAAAATAAGACAAAAAATCATGCCTGGATACATTCTCACGCCGTCATTAACCAAAAGCGTCGCAGAGTTTGATACATGGTCTAACTCTGCGGGCGAAGAAGTCATCACAGTTCAGTATTGGCGAACCGGCGAAATATTTGTAACGTGTGATGAAATGCCCGCATTTGAAGTAGATCCAGACAATGGCGTAAATTTAATGGAATATTTCAAAGAAGAGTATTTTAACGGTAAACTTAATTACTCCCTAGATGATTGTTATTGTAGCCAAGTATATAGTTACCCTGACAATATGCGACGAAAGAGAAAGGAATGGATTGATGATTTATGGGAAGAACACAACGATCTAGAGGAAGATGGATGGGATATTATAGACACGGAAGTATGGGTTTACTGTAATATGACAGTTAAAGAGTCTCAGTAAATTTATCTAAGTAATTCGCTCAATTTCAAAGTTGTATCGGCCTTGTTATATGTAACTATTTTTTGCATTAATTCTGGTTCAAGTAAATATGATATGAGTCTGGTAATAGTTTCAATTACATTTGGAGTATTATAAATATATAACGCAGTCAAAAACTTTGTATACTCAATTCCTCCAGTTTCTGATGGATCACGAGCAAATATCTCAATCAGTTTTTTATGACGTTCTACAGCGGTTACGGTTAACGATTCCAAATTAACATGACATTCGTAATTTCCATATAGGTTAATGCATTTGATAAACAACGATTGCGTATGGTTTACAAAATCTTCATAATTAGACGGATTTGCAAAGAGTTTCAGGGCTGGGTAATTTATGTAAACCCTATTTGTATTTGGAATAATAAATGATGTCCTAATAAATAAATCATTAAGACCGAACTGTTCGCATACGCGATTCGCTAAATCCGCCTTCTGTGCGGATTTAAAAAGTGTATTTTTCTTGTTGTCAGAATAATACTGCGACTTGAATTTTTCTAGATCATTCAATAAATTGTCGGACATTTTATAGAATGCATTTATATTTTTATATTAAATTATTTACTTATATTATTTATTCGCTTACCTCTATCGCCTCCAGGGTAATGTTAGTTTCTTCATCCTTCTTTTCAGGCGTTTTAAACTCAGACATTATATTAATGCGCTCATCAACCAGCATCTTGTTAACATCCATTGTATATGATTGGAGTTTCAAAACGATATCCTTCAAATTGGTAATCTCCTCAACCAATACGCCAAACTTGTGATCCATTTCAACTACATAATCAGAAACCGATACGCTACCCTCGGGCGTCTCAATAACTGCACTCTGATCGGAAGAAGGAGCCGCGGACTGCGATTTCTCTAGTTTCACTAGACGTGCATCTAACATAGCAATAACTTGCGGTAAAGTTAACCTGGAAGGGATCTGCCCCTCAACTTGAGATCCGCCATTCGGGGTGGGTGGCGGCGGAGGGGTTGTATCGGCAACCCCAGCTCTTCTACGTTTTGCTGCGGCAATTGAATTACTCATATATACTAATAAATAGTAGATTCTCTAAATAGATTTTTACGCACTCATTTTCATTTTAATTATTTCATGTGAAACGTACTTAGTTTTCCATTCGATATCATCTATATTGTAATCCTCGATGTTCTCACAAACTCGTTTAATTTCTATTTTTGGAAATTCCATCGGTTCACGCTTAATCTGTATTTTTAGTGGTTCTATATGTTCTTCATAAATATGGCAGTTTCCTAAAAAATGTACGAATTCATCTGCGATTAAACCGCAATGTTTCGCTAAAATATGAGTAAAAAGTGAATAAGATGTAATATTGAAGGGCACTCCTAAACCTACATCGCCGCTTCGTTGGAATAGAGCACATGATAGGTATTTATTTTCTCTAACGTTAAACTGACATATCATGTGGCACGGAGGTAGCGCCATCTCATCTAGCTGACACGGATTCCATGCGGTTAAAATGTGTCGCCGAGAACTGCGGGTATCCTCATTCTTCAAATCATCGATGATATTCTGTAGTTGATCTACGCCTTCGCCCGAATAATCAGCTGTACTGTCTTTATAAACAGCATTAAAATGACGCCATTGGAATCCGTACACTGGTCCAAGGTCGCCTACTTGTCGGTCATATAGTCCACGACTATCTAGAAATTCTCTAGTTGAATTACCATTCCAAATTGATACGTTCTTCTCCTGTAACAATCGGTTGTCGGTACTTCCGCGCATGAACCAAAATAACTCCTCAAAACAAGGTCTGAATGCAACCTTCTTCGTAGTCAAAATGGGTATCGTGCCATCACGTAAAGAGAACCTCATAGAATGTCCGAATTTAACGCGCGTTTTACCATTCCGCCCAATCTCATCAAATCCATTTTCAATTATTTCATTCACCAAGTTTAGATATTGTTGTTCTTCGGTATTCATATGCAAAATAAAGCAAATAGTTTCTATATATTTTCTACGCAAAACATATATGGAAGTATTACAAGAAGCAAAAGACGTTACAAACAATTCATTTGTATCGCATGTGTTCTCTACAACTGAGGAGGATAAGGGAGAAATTCTAAATGTCATTCAGTATTCGCTTATGGGCGTAATACCGGTTGTCATCATGAATAAACTGATCCAGCGCTTTATCCCTGAGGCTGATCCGGAGAAGTCTAGTCTTGAACTTTTAGCAGAAATTGCTATACAGTTAGTTGTTATTTTCGGCAGTCTGATATTCATTCACCGTATGATTACGTTTGTTCCCTCGTACAGCGGCTTCAAATACGAGCGTCTTACGCTGACAAACGTGGTACTCGCGTTCCTTGTTATTGTTCTCAGCATCCAATCCAAGATTGGTATCAAGACTAATATACTCGTAGACCGTGTCTATGAAATGTGGAATGGTCCCGAGGTCCACGAGAAGGACGCGAAGAGTGGCGTTCGCGTGAGGCAAGCAGTTGCCAGGCACGCGCCCAGCCAAGCGGATCATTTAGATAATGGTGCTGTGCAGAATGATATGTTCCCGCCGGCGCCTACCGCCACACAGTCTCACCAGCAACTTGGAAACCACTATACAGGAGGCGCGGTTGAACCGGTTGGACCAGTAGCTGCTAATGGATTATTGGGTGGTGCTTTCGGTGCGTCGTTCTAACAAAGAGAACCAAGGTTCCATTTAAATCACTACTTTCATTTAAAAAATCAACGAAATATACGTTACAGATCGTTAATGTAAAAAATTATAGAAATAGTATATAATGCCCTGCAAAATATACTGTTCCATTTCCGCTATTTTCCTAATTGCCATGTTTTACATGACATATCTAACCAGTAAAAATGAGGTTATAGAAAAATATCGTAAAAGTCTACCGAATTCGCTCATTGAAACATACGATTCCATAACAAAAGAGAGAACCATAATTTATTATACCGGATACATTTTAGGTTTAATATTAGCTATTATAATTATTACATATAATGTAGTTATTCGTAAGGAGAAGGTAACATCATTATCCCTCGTTTGTACTATAGTTGGTTTCGCATTTATTGTTAATTATTTCTATTATATTCTTACGCCGAAATCTAAATGGATGTTAAACGAGATAAGAACGCCAGCGGAAACCAAGGCTTGGTTAGAAATGTATAAGAATATGAGTTTTTATTATCATAGCGGTTTACTTCTGGGTCTAGTTGCTATAGGAACTCTTGGTTATGCATTCCGATAATATAAATTTTTTATTATTTAATAATTAAATATAAAATCAATATTAGTTTAATTACAAATGAATATTGATTGTATTTTTTATATAAATTTAGACCACAGGACTGATCGCAGAAATGAAATTGAAGCCGAATTAAATTCAATGGGTCTCGCATACGAACGGTTTCCAGCGGTGCGACACGAAACTATCGGCGGAGTTGGATGTGGACGTTCTCACGTAGGAGTTCTAAAACTAGCGAAAGAACGTGGATACAAGCGCATAATGGTATTGGAAGATGACTTCATGTTTACCGCTAACCCACACGACAGTCTTAGTAAACTACAAAATGTAAGTTTTGATGTGTGTTTACTATCCTATAACCTTTTTAATGCAACAGAATCGACCGAACATCCTTTCTTAAAACGAGTCCACGAAGCACAGACAACGTCGGGTTACATAATTAACGACCATTACTATGATACATTGATCGCGGTGTTTGAGGACGCTATTCCGAAATTCGAACAAACGAACCACCATTGGTTATATGCGATTGATGTGGCATGGAAAGTCTTACAACGACGCGACGCCTGGTATTGCTTTAGTCCAAGAATCGGTAAACAACGACCCAGTTTCAGTGACTGTGGAAATTGCTACAGCGAGGTGGATTGGTGAATTACAAACCATTTCTCGGAACAAAACCCATGTTATTTAACATATCCATTTTCTGGATTGTTCTTTCCATATTGTTCTCTGCATCTAAATTGTTAAACAGGTAATCTGTGTTTGGACTGTCCTCGTTTTTCTTTATCTGTTTATATATAGAATCTATTTTTGAGATAACAATTTCTACCAACTCTTTGCATTGCGGCGACATAATATCCACATTGGTAGGCACTGGTTCGGTTAATAATTCCACAGCAAAATACAAGAGATATTTGCGCCGTTTGCAAGCGCCACTCGTATATCTGAAAGTAAATAAATTTTTGATAGATAACATTATCATCTCTATAAATTGATTCTTGGGAGTTATTTGTTCGCTATAGTAAATTAGCGCATCCCACATAATCCATATAATGTCACGCTGATACTTCGTTTCTACATCCACTTGTCTCCGTTTACAACAGCAGGGTTCCTTTCGCGTTCTACAAACTATATCAAATTCAATGAGCCATTCAATCCAGTAACATGCCTGTATCATATTCGGTCTATCGCAGCTTATATGATACGCAAATTCATTAATCGCTATATATAGTTCTTTAGGATCCTCTGGATGAAGTATTGGCTCAGCAAAATTTACATTCGGCGCTTTCAAACGTTCGGTCATTTGCGTCATGTCAAATTCTTCGGTACGCTTGATCTTAACCGGTTCAAAACTAGTCTTTTTGACGGATTGGGTGATTATAGTAATAACTTCTGCGAATATTCGTCGTACGGTTGAATTATTCCTTAGTTGTAGTTCATTCGTGTAATGTCCTTGATTCATTATATTTCTAAATACATTCAACCGTTTATCAAGGTATATTAATATTTTTGGATTACCAATATGTATGTACTTCCCAACGAAAAAAAATATGGATTCCCATACATCATCATAATGCCCTGCACATACTAATTCAGCAGACCAGTGACATGCCGGTTCTATCTTACCTTTCATTAAGTTCTCTATAAATTGTTGTCTTACCTCTGTTTTCTTATATCTTGAAAACGAATATCCCTTGAACTGAGATGGAGGTCGTATATCATTTATTTGCGAATCTGACATTTATTTTTATGTATACATTTTTTTGGACGTACGAACTTAATCCGTCAGAATTCTAGGAACCACATTGATCGTCTGTAGTTCCTGGAATAGAAGCTTGTTCGCATATGGCATATCCACTAGCGCAAAGTCTGTCTTGTTTCCACATGTCTTACAAGAATGAACTGTAAAATCACTCTGTGTATAGAACTTTGTATTGTTATTTCCGTCATTACATGCCGCAATCATTCCGCACTTCTTACATATATTCACTTGGTACTTATCTGAAACATCAAACAGACGCTCCTTACAGAATCGTGTAGCACCATGCGCCAGGACAACGTCACGTTCCATCTCTCCCATACGCAGACCTCCCGCGCGCGACCTACCCTCTGCGGGCTGATGAGTAAGACTCACCATGGGTCCAGTTGCGCGACTATGGACCTTATCATTCGTCATATGCTTCAATCTCTGGTAAAACACCGGTCCAATAAAGATACTCGTCTCTAGTTGTTCGCCTGTCAGTCCATTATACATCACCTCGTTTCCATAGCTTTCGTACCCGAGTTTCTGTAGTTCCTCCGCAATCGTCTTGACATCTAGATTTCCGAAACTGGTTCCATCGCCGAACATGCCGAGTTCAAGTAATACCTTACCCAATAAGGTCTCTTTCAACTGTCCGATCGTCATACGAGATGGAATAGCATGAGGATTGATAATAATGTCAGGTTTCAGACCATCCTTTGTGAATGGCATGTCCTCCTCTGGAACAATATTACCGCAAGTACCCTTCTGTCCGTGTCTACTAGAGAACTTGTCACCAAAACGCGGCTTGCGGTGTACGCGGGTGCGTACCTTTGCAAAATTATATCCATCTCCATTTCGGCCGGTGTAGTTCTTGTCTACGTACGTATCCTCCGACGTGCTGTACGCGTGACTCTGATCCTCGTACTTAATAAGCTTCGTGGGATCGTTTCGCGCCTCCTTGATCGGAATGATCTTAGCAATGATGATGTCTCGGTCCTCAATTAGCGTATTCTCTGGCATAAATCCTTGCGCGTTTAGCTTGTCGTAATTTCCAAACTTGATACCACGCGTCTTTGACGGATCGGGTTTACAACGGATAATCTCATCACGGATGATATTCTTGTCTTCGTCCTTTTCTGTATGATAGATTGTAGCACTGAATAGACCGCGGTCAATAGACCCCTTGTTTACCAATACACTATCCTCCTGATTATAACCAGTGTGTGTCATGATGGCAACGTGGATTTGGCACCCAGATGGAATCTGGTTGAGATGAATGAAATTCATCAATCGCGTATCAACCAACGGACGGCTTGGATTTGTCAATACATACGCAGTCTTATCCATCCGCTCGTTGAAATTCAGCGCGTATACTCCTAGCGCTTGTTTAGCCATAGCGCACTGATAAGTGTTCCTAGGAGCCTGATTGTTATCCGGGAACGGAGTACATGACGCAAGAACGCCGAAGATCGTACTCGGATGGATCTCGCAGTGCGTATAATCAATGCTAGTGCTAGTGTCCTTGGTATCCTTGTCTTTCATTGCGATCATAGACCAATTCTGCTCGTCTGGATCTATGTATTCTATCACCGCCTCTGGCAATTTACAAGATGTCAAAAGATCATTCCACGACAACTCCTTCCTTGCCAATCTATCAATAATATCCCTGGTAATTAGTGCCTTGCCGTCTTTCACACGAAGCACCGGACGACTCATCCTCCCTCCGTCGCTGCATATACGAATCTCCGCAGTTCTATAATCAAAGATAATGGATGTATAAATGTTAATAATGCCCTTGTGTTTCTTAGACTTCATCTCATTATACAGCTCCACAGGATCCTTTGCAATTCCGACCCACGCTCCATTAATAAACACCTTGACCTTATCATACAGATCGCACGGTTTAATGTCACCAAGCTTGATTATATATTCGTCAACATAGGTATAGAGCGAGGAACTGTTTGTAGGGATCGTAACATGCCCCAGGCAGCTAATACTCTTAACACAACCAATAGACTGACCTTCTGGAGTCTCCGCCGGACACAAGAACCCCCATGTTGTGCCATGTAGTTTTCGCGGAGCAATCAATTCACCGCTTTTCTCTAGAGGCGTATTAATTCTCCGCAGGTGGCTCAAACAAGATGCGTATGTAAGACGATTCAATACCTGCGCTACGCCGACCTTTGAGCTATTCGTCTGTTTGATGCTGAAATCGCCAGTAGATAGCGCTCGCGTAATCCCATTCTCAATCGTAGTTGACTTCATAATCTTATAGATATTCGTCATATTGATGATATTCTCATAATCCTCTGTAGAACGCCAAGAACCATTGTTGATCTCGCGCACCACGTGCTTCTGCATCTCCTTGACGAGCTTATTGAAGTAGTTTCGGAATAGGTTATTGAGTAGCGTTCCTGTAAGCTCTACACGCTTATTGATGTAGGAATCGCGGTCATCGGGCGGCTTCCATCCGAAACTAGTCTGAATCAACTTATTCGCCATGTATCCTACCAGATACAACTTCTGCTCCATTGTCTTACAGTGCGGGAACAGATCATTGTTTAGCGCATCCACTGCGAACTCGCGCTTCTTAATCGCACCAGTCTCCTTATCCATATTCATCGGAGTGTATGCAACTGAAGCCGTGATATGTCTCAGAGCGTCCTCCTGTGTCATGTACTTATTCGCATCAATAATAGACGCCTGTAGGAACTTCAGTACATCCTGACACTTCTCATTCTCCAGATCCAATACGATGTACTTACAGATCTCCTTGTCCGTCATAATTCCCAGAGCGCGGAACAGCGTAAATAATTCAATCGGTTGTTTGATTCGCGGAATAGTGATATAGATGCCGTTTCCGAAACCGTTATTTTTACTCGCTATCATCATCTCCACCTGTTTCGGAGATATACATTTGAAATCCGGAACCGACTTGATCTCCGCAAACCAAGACCATTTCGTCGTATTCTTACCGTCAAAGCAGTATATCTTGTTCTCTGCCGCTCGCTCCTGTCCTAAAACCGTCTTCTCCGATCCCTTGATAATGAAACATCCACCACAGTCCATAGGACACTCGCCAGTGAACTCGTGCGAAATGTGGCTATTTTGCGTCAATACACAGATAGACGACTTTGTCATTATCGGCATCTTACCAATATTGATCTTAGGAAGCGTCTTGTTGATAATCTTTGGCGCATCCATTTTATCTGTGTTCCTAATCACATATTGGATATTCAAATCAACGGTCATGTTGGAAGCGTATGTGAAGTTTCTAAGACGCGCTTCCTGGGGCAACATCAGCTTGGTCGCGCCGTTATTCTCGTGAATCTGCGGCGGGTACAAGCGGAAATTCTCAAATGACACAAATGTTTCCAAGAAATATTGTCCGTTCTCCGGAACAAAGTCATTCTCTGATCGGATATTTACCGGGTTAAACATCTGTATTGTTCGCAATACCTGGAAGTTGATGAAGTGGTTATATGATTCTATCTGATGACGCACTAATCGCTCTAGATGCTGGCCGCGGAAATATGACTCAATGATAGTGAATGGTTCTTCAGTGTAATCACCCAAGTGTGAGAGAGGCGAGTCGGTGACATCAACGGGATTTGATTCTATGTGTAGTTTTAGATTTTCTGTGTGTTTTTCCTCATCAATCATTTTCATGATCTCCTTCTGGGTATCGGATTTCTTCGCCGACTTCGGGCGCTTCACCTTCACGTACTGGACGGGTTGTTCTAGATTCATTATTTAAGCTGAGTTACTAGATTGTAAAGAAGAATCTAGTAAATCAATTTTTGCAGATTCATTTTCGGGAAGTCGCGTAATTTCCCACAAACCATTCTACTGTTTTTCGTATTCCTTCATCTATATTCGTAAAATTGTAACGTCCATACATTTCTTGTAATCTACGATTGTCAGCAGTTTTTTTGTATTGTCCGTCACTGTATCCTTCGTCATATACTATTAGATTTTTATACCCCATGTGTTTTGCTATGATATTAGCTACATCCGATATGTGAATCTCATCTTGTTCGGGAACGGATAAAATTAGTAATTCGTCTTCACAGTTTAGTAAACTCCACATGAGTAATTCTGCCAAGTCTACTGAGTAAATGAACTGCCGCAGTGGTTTTCCAGACCCCTTTACTACGAATGCTGCGCCGTCTTGGATGGCTAGATAACATTGATGGATGAGCGATGGGATCACATGTCCATCAAGCAGATTGAAATTATCGTTTGGCCCATATACATTTGTCGGAATCACGCATACAAAATTATCACCGTATGTCTCTCTGTAAGATTTACATTGAATATGTAGCATCCGTTTCGCATATGCATACGCGTCATTTGATGTGTGCGGAGGACCATTATGTAACATTGTTTCATCAATCGGATATGACGTTTTATCTGGGAAAATGCAAGTGGATAGACAAGCCACTAGTTTATCAACCTTATATTCGTGAGAACATTTAACTACATTGAAATTTATCATAAGATTATCTTCAAGCATTTTCACTTTGTCACTCATATTTTTGAATAAACCGCCAACACACGCAGCCAAGTGAATGACGTAATAGGGTTTATACAGATCAAACATCTCCCTCGTTTTTTCCATAGAAGTTAGATCATATTCATGCGAAGAGATATACACAAATTCATATTCATTATATTTATGTGATATAGATCTGATTGCCGACCCGACTAAACCTGAACCTCCAGTTATAATAATCCGTTTCATTGAATTATTATAATATTACACGAATTCTTTATACTTGTATAATTCAAATCTTTATCGGCATCTTAGGTAACCCATGCCCGAATAATATCATGTAAATCAAAACAACGGCCGCGATAAGTAAACTGCGGTTCTCGGCAACCGCCTGCGGTTGTTTAAGCCCTAACAACATTATCAAATAAAGGATTAATCCTATAATAATAGCGTGCAGCAACATCATTAATCCGCGTTCCATTTTATATATAATATAATTCTATATTAATTTAAAAATAAGGCGTTTTAGAATATTTATACAATGGAGATTATAAACTCGTGTAGAATATGTCAATTTGAATGCTTGACTGATGTTATTTCATTGGGGGATCAATATGTAACGTCAAGATTCCCTAAATATGGAGATTTTTCTACACTCAAAACGCCGATTGACCTGTGTGTATGCGAAAACTGTCGGTTGCTTCAATTGCGACAGACGACATTTGCATCTGAATTATACGAACACGAGTATGGATATAGGTCTGGTATTAGTAATACTATGCGTGCTCATTTGAAACAATATCAAGAAGAAATCATGAGTATCGTAAAACTGAACGTGGGTGATACTATAGTTGATATTGGAAGTAATGACTCTACAATGTTGCAGTATTATCCCGACACGCTACGTAGAATTGGGGTGGATCCTACTGGATCACAGTTTCGTCAGTTCTATAACAAGGTGGAGCTATTAGATACATATTTTACCAAAGCGAACTTGCGCGGCAGATTTGGACCAGATATTAAGTGTAAGATGGTAAGTTCTATTTCCATGTTCTATGATCTACCTGATCCCGTTCAATTCGCAAAGGACATATATAGTGTACTAGATGATGATGGCATTTGGACTTGCGAGCAAAGTTATTTGGTGGAAATGTTAAAGACAAATAGCATTGATACCATTTGCCACGAACATTTGGAGTATTATTCTATGCGTCAAATTGTGGAGATTGCCACGAGATCTAATTTCAAAATCATTGATGTTAAGTTTAATTCGTGCAATGGAGGCAGTTTCCGCATATATTTTGCAAAGCACCCATCTAAGATGTATACAGAGAACACTGAACTTGTAACAAGCATACTTAATTACGAGAGTGAATTTGGACTCTACAGCAATGATATTTTTTCTAAATTCATGAGAGATTGCGACTTGCAGGTTAAGAGACTTCAGACATTCATTGATACTACAAATGCTAACGGAAAGACTGTGTCTATTTATGGCGCTTCCACTAAGGGCAATTGTCTCTTGCAATACGCAGATATTGGCGAGAGCCGCATTAGATACGCAGTTGAACGCAACCCGAATAAAATTGGTAAGATGACAAGTACAGGCGTTGAGATTATTAGCGAGGAAACTATGCGCGCGAATCCACCCGATTATCTGCTGGTTCTACCTTGGCATTTTCGTGACGAGATCCTTGTGAGAGAACGCGAGTTTATGGAGCGCGGAGGACAGTTCATATTTCCCTTCCCGTATTTTGAAGTTGTAAGCGTAAAACCTAAAGTGCTTATTACAGGGTGCGATGGCATGATCGCACACTACGTGAAACGGGAGTTGTCTGGGTACAGTTTATATGGCGTTGGACGCAATATCTCGTCTAATGGGGTCACCTCCTTCTGCTTTGACTTAAATGATACAGTGCGATTGGAAGAACTATTGTGTTCGCTGAAACCTGACATTGTTATTCACTTGGCATCTATTTCTAGTTCACATTACGCATTGAATCATCCTATAGAGGCACTGAATTCCAATGGTATGGTTGTTGCCAATATATGCGACATTATTCAACGAAATGCGCTATCTGCTAGACTCTTTAATGCAACTAGTAGCGAGATGTATAAGGGTCACAATGAGTATTTGGTAGAAGAAGATGATAAAAACATGTTTCACTCACATCCCTATTCAATTGCGAAGATTATGGGTCACTCGGTTGTTGAATTTTATAGGAAAACTTATAAACTGCCGTTCTCCAATGGTGTCATTTTCTCATCCGAGTCTAAGTTGAAGAAACCTACGTTTCTATTAAATAAGGTAGCTAATCACATTAAGGAGTGGAATTCGGGTACTAAGGTGCCGTTGACTGTTGGCAATTTAGATTCGTATAGGAATATATTACACGCATCGGACGTAGCTAAGGCCATTTGCGTAATTGTTTCACGTGATGTGGGTGATTCGTATCTGATTTGTGGCGAATACGTTTACAAAGTGCTGGATTTAGTTAAATCCCTTTATTCTAAGGCTGGAATTGAATTAGATGATTCACTTTGCGAAGTTTCTACGGGTGTTCCGGTTGTTATTACGACAAATGGATCGCTTAATTGCGAGGACGTGCCTACAAACATAAGTGGAAACTGTGTGAAACTTAGGAATTTGGGATGGAGTCCTATCATGTCGGTTGATGATATATTGTCTGAACTTTTGTAAAATTTATTATAAAAAATATATAATAAATTTATTTACTCATCATCTGTGGCCTGTTCATCCTCATCGGCCTCCTCCTCAGCCGCAACACGAGCAGCCTCCGCCTCAGCAGAAACCCGAGCAGCCTCCTCAGCGGCGACACGGGCTGCCTCCTCAGCTGCAACACAGGCAGCCTCCTCAGCGGCAACACGAGCAGCCTCTGCCTCAGCAGCAACGCGGGCAGCCTCCGACTCAGCGGCAACGCGAGCAGCCTCCGACTCAGCGGCAACGCGAGCAGCCTCCGCCTCAGCGGCAACGCGAGCAGCCTCCGCCTCAGCGGCAACGCGGGCAGCCTCTGCCTCAGCAGCAACGCGAGCAGCCTCTGCCTCAGCAGCAACGCGAGCAGCCTCCGACTCAGCAGCAACACGAGCAGCCTCCGACTCAGCAGCAACACGAGCAACCTCTGCCTCAGCAGCAACGCGGGCAGCCTCCGCCTCAGCAGCAACACTTACATCATTTACAACAGCAGCAGCAGTCGCTACCGCTACAGCCGGGACGGCCGCAGGCGGAACAATACCCATACCACTCGACATACGTCTTCGGGAAAATCCAAAACCGGAAAACATTTATATATAAATATACATATAAATCTTTATACATTTCAAACTAATAAACATTTTTCATATATTGTAAATCCGATACCATTTATCAAAAACGCCCTAGCTAAACAAAATCCTAAACCATTTGTTAATGTGATCTGGCCCGATTTTATTTTATTATATGTAGCTCGAATATTTGGCGATTCGCCTGATTGTATTTGGGTCTTCGCTATATCCAGCGGGTATGTCAACAACCAAGACAATGTGCCTGCTATTGCGCCTGATATCAATACTGACTGTTCTTGCTCACGTAATGCAGCGTAACTGCCGAAATAAATACCACATGCAGGCACCTCTCTCGCAATACAACTAAACAATCCATATCTGGATCTATTCGTTTTGGTTTGCATTTTGATTTTATATTTGTCTATAGGTGATGTTATAATACCAGATAGTACTCCCGCGCACAATCCTCCAGCCGTTTCCGATTGTACCACAGTTAAGTCGCTACATCTGCGAATGTTTATGCTAGCAATTGTGGATGACGTAAACTGCATACTCGCCAATATAGAACCGGTAAAGAGTGGATACTTCAAACCGCTAAAGATATTGTGCGGGCGATTTATATTTTGTTGTCGCCATACTTTCATTGTGTCTAATGGATGTCCGACCAGCGTCTGTGCGGTTCCCGATACAAATCCGGCGAATAAATTTTCATCCATACGTCTACTATACACTTATAAATTTTAGAACATATCTAATTGTACGGAAA
>JACCDO010027319.1_pt1 | contig 115324 bp, 106 predicted proteins | sample 7446101 | NCBI WGS metagenome assembly JACCDO01 (sample SAMN15323440, study PRJNA562643) | freshwater metagenome | isolation source: river surface water | place: USA:Blue River Watershed | collected 2017-08-16
CAGTAATAAAATTTAAGACGATATATGGTCTCATTTTTTTATGGTGTCAGAAATATTATAAGACCATAAGAATTAAGACCATATATGGTCTCATAGTTGTTAACCAAGTTAATAAAATTATGACCATAACTTTTGTGAGCATTATCGTCATAAAAAATATTGCAGGATTAATTATTTGTTACGATAACATAATTTATTATGTTCGCTATATGTAACACAATTTTGTCAGCATTTATCGTCTTATATTTATTATAAAATATGTCATTAATTATTCTCCGTAGTCGAATAAAGTTTTTAGCAAATTAAACATAAATTCATTACCATAATACATCATATTATCTTATAATATATTATAAATTATTTTATAATATATAACTGTATTCAATTAGTTTTGCAAAAAATAAAATGTGATGCAAAATTGTAAGCAAAAATTAAAAAAAATTTTCTAACTAATTTAGGAACGCAAAAAATGACCATTTTTTGCTAATTTGGGACGAGGCCCAAATGTTCCTAAATTAGGTTACATCATTTACGCTGCCAGAATCTTTATTTATTTATTTTCAGTTGATATTCTTCTGTTTCTTTATATTTATCATAACCCCTTGCTTCACTACGCTTACTAATTATTTTATTTGTTACCAAAATAGATACTACTTGCCAAATTTGAATTTCATTATCTATCGCAATTTTTATTATATCATCATTACATGATGTATATTGTATTAATATATCATTATCTTTTTCTAAACTAACAATTGTTCTTATTATACCATCTTTCTTTTTTGTATTTTTTTTATTTTTTATAATATTTGAAGTGTTTATTTCAACTTCTATTTTTTCATCTTCATTTTTTATCTCAACTAACAAATCATTAAATTTAAATCCAAGAAATTCTATCATTCCGTTTTTACTCTTTTCAACATAATTATCTGCATCAATAAAATTTTTTATATATTCTTTAAATTCATCTACTATTAACTTATTTTCTTCTATATACGCCTTATTTTCTTTTCTAAATTTTAACCATATTGCAGTTGATGTTAGTTTATTTGTTTTATCATTACTCATTTCTATATTAGAATCCCACCATTCTTGAACTTTTAATGTTTTATTTATATTATTTTTTGTTAGTTCATTTGTTAATAATTTTAATGAATTTATTAATTCATTTTCTATATCTTTTACTATTTGGGTTATATTGCTTACATTTCGTTTTAATTCAGTTAATTTATTTTGAGTTAACTTTATTTTCTGAGATAAATTATAATCACGTTCTTTATAATCTATTCCACTATTATCTATATTATTTTCAACATTAACTATTCTATTTACTTCATTTGTTATTGACCACAATTGTCTTAACGATTCTTCGGGATTATTATTAATTCCAAAAAAATTATTTACGATTATAATACATTTTGTTCCCATATCAGTTATTATCCATTTAAACATTATTGGATACGTATTCCAATCGCACACATTTGAACGTAGAGAAATTAACCAAGCAAAATTCATTGTATTATTTATCGATAAGTCATGCTCTATTTTATCTACTTCCTTTTTTTGAACTGAATTTGTATAATTTTTTAAATCAACTAATACATTAAACTTTTCAAAAAATAAATGAAAATCACCTTTATGTCCTTGATGTGATTTTTTTTCTATTTTATATTCATTAAAATCTCTAAATGTTTTTTCACTTAATAACATAAATTCATCTTCCCCTTCATCTCCTATTTTTTTACTTGACTTTACTTCATTTTGTTTTACTAATTTTTCATATATATTTGTTAATTTTTCAACTTGCTTGTCTTTTTCATTATACATTATCTCATACTTTTCTATTTCTTTTTTTATATCTTTTTGAGATTTTGTCACATAATAACTATCAGCATTTAATATTTGCGTTCTTAAATCTACTATTTTTTCTTCATATTCCTTTATTTTATTTTCATACATCTTCTTTATTTTAACTTCAATATCATTATTTACTTTTTGTTGAACTAACAAATCTAATTCTAACTTTTCTACTTCTTTTTGTGTCTCACCCTTTAATTTTTCATATATTTCATTTTGTGTTAATATTGTTACTGCCTTTCTTCCTTCTTTTATACATTCACTTCCTATTTTTAACATTAAATAATTCTCTTCTGCAGTAAAACTAACAATATCGGGAATTTGTTTGTTTTCCGGTATTCTTATTTCTATTAATTTCTCTGTCATATAATATTAACTTGGCTTCTTATCTTTATGTAATTTATCTAATTATTTTAGCAATATAATATATAACCTATAAATGAACCAAAATCAACAACCAACACAAAATACAAATAATAATGTATTAGTTAACAGTGCAAGTGAATCCGATGATGAACAAAATGAAATTAACAATCTATTAAATAAAAGATCATTATCTGAGATATTTAAGCAAATACGATGGCGTAATCTTTCAAACAATTTTATAACACAACTTATTACTAATATTAATAATAATAAATATATTGATATTGCTGATAATGTTCAAAATAATAATACTCCATTAATGGTTGCAATTAGACATAAAAAAACTAACTTAGCATTAGCTATTCTTCGCACCGGACAATCTAATCCTCGACAGGTAAATAATGATAATCAAACTGCATTATTACTAGCAATAAAATATAAATTACCTGATTTAGCATTAGCTATTGTTCAAACTGGTCAATCTAATTCTCAACATGTTACATATAATAATTCTACTGCATTAATGGAAGCAATACAAAAAAATTATACTCAATTAGCTATTGCAATTATTCGTAAAGGAATGGCAAACATAGCTCAAATTAATAATGAATGTTTAAGCGCTTATTCTTATGCTATTGAACAACAAAATAATGAAATAATACAAGAATTAGAACGCGTTTTAACTCCATCTATGATAATTACTTTTGAAGAAATTCAACGTTTATGTGAAGGAAATTATAATTCACAACAAGAAAGATCTACAAAAATAAACATATTAGTTCAAAAACTTGAACAAAGATTACGTAATAATCCTGAACAACCAATCTCTGCACAACAATTAAATAATAATAATGATAATCAACCTGAAAATATTATTACAATATTTATTAGGCTATTTAGTCAAGCGAATCTATTGCTACGCCGAATTATTTACAGAGGAAATATGTTTCCTGGTAATCTGCTAGAAACCGTATATAGAATTCATTATGATATTTCTATTATGCGAAAAATTGTTTACCAAATAATTTTTGAAAATAATCAGTTTATTTATAATGATAATATACAACAAATAAATGAATATCGAAATCTATTAACTAATGATATTGCTATTTTAACTTCCTTATGGGAACAGGATCCATTCTCACAAAATTTTATACCACCTGTAATACCTGATACTAATCGTGTAATTAATATTAATAGTATGGGTTTTAATAATGAAACTCAAGAAGAACAAACCGTGCAACAATACATAAGACAAAATCCTTATAATATGGCATTAATAATCAATAACAAAATTTATTTAATCAATAAAAATAGATTACGTCAACAAAGTAAAAATAATACGAATAATAAATATTCTTGTAAGCGTGCTGGAAATAATAGTTCATTTATTTTAGATAGTAATATTAACTTTAATCCAATATATTTCTCATTATCTGCTATTATTGGTGTTCAAATATTAGTTAAGTTATCCGATATTCAAACTATAGTTGATTCAAATCATAGATATTTTATTGCTGAATATACCAATAAAAATGCACCTGCAATTATGTCACTAGCATTTTATAATGGAGATTCTGGTGTTAGTGCTGATCATTGTCAAACTGGAAAAGAAACTCCTATTTTTCATATTATGGGAGCCAGTTCTATTGATGTTGATGCACCAGTAACACAAGAAACAACTATTGCTCAAGAAGAAGAAAAACAAGAAATTAAAGTACAATATAAAGGCGAAATATTCAAATTTCCTATAGATCTCAATACAACAATCGGCAATATTCGAGAAATGTTACTCAATAAACTTAGTATTTCTAATAATCCTACTGTACGTTTTATTTTTAAGGGAAAAATCTATAATCAAGATAATTTTAATGATAAACTAACAACTTTAGAAAATCCACCTTTTGGAATTACATTACAATCACAAATTATTTTAACTGGTGGAAGAAAAAAACTAACTAAAAAAAATATTAATAATAAAAAAAAACTAACAAAATATAATAAAAAAAAACTAACAAAATATAATAAAAGAAAACTAACAAAATATAATAAATCTGTAAAACTACATAAATAATATACTAAAATATATTTTAGAAATATATTATATAAACTTATAAATGAATCAAAATCAACAACCAAGAAGACAACAACCAAGAAGGCAACAACCAAGAAGACAAAATACAAATACTAATATATTAAATCAACGATCATTAACTAACATATTTAGACAAATGCCTTGGCCTAATCCTCCAAATGTTTTTATTCAACGGCTTGTTGAAAATATTAATAATAATCGATATAATAATATTGGAGACGTTGTTAACAATGGCAATACTCCATTAATGATTGCTATTGAATATAGTCTACCAAATTTAGCATTAGCAATTCTTCAAACTGGACAAGCAGCACCCAATCATACAAATAATAATAATTCAACTGCATTAATTGAAGCAATACAAAAAGGATATACTGAATTGGCACTTGCAATTATTCGCACAGGACAGTCCAGACCAACTCAAGTTGATAATCACGGTTTTAGCGCTTATTTTTATGCTCATCAACATGATGAAGACGAAGTTAAAGAAGAATTAGAACATTATTTGTCTCCGCAGATCGCAAATACTCTTGAACGCATTCAAAATGTATATATAAATTTTGACGGAACAAATGAAGAAAGAAACGCAGAATTAAATCATTTATTTCAAGAACTTGCTGAAAATGAACAAAGATTTCATAATGGAATTGATAGATCAATTTTTAATCAACAAATGAATGATTTATTGAATACTAACAGCAATGATGATTTTGTTGTGCACGATAATTTGACCGATTATCCTGATTCAGAAAGAGGTATTGCTGTTGTTAGTTTATATGAAAAAGTACAAGAATTACGCAATAATATTTTAATACATCATGAAGCAAGTTTAACTCAACCAGAGTTAAATAGTATTCGAGGAATGAGACAATATATTGATCAAGTAACAGGAATTGTTGAACACCTTAGTTCATATGATATGGATGATGATGATCGATTTGATATCTATGATCAGGAAAATCTTGATATATTAATTGACATATGGACACGCTTAAAAGATTATTATAATGTTTTAAATACTATAACTAATGCACTTGCAAATCCTAGAGCAAATAATAATGACAATAATGATGATGATAATGATGATGATAATGATGATAGTTTATATATATATAATAATTTAAGCGATTATTCAAATAAATCTGGCGCATTTGTTGAATTATATGATCGCGTTAATAATACATTAAATCATATTTTAAATACTAATGAACAAAATTTAGATGCTAATCAAAGAAACAACATAACTAGAATTCAAGGAGATATCAATAATTTACAAGAATTAGTTAATCATATTAGATCAATGGATAATCATACTCGTAATCAATATAATGCACAAGATGCTTTACCCACTTTAAATGAACATTGGAATGTATTAAAAAATGATTTTAATGTGTTAATTTTTATTGAACATTCGCTTGCAAATGCACCTGTAGCACAACCACAACAACCTGTAGAACAACCTCTTGTTACTGGATCTATCAATGTTAATGATTTGGGATTTGATAGTGAAGATCAAGAAGAAAAAACTGTTAAACAATATTTAAGCGAAAATTCACATCACATTGCATTAATGCTTAATGGCAAAATTTATTTAATTAATAAAACCCGATTACGTGAACAAATTCGAGATGACGCAAATAATAAATATGCATGTAAACGTGCCGGAAATAATAGTTCATTTGTTTTAGATAGTAATATTTATTTTAATCCCGTTTATTTCTCATTATCTGCCATTATTGGAGCTCAAATTTTAGTTGATCTTAATAATATTATCGGTATACTTGGCACTCAAAGTAGAACATTTATAGCTACTAATACTAACAGAACTGCTAAAGCTATTATGTCACTTGCATTTTATAATGGTGCAACCGGTGTTGGAGCTGATCACTGTCAAACCGGAAAAGAAACTCCCATTTATAGAATTGAACCTATCGGAACTATTGATGTCGCATCAACTACTAATGCACCGGTAGCACAAAATACTGCCACCAATGATGCTCAAGAAATTAAAGTCCAATACAAAGGCGAAGTATTTAAATTTTACATAAATCTTAATACCACACTTGATAACATTCGACAAATGTTACTTGACAAACTTAATATTAATTCTAATACTAACCCAACAGTAAGATTTATTTATAAAGGAAGATTATATAACAGAGATTCATTTGGTTCTAAACTAACAACTTTAGAAAATCCACCTTTTGGTATCACTTTACAAGCACAAATTATTCAACCAACCGGAGGCAAAAAACTAACTAAACGAGGCAATAAAAAACATATTAACAAACTAACTAAACATTATAAAAAACATATTAATAAAAAAATAACTAAACGACATAAAAAAAATAATAACAAACTAACTAAATATCATAAAAAACAAACTAAAAAGCATTTAAAAAAATTGAAATAAAATTATTAATATTATTTGTTAGTATAATAATATTAATATAATGAATACTTTAAAGAAATTACAACCATTACCAGATGATGTTATTATTCTTGATGAAGTAACTACTCTACAAACCGAAGATCTAGGCAAAAAATTTGAAATGGCTATTTGTCTATTATATAATACTCCATATGTTGGCAAATATAAATACAGCATTGATGAAGCAACTATTCTTAAAAATAGAATCACTAAATTACTCGAAGTATTTCCACACCAATTACAGCATACTGCCAAAGCTGGAAGTCAATATGACTTCACTTGTATCACAAATGATACAATTAAATTAAGCGCAAAAACTACCAAAAAAGATGGCAAAGTTTGTCCTCAAGTTATCGGCCAACCCAGTAAAAAGAAATTTTGTGAATATTTTGGCATTGATAACTCTATTTCTTTAGATGAAATTAAAACATATATTCAAACTAATATTACAGATCTATTAGCCGAATATTTTGATCTAACTTTTGATTGTCCTATCATTTATTTTAATCAAGCAACTAACAAATTAATGTTTATTAAAGTTAAAAAAATTATTGAATGGGATAATTATGACATACAATTTAGTCATATTCAAAAGGCAAAAGTTTGGGGAGAAAGTTCAACAATAAGTATTAATAAAATATCTATTGGAGAATTTCAAGTGCATAATCACAGAGATAATATTAAATTTCGATGGGCATTTGAAAAATTACTTAAATTATTTGCAGATAATTTTGAAATTATGTATTTATAACATATTCTATTTCTTCTATTAAATCACTATTTGTTGTCTTATTTATATACCATAAATATTCATATACTTTATCACCGCTCACATTTTTATTTGCCTTAAACTTTTTATACTCTATTTTATATAATTTTAATTCACCATAATTACTTAGTAAATTTTTTAATTCTTCACAATCTAATAATCCTTCATTATTATAAGAAATAAATATATATTTACATTTTAAATTATCTAACAATGTTTTAAACGCATTTTTTACTGTTAGTTTACTACAAAATTTACTCTTATTATATCCATCTATTAATCCTGTCTTTCCTTTTAAAACAATATTACTATCATATTTTGCTATATAATTTAATGGACAATAATTTGCACTATATTGCCTCTGATTATAAGGCGGATCCATATAAACTATATCATAATATTTATCCGATAAACTTAACTGTTCTGCTTCTAAATTATAAACCGCATTAATTTCTTCTTTAATATTTATATTTTGATGAATAGGAGTAACTAACAAATCTTTTAATGCCGAATTTTTCCATTCTTTTAAATATGCTCCGTATACACACGAAGTATTTGCCATTTTATCGATTGATACTAATAGTGAACCTAATAAGAAATAATATTCATTTTGATTTATTTCACCATTCTTAAATATTGATTCAATATATTCACGTATTGCATCACATTTCTGTGAATTAGCATTAGTAAAGAACATTCTTTCACATTTATCATTAATTGAATAATTATTATAAGTCAATCCTTTTACTCCAACTAACAAATTACATTTATTTATATAATTTGCTAACCTCTCACTATATGAACATTTAATTAATCCATTATTTATAACAAAACTATAATATTCTAAGTCATTTGCACCACATTTTTGAACTAAATCTTGAAATCGATAACTAATGCTACCTGTGCCAGCAAATAAATCTAAGAAACTTTTATCATTTAAATTTGTTAGTTCATTGCTAATAATATTAATAATAGTAGAAGATAATGTATGTTTGCTTCCGATATAATTCAATGTATTCATTATAGTATATATTATTATTCTTTAAAGTAATAATATATTCAATTTTATTTTATAAATCGTTTCATCTTTAAGTCAAATTAACAATATATTAATTAAGAAAAATGAACTTAAAGAAGTAGGCTAAGTGCGTTTATTTTTGGATTACAACCTCTTTAGCAACATTTGTTATTATTTTACTTATATTTTTATCTGTTTCTTCTTTTGTTAATCCACACATAGAATTACTAACAATATTTAAATATAAATCATTTTTTCTTGAATCCGGATCAGTGCATCCGGGATTTTGTAATTTCCACTCATTTATATTTTTTATGTTTTCAAATGCTATCATTTTTATTGCATTTGTTAGTTTATCTTTATTTTCATTATCTTTTTCCCAAACATCATCATTCTTAATATATAATGTCTCTCTTTTTAAATCTGAACAATGTATTGGTCTTTCTGTCTTATCTATTGAACGTAAATTATTTAATATTATATTTGATATGCCTGCAACATATCCTTGTCTACCAGTATATTCTAAGTCATTTAATGTTAGTTTGATATTATTTATAAAATCACTTATATTCATTGCATTTTTACATGTCTCATTTAAATATACATTTAAGTTAAATGAATTGTTCGAATTTGTGTTAGTTATACTATTATTATTTATTGTTTGATTATTCTTGCTTAAATCTGCTATGGCTTTTATTAATTCTTTGTTATCCTGTAAAATCATCAGCATTAATTCTTTCTCTGATATTTTGTTTATTTCATCGCTAATATTTTCATTATACTTAATTTTACATTGTTTTTTATGTTTCCATAAACTTGAATGATGTTTGTATGTTTTAGAACAATAAACACATTTATATTCAAGTTTTAAATCATTATCTGGTAAAATATGTAGTTCATTTGTAGCATTTTGATGCTTAATTGTTTCTAAATGTCGTTTATAATCACGTTTTGAATTAGTAGTAAATGCACAAGCATCACAATAATAATTAAGTGGAGAATTCTGGGTTTTATAATAGTCAAATTTATCCATTTATAGACTACCCATATTATTTTTTCTAAATATTTACGAATTTAATATTTTAAAAGCTCTATGGTTTTTTTTGGAGAAAAGTCTTGTTAATTGTAGTATAAATTATTTATCGTCATAATTACTAATATACATATAAAATTTTATGTTTTAGTTACCTAGCAATTTATATATGACAAATAATTTATGGTTTGTGGGGTGGTGAAATATGTAGTAATTGTAGTCATTTTAGACTACATTGGCTCTCCATGTTTTAAAATATCTTTTTTTTATATCGTCACATAATTTTTTCCATATAAAAATAATTATGAGCATTATGGTAAGAAAGTGTTTTTAAACATATTTTTTCATAAAAGTAATTCAGTTTTCAAAAATGGACATTTTTAAAAATGTCCAAAATCGATTCTGGGGGACTTTTCTTAACGAAGAGTCCAAAAAGTTCTTTAAATTACTTTTATAATATATTATTTATTTAAAACATACTTAAATAACTGTGGTTTTTGGTTAAAAATTTGTAGTAAAAATGTAGTCAAAATAATTTATGGTAATAATTTATAATATATAAAATATTTATATATGATGAATTATGCATATAATAATTATTACATAATATAATCTGGTTTTTGTGGAGAAAAAAATGTAGTATTTTGTAGTCATTTTAGACTACATTAGTTTACCACCCACAAAAAATGAAAAAAAGTTGTCGTCACATATTTTTAAACCCAAAAAAATAATTATGATCATTATGGTAAGAAAGTGATTTTGAACATATTTTTTCATAAAAGTAATTCAGTTTTCAAAAATGGACATTTTTAAAAATGTCCAAAATCGATTCTGGAGGACTTTTCCCAACAAAGAGTTCAAAAAGTTCTTTAAATTACTTTTATAATATATTATTTATTTGAAACCTAATTAAAGAAACCGTTCAATTGATTTGTTTTTATTGCTTGTAATATTTCTTTATTTGTTTGAAGGATTTCATATAATATAGCTCTATTTGAATTATTTTCTACATCTAATTTATTTTCCATTTCAGAAGATTTATTAAGAAGTTTACATTTGTGTTTATGTTTAGATAGACCTGAAGAATAATTATATGATTTACCGCAATTACAAGTAAATGTTTTTTTATCAATATTCATTTTAATATGTGTCGCATTTTCTTTAAATTACTTTTAAAATATATTATTTATTTGAAACCTACTTAAAGAAAACATTGCTTTATAATTTTCTTTAAATTACTTTTAAAATATATTATTTATTTGAAACCGACTTAAAGAAAACCTTGCTTTCCAATTTCTTTAAATTACTTTCAAAATATATTATTTAGTTAAAATATGTCAGGATATAATGTTCAAGGACAAAACATAATTCCTATGACTCCCGGACAAAATGGAGTTAAAATACTTTATGGAGTTGCACCCGCTACTCAAACTAACACCGGAACAGTTACTTTTTCTCAACCTTTTGTTAGTCCTCCTATCGTAACTACCGGTATGACTCAATCTGCAACAGGATTTCAATGTTTATATACTGTTGGCATAACTTCTGTTACTAATACAGAATTTTCTTACAGCAAATGGTATAACAATAATAATCAAAATAGTGGAGCAATTTCTGAAGTTTTTAACTGGATTGCCATCGGAAACTAACAAAAAATTGATTTTTACTTTATTTTAACATTTGTTAGTATATTATACCAAATATACTAACAAAAATGCCTATTTTAGGAGCAATATTAATGGCCGTATTTTATTTAAGTATTATTGTAGCTGGCTACAAAGTTATTAAATATATTGTTCATAAAATGAATAATAACACACAAGTATATGCTGAAAATTAATACACTGAAAATTAATTATTTTATTATTCATATTATTTAAATGCAAGCTTCCATAATTCAACAAATTTTCACATTCTTTCAAATCAGTTACTTTTATTTACTTTATAAACTTAACTTTATTTCATTTCATAATTTTGTCAAATTTACATGCATTAAACTAACAAAACTTAGTTATTATTATATTAAAATTTTTCAATGGCAAATGCAAGATAAATATCTCATCGATAATGAACTTGATGACTTTTTCAGACAATTTACAAATAATGTTCCTTATAATAATACACAAATTAATTATCAATTACTTCAAGATATCATTACATTTAGCAATGATCAACTAACTATTCATAATGATTTACAACCTATTAACTCAGGAACTATTGCTTTAGTTTGGAAAGGCACATATAATGGACAACAAGTTGCTATTAAAATTATACGAGATGGTGTTGAAAATGAAATTAAACAATGCATTCAAATTAGTTGTTTTTTTATTTATATTTTTAATTTGTTAGTTAACTTCAATAATAATAACTCTTATACTTTTTTTATTAAAGAAAATGAATCGAATTTATTAGAACAATGTAACTTTAATATTGAAGCACAAAATATTGAAACTTTTTATAATTTATATTCTAATTCATCATCCATCGTTATTCCAAAAGTTTATAAAGAATTTACTAAATTTAACTCTCAAGTTATTGTTATGGATTTTATTGACGGTTTTTCAGCAGATAAACTAACAAATGAAAATAAACCTAAATTTGCTTCTATTTATAATTTCTTTTATAATGACTCTATTTTTGTAAAAAATATTTGTCATAGTGATCTTCATATCGGAAATATTGTTTTCATTGAAGATATTGATTTAAACGGAATAACTAATTATAAAATTGGAATTTATGACTTCGGATTAATATACAAACTAACAAAACAAGAATCCAAAAAATTATTTAAAATTTTAACTATGTTAAACAATAATAATAGAAAAGGTATTATTGAAACTTTAGTTGATTTTTCTTTAATTACTGATGATACTAACAAAAGACAATTACTTATTGAATCATCAATGAAGCTACCAATATTTATGAAAGATGTGCCAATTGATTTTAATCAAATTAATATAATGTTTAAAGAGGCTTTCAAACATAATTTAATGGTTAATAAAAATTCATCCTTTATTTTATTATCTTTTCTATCTTCCATATATTTATCCAAAATATTTGCAATCAATAAATCTGTTACTCAAACATTTAAACATTTTTTATATTCTGATACTATTAAATGTGATTAACACTAAACTAACAAAAATAATAAATTAATACCGAAAACTTTTGTGTTTTTTTTATTTATGTATTTTATGTCTAGCGAATTTTATACTGTTTGCAACGATAAAAATATTTTATTGGAAAAAAATGATGACGATAATTACCGCATAAATATGTCTATTATTCCGTCACCAGATGCAACTTATAATATTATTGATATTATTTATGAATATGAATTATGGAATTTAATATATGAACTGAATAATGATAATATTGAAAGTTTTAATTTAAATACAGATAAAACAAACAATTGTGAAGAAGTTTTTATTAAAGTTAGGGGTACAAGTGAAAAACAAATAAGTGAAGAACTTAAAAATATTATAATACATTTTAAATGTAATTATTTGTTTATTTCTAATGTTGGTAAAGAATGTTTTATTTCTTCCGTCAATTTAGAAAAATCAACCGTTAAATTTAATAACTTTAAAATTCATATTTTAATTGATAACGATAATGTTACCAAAATTAATATTGAATTTATGTTAGTTGATTATAATGATTTAATTAATACATATATTGCACTTTATATTAAAAAAATATTTTATAGACTAACAAAATATCTTTCATAAACTTATTTATTTCCACCAAATAAGCCATCCAAAAATGAATTTAAATATGCATCCAATCTTTCGTGTAATGACTTACGAGTATGTTCTATTATTACGTTTGTATATTGAATTATATCCGTACTAACATCATCTGATAAATTATTTACAGCTTTTGTAAATATACTATCTACTTTTGATATCATTTCATCTTTATAATTTATTAATTGACTTTTATTTTCTTGTTTCTCTTCTTCCTTTATTTTTTCTATTTTTGTCTTATCAATTGAAAACTTTTTGGTCTTTTTTTTGTCATTTTCTGTTTTATCATTTTCTGTTACTGCGTCTGCTATTCCATTAACACATGTCCATATATCTTGAACAACTGTATCATCATTTTTTGATTCACTAACATCTTTATTTAATTCATCCAAAATCAATTTACATGTATTATTACTTATACATGATAATCTTAATAATGCTAATATATTACTTTTTAATACAAGCAATTGATTATTTTCATCTTCTTTTTGCTGTTGTTGTTGATTCGGTTGCTGTGAGTCGGGTGGGACATCAACCATATCTATTATATTAAACTCAAACTCATTATTGTTAGTTTGTTGTTCTTTCTGTCTTTGTATTTCTTCTTCTTCTCGTATTCTTTTTGCTTTTTGTTCTAATTCTTTTTGCTTTTGCTTTTCAAAAGCAAGTTGCCTTTCCATTTCTTCTTCCTTTCTTTTTTTTGCAGCAGCATTTTTAGCCATTAAATGATTCATTTGACGAATTCTTAACTCATTTAATGCATTTTTATTTATCGGCTTTTTAATAAATGAATACATTATATTACTTTATTAAAATAAATTTACGTTTTTTACTTATTACTACTATTACTCTAAAGTTTTATTTTTTATTTGGCATATATATTTTTAATAAATCAAACAACATTTGAATTCGTATATCTAACAATTTTACATTTTTATTTAATAATTTTAACTCATTTGTTAGTTTTAAACTAACAAATCCCTTTAAATATGATTGTTCATTTGTTGTCACTTTTTGATGTATTACATTTATTATCATATTTATATTTTGAACTGCCTCTGATGTTATTAATAATGCATAACGAACTGGCTCCTCTATGCGTTCAAATATTGCTATACGATTTTCTAAATTTATTACCGAATAATCTTCTAATTTTGTCTCATCACTTGTTATTAATGGATTTTTTATATCATCTTTTATATATTTATATTCATCCTCCGTATTACAATATTTATGTATTATATCGAATATTAACGATTCTATTATTTTTAATTTATTATGTAAATCCAACATTTCCAATTCATTCTTAAATACTTCATAATCCGTATCTTTATGCTCATAAATAAATTTAAATACATTTTGAGTTGATGTTATTGAATTAGATAATGTAGTTACTGAATAAAATAAAATATTACACGTTAAAAGCGGCACACTTGTGTAATAATATAATTTTAATGGATCCATTTTTTATTAATATTATATTATTTATTTTTATTAGAATTCTATTTTTATATATTTGGTATCCAATTTTCCAACTGTTTCCATACTTTATTTGCTTCTTCATCTTCTATAATCACTTGTGGACCACTATTATTTGGCCATTCACTATATAATTTAGCCTTTGTTGTTGGTTTATCTAATGATATTAGTTGCTTTAATGCTTTTAATCGTCTTATTAATGGATGCACTGATAGTCCAAATTTGCGCGTTAATTGCTTCCAACGCCATTCAAATTGCAGTGCCGCCTGCCAATCAGGAAATCCCTCCACGTGAGCAGCACGAATCCAAGTTTCACCTTTTTGAACTTTTGCACCGGTAGCACGAGCACCTCCACTTAACTCCTTATTATGCTGTCTTAAACGTCGATTTAGATCAACTGTTGCACCAACATAAGTTGAATCATCTGATGATAATAATAAATATACGTAAAAATTCTTTTCATTAATTTCAGAAGACATTTTATATATTTCTATCAATAATTATATTTATATTAAGTTTATTTATTATAAATTATTTATTCCAATTAAATATAAGTATGAATAATCTTATTAGTCTTTCCGGCAATTTAGATGCGATTAATAAAATTAATGGAACTAACTCCTCTATTCCCGATAATTTTGATTGGCAATTATACACATCTATTATTAAAAATCATTCTTTATTTAATGTTAGTTTAGCATATAATCATTATATTCAAATTGGACAATATAATACTAACATCTATAAACTTTATTGGAGAACACTTTATAAAATTCCACATAATTTTAATGAAGAAAGTTATAAACGTTATTTAGAAGAAAAACATAAAATTACTTTAACATTTAAAAATAATGAAGAATTATATAAATTTTACGCTTTTACGGGACATAAATTTTACCCATTAAATGATTCTTATTCAAGAACACATTTTAACATTCCTGATGATTTTGATTCCGACATTTACGTAAAAATTTATAAAAATGCTAGAAAAGAAAACATTAATATGATTTATAATTTTTATAATACAAATAAAAATGAATATCCTTTAAACGATAAATATTACAGATTATATTATAATATACCCGATAATTTTGATATTAAAACATATAATCAACGCTATGGACTTAATTTAAAATCTAACTTAGAGGCATATAAATATTATGACAATTTTGGAAAAAAATTTAATCAATTAGATATATCTTATACTAACATTAAAAACATTAAAAACAATAAAATAACAAATGGTGATAATATTAATTTAAATATTAATGAACTCAATTTTCAAACAATAGATGATACAAAAAACCAATCAGTTTCTGATTCAAATAATTTTATGAATGATTTAATGAATGATATTAATACACTTAATACACTCAAACCAATTAAACAAACTAAATCAGTTAGAATTGTTGAACCAGAATCAGAACATATCAAAGGACCAATTAAAGAACCACAACCAATTAAACAAGAACCAGAACCAATTAAAACAAAATCTTTAAGTAAAAAGGAATTAGACAAAATTCTTAAAGATTATGATTATATTGCGTTTAAAACTAGATATAATTTATTTATTTCAAGTGAAGAATGTGTTAGTTTAATTCAAAATAATTCAGAAAATTATACTTTTGATGAATCTTATTTTAGAATTTATTACAAGGTGCCAACTGAATATTCCGACAAATATATTAATAATTTTAAACAAATATGTTCTACAACAACATTTAAAACTAATATAGATTTTTTTAAATTATATAAAAATACAGTTAATTCAATTAAACTAACAGCAAATAGTGGAAATGATAATAATTCTTCATATGCTGATAGTTTATCCGTTAAAATTATTGAAGAATTTATTGATCCAAATCTATTCATTTTTGATGATGTTTTTAAATTTAATTATGCAAATAATAAAATTAAATTAGATGAAATTTATAAAATTTATTTAAATAACCCTCAATCAATTATGGGGCAAAAATTTATCGATTATTATACGTTTTTAAATAGTTATAGTGCATTTATTGATAATGACACTCTTAAGAAAAAATTCTTATTATTAAAACCTTTTTATGAAGAATACTTTTCTAAGATAACCAATAATAATATTACAAATTATACAACATTTTTTTACAATACAATAGAATCAAATGGCAAAAATATTTTTATGTTTCTTAATAAATGGGAACCATATTACGAATTATTTGCCGAAACCAATTATTATTATGGAAATGTGTCATATCAATTTAAAAATACAACTGCAAATGCTATCTCTAACATTGAATTAATCTTTATTTTGTGCGATAATTATACACATAATTATGTTAGTTTAGCAAAAACTTTAAGCACAATTAAACACAACTATAAAATTAATATTCTTACAAGTGATAAAATTTATGCGTCAAATAAATGTAACAAATTTTTAGGAATTTTAACAAAAACATTTAATATTAATGTATTATGTGAATTTGACAATAATGATGTAACATTTAATGATTTAAATAATTTGTTATATCAATCCAAATTTTGGAATAAATTTAATTCAGAATATTTAGTATTATTAAATAGTTTAGCAATTATAACAAATGATAAACTAACTGAAATAATTAATAATAAAGATAGTTTAATTGGATTTAAATGTAATAAATCTGAATATTTAAATATACCTAATAATAATTTTAGCGTTAGAAATAAAAATAAACTTATTCAACTTTTAGAAAATATTGACTTTAATGAAAATAAAGATAGGTGTAGTAAATTTATTAACTTATTTAAATTAGATAAAAGTTTAGAAAATTATACACTATCTGCAAATTATAAACTAATTAATAATAATTTTATTAGAATCATCGATAATATACATAGTTTAGAAACAACAATTAATTGAAGATAAACTTTAGGATTTTTTTTTATTATATATTTTTTTTCTTTTTAACATATATAATGGGATTAAAGTCGTCTTCTACCATTTCTGTTAATGGACCTGTCATTAACTACGCTATTAAATCCGAACGGGCTAACGGTACACTTGAGGTCGCAGATCTTAGAAACTTAGTTGCCACATACGGTTTTGCTGACGTTTTCGCTGAATTAAAATCAGTTATTGCCGAAAGAACCAAAGAAATTACTATTGCCGATGTTTTGGCTGTTGTCAATAATACACCCAAGACTTCTAATGGGTACACTGATGCATCAGCTGCTGCTATTTTTGAAGCAGTTTATGCTCATTTATTATATAAACTAGTTGTAAATTCATCACCTGCTGCAGCTACTTTGTTCTATACTAATATTAATAATGCTAGTTCTACTACCACCGTAGCTGGTTCTGGTGCATTTGCCGATTTAATGATGGGTTTAATTGCTCCTAATGCTGGTGATCATATGGCAGAAATTCTTGCCTACCGTTTACCTGCTTCAGATTTTACATATTATTCTATTAAAGCATCTGCTGCTACTGGCGGTGCTGCTGCTGGTGCAACTATAGTTGTTGCCACAACTAGTGGTAATCCTAGTGCCGTTGCCACCCCTTTATCTCCTTACTCAAGTGGATTTTCTGGTTTAGCAACTGTTGATGATATTATTTCTAAGATTATGAAGGGAGTTGCCACAACTGGTGTTGCTGGTCTTGTTAAGTCTGATTTTCCCTCAAGTTTTACTTTAAATCAAGCCTTAAAATACATCACTGCTGTTGCATCAGGTGCTAATGATGCATCTGCAGTTACTACTGCTCAAATTGATCAAGCCCTTGCCTTATCAACACAAACAAGTGGAATAAATCTTCTTGCTGCATTAAATGCTTTTGCTACTGGCACTCATGGTAATCCTGCAGTTTCTAATGCCATTCCTAAGGTTCAAATTGCCAAATCATCAAGTGACAGTGTTAAAGCTGCATTATTGGCTTTAAGACCTGATGCATTATTAGACTATGTTCCTGCTAATGGCTCAGCAGATCTTCCTCTTGTTCTTTACCGCACACAATTTGAAGCACTTGTTGGTCATACTACTGATATTTGGACATATTCTGATGAAGTTAAAAGAGTTAAATATTTTGCTGAATTATCTGGAAAATCTGTTGAAGATTTATCTGATATCTTTGTTGGAAATGATGCCAATGCTACTAGCGTAAAGGCTTTATTACAAATAACTACTGCTGCTCCTGCTACAGCTACTTCAAAAGTTGCTGATAACTCTGCTGCAGGTAATGATGGTGACTTACTTCTTACCAGTGTTTTTGCTGCCTACAAGCATTATTTAAAGACATCTGAAACTGACTTAAGTAAATTACAAGATGCTGAATCTATTGCTCGTTATTTAAGTGATGACTACATTAAATCTGTTATTACTAATGCTACGTATACTTCTTCACAAGCTGCAGGCAATCTTGATGGAAGTGCAACTGATCACTTATGGAGTGATTACTTAAATGCATGCAAGGATACTCACGTTAGTAAGAGACCTTCATTAAATGTTGATGTTATTTATGATGCTTTAATCATATTGGCTGAACAAAAACGTTCATTCAACCCAAGTGTTATTGTTTCCCCACAAGAAATTGTTGCTGGTTGGTTAGGTTGGGTTGTTGGTTCTACAAATTTTATCAGAGGTGATATTCCTAAGGATAATGGTGTTGCCGGTAAAGTTAATGGTGTTGTTACTACATCTGATACTTTCTGGGGCACTAGTGCTCAAATAGATGATATTACCCAAGATGCAAATGTTAAGAAATTGTTGGTTTCATATATTCTTGCTCCCACTGGAACTGCTAAATTTGCTTTATTGGATGAGCCTGCCAACGAAAAGTATTTTGCTCAAATGATTAAGGTATCTGGTGTTGATGGATTGCCTAAACAATTATACGGTTTAGATTCTGCAGTTAGTTCTTCTACTGGTAAACCTGATGCTAATTGGGGTTCTGCTGAGCAAATTATGGCTGCTGTTGCAAAATTACCCGGTATGACAATTGGTCTTCAAATGTCAACTGAAATTTTGGTTAGACTTACTGGTAGTGCTACTGCATTTTCTACTTATGCTGAATTAGAATCATTAGCATCTAAATATGGATTATCAACTATTGTCAATATGGCTACTACACCTGTTGATAAAGCTGGAGCAGTATTAATTAGTCCTGCTAGTCCTGGTGCAGGAAGTCATTTTTCTGAAAGTTCTAATAAGTGCACAACCGCATACCCTGGTATGGTTGCTAATTCAGATGCATCAAATGCATTAAATGCTAAATTATTACATGTCGCTAGAATGATTGATTTGGCAAATAATGGTGGAGTTTCTGATGCTCAAGAAGCATCACGTGTTAATGCTGTTCTTTCTGTTCTTGATGAAGCAACATATAAACAATTTTTAGAACTTTATGTTTACTACACTGGCACTCCTACTACTGGTAATCAAAATGCTTCCACTAACGGTCCTACTATTTTAAGAGATATGGGTAAAAAACTTGTTATGAATCGTTTATATAACCATGTTGGTAAATATGGTAGAACTGCCGATTGGAGAGCTGCATATGTTGCATCTGCTACTGAAATATTTACAACAGTTGGTACTCCAACAGCATTAATCACATTCGATCAAGCATTAGAAACTGCCGAAAGTGATGCAAATAATTCTGATAAATTAACTGTTGCAAAGACAAATCATGCAATGAAAGTTGCTGAATTAATTAGATATCAATTAAACAGCAAAGTTCCTATGGTTAATCCTGTAACATTAGTTCCTGAAGCAAGAGAAACATTAGCAGACTATGCTGCTGAAAATTCTTTAGCATTTCAAGCCAAAACAAACAAGGACTGTGTTGTTTTATCTGTGCTTGGTTATGTTGCCGCTGCTTCTTCTGGAAACAAAATGCAACTCAGTGAATCCGAATACAATGAATTAATTGCTGCTGGTGTTTTGTCCGAATCGATTGAACGAATGGCTTGGGCTAGACGTGCTATTAAGGCTCACAAGTATGGAGGTGTTGAATACTTGTCTTTAGTTGGTTTTGATGATAATGGTGAAGTTATGTTCGAATAAACGAACGAAATTAATAAACAAATAAAAATAATAAAACCAATAAGTAAAAATAAATAATATTAATTGAATAAAATATTAATATTATTATTTAGTGACGACGAGTTATTTTTCTTTTGTTAGTTATTTTTCTTTTGTTAGTTATTTTTCTTTTATTTTTATTTAATGCTTTAGTAACAAAATCTTCAATAGCACCTTTATTTCCCAATATAAGATGCACTATATTTTGATAAAATGATCTAAATTCTTTATGTTTTGTTTTTATTTCATTAAATGTAAACCACTTAATTTGAGTTTTTTCAAATATTTTGGTATCGCGAATAATTTTAGATGGTAAACGATGTTGAAGAAATTTGGCATTATTATTATAATAATGTGGTAAACAATGGAATGCACCATTTACATCAGATTTAATTGGAAATATATGACAACGATAAGTGCTGTATCCGGCGGAATTATAATCAATATTATATGTGCCATACTTGTTAAGCATTTTTTTAACGGTATTGGAATCACCTAAAAATCCGGTTAGCTCCTCACCTGCTTCTCGAATAGCAGTTTGAAAATAAGATTCTCCGGAATCAGTTCCGCCACCAAAATCACTCCAACCTGGATTTTCATCGATGTCACGTTCTTTGCCGAATAAGAAATAAATTTGTCCATTATGAATAGTTACAGGTAATATACTTGCACCCATAATATAGTAAAATATTATAATAAATGTTAATAAATTAATTAATATTTAATCTAGAAATATATTAGATAATGGGTAAAACAAAAACAAATAGAACAACTAAAAGATATAAGGCAACAAATAGAACAAGAAAAGTGCATATGTTACAAAACAAAACACCAAAAGATATTTATAATTTAAGTATGAGAATAAATGATGATATAGAAAATAAGGGTTCAGTTGTCATTAGTTCATATGCGCCAACAATTAATGAAGAATTGGTATCATTGAAGTCAATTGAAAGAGAGCCAGTTTTTGATTGTAATAGTGCGGCAGCATATCGTTTAGAAGAACCATTGAAAATTGGTATTAAAACAGGAAGAACAAGGCGTCATATAGATTGTTTAGAACCAGATGATGCAAGAGTAATAAAGCATGAATTGAAAGCATTAAGTGCAAATAAACATATAGATGTAAGCAAATTGATACCACCGGTGCAGCATATGTCAAATTGTTGGTTTAATACAATGTTTATGTCATTTTTTATAAGTGATAAAGGTAGAAAATTTTTTCATTATTTTAGACAGATGATGATAGAAGGAGTGAAATCAGATGGTTCAAAAATACCGAAGAAATTAAGAAATGCGTTTGCATTATTGAATTATGCGATAAATGCATCGATGGTGGGATTAGATTTTGCTTATGTGTTGGATACAAATGCGGTAATAAAAACAATATATGATTCAATTCCAAATAAATCAAAGCATAAGTATCCATTTATTGCGAATATAAATCAGGCAAATAATCCATTAAGATATTATGTTAGTTTAATGACATATTTAAAGTCGGAGGATATACAGTTAATAGTATATAATGCTGAAGATAATAATTGGGCAAAGGGTTTAACAAAATTGGTAACAGAAGAGATAGATTTTATGCCGCATATAATAATGATAGAAATATATAATATAGACGAAGATACAAAAATAAATTCATCAAAAATGATAACAAATAGATTAAGAAAATTTGGAATAAAGGGTCATAAATATGTGTTAGATAGTTGTATCATACGTGATACAACTAATCAACATTTTTGTTGCACATTAACATGTGAAGGAAAAGAATATGCATATGATGGATTTAGTTATAAAAGAATAGTGGATATGAAATGGAAAAGTAAAATAAATGAAGATTACATTTGGGGGTTTGATGCTCCAGCGGAAGTAAAATCAGGAAAGCCATTGGAATGGAATTTTAGAAATGGTTATCAAATGTTAATTTATTATAGAAATAACTAATAGAAATTATAATAGACGTATTATATATACAAAATGAATAAATCAAATAAAAAAAATAAAACAAATAAACGAATTAATAAACGAAATAAAATGATAAGAATAAATAGAACAAATAAAAGAGGAGGTGCAAGTAATTCGCCAGTAAGAAATCCAGGAATAAATAATGTAAATCAGAATAATGGTTTTAGTGCAACAATAGTAAAGAATAATAAATTAAATAAAACTAACAAATTGCCGCAAACGAATGATTTATGTAAAAATATATATAAAGTAGGAAAAAATACAACAAAGAAAAATTATGTTCCAAGTCAATTGCCAAAATTAACTGGACTATCGCAAAAATATGCTGTAAAGAAAGAGTTAGTTGTAAGTAATGAAGAAAAAGATGAAGAAAAAGATGAAGAAAAATTAAAAGAAAGAGAAGAACAAATGAAACGGGAAATAAAAGAAAAGGCGCAAAAAGATGTTGCAGCAGTAAAAGATGCTGAAGAAAAACAGCGTTTATATGAAGAAGCGGTATTAGAGGCAGAAAAAGAATATGAATTAAATAAACGAAAATTATAATAAACGAAACCTAATAAAAAGATATAAAAATAAAATATTTATAATTAATTAATGGATAATTATGAATATTTGGAAATATATGAAAATGTGTTAGAAAAAGATTTATGTAAAGAAATAATAGATAAATTTGAGTTACAAACTAACAAATATGATGGAATAACATTTAGTGGCTTAAATAAGAAAATAAAACACACAACTGATTTTCATTTAATAAAACAAATAAATGGCGAATGGAATGATATAGATGAAACATTATATAAAGCATTAAATAAATGTTTGCAATTATATAGAGAAAAATATGAAGCATTTGCAGTATACAAACAATTAGATGATACTGGGTTTCAAATTCAAAAATATTTGAAGAGTGAAGGATTCTATATTTATCATCACGATTTTTCAATAGATAAAGTAAAGAATTCTTATAGAGTATTAACATTTTTATTTTATTTAAATACCCTTGAAGAAGGAGGTGAAACAGAATTTTTTTATGGTAAGTTAAAAGTAAAACCAGAAGCAGGAAAATGTGTTTTATTTCCGGCAGCATGGACATTTCCACATAAAGCAATTATGCCATTATCAGATAATAAATATATTATAACCGGTTGGTTATATGCTAATAATTATTTATAACAAATAATATATTGCACAACAGTAAATGGTGGTAATAAATCAGTTGGACTTGCAATATTATTAGATATATTACCGGTTGGAGTTGAAGTAACAGTAATAGCTCCTATACCAATTGCATTACTATTTACATTGATAACAACTTGATCTGAACCACCATCATTGCCTAATCCACTGCGATTGACGGATATTGTGCTTACAATAGGAACATTATTGAGAGCACTAACAGTTTGAGAATCTCCGACAAATGTATGAGTATGTCCACCAACTTGATTTGTGTTCATAGTTTTATTTCCGCCGGTAATAGAATCAACTGAGTCAACAGGAATAGTCATATTAGATATATTGGATGCTCCGGCAGGAAATCGTGCTTGTAAATTTGGTAAATTAAATGTAGTTGCTGTGCCTCCATATGTTTTTTGAATAACATTAAAAAGTTGTGGATAATCTATGATATTTAATGATGATCCATCACAAGATAAATAATTTGGTGGAACGAATGTGCCTGCAAACATTTTAATTTCACCAATTAATGGATTATATGCTGTAAATTGTTGAGAATTATCCGGAAATTGAATATAATTAATATTAGGTATTCCAGATAAATTAATATTATTTTGAACGATAATTTCTTCAGCATTTGTTTCACCTGTAATAGTAATTCCTCCGGCATTAGTATTAATAATAGAATTATCTGGTTGTAGAAGCCAATATCCGCTAGAATTATCTAAGGTATACATAACAACGTTAGAACCATAACTGTCGTTAAAAACTTGAATAGGATAAATTCCTGGTGTTAAAGAGGGTGGAACATAGAATTGTAATGAGTTGGAGTTAATAAAGTAAACGGTGGGATTATATGTGGCAAATAGAATGGTAGAATAGGAGAAAAAATTTTCACCGAATAAGGTAACTAAACTGGTGGCGCCGGAAGGACTATAATAACTGGATAAAGATAAAATAATTGGTCCGGTAAATATGGAGGAAGGATTAACCCAACCTTGACATTTAGTTTTATTAAGAGCCATAATATATTATTATAATATAAGTAATATATTATTAAGTAATTTTATGAATAATATGTTAGTTAATAAATAGAATCCCAAATAAAATATAAGCCAATAATAATTAAACCAAAACCAGAAATAAGTTCAGCATTATTATCAGACAAATATTTTGTTAAATATGCTCCAAAATATCCGAAAATGATAATAGATATTGCTAATAAAAGAGAAACATAAACGTCAACTTGTCCTCTGTTATAAAATTCTAATGCTCCAAGTAAAGTAATAGGTGCTGTAATTGCTAATAAAGTAGTTCCCATTGCTGTCTTAAAGTTAGGAACAATACTAAATACCATAAGAAGAGGTAAAAGAACAACTTTAGCAGGAAGTGCAGTTGCTCCTCCAAGTAATCCAGTAAATGCGCCAATAAGTAAAGTTAATATAGTTTTATTATATAACATACTAACATAATAAGATATTATAAAGGTCCGTTATCATCTTTTTTTTCATTAATTATTCCTCTAACTTTTTTATTTGCAATAATATAGGTTGATATTCCAATTGCTAAACCAATACATAATCCAACAAATAATTGTAAAATTGTGTGATTATTGTAAATATATCTTTGAGAAATGGAGATAATGGTAAATACTAAATAGAGACATGTAATGGCTGAACTATGTAAAGATGCAGTAATAAATGCTAAATTATACGCATTCATTTGTCCGTGACCGGATGGCATACCGTAAACATCTGGTCCAAATCGTTTTCCATTGGCGGTTCCAATATCGATGGTTCTGGAATCTTTATCTGGTCGTGGTTCTTGAATGATAAGTTTAAGAAGTGAATTGAGAATAAAGTTGAATATAAATCCGACAATATAATAGAAGGAGTATGTGGTTTTATTGCGAAGAAGAAATAGAGATAAAAAGAAAAAGATAAATGGAGTCCATACGCCGATATATCCTAAAATAAGTTGAATCATATAATTAATATTGATATAAATTTTCGCTGATAAGTGTAATAACCCAATCAGCGCCGTGAAGATCAACAGTATTACCGCGATCATCTAATAATCTAATGCGTAATCTGTCAATATTTACTGGTCCAAAATAAATGCGTTTATTATCTTGTAAAGAGCCGCTGAAATCAACATAAAGGTCACCGGTTTTAAGTCCGGAGTATTTAATAGGAAGTAATGCAAATGTGTCGGAGTTAGTTGGTGCTGTGTCGCGAAAATTAACAGTTTTATTACGATTCTTAATAATTTCATTAACTGTATAAATTTGTGCTTGAGTTAAGGTGCGGGGTGCGGATGGTAGCACCTGTGGCACAACCAAATTAGTTCCAACATTAATTTTATCTTGAATAGAATTAAAAAAATTATTTGGATTGACTCCTAAAGCAACAGCAGTTTCTGGACTTATATTTGCTAATTCACCACTAACACTTGGATTAAAAATTTGTGGCACACTACCGACATTAAGTGCACACGTATATGGTTGAGATTTATTATAATAACTAGGAATATTAATAGCTTTAGATAATTCAGTAATTGTAATTAAACCGTTATTAATATGATTTTGGTTATAGTCATCAATAACAAGAATAAAATATTTGGGTCCATATAAATTAATAACAGATGTTGGAGTGTTACCTGCAATAAATATAGGAACAACAGGCAATCGAAATCCCATTAGCCAGCCTAGTGTGCTGTCAAATGTTTGTCCTTTAGTTGAACTTATACATATGTTAGAAGTAGAAGAACTAGCATTATACCAGGATTTTTCTCCGGTAATATCAAAAAAAGTAAAATAAGGATCCGTATTAGCATCAAATACGGAATTATATTGATCAATTCCATTAATATGCGATCCATTTGGATCAATCCAGTTATTTAAATTTAAAGTGATTTTGGCATTATTGGAATTATATGACGCAATTTGTGGCACTGGTGATACAGAATTAGTAAACCCAGCATTTAAAAATGCAGTTTGTAATGCTGTGCAGAAATCGGTTGAATTATAATTACCAGGTTCTAAATTGATGATAAATGTGTTATCATTGTTAGTTATCCAAAAACATGTATTTCTATAGCAATAGTCAATGGTATACCACGTAAAAGGTATTTGAAATGAATACAAACGTAAATTAAGGACATTTGTTAATGGATCGGATAAGTCGAGAGTATAATCAGTTGACATAGAATCATTTCCTCCGGATGCTTGACGAAATTGACTATCAAGATTAATAAATCGTGAGGTAATATTTTCTAGATTGGGATTAAGAGTGTCTTGAGCGACATCAACTTTAAAATTATTGGCAACTCCAAGTTGTTGTCGATTCATTGGAACATGATGATTATCATAAATATCAATTTTTTGTTTACGATCAGTAATTTTATCTTTTTGAGTTGAATTATCTTGAGATAATACTTCATTTTTATACCAGTCATCTGTTTGTTGATTATCAGGACTATATTCATTATCTTCTCCAGTAGTTTCAAGACTATAAATGTATTGAAGAAGTTTGCTTTGAACTTGTTGAAAAAAAATGACCATTTGAGTTTGTGATTCTCTGGTAAATTTGGCAATAAAATTGTTAGTTGTATCTTTAATTTGACTTTCGGTTGGATCATTAAGACCTAATATGGCTAATAATTCAGTAACTGTATAATTATCGACATTATAATCCATAGTTGACATTTTATATAATAAATAAGTTTATTTTAATATATAAAATTTAAAATAATTATTCTTCATCTATAACTAACTCGATATTTTTTATTTTATTTGGTTTAGTATTTTTTGTCTTAATAATTTTTTGTTCATTTAATTCTGTAGTTATTGTTGTTTTTGTTGTTTTTGTTAGTTGAATTTCATCAATATTATTATTATTAAATTGTCTTTGAAATACTGTATTAATTTTATTGGATAATACATCTAATTCATAATTCCAATTAATAAATAATTTTTTTGTTAAAATTGTGATTCCTAAAAATCTCTTTAAATTACTTTTGCCCTTAAATAATATAATATCTAACATTTCAACGATTTCAGGATCAAGAGTAATTAATTGTTCTCGACTTAACCAATAATTTCCTTTATAAATGTATCTATTATATTCAAAATTATCATAAATTTTAGTTTTATCATCAGTAACTAATGTATTACGAATTAATCCAATTCCTAAAATTTTGTTAGTTTGATTATTCATTTCAGCAACAAACATTAAAATACCTTTTTCGTAAGTATCTCTTATTTTAACTGATGAACCATAAATAACGGGTATAGCATATTTTTCTCTGTATAAAATATTTTGTTCCCAAGTTTCAGTTGTAAAACGTGTGCACGCAATATAAAAGTTTGACATAATAAATTATAAATAATTATTTGTTAGTTATAATAAGAATAAAAGTTCAATTTTATTTATAAATAAATTTAAATGAGATGTTGTTTTTGTGGTCCAGTAAGAAATTGTGGTCCGTATTTAGAAAAAGTATTAAAAAATATTGAAGAATTAGGTAAAATATTTACAAGTTATAAAATAATTATTTTTTATGATGAGTCAAGTGATAATACATTATCAATTCTAAAAAAATATCAACTAACAAATAAAAATTTATTATTTTATGTAAATCCAGTTTTAGTGTCAAAATATAGAACACATAGAATTGCATTTGCTCGTAATTTTTGTTTGAATTATATTTATAGTCAAATGAAGGAAGAATGGTTTGATTATTTTGCGATGATGGATTTTGATAATGTGAATTGTGGAACAGTAAATCCTTTAATTTTAAGAAAGTATTTAAAAGAAGAATATGATAATAAGTGGGATGGATTATCATTTAATACGATGCCAAGATATTATGATATATGGGGTTTATCAATATATCCATTTTGTTTTAGTTACAATCATTTTACGAATAATAAGTTTCATAATTATTCTTTGTTACAAGAGTATGTTGAATTAAAATTGAAGGCATTAGGTAAAGGTGAATTATTAAATTGTATTTCATCATTTAATGGGTTTTCAATATATAGGACAAATAAATTTATGGGTTGTAAATATGATGGTAGAGTGCGTTTAGATTTATTACCTAGGCATTTATTTGAGGCACATTTAAAGGCATCAAGAGGTAAATTCGTAACGCCCAATTTTGGACATATAGATGCATCAAAAGAAGATTGTGAGCATAGAGCATTTCATATTGAATCACATATAAAAAATGGGGCAAAAATAATGATAAGTCCAGATAAGTTATTTTATTAAAAATAAAGTAAATTATTATAATACGGTAGTTATATGGTATCAACAATTTATCCGGAACAAACAATAAATATAAATGGAGATTATTTATTTGGAAATGTGAAAATGCATAGTAGTAATGCATCAATAACAAAAATAAATAATGGATATATGATTTGTATACGATATTTAAATTATATTTTAAAGTATAATGGTGTAAAATATATTCACGAACAAAATGAAAGCATTGGAATTAATGCAAATAAAATAATTAAACTAACAAATAATTTAGAAATAGTGGATGAAAATAAATGGATTTTTCCATTATCAAATAAAATAATTGTAAATAAAATTACAAAAGGATATGAAGATGTTAGATTGTTTAATTATAATGGAATAATAAAGACAATTGGTGCAATTGAAAATAATGGTTTAATAAAAGTAGCAATAGGTGAATATGATTATAATAAAAATTGTATAAAAAATATGATAATATTAAATCCAACATTTACAAAACAAAATGTAGAGAAAAATTGGGTATATTTTAAAAATTTTGAGAATAAATTAAAAATAATATATAGTTGGTATCCATTAAGAATATGTGAATCAATTAATAATTTGTTAGTTATTACAAGAAAAGTAAATATGCCACATTTTTTTGAAAAAGCAAGAGGTTCAACTTGTGGAGTATGGTTAAATGATGAAATATGGTTTATTTGTCATAGGAATAATAATTTAAATTATACGCATTTTTTTGTTGTATTTGATAAATATATGAATTTATTGCGATATTCAAATGAATTTAAATTAGAAAATAAGGATATAGAGTTTATTTCTGGACTTGAACTAACAAATGATAAAATATTATTAACATATAGTGTATTTGATAATTCAACAAAAATTGGTATATATAATTTTTCTAATTTAGATAATTTAGGATGGAATAAGAAATAAATTAAAATATATAGTAGTTAATTAATATATATTTTAATGTTAGTTGGCATATCAAATAATAAAAGTTTGAAATACAGAAACAAAAGCATAAAAAATAATTTAAAAGAAAAAATGAGTAATATAAAGCAAGTAATATCGGTATATAATAAACCATATAAAATTACAAAACAAATATATAAAAGTATTATACCATTAAGTGTTTATCAAACGTGGTCATCACATTTATTGCCTCCATTAATGCAGCATAATATGGAAATAATGAAAAAAACTCATCCAAGATTCACATTTTATTTATTTGATGATAATCAATGTGCTGAATTTATAAAAAATAATTTTGATATTAAGGTTTATAATGCATATAATAAATTAATACCGGGAGCATATAAGGCAGATTTATGGCGATATTGTATATTATATAAATATGGTGGAATATATTTAGATATAAAATATTTTCCTGTAAATGGTTTTAGATTGATTGAATTAACTGAAAATGAGCATTGGGTGAGAGATAGACCAAAACCATTATCAATATATAATGCATTGATGGTTTGTCAAGCGGGAAATGTTATTTTAAGAAAAGCAATTGAACAAGTGGTTAAAAATGTAGAAAATAATTTTTATGGTGAGTCGCCATTAGAACCAACTGGTCCAACATTATTAGGAAATATAATATTAAGAGATAAACATTTAATTAATTTAGATATGAAACATTATTCAGAAGGTTCAAATATAATATATAAAAATACAATGATATTTCGAATTTATGAAGGTTATGAAGAAGATAGAAAAAAGACATTAAATATTATAAAAAAAGGTTATTATGCTGATTTATGGCATAGTAAATCAATATACAGATAAATTATTTTTATATTTGTTAGTTTACATTTTTTATATTATTAATAATATTAGTAGAACTTTTTCCGGTTATAAAATCAAATAATATAATTTCATTAACAAATTCTTTACCAACAATATTATCTTTATTATAATCAGAACCTTTAACTAATATGGAAGGTTTTAATTGTTTAATAATATTTAGAGGTGTTAGTTCATTAAAAATAATGATATAATCAATAAAATCAAATAATTCAAGAATATGACTTCTTTCTTGAATATTGTTTATTGGTCTAGATTGACCCTTTAATAGTGTAATAGATTCATCAGAATTTAATCCAACAACTAACAAATCACCTTGTTTTTTTGCAAATTGTAAAAGTTCAATATGTGCTGAATGTAAAATATCGAAACATCCATTTGTAAAAACAATATTTTTATTTTGTGATGATAGATTTGTTAGTTTATCTAATTCATAATCATAAATAATTTTACTATTATTTTCATAATCAGTTATGTCTTTTAAAGTTAGTTGATAATTACCAATATGTTGAACTGATTTACCGGCAATATAGTTTGCTAATTTAGCTGCTTTATATAAATCATTATATTTTATATATCCGTATACTAATAATGCCAAAACAATATCTCCTGCTCCAGTTACATCTTTAGCTTGAATATTTTGTTTATGTGTAATTTTGTTAGTTATATTATTTAATAACATACCTTGATTTCCGAGAGTTAATAATAAATTTTTGCAATTAATTTTATTATATAAAGTAGAAATGGTAGTTTCTATATTATTAGTATTTGAAATAATGGTTGCTTCATTTAAATTAGGTTTAAATAAAAAGCAATTTTTATATTTTTCATAGTTATTTAATTTTGGATCAATAAAAGTTAAAATATTTTTATCATTTGCATAATTAATAATTGTTTGACATAAATTTTTAGTAATAATACCTTTATCATAATCAGAAATAACAATTATACCAATATTTTCTTCATTACATATATAATTAATAATATTTTGTTGTAATTCAAAAGATATATCATTTGTGGATTCAATATCATATCGAACATTAAGAGTATTATTATTGAATATTCGATGTTTAGTTGTTGTAGGTCTACAAACATCAACAAAAATTTTGTGTTGAATGTTTTTGTTAGTTAATAGATTTATAATAATAGAAGAATAATTATCGTTTCCGGTAATGCCGATTAATTTAACATTGGCATTTAATTGTTTTAAATTATTGGCAACATTTGCTGCGCCGCCTAAAATATAGTTAGTTTCTTGTATATTATGTATTGGAATATTTGCTTCAGGTGCATTTCTATAAATATTTGAAATGTAATTAATATCTAAAAGTATATCTCCTATAACAATTATATTCATATAAATAATTGTTATAATTTATTTTTGGCATACAATCATAAAACTATTATTCAGATCAATTTCAGACATAAAAATGTTATGCATATTTTTGTCATGTAAAAATGAATAAATTATTTGTCTGGTAAAGCAATGTTTATGTTTTCTGTTATTCCATGGTCTCCAATATTCTTGAGAAATATCGGGTAAATATAAAAATAATATGCCACCTTCTTTTAATTTACTAATCCATAATTCAAGTGAATTAACCCAATTATCTAAATGTTCTAAACAGTGACTTGAGTAAATGTAATCAACTAATTCTTCAGGTAAATTATCTGCGTGATATCCATTATTTAAAGATAAATCAATTCCAATTGCTCCCGGAAATTTCCATTCTTCTTTACAGAATCCAATGTCATAACCAATGCCTTTACAAAAATGTTTGGCGAATGGTATAGCAAATTGTGATGCATTGCCAAAACTTTGAAAAGCAGGATATTTTTTAGAATTAAATTCAATTAAATCCATAATTATGTTATAGTATGATAATTATTATTTAAATAATAATTAGTTAAATAATTATATATTTTATACTCTATATTCTAAAGATGGTTTCAATAAAATTTGTTTAAAAGGAACATCATATAACACTGACGAATATTTACTAAAACCGCTGCCGTGACCATATGCTGTGAAAGATATTACATAATTGGAAAATCTCATAAGATTAAAATCAATTAAAGTTTCAATGATAGATTTATCTGATGGGTTAATTGTTTCTCCTAGATGAGCAATTTCTGAATTAAAAATACGTATATGATTAAGTTTATTTGCGATAATTTGTTTAACTTCATTACTATCGCCAATTAATAGGTATCGTCTATTTTTATCAGAATATTTATTAATAAATAATATAATATCATTAATATGTTTTTGCGATATTTTATGTTTTTCACTATCAATATTTTTTTGAATATTCATATAAAAATCACCGCATCTAATATGTATGACTGCATATTGTTTACGTTGAAATCCAATAGAACTTAATTTATCATCTAATTGGTTTAAAATAAATTGTTGTGGTTCTATTTTTAAAGAGATGATATTTCTAGCGTGCTGTATAATATTGTATTTTGGATTTTCAATATCAAAATCAGGAATAAAATTAATAAAAACATATGCAACAGACTCATCACAATTATTTAATTTTTGAATAAAACTTCTAATTAAATTTTCTTTAATCGATTTATTATTATAATCGAGAAATCCCTCAACATTATTTATATCGTATAAGTTGTCTTGATGAGACAATATCAAATATTTAGATATAGGATGGTTATCTAAATTAATGTCAAAATCTAAACCTAAAGTGATACATAAGTGATATAAATAAATTGAACCACGTATAAAATCTCCAAAACCTTGTGCTTTAATATTTTTGTATTTTGTTTGATAAACATTTACTATTTTTTTTAATTTTATATTATTAAATATTTTTTTAATAAAAATTAAAGTATTTTTCATATATTATAATAGTATATAATATATGAAAATATTATACGTATATAATAAATATCATTTAGGTGATAACATATTTAATATTTTATTTTTTAATAAAATACTAAAATATTTGGAGAAAAATGCAATTTTTATTAATTATTATTTAAAAAAAGAGTATATAAAAGAAGTAAATAATTTTTTAATTAAATCAAACAATATAAAATTAATAGATTATGATGCGAATAAAATTTTACCTAATATGTATCATTTATGGATTGAAGATAGTTTATATAAAATGAAGTATAGTAATTCTGTAGAAAAAAGTCTACCGTATAATATGTTTTTAACATATTTTTTTAATGAAACATTAAGTAAATGGAATATGCCAATTAAAATAAAAACAATAATTTATGATGATGTAAAATTATTGGAATTAAATCAAAACATAACTAACAAAAACAACTATTATAAAAATATTGATATTTTATTTATAAATTCTATTCCATTTTCTGGACAATTTATTTATAATAATGATGAATGGATTGAATTTATGAATCAATTTAGTCAATACAATATTATAACAACTAACAAAATACCCCACGTAAAATGCACAACTGATGATAATTTATCTGTAAAAGATATTGCAGCAATATCAATGAATGCAAAAGTGATTATATGTGTTAATAGTGGTGTTGTTCCGGGAATATTAAATGTATATACTATGAGTAAAGTAAAAAGTATTCATTGTTTAGATATAAAAACATATTATAATTTTCCTTTATATCCAATTTTTAAAGGTTATAAAACATTATCGGAAATAAATATTGGAGATATATTTAAAGACATTAATTAATTGCCTTTCCACATTCTAAAACTATCCTCATCATAATGTTTTGTTGAAACTTCAAATACTTCAGCATCTTCTAATGCAATTAATTGATGTGGTTCTCCACGTTCATTTGTAATGACATCACCTACCTTTAATTCTTCCGTATAAGTTATACCATTTTCAGTGTCAACCCAAACTATTATAAACCTGCCCTTTGATACATACCACGTTTCTTTCTTTTTAAGATGATAATGCATTGAGCATTTTTTACCCTTATTAAAACATAAAAGTTTTCCACAATATTCATCATTATTTACAAAAATGACTTCATGTCCCCAAACTTTTGGAACAATTTCAACTGGTAGCTTCTTAGACTTATTACCTTCTTTTGGAACTGGCCAAATTGTATCAACATTAAATGACTTATCATCTATATAGACATCATAATTTGGTTTACCAATAATTAATTCATCATAATTAACATTCCATTCTGCCAATTGTTTTTTTGTTAATTCAGTATGATCAATACCGGTAGTTTGACCTCTTCCTGTCCAAATTGTTATATGATTTCCTTCTAATTTTAAATTATTTACATAATTAATGCGTTCAATAATTGGAACTGAATTTTCATAATTACTTTCAAAAGTTTTGCACAAAGTATTATCTAAATCTATAAAATATTTTTTAGACATTATGTAATTTATTGTAAATAATTATTTATATTATTTTTTTAATAAATAATATAAATTAAAAAATAATATAAATTAAATTAATCTAATTTAAGCTAATACTTCTCTCATTTTTTCATCTAACTTCTTATATCTATCAGAGGACAAACTCTTTATAAACATACTCCACGGGGTGCAACTTTGCAATGATTCTAATCCTTCTTCACAAAAAAGATTTAATAGTGCTGGACTAAATCCTGCCATCATTGATGCATTCTTTTGTGTTGATAATGTGGGAAATCCATTTGTTGAACGCAAATTCCAAAATAGAATATGAGGTGCTTTATAAGGTGTTCCACAAACTCGAATACCTGCATCCGCATATAATTTTTCAATTGATTCCATTAATGACTTTGATTTATTATCGGCTTGATCCATTTGCATATCGGATAAAATAACTAATACCATATCTTCAACATCCTTTGCATCTAATTTGTTTTGAATAATTGCATCTAAAATCATATTTAATGCAGAAGCAAAATTGGTATTCATACCCCATTCAGCTCTTTGAAGATATGAAACCATATCAGTAAACTTATCAAAACCATCAAAGTTAACCCATTTTGGTGATGCTGAAAAAGTTAAAACGCGTTTTCCTAACATTGACTTCTCAGCAATACGAAGCCCTAAACCGATTGCAGCATTCATTGGATCACCTGACATTGAACCGGATACATCAACCATTGCAATCATTTTTCCGAGGGCTCCATTTTGTTCAGAATTATTTTTCCATTGAGCATTTAAAATTTGTTTTTCTGATTCAGACAAACGGGAATTAATTGCTTCGGAAACCATATCATTTAATCCAAGACGCTTACCCTTAACTTCTACTTCACCCTTTTCGGCCTTAGCAGCAAAATCAGTAAAATTTTTGGCACATAAAACACGATCATCTGAATCTACTCTTTGTTCACCCTTTTTAGTTAAATTTAAAAATGCTTTTTTTTGCTTATGCATAGTAATTGCAGTTTGTTTTGATGGTTCAATTTCAGACCATGTATTTGCACATTGCTTAATTTGAACTGTATCTAATTTCTTATTTAATTTAGAGATCAACTTACGATAATCAGTCTTTGCCTTTAAAGTTGCTCGTTTTTTGGAGGCTTCACATTTAGCGGTAACAATATAATCATAAAAATAATCTAAAGCTAAAACGGTAAATAAATTACCTTGAGCAGATTTTTCTCTTGGAACCCATTTAGCGGCTAATGAAGGATTTTGTGTATCAAAATTATCCATATCATTACGTAATTGTTTATTAATAAGTTGAATAAGATGGGAAATTAAAGGGGAAGAATTATTGTATTTATAAAATCCTTTAATATCCTTCCATGATCCAAAGGGATGTTGATCAGCAGATTCAGATAAGACAAAAGAAGAAAACATAAATTCGGCTAATGGTTGATTAAATTCGGCCCAACAATCGATCAACATATAAGATAATGTGTATTCACCTTTGCCATCAATTACATCACGAGTTTGAGCAATAAGGCGATATAAGTAGGACATATATTGTAAATATTCTTCTTTAGACACAAAATTTTGTTTATACTTATAATTAAGTTCATGAATAATAGATTTATAGATAGAAGCAAGATTATTTAATTGACTAGTATTATCTTTTGAAATACGCGTTAACTGAAAACTGAGTTGAACAATTCTTTCTTTGAATGAATTAGACCATTCAAATTCACTGGAACCATTTTCACCAATGCGAGTTCCGGTATAATTATCGAGTGCGTTAACAAGGGTGTTGACAATTGCTGACATAGATATTACTATAATATTAGATACTGTCTTTATATAGTTTTCGTTTAGTTTTTTTATTAGAATTTGAATATATAAAAACTTTTTTGGTAAAATTGCCGTTTGATCGTTCATTATTAGAGCTTTTAGGTATACATATTAATTGATGAAATAATACAAATAATTGATTAATATCGTGAAACATTGTAATTGATTTATCAAATTTAATATCATCAATATTTTTAACGGATGAGAAAAAAATATCAGATGCATCTTTTAATCGAAAAAGTGTTTTTAAATTAGCTGGTTCAATATTAATATTAAATTTAAGTATACCTAATAAAGAATATTTTTGGCCATTAATAAAACAATTATTTTTAATAATTTGAAGTAATTCTTCTTTAGTTAATATACTTGGTTCTCGTAATAATATTTTTTCTTCTTTAATCATATCAATCTCATTGGCAGAATTAATGTATATGGTATTTACTTTAATAAATGATAAATCTTCTGTATAATAGTTTTTGAATTCTGAATCTATTTTGTTAAAATTATCAATCCAATCTGTATCTAAATCGTCGATTAATTCGTTATCATCTACAATTGGTTTTTCTTCATTACTGTGTTCTTCATTATACATAATAATATACTAATATTGTTATATAAAATTCAATATATTTTTAAACTAATTAATATTCATCATCAGCTCCATATTCGTCATTATCATCATCAGTTAAATCATCTTCATCTTCACTAAATTCCATTGGATAATATCCTATATATTCCCGATATGCACCTTCTCCATTTACATAATCATATTCTTGTTCATATGAATCCCACATTTTTTCCATTTTTTCAATTGCTGTAGACATAATATAATGTGCTGACTTTTTGTATTCATTTTCTGCATCTTTTTGTAATTCCCATTCAGTATATGGTCCTCTTTCGTAAATCCACTTGCCATCAATAAAAGACCATTTTTCGTGACCTGGTTGTAATTTATTTGTTACTAAATTATCATCTATATTGTTCTTTTTAGTCCATTCTAATTTGCTAAAGTTAATAGCTGTAGAATCTTCTTTAGAATTATCTTGTTTATTAGAAACTGCTTGAGGAAATAATTCATTATAATTTTCTGATAAGTTGATTTCTATTTTTGGTTCTACTTTTGTTTCCAATTTTGGTTTAGAATGTGTTGATCTATCTTGTCGTCGATCATAGACTTTATTTGTTGATAAAAATCTGTTAGGTTTATTATCTTCTAAAATATTGTTATCATCTTTTTTCTTGTTATCATCTCTTTTCTTGTTATCTTTATTACCAAATGGAGAGCGATTATTATCACTAAGTAAGTCAAATCTGCCACCATTTCCGTTGCCATTATTTTTAAATGAATTGCTCATTATTTATCGTTTGGGAATAAACTATGTATTTTATTAATAATATTTGTTATTTTCTCTTTAAGTAGTTTTCATATAATATATAAAAGCCTATTTAAAGAAATAATATTTATGATATTTATAAAAAATATAATAACTAATAAAAAGCATTTAAAGACAATATGTTAGTTAGTATTGTCTCCTATCAGCAAATTATTTATTTATTACTAGCATTCTAATATGCTGAGGAAAAACACGCTATATATATTTACAGGAGGCAGTATCAAATAAACAGCGAACTATAATTTAATTATTTAAATAAGGAAGAAAACCTATAAATTGAATTAAATGTAGTATAATTTGAATTTAGGGCAAAAAAGGGTTAAAATATTTATTTTTGTGTATTTTGTATATATTTTTATTTTTTGTGTATTTGTTTTTTTATTTTTATTAGCTTAGTATATATTTATTTTTATTTTTCGTATAATTAAATATCATTAAAATCTATTTCATCTTCATCGTCTTCATTGACTGCAGATGATATATTCATTGAGATTTTCTTCTCAGTTTCAGTATTCATTTTTTGTATAAGCTCTTCACGCTCAATATCTCTTTCGCTAGCGAAAACAATATCAGTATTACAAGTTGAACCTTCAATTAGTGTTCTACTTCTGTCATTTGATATTAACCGTTCCCAAGGTTCAGATTCAGTGTCTATTAGTTGATTCTTATCAGCTTCAGTATAAACTTCAAGCAAATCACATTCTTGCAGTTTTTGTTTCTTTTCATTAGAACTAGAACTACTTTTCTTAGTAGTTTCCGCTTCAGCGATATCCCATTCTCTTAATCCGACTAAAACCCAAGTGCCCAATGAAAGCATATTATTTCGTTTACCTCTACCTCCTGCAAATTTACCTCTTATTCTTCCCAAACGATTATTACCATCAATACAATGACATGTAAACATATTATTTCCATTTAGAGCAGTAACGATAGCATATATTTCTCCTTCTTCTTCAGCAACTCGTAATTTAGAACTACCTTTAACAGTAGCAAATTTACGAGCAAATTTCTTATGACCACTTCCACCTTTAGTATTTTTTACCATTATGTATTTGTATTATTATATTGTAATCTATTTTTAATTAATTAATTTCAATTTTTTCTTATAAAAAAAATTGAAATATTTGTATCAAAATAAACAAAAATATAATTCATTCCTTATAGTAAAATGTCTTCTTTATTAAAGTTATCCGATTCTTCTATTAAATTTAAGCCATTAATTAAATTAACAAAAAAACAATTAAAGTATGTTGAAGACGATTGGCATCACGCAACTTTAACATATAATCAACTTATTCCGGATGATGATTGGAGATATAATGATTTAGATTATTCTGAACAAGAAATATTAAATATTATTGTTACATATGGAGTAAGAACTCCAAATTGGATGGATTTTAATATTAATAAAAATTTAAATGATGATGATTATTATAAATGTGCATTAAATAAATTAACTAATAATCAACGATAAAAACAATTAGAATATAAACAACCCCAAATCGCAAAACCAACTGCACAACTAACTACAAGACAGATTCTTACTATAATATTTGCCATTTTAAATAATAAATACTAATTAATATAATTAAAAAAAGATTTATAAATAATTTTAAAATCAATTTTTTTTATTTAAATTAATTTAATAAATAATGGGTTCAATATTTAATTCATCTAGTTCTTCATTATCCAAAGAAATTAATCCATTATTTTTAAATTTTTCATAAAAATCTTGCCAAGAACTTTTTAATTCATTTTTTCCAATAATTCTGTTTTGAATTTCAATCGGTTGTTCATCTGGTTCATAATTATATTTTTCGTAAAAATTTTCAAAATGTGCATCACTAATAAATTTTACATCTAAACGCGAATAATCAACGTAACCACCATATTTTTTTATTCTATTAAACCAAATAGGCGAAAATGATGCATTATATAGCCATCGATATGTTAACATATTAAATAATTCAAAATCAATATAATTATTTCTTGTTAGTTTAAATAAATTTAACATTTGAATATTTTGTATGCTAAGAAAGTTTGACTTTAAAATGTCCCGAGGTTTACATTCTTTATAATCAATTGTCTTATAATTAACAATATCACTATCAGTAACAGACATATAAAATAATTTACCTTCTTTGTATCCATTTTTTTTTAAGAATAAATATAAGATTCTAGAAAGTAAAATAATTTTGGATTCAATAATATCATTGGCAATAATTATTTTATTAAATTGTAAAATAAATGTTTCTTTATTTAAAGTTGTATCAATATTATTTGGATTTATATGTTTTATTATGATGTCATAAATTAACGTAAAATATTCTATAATTTTATCATTATTTGTTAGTTGCATAATAAATATAGACAAATCTTTATAATTATTATTTTCAATCCATAATCGAATTTGTTTATCTATTTTAAGTTTAGCGTCTCTATCGTATTCAACATTAAAAGTAGAACAAAGAATTCTAATAGTAAATATATCAGTATTAAAATCGCGAATTAATAAATCTTGAATAATAGTGCTAACAATTATGTCACGACTAGAATCATTTGTGGAATAATATTGAGTTTGTTTTTTAAATAAATATTTTTCAAAAGACGGATTAAGAGTGGCAAAGAAATCATAATATATCTTCCAAATGAAATCAAATAACCCCTTATAATAGCCGCTATAATAAAGTTCATATGCCCAGAAAATGGCATCATCACTTTTATTTAGAATAGATAATAATAAAGCGTGATAAACATCATTAGAAATATAAAGATATCGGGTTAATACTAAGTTAGATTTAGGAAGTTTAATGGTTAAAATGTTATCGGGTTTAGAAATGTTAGTTTGAGGTGTAATTTTGTTCATTTTAAAATTAATAATGTTTCCCATAAAATATTTAATATAAATACTTATAATTATATTTTATTCAATTTTTTTAAAAAATAATATAGGAATAATATATAATGACTCAATCAGGTGGAAAAATGAACAAAAGCCTTAAGGCTTGGGTTGCTTTCGTTAAGAAAGTTCAAAAAGAAGAAAAGTTAAGTTATAAAGATGCAATTCGTCGTGCTAAACAAAGAAAGGATAAAGGTGAAAAATGGATGCATGGTGGTGCCGATACTACTTCTTCTGAAGAAACAGCTACAACAACTCCTATGGAAGAAGAAGTTGAAGTTACTGTTACTCCTGAAGAAGAAATTGTTGAAGAAACAATGGAAGGTGGTCGTAGACGCAGAACTAGACGTCATCGTCGTAGTGGTCGTCGTCATCATAGAACTGCTCGTAGACGCAGAGGTAGTAGACGTCATTAGATTTGAAAGTGAATTTAATATGTTAAAATCACTTTTCTAATGAATCAACTCAAAATAGGTTTGCATATCAAGTGATCCTATAAAATCTCTAAATGAGTTAAGAATAATATTAGAAGATAATCTTTTTTCTGGATTTAGATGAATATTATTAACTAACAACTTCATAAATAAAATTATGAATTTGTTTTCTTTATTTGCACACATACTACGAAAATTTATTAATAATTTTAAATATAAAAAACTTAATGCAAATGTATCCCATGTATAAGCATATTTAGTTATATCAATTATAAATTTATTCAAAGTTCTATTAACATATTTTTGAAAATATTTTAGTGATGAACTAACAAATTCATTTAATAATTGTTTACCAAATTTGTTTAATATACTATGTTTTATAACTTCATTTATTACATATTCAATATTATATGTCGACAAACTATTTATTTTGTTAGTTATCATATAACTAACTAAGTGTATTTCTAATGGCCATTCTTCGTATGTCGGATCAAACACAGAAAAAAACTCTTTAAAATAATCTATAAAACCCTTGTCACTAATATGACTCATATTCAATGAAAAACGAAAATTACTTAATAACAAATTATGCTTCACCTCGTCATATAATAATGTTTCCATTCGCACATAATTATGAACTATATGTTGATCGCGCAATAATAACAGTGACGATAATATGGTCTCAAATGCAGTTATCAATCTAAAAACTAGTTGTTTACGTGTCGTCTTTAAATAGGTTTCAAAATATATTAATTGTGTATTAATGAATTTAAAGAGAATAGTGCCATCATTTTTTGAAATTGGTATGCCAGATTCTAAATCTAATTGTGTTTCATCATATTCAACTAACTTTGTTTCTATAGTTCTTTCAGGCACATAAAAATACATTGAATAATTAACAATTGTATATATTTTTTTAAGATTTGTTAGTTCATTTGTAATCCAAAAATCATTTTCAACTAACAAATTATTATAACTTTTTCTTTTTTTATCATTTATATTCTGTTTATTATTTGCATCTTTTTCAATAAAAAAAAAGACACAACTTTTTAATTTTGGTTTTTTCATTTATTCAGAATACATATTTTTTTTATAGTATTTTAACGATTTTTTTATATTTGTTAGTTTATATTTGTTAGTTTACTACTTACTTTTATTTGTAATATTAAAATAACGATTTTTATATGTTTTCTTTATCTTATCACTTATTAACTTTAAATCTGTTATACCATTTTCTACTAATCTATCTGTTACAGATTTAATCATATCCTCATTTTCTTCACAAAATTCTGAATAACCTAACTTTGGAGTATAATCAGGATCTTCATAATTTTCTTCAATATGAATATCCATTAAATCCAATAATTCCTTATTTACTGAAATATAATTTCGTCTTGTTCTTGGAACAACCTTTTCGGTGCTCTTTTTTCTAAAATAATATCTTGCACTTTTAAACATCTTATCCTGTATATCTCCATCATATCCCAATCTAAATAATCTACTACTTTCATCTTCAACTAACTCCGAATTTTCTTCTAACCATTCTTGCCATGCTTCCTTAAAATCCTTTCTTTCATCATATTGATGAATCTTTGAAAAGTTATATAATTCTGACATAAATTCTTCCGTAAATTTATATCTAAATATTACTGGACCCTGATGTAATGTATTAGCATCACGTTGTTCATATTTACTGGAGGTCTCGGAATTGCATTCAGTAATTGTTGCATCGGTATTACTTCTTGTAATTGTCCCACATTCGGATGACCCCTGTTTATCAATTCCATAATCACCTGTTCTATTCCCATCAATATCGGAATAAATAAGATTGTTAGTATGTAATAAATTAATTCCATTTTCAACTAATGACATTATTAAATAATTATATATGCGACACTGATTATACAAAAACTTATTTCTAATTTAAGAATTTCAATTTTTTATTTAAAATTGAAATAATTTATTTAAATTACTTAAATGCATTACATAATATAGTTATAATCGAATTTAATAAATGAATTTCAATGATGAATATATTAGACCACCAGATGAACAAAGAACAATGCGTTTAAATGATTTTAACAATATAAATAATAATACAAATAATAATATTTCAATTACAGATTCTGATTTAGCAAAAGTTTTAAAAGAAAGTCAAGAAGAATATGAATTAATGCAATATATTCAACAAATAGAACAAATAGAAGAAATGGAACGAATAGAAGCAATTAGAAAAGAAAAAGAATTATTGTTATTAAAAGAAAAAGAAAAACAAGAAGAATTAAATAATGAAATAAATAAACGCACTAAAGAATTTTCTTCTTTAAAAGTTAAATTTAATAAGTTAGTTAGTTTTGATGCAACTAACAAATCTATTTATGAATTAATATTAAATGCAATAGAATTATACATAACTTGCGACATAGATAATTACTCGGTTGAAGAAGAAGAATACATAAATATTATGAATGTATGTAAAAATATTAGAAAAACTACTGAAGAAAATATTTATTTGCAAAATTTATTTATTAAGACATAATATAAATGAATCAATTAAAAACATTTACAATATCATCTAGGCCTTATTATGAACAATATAATAAATGCTATAAAAATATACTTACAATTAATGGATATCCACAAGGTCCATTAAAAAATTTTGTGCGTCGTGTTCAATTCGCTGATTTATCTCCATATCAACGTTTTTCTAATACTCCATGTAATCCAATTGATAAATGTGGTTTAGCATTATCTAAAATATTTTTTAATCCAATGGAAGGTTGTTGTAATAATAATTATGGTAATAAATGTGATGATTTAATGTCTCCAAATGAAATGGATAATTTAGTTAGTTATTTGTTAAATAACGGATATCAAATAGAAACGCAAATAACAAATATGTTAAATGGAAGTAAAGTAAAACCATCTAATTTATTAAAAAATGTCTTTACTGTTACATATTATGGTGAAACACAACCAAATGTTACGTATATGAGATAAAAAATATAAAATAAAAAATAAAAATATAAAAAATTGATTTAATTATATATTAAAAATAATAATACATAATTAACTAATATGAATTACGAACTTGATATACCTTTGCCTCCAAATTTTGAAAATCATAATGATACTGTTAAAGAAAATATTATAAAATACTTAAACCAATTAAATAAAATAGAAAAACAGGCTTATTGTATTGGAATTAAACATTTGGGAACATCTTTTAATCTCGTTAAAAGTAATGGTTATAATGATTGGATTAAAAAACAAAAATAAGACCGTTATTAATAACGTTTATTTAAATATTTAATTATATTACGACGTTTCTTTGTAACCCTACTTCGTCGACCTCCATTTAACGGCGACTTACCATTTATCATTGATGCTGACGAAAAAAAATCAATTTGTGACTTTCTTGTGCGACCACCTATCATTCTACTAACTTGTTGCATTTTTTTCATATTTGGTATTGAATTATTTATTTTATTATTCATCGATTCATTTAATGAATTTACTTTATTATTTATTTTGTTAGTTACCATATTAGATGCAATATTATTCAAAGAATTAACATCTACTGCATTTTTATATTTAGAATATAATTGACCTGCTTCTGCTACCGGTTCTTGTAAATTTTCAACCATTTTTTCACCTTGTTCAAACATATCCGACCCAGTTTTAATAGTATTTTCAACAGATTGAACCACATCTAATGCATCTTCTGCTGCTGCCGCTGCTGAACCAATTACAGGTAATCCAAATAATGTTGTTTTTGCCATATCTTCAACAATAGGAATTTGCTTTTGAACATATTCCATACCTCTATCTCCTATTTCTTCAAGAGGTTTTTCAACTGCATCAACTATTTTTGTTCCAATCTCAGAAGCCTCATTTACTAATTCATCGCCAACGGGTGATTTTAAAACATTTGTGACATTTGTTAGTTCATTCTTAGATTCAGATAAAACTTCCGATAAAGGTTTATTTATATCAACATTTGGAACTAAAAGTTGTGCTCCTTTTCTAATTGCAGCACTAGCAATATTATTTACACCTTGTGCAACTACAGAACCCAACATTGCCAAATTTGAACCAAAATTTGGCGGCTGCCTAAGAGTTAAACCAGATCCTCCACCTTTATTTATTTTTCGTCGATAGAGTTTACTGTTGCGTTTTGTTTTATTTGCCATAACTATAATATAAATATTTTTTATTTTTTACTTTTTATTTTGTAACATCATTTTCTTATATTCAGCAAAAGTTAAATTTAATCTTTTATCAACTTCCTTTTTATTTATCTTTTTTAATGGACAAAAATCGTGCAAACGACCTTCCCACGTATATCTATTTGCCCTTTCTTTTAAAACTTGTTTTTCTTTATTTCCATCTTGAATAGTTGGTAAATTTGCTTGCACTTGTGTTGGCAATGCCATTTTTGTGTTTTTTGCCTTTATTCTATTCATAATTTCTAAAGTTTCTTTTGATGGCTTAAAAGAACTAACTGGCTGTTTCACTTTATCTATTTCTTTACCATTTTTTATTTCTTCTTCTAAATCAACAAATATTGGTTTACACCAATATGTCATTACATATCTTCTTCCAACTGTTTCTAAATATCTATAAGGCATTGTATAGTCACTAAAATATTCAAAAACTTCTTTTTCTGAATTATATCTCATATAAACATTTCCTAATGGAGTAGATTCTAATATATAATTATTCATATACTTTGATAAATGCTCTTTTAAAATTATATCATATGCTTCACGATCAAACTCTTCATCTGTCTTATTATATGTTTCTGTCATTTGCTGTAATTCATCTAATTTAATTTCATTTAAACCCTTATCAATTAATAAATCTGACCAACATTCCTCTAAATCTAAATCATCTTGTTCTTCATCATTTTGTTGATAACCAGTAAATGTTTTTTTACCAAATACATCATAATCTTCACTTAAATTAAAATACTCTAACATCAATTTAATACCTTCTTGAGTATTTAATCCGCCCGCAGCAATAATGGTTTGTATTTCATTTAATACAACAGTTACATTTTTTAATTCGTCATTATATCGGGTAATTTCATTTAATTTTAATGACATCTTTAATGGATTTATTTTGTTTTGCTCTTCTTCAGTTAATTTTATTTCATTTGGAAATGTTTTAAATTTCGTTAAATATTTTTCGTGATATTTGTTTTCATATTTAGTTTCAAGTTTTATATCATTATTATTTAAGCATTCTTTGCCATTATTTATTTGTTTTAAATTCAATTCAGTTAATTCGTCTTGTTCTTGATAATAATTTATAATTGTTGGATTATATTCACATATAAAATCCCATAACTTTTGTAATTTATTAAAATCAATTCGTTCTCGAACATATATTCCTCCCATTAAAAAAGACATTATAAAAAATGTTTCTAAAAAATTATGTTTTACATATAGGCCACCCATAAGAACTCCGGTTGCGGCAACCCATAATAAAAATTTACTCATATTATATAAAAAAATCATTTATTATATAATATTATTATTTTCTATATTTAAGTTATTTTCATTGTGATTATACTTGTTTTCTAATTAAAGTTTCTCTTTCTTCAAATAATTTTTGCATATCTAGATCTAATAATGGCACTTCTAATAATTCATAATTTTCTGCATCTGGATGTAATCTAACTAAACATAATTTACTAACTGTTTTACCATACTTTGTTTCTAAAATTTTTCTATATGTATTTAATTGTAATGCATAATGCCAGAAATTTGAATCATGCATATGACATATATGTGAATTTAACGCAAATTTATTAAATGTATTTATTTTAGTTATATCTTTACTACGTTTCCAATCATAAATAGATAATGTTCCATCTGGATTTTCATATACCATATCAATAGAACCTGCTAATTTAACATCTTCATCGTAAATCATCCATTCAGTTCTATAAGGCTTTAAATCAGGATGATCTGCAACAAAATTTAAGAAATAACGCCATTCTTTTGGAAAATCGGGTAATTTTTGTTTATTATCAGATTTATAAATTTGAAATAATTCTATATGATAATATTCAAATTGAAAACGCTTATCATTCATAAATTTTTCAATTTGTTCATGTAAATTAGTTCCAGCATCTGCAACTGATGTGCCATTATTTTTCCAACTATCTTTAATTTGTTCTGGAGTTTGTCCCCAATATTTATGTCCCGGTCCCCAAGTCTTTGATTTCATAATATTTTTTATAACTTCATCTGCATCAAATTTTGGAAAATGACTATGACACCATGTTGTAACTGAAGTATATTTTGATTGTTTATCTGTGGAAATTTCATATTTATGTCCTCTATTATAAAATGTAATATTTTCATCACGAGGATGTTTATGTCTTATTTCTAAAACTGGAGTTAATATTTGATTCATTATTGGTATTTATATGTATATTATGATATCTTTAAATAAGTTATTTATAAATCAATTTTTTATCTATAAATTTGTATATATTTCTAAGTCACTTACTTTATTCTTAAGTTCATTAACATTTTCTTTGAGTTCTTTTACTTCTTTAACTAACAAAGCAATAATTGCATTATAATTTATACTATAATATTCTTTATCTAAATTATTTGGTTTATTAACTAAAAATGGAAATGATTCCTCTAATTCTTGTGCAATAAACCCAAAATCTAGTTTGTTAGTTAATATATTCTTATACATCATAGGATTTAGTTCATTAATTGTATGTGGTGATTTATATAATGGCATTAAATCAGTTTTTATTCGACGATCAGATAATGAATTAAATCCGGTCGCATTTACAATTCCAGTTGATGCAACCATATTAACATATGATGATAGTGGTGCAACTTTTTCAAAATATAATAAAAAATATCCTGGTGCACCGGTGCCAGCAACGGTAAAATTCCATTGATCACTAGTTTGTCCACTTGTAATTGCACACGACCCTCCATAACCTCCTCCACCTTTTGTTGGTTCCACATTAATTACTGAACCACCAGTTCCAGTAGCATAACCTGGTGATAAATAATTAATAGTTGTTCCGTCAAATGTAATTGATGAACCAGAAGGAGTTATTCCTCCACCACTCTTTCCCAAAACAGATACATTAGTCGTTGCTGGAGTAGGACACTGCCATGTTGATATATTATCGCTATCACCTGCAATTCCAGGTATTCCTGAACCAGCAAGAACAGCACCACCAATCCCTCCAATTGTGCCTGAACTAGTTGATGCATTGGTGCCAGCACTCAAATTTGATAAATAATTGTTATTATATAATATAGATGAGGATGATGTATTTAAATTTACTGTCCATACGGCTGATGTTAATACAGTTGCAGTACTATCATAATATGCTCCACTACCTCCTCCAGCACCAATAAAACCATATGCTATTCCACTGCTAACACCTGAAATAAAACCTAAATTTCCATTACCTCCTGGGGCAACAGAAAGAAATCCAATATCTAAATTAGTATTAAATGTTATAGTATATATGTCATAATTATTAAATTCATAATAAATATAATTTCCTCCTACTGAAGTTTGTGCTACAGGAACATTTGCAGATGAATTTTGTGCAGTAATTGTAACATATGATGCGGGTGGTGGAATCGAACCAGACGGAACAATAGTAACATCATTATCATAATAAATACCTTGATTTGTTACATAACTTGTATTTGGCATCCAATATGCTCCTGCACCTGTATTACCTGGTGCTCCTTGTGGACCAATATATCCTTGTGGACCAAAAGAACCAGTAATTCCTTGATCTCCAGTAATGCCTTTATCACCTTGTGGTCCGGGTAATCCTTGTGGTCCCGTAGCACCAGTGCTACCTTTATCTCCAGTAATACCTTTATCACCTTGTGGACCTTGTGGCCCAGGATCACCTTGTGGACCTGTATCACCAGTGCTACCTTTATCTCCAGTAATGCCTTTATCACCTTGTGGACCAATATATCCTTGAAATCCTTGAAATCCTTGAAAACCTTGTGGTCCTATATCACCCTGAGGTCCTATATCACCTTGCGGACCCTTATCTCCCTGTTCACCCTGAGGTCCTTTATCACCTTGTGGACCAGGATCACCTTGAGGACCTTTGTTACCAGTAATCGCAGTTGACATTGAAGTGCCATCTTGAAAATATAAAGTTCCAGTATGTAATATAGAATTACCCGATAAATCAATATGAGAAGCATAAACTTCTTTTGAATTTTGTTGACCAGAATAATTATTAATATTTAATTGTTCAGAATTATTTATGTAACTACGTGTAATAATATTATTAGCAGAATAATTTAATCCTCCATATCTTCTAAACGTTGACATTTAATATAATAAGATTTTTAATTTTTATATTAAAACCATAAAATTTCTTTTATTTATTTTTTCTTTGAATTCTTTTCTTTTTTCTTTGTGTTTTATTTTTATTACGATTATTTCGTTTTTTTGAATAAGATTTATTAAATGATCTTGGCATATTGAAATCTTCTATAAGTCTTTGTTCTAAAGATTTCATAACAGGTTGAGTGCCTAAAATATCCTTTATATCTTTATTATCTAATTGAACATGATAATGTTTTGATTCTCCATTTATATTATAATCTATATCAGACACCATTTTATTGCCATCATATACACTAACCATATTTAAACTTTGCTGTGAATTCTTGTACATTATATTATTTATATATAATAATTATTATGGAAAAATATGCTAAAAATACAAATAATAATAATAAACCAATAACTAACAAATTATCATATGAAGATATTATGAGAAATATGGGAATAACAGAATATAACGGAAAATTATATTTTTTAGGAAATTCAACAAATACAAATACAAATATACAAAAATTAAATCAAGAAAATATTCCCCCTGAACAAAATAAATATATTCATAATAGTTACATTTATAATAAGTATTTTAAAGATTATATTAAACCCGATGACAATAATAAACCACAAAATATTTATGAATATAGAAATATGCTTATTAAACAAATTATCAATAATTATAAAATAAAACAAATAAAAAATGGAAAAATCAAGGTGCCAATTGACACAAATATAAATTATGATTTAACATATAAAGAAGAAAATAAATTGTTTGATTTTTCAAAAAGATTATAAATGATTAATATATTATGCCAATTAAAAACACAAGAAAAAATAATAAATTAAAAGATATTGAATTTATTATTGAAGATGAATTATCTCCTGTTACAACAAAATTAAATACAACTTTAAAACTCAAACCAACTAACAAACGAAAAAAAACACTTAAAAATATTGATATTGAATTTATTATTGAGGAAGAAGACAAAAAAGAATCTGAAAAAAAAGAAACAAATGAAAAACAAGAAGAACCAAAACCAATAAAAAAAATTGAGAAAAGTTTTTCAAGAAAAAAAAGTTTAAAGATACCAATGGAATTTCATATAATGGAAAGCAGATATAACGAACAATTTATTGATCTTATGGAAAAACTCAATAATATTATGCTTAAGCAAGGCGAACCATTTCGTGCTCGAGCATATCAAAAAGCACAAGAAACTATTATGAATTATCAAGCAGATATTAGTGATCCAAAACAATTAAAAGGCTTACCTGGAATCGGTGAAACAATTATGGAAAAATTAAAAGAATATGTTGAAACAGGCACATTAAAGGTTTTAGAACGAGAAAAAACAAATCCAATTAATATATTAGGTGAAATATATGGCATAGGTCCTAAAAAAGCAGAAGAGTTAGTTAAAGCTGGCATAAAAACAGTTGACGAATTAATATCAAGACAAGATGAATTATTAAATGATATACAAAAAGTTGGTTTAAAATATCACGATCAAATTATGCAACGCATTCCTCGCTCTGAAATCGAAGAATACGAACAAATGTTTAAAAATGTGTTTAATTCTATTCCACATTCATCAGAAGATAAATTTGAAATTGTTGGATCATATCGTCGAGGTGCTCAAACATCTGGCGATATTGATGTCATTATTACGGGCAAAACCGGTCAAGTATACAAACAATTTGTGGATTATTTAATAAAATCTGGCATCATATTAGAGGTATTATCTCGTGGCCCATCAAAAACACTTGTGATAGCAACTTTACTTCCAACAGAAAAGCATGTTGCTCGCCGAGTTGATTTCCTATTTACGCCACCTGATGAATTTGCATTTGCAATATTATATTTTACTGGTTCAAAGATATTTAATACAGTTATGAGGCAGTATGGCTTAAATAAGGGATATACATTTAATGAACATGGCATATACTTAATGCAAAATAAGAAAAAAGGTGCAAAAGTAGAAAAGCAGTTTGCTACTGAAAAAGATATATTTGATTTCCTTGGATTAGAATTTAAGACACCTTTGGAGAGAATTGATGGCCGTGCAGTGCAACCTATATCTTCATCAGCATCTATGTCTAATCTCGCTTCTAATCTTGAAAAAATGGATATTAATAAAACAAACAAAAATGATAAAATAAGTGAAGAAGAAATAATAGAAGTTGAATTAAAGCCAAAACCAAAATCTACAAAAACAACAAACAATAAAAATACAAAACCAAGTAATAAAAAAGCCAATAAAAAAATAACACTAGATGAATCATTCGAATTAGTAATTGAAGAAGAAGCAAATAAAATACAAAATGAGGAAATAAATGAAAAACGAGAAAAAGAATTAATGGAAATAGTTAATTTATTTATAAATAAAGGCATTGAAGTGCTTGACGTATTAAATGAAAAAGATTTAAGTGATATTATTTTATTATCAAATAATAAATATTATAATCAAGATCCAATTATGTCTGATAATCAATATGATATTATTAAAGAATATATTGAAAAAAAGTTTCCGTCTAATACAATTATTCACGAAATTGGTGCAACTGTTTTAAAAAATAAAGTGAAATTGCCATTTACAATGGCATCTATGGATAAAATTAAACCAGATACAAATGCACTTTCAAATTGGACAAAAAAATATAAAGGCCCTTATGTATTATCATGTAAATTAGATGGTGTATCAGGATTATATACAACAATTAATTCAGAGCCAAAATTATATACAAGAGGAGACGGAAATGTAGGACAAGATGTTAGTCATTTAATACCTCATTTGCGACTTCCAAAAACCCAAGGAGTTGCAATTCGCGGCGAATTTATTATACCAAAAGAAACTTTTAATCAAAAATATAAGACCACTTTTGCTAACCCAAGAAATATGGTTGCTGGAATTATCAATAATAAGCGAATTATTAATGAAATAAAAGATGTGCATTTTGTCGCATATGAAGTTATTCAACCCGAATTAAAACCAAGTGAACAAATGGAATATTTAAATACACTTAATGTTGAAGCTGTTACATACAAAATTGTTACCAATTTAACTAACGATATTTTATCCGATTTGTTAGTTGAATGGAGACAAACATCTCTTTATGAAATTGATGGAGTTATAGTTACAAATGATGCTATTTATCCAAGAAGTTCTGGAAATCCGGAACATTCCTTTGCGTTCAAAATGGTGCTTTCCGATCAAATAGCTGAAGCCAAAGTTATTGACGTAATTTGGACTCCAAGTAAAGACGGATATTTAAAACCACGCGTTCGTATTGAACCTATTAATTTAGGCGGAGTTACTATCGAATATGCCACCGGTTTTAATGCCGCATTTATTGAACAAAATGGCATCGGTATTGGAGCAACTATTCAATTAATACGCAGTGGAGATGTTATCCCATATATTAAATCTGTTACGATACCATCTACTATTCCTAAAATGCCACAAGTTCCATTTAAATGGAATGATACTCATGTCGATATTATGCTTGAAAATGCAGCAGAAGATTTAACTGTTAAAGAAAAAAATATAACTGGATTCTTTAAGGGATTAGAAGTGGAAGGATTAAGCAGTGGAAATGTAAATAAAATAATGAAGGCTGGATATGATACAGTTCCAGATATTATTAATATGACAGTGGAAGATTTTCTAGAAGTAGAAGGATTTAAGGATAAAATGGCCAATAAATTATATAACGGAATTCAAACTAGGGTAGAGGAAGCATCATTAGTTAAAATAATGGCAGCATCAAATATGTTTGGACGCGGATTTAGTGAAAAGAAATTAGAACTAATAATAAACGAATTACCTGATATTTTGGTTTCAGAAGAAACAGATTATCAGAAAACAGAAGCAATCGCAAATATTAAAGGAATGGCAACAAAAACAGCAGAAGCATTTGTTCTAAATATTGATTCATTTGTTGAATTCTTAAAGGAATGTGGTTTAGAAAGTAAGTTATATGAGGCTGCAAAAGAACCAGAACAAAAAGATACTTCAAATCCATTATTCGGAAAAACTATTGTAATGACAGGAACAAGAGATAAGGAAATTATAGAATATTTAAAGGAAATAGGTGCCACTTTAGGTTCAAGTGTATCAAGTAAAACTAGTTTAGTTATAGCAAAAGATCCAGATGATGCAACAGGTAAGGTTTTAGATGCAAAGAAATTAGGAATTAAAATAATTTCGGTAGAAGAATTTAAAAAAACATATATGTAAAAACATTATAATTAAAAAATATAAATATTTTAAATGGATTTGTTGATTAATAATTATGATAAACTAACAAATATTATAAAAAATAATTTTTATTATATTTTAGGTGTAAGCATTTTTTTCTTGATTATATTATTTATAATATTTATTTTTGTTAGTTATGTTGTAATAAAATTGTTACGAACGGAAATAGATAATAATAGTATATTCTTTTATGATTTTAATAAACACGAGAAAGATATATTAGCCAGATATGGTAATTGTAAAATAGAAGAAATATATGTAATTAAACATCCATTTAATAATATTATTGATTTTTTAATAAATGTAGTAACATTATATAAATATAAAGAAATTATAAATGAATCCAAAGAATATTTACCACATCATACTCAATTTATTTTAACTCTTCGACTTCCAAATAATGAATTAAAAATGATATTATTAGAAAAAAATAATTGTGTTAGTTTATCAGAAAAATTTGTGATGAATAGCGAAAAAAAAATATGTTGTATAAATGTTGTAAAGAAAGGATATACATTGAATAAATTACTACAAAAAACGATAAAACGCATTGGCAAAGAATCGTTTTTTAATTGGCATATATATAAAAATAACTGTCAACAATTTTCAAAAGAGATCTTGTTTTCAATAGGTAAACTAACAAAGAAAAATAAAGAATTTTTATATGAAGATAAAATATTGCAAAAATTTTGTCCATCAGAATTTATGTTACATATTTTAAATTGTGCTTGTGTAATACTAAATATTGTTGAAAAATATATTTATCAACTTTTATAAATCAAATATTCTTTTATTTTTTTATTAATGGAGGTGTTTGCGTTAAATTTGGATTTGTTAGTTGGGAAGCAGTTGAAGGCATAATTGGAATATTATCTTTGCTAAAATAATTATGAATTTGAATTAAGGTCCATAAAATAAGGCCAACTATGATTATTCCAATTAAGTAATGTAATAAATCCAATAAATCTATCATATAAATACTTTAAATAATATTTTTCTAAAGATATTAAAGATTTTTTGTTAGTTGTATATATAATATGTTACAGTTATTACTATTATTTACATTATTTGCTTCTGTTTTCAGTCAGCAAACTAATCTTAGAGGCACTCCTTCATTATTAGATGATTCAGCATTTCATTGGCGTGAATTTACTTCTTTTCAAGAAAGATTTAATAAGAAATACCAAAGTATTGAAGAATTAGAAACACGTTTTACTGTATTTAAAACAAATTTATTAAGTATTTTGGTTCATAATATGGATATTTCACAAAATTTTACTTTAGGAGTAAATCAATTTACCGACTTAACTAATGACGAATTTAAAAGTTATGTTCATAATTCTGTTTCTGGTCCTATTACTGGATATGGTTGCAAAGAATTCAGTTCATCTGCTACAAATGCTCCTGCATCAATTGATTGGCGAGAAAAAGGTGCTGTAACTTCTGTTAAAGATCAAGGACAATGTGGTTCTTGTTGGACTTTTTCTGCTACTGGTGCTGTTGAAGGTATTTGGGCAATTTCTGGTCATCAATTAACTAACTTATCGGAGCAAGAATTAGTTGATTGTGCTCAAGGTCGTGATTATGGATCACACGGTTGTTCTGGTGGAATGATGGATGGTGCGTTTAAATATATTAAGGAATATGGACAATGTTCTTTAGATGAATATCCTTATACATCTGGAGTTACAAAGACAGAAGGTGATTGTCAATCTTGCAAACCAGTTGCTGAAATTATGGGTTGTCAAGATGTTTTATCATATGATCAATTATCTTTAAAGGCTGCAGTTGCTCAACAACCAGTTTCAATTGCAATTGAAGCAGATACCGTATATTTTCAATCATATAAGAGTGGCGTGTTAGATTCAACAAAGTGTGGAACTAATTTAGATCATGGTGTTTTAATTGTCGGTTATGGTGAGGAAAATGGTCTCAAATATTGGTTAGTTAAAAATTCTTGGTCATCATCTTGGGGTGATAATGGATATGTAAAGATTTTACGATCTGAGTCCACAAATGATGCCGGTATTTGCGGTATCGCTTTAATGGCATCTTTTCCTACTATGTAAATACCATTTATTTCGTTTTTTATTTTTCTTTAAATAGGTTTTAAATTAATATATTTAGTAAAATATTAATTTAAAGAAAATAATGCAACAACTTTGTTAGTAAGTGCGTCGCGAAATTCGTCTTTTGCGTGCTCTAAATATTTTTCAACTCGTTTATCTGTTTCTTCTAATACTTCTTCAAAACTTTGATCAGAATGAATAAAATATGTTTTTATTGATGCACTTGAACCCAATCTTGGATCTATCGTTGAAGTATACATACTTAATTCCCATTTATCTTTTGTAAATTCGAACTTAATTGGATTTATAGATATACCTGTTAGTGCAGAAGGAAAACGAACATATTCAAATGTTATGTAACCAATAACTATATTATCACCAGGGAAAAAATGTATTACTTGTATTATATTTTTTATATTTATCCCAGGTAAATATTTTTGTGCAAACCAAATAATATTATCAGAATTTGGATACATATAATTACACTTTCTTAATGGTGTAATTCTTATTGTAACCATAAACATAATTTATATTATTATTATTTTTTATTTTTTTATTTTTTTAAACAGAATAATTTATTTTTAAATAATTATATAATCCACTTCGAATTTTACTATACATTGCATCTTGTGTAAAAGATAAATTCATTAATTTTATAATCGCCTTATTAAATAATTCTGCTATCTTATCGCTTTCATCAAATTGTCCCTTATTATCTGTTTTCCATTTCGATAAAGCACTTATTAAATTCATTTGCATTGTTTTTAATAATAATATAAAATCATTTGAATTCATTTGTTTCCATTTAGTTTCACCTTTTTCCTCATCTAAATCATATATATAAATCATACTTTGCTTTTCAATAAAACTTTTTATTGGATAATTATAATTCGTCTCTGTATTAATTTCTCTTTCAAATATTTTATTAAAAGTATAATTTAATGAGTTTACCATTAAATTTTCTACATCTGTTTGCATTATTGTTATACTATTTGTTAACCATTGCTTAAATGTATGTATTGGCTTTTCTGGCAATGCATTTAAATTTTCTAAAATATTTAATTGCTTTTTCTTTTTATCAACCCATTGTTGCATTTCTTCCATTTTTTCTTCCATTTTATATAATTTTAACGATAGTTCTTGAACTATTTTAACTAATTGCAAATGATTCGGAATATCTGCTGCTTCTTCTGTTTCAACTTTTATTTCATTCTTTGTTTTTAATTTAAATTCACATAAAATTTTATGTTTATCTAATGAAATTTTTCTAGTATATTTTTTATTACAAATATTACAGCAATATGAATTAGTTTGTAAACTTATTTGTTCCTCCATAGTATTAATATTATTATCATATTAAATAATATTAATCATTTCAATTTTTTATAATTTCAGTAATTCTAATTTCATATTATTATTTAAGCAGTTGCAATAGTTCCAACAAGTGATACATTAGGATTTTGAATTTCATCAACATATTTAACTTCAAAACTATAATCAGCATCTTGTCTTACAATACATTTTGCACTTCCATTTACTAATGGCATTGCTACTGATTTACTTGCATCAACAGAACTATCAGCAATTTTAATTGCACGGAATAAAACAAAACCAGTATTTAATAACATAAACTTTTCATCAACAGTAGCATCATTTAATCCAATTGTAGCATTTATTGTATAATGATTATCCATTGCATCAAATGCAGTCTTTGTATAAACTAACTCTTTATAATTATCATTTGCAATTGGTGTAAATGTTTTAGTATCAGCGGAACTTTCATTAAATAATTCATTACCTAAAAATTTGGATTCAACAGTAAATGGCATTTTATTTGAAACATATAATTTATATGTTGCTACAGAACCAATTACATCAACATTTGCAACAATTGTATTACTATTATTTGTTACCTTAAATTCAACTTTACCAAGATTCTTATAGCATAATTCTTTTCCATATGTAACAGTTGCAGTAACAGTAACAATATCAAATTCCATTCCACTAATTGAAGAAAGAGCAATAGATTGAATATCAGCCTTTGAAACAGTAGCAATAACATTTGATGAACTAACATCAACATAATTAGAACTATTCTTAAATACAGATGAGAATGTAATTGTGCCCATATCATTTATCATATAATTTAATGTTGATACATTTGCATTAACATTTGCAACACCAATTAATTCAGCTGGTTTTCCAGGTAAAGTTGCATAAAATGCAACAACCCCTTCATTAATAGTTTTAACACCATCAACAATAGAACTTGTTAAAGTAACATTACTTGCATATGAAGGACTCAAACTAGATAAAGTTAATGTGTTAGTAGCACTAGTATATTCTTTAACGATATCAATTGTTTCCTCAATAGATACTGAATCATAATAATCAGCAGAATCATTAAAAGTTGCATAAAATTTAACAGTATCTAATGTATCAAGTTTATAGATATATGAAACCTTTCCTGTGCCATTTTGAGGTGTAGCATAATGTAATATTTCATCAGTTGTTGTTCCACTAACATTTGTTGTCTTCTTATGAATACTTACAATACCATCAACAATTAATGCTTGATTATCCATATTAGTTGCGGCATATTCAAGAATAATTGAATCACCTAATTTGTATCCACTATTTAATGCAGATGTTCTAACAATCTTGCTTGCATATTTACTGAAAACATTAATTATATTTTGTGTTACCGGTGCATTAACAGCTTCTCTATAGTTAATTGAATTAACATATTTTGCAACAATAGTAATTTCAGTATCAATGTCAGTTAATTTATATGCGAATGTTGATGAACCATTTTTAACTTCAGCATAACCCAATATTTCATCAAATACTTTTCCATTTACAGTAACACTCTTCTTAATTTCCATTAAACCTTCATTAACAGCTACTGCACCATAATATACAGCATAATTTAAACTAATTATTGAACCTAATTTTTTACTAACTCCACTTGCTAAACCAGATGTATTTGTAACACTTACAACAAATTTATCAGCAACAGAAACAATGCGTTTAATACTTTCATTTGATTTTGATTCATATTCTTGTGTTCCCATATATTTAATATAAAAACTAACTGCACCAGTATCAATTAATTGGTAGTTTAATTCGGCAATTCCATTTGATCCACTTGCTAATGTTACATAGCCTATCATTTCATCTGTTGCACCAACACATTTATGGAATTCAACTAATCCAGATTCAATATTATCAGTTCTCAAAGTGGCTAATCCAGAAATGTTACGAACATTTACACTTGTTAATTGGTATTTAAGGTTAATATTACTTCCAAGTTTATATGGCTCAGCAGAAACTGCAATATCACTAATAGTGGTATTTAATTTATTTAATACAGAAATACTTTGTTCAGCACCAATTTCATCTTCATTATTTGTTGAGTAAATGTATTTTGCGAAGAATTTAACAGATCCTGAATCAACCAATGTATGAGTATGTTGTATAACTCCATTATTACTTGATGTGATTTGGTAATATTTCAATAATTGTTCATTATCTCCAATTTTCTTGTAAATAGCTAATTGACCATCAGTAACAGGAGTTTGTTGAACATTATTCTTAACAACACTATAATTTAATGTAACAGAATCACCAACTTTGTATAATTCAGCATTAAATGTTGAACCATTAATAATATTTGTATCATATCTCTCAAAAACATTAACAGAAACATTAGTGGATTGAGAATCATAATAGTTTGGTAAATCAGTAAGTCTTCCATAAAATGTAACTTGTCCTAAATCAACTAACTTATGTTCTAATGATACTAAACCACGATTAAAAACACTAAGTGGAACTTTTCCAATTATTTCAGTCATTGTTGTGCCATTATTTACAACATTTTTGTAAAATTCAACATAACCACTTGTAATGGCAATCGGGTATAATAACATATCACTTGCATTTTTAGCATTATCGTATGTTGTTGCTGCGGTATTTTTAGATCCATATGCAGCAATTTCAATAGCTTGTTTAGCGCGCCAATCATCATACAAATCCGACTTTAATTTTTCAGCATTACTTAAATTAGTTCCTGCAGTGGTCCATGCTGTAACTTTGCTATTATAAGTAGTTTCCTTTGATTTCATATTTGAAAGTGCATTCTTCCAATTTGTATAGTTAGCTGCATATGCTGCTGATTCTTGATTGATTAAATCATAAATAACTCTATCGACATTAGTTGGATTATCTTGTAATATTGAAACATATTTAACATATGCTTTCCACATAACATATTTATCGTTTCTAAGAGCTAACCAATTATCTTTGTCTTGAACAATTGTAATACCATATGTTGTAACAGTTAATACAGATTTGGCTGAATTTAATAAACTTAATTTGCTTGTAACATCATTTGTCTTAGATACAAATAATCCTTGTTTTATATCTTTATTTATATTTGCAGTATCTACATTATCTTTTGCTAAATTCATTGCAGTTAATAAACTTGGTAATGCATTTGTTGCATTTGTTGATTCTGTTTGCAATGCAGTTAGTTGACCTTCTTTAGCTGTTTTGTTACTGGTTGATGTATCATAATCTGTTTTAACTGGTTCAAATAATAACCAAGATGCATCTACTAAACTCTTGGCAGTATCAACCGGGTCTTTTGCGGCATTATAAGCAGCAACAGCTGCATTCTTAGCGGTTTCTGTGCTATTGCGTGTAGTTACTAAATTATCTAATACGGCTTGTGAAGTAGCCTTATTATCATATGCTGTTTTTCTTGCTGCAATAGTTTCTTCACTTGCATTATATTTAACATACCAGTTAATCTTTGGCATTTTATTATCAGCAGTTAAAGCATTATTATTAAATGCCCAACCGTCAATAACATTTGTGCCTTGAACTCCATCAGCATAAACAGAAACAGTATTATTTGAAGATGTTGGAATGAAAGAAACAGTTGCATTTGAAGTAGAACCAGTAGTTCCAAATTCCTTAAAAATAAAGTTATAATCATCAACTTGTGTGCTAGACATATTTGAAGATGTTTGAATTGTTATTGCTTTAACTATTTCAGTTGAATCTTGTAATCCAGCAGATAAAGATGAATCTAAAATTAATTCAACACGATTAGTAATTTCAGGATGAACTGTTGTTGGATCAGCACCTGTATATAAAAGCATTGGTCCTACAGTTGTGGCATTAGCATTACTTCCATAAAATAACTTTGACTTATACCAAGAAGCATTTGCAGTAACAGTATCTTTTAATGTGTATACAACAAAGAAAGGATTTTGTGCTGTTGAATTTGTGCTTTGTTGATCAATTACTGCCCACATACCAGTTAATTGTGCTAATGTAAAAGAAGCATTTATTTGTTCATTTGCTGCAGTTTCTGCGGTCCAAACAGTTTGTTGATTTGCATTGTTTGTATTATTATAAGTTGTATAATTAGTGTCATAATCTAATTGGGCAGTATTATACGCGTTTGTAGTAGTTGTTACATCTGTTTCCAATTGAACCTTAACTAAATCAAATGCAGCCTTTTTAGTATCATAATCAGCCTTCTTTGGATCATAATCAGCCTTTTTAGTATCATAATTATCTTCAATGTCAACAATATGATTTGTTAATGTTAATATTTCGGCTTGCTTTGCAGCAATTGCACTTAATGCATTTTTAGAAGTATCTAATGCAGTTTGATAAGCTACTTGAGCAGTATTGTAAAGTGATTCTTTGTTAATGACATCTACTAAAGCAGCATCTCTATCATTTTCTGCAGTGCGTAATGCAGTTACAGCAGAATCATATGCGGTTTGTGCAGTGTTAACAGCGGCTATAGCATTATTATATGTTGTAAGTCTAAGTTGATATTGTCCATCTGTAGAATTATAATCTAATTCAGAATATTCAATACGATTTTGTGCTTCACTTAATGTTGTTTCTAATGCTGATAATTTTGAAACTTCTTGAATAATTCTAAAAGATAATTCAGACGCATCTTTATTTGCAGCAACAGAACTTAAACTAGTTTTTGCAGTTGATACTGCTGATTGTGCAGCCAATAATTCACTATATGCTGCATTTTTGTTGCTTACAGCATTTGTTAGAGCAGTATTTGCATTACTTACTGCAGTATTAGCATCTGTTAATGCTTTATCAGCAACATCATATATTGCTTTTGCACTAGTGTATGCAGCATTTGCAGCACTTCTGGCAGCCATTGCTGCTTGTTCAGCATCAACTATAGCCTGAACATCAGAATCTTCATCATTCATTGAAACTGATGGTTTAAGTGCAATATATCCAAGAGTAATTGTATCACCTAATTTATATGTGGCAGATAATGCGTTATCATCTAATAATCTTGTTGCATCTTTTGTGGTAATAGTAATTAAATCAGTCTTTTGAGTTTCAGCATCATTATAATCATTACTGCCATTAAATTTAGCATAAAACTTAATTTTACTATCATAATATTGTCCAGATTGACTAACAATTGAATTTGCAACTAATTTTATATTTGCAAGAGTAGCAATATTATTCATTACAGTTGCATAACCAATTATTTCATCATGATGAATTGTTACTCCATCATTTGCATATATAATTTTATGGAATTCAACCATACCATTGTTACTAATATCTTCATAAATATTAAGATTCTTTGAAACCTTGTATTTAATGGTAGGAATAACTGAATTTGCTCTATAAGTTGTTCCAAATGTTGTATCAAACAAACTAATTGATACATCATATTTATTTCTAACTACATTAACTTGTGTGCTATCAATGTCATAGGTTGCAGAACGAACAACAGCATAAATAGTATTATCACCATATGCTAAATCAGTTAAATTAAATGTATAAACTCCTGATGCAATAATAGTTGGAATAAGTTTTGAAACAGATGATAATCTATAGAATGTAACAGTGTCATCATTTGCAATTCCAGTTAAGTGTAATTTAAATGTGGAATCAGTATTATCGGCAACGGAATATGTTAAAACAGGTTGAGCAATGGTTTGTTTAATAACATTAACTTGGAATGGAACAGATTTAATAACATATGAGTTAGTTGTATCAACATAACTTAAAACCAAGTTATTTATATCTTTAACTAATTGTGAGGGTTGAATAATAAAACTGCGTGAAACATTAGCAAATTCACCATTATTAATAGATAAATTAAGTTGACCAACATTTATAATTTCAGAACCATTATATTTAGTTGCTGCATTAATTGTGATAGCAGAACCATAAGCAACATCAAACACCTTTTGTGATAAAACAATGGCAGTGTTTTGTTCTTGAGTAACTATCATACGTTTATCTGCAATATCACCTTGAGCACCTTGATAATAAATGTTATCAATGTCAGCACTTACTTTAAATGCACCAGGGCCTGCGCCCATAAATGTAGACATATCAGCAATTTCAAATTTATAACTATTACTATTAGGAGTAACTTCAACTAATTGAGAAGCATTTATATAACAATTTGCAACAGCCCATTGATTCTTGGCATTTTGAAATGCTACATGAACTTGTCCATTATTTAACGGGTAATTTCCAATATTTACATATAAAGTGTTAGTTTGTCTGTAAGATAAGTTGTATTTATCAAATGTTAATGTCATTGTAACTTGTTTCTTTGAAATAGTAAAATTGGTTGTAAATGTTTCAGTTCTAACGATAGAAGAGTTTACATTATTTGTAGCATACATACTTACAACATAATTGCCTGGTTTCAAATTTCCGTTTAAGCCGTTAATAATTTCATTAAATGATGCAAACGTTTTACTAACTCCAGTAAATGAAACAATAGATTGTGTTGAGTATGCATCTGTTAATGTTCTATTTGAAACGTTAATGTATAAATTAGAGTAAGGTGAAATATCTGTAATTCCAGAACCAGCATTAAAAGTAACTGTTAAAGGAATTGAATCACTATATTGGTAATTGAAGTTATTTTGTGAAGAAGTGATGAAAGGTTTAACAATTAAACTAATGGGGCCAATTTCAGGAACAACAGGATAGTTTTTATTACGATCGTTAATGTCATTAGATAAAACAGGTGTAAATAATGCTCTAATAGTATAAGCATCTGATTTGAATTTTAATATGTTAGCAGGAATAGAAACAACAGTTGAAACAATATTAGAAGTAGCAGTAGTTCCATCTAAATAAATAGGACCATAAAATTTATTGGATTCTGAATCAAAATTGGTGTGATATAAATTTACGGCAACACGTCTTTGTGACATATAAGATGTATCTTTAAATGTAAATTGAATAGCAACATCAATATTTTGTGTAGATGTGTAAGAGCATGTATTACTGAGAGTTGTGTTAGTAACAGAGTTCCAGAATAGTTGTCCAATGCCAAATTCATTTGCTTGATAAACATTAAAAGAGATTAAAGAAGATTCATCAGAATTATAATAAGTGGAAGTGGAACTATTGTTTGCTGTATCATTAACAGTAGGATAAAATATGGCTTTCATAAAATAAACGTGATTTGCTGGAATAGGAATTAATTGTTTATTAAATGTGGCAGTAAATTGTTGAGATTCAAATGCTTGTTCACCATTTGTTAATATGCCAGTATTTGTAGTTATAATAGGATTAACCTGAATCCAGTTTGCATTAGATGCGTTACTACTTGAATAATAATATATTATCATTCCACCGATATTTTTGCTTAATGTGGTTGTAACTTGGAATTGTTCATCATAGTTGATAACTCCATTATAAAGGGCATTACCATTATTATCATAGTATACATTTTTGTCGTCAACACCATTAATGGGAGCAGAGTGAGTAACATCATTAACAACAGCAATAGTATTTAAAGTTAATTCAGGAGTGTATTTAGTAATAGATAAAGATGGAGATGCTCCTGCAGAATTATAAGAAATTGAATCTGTTGGAGTAAATTCAGAGTAAATCATTGTAACAAGATCAATAAATTTGTCGCAATTATTTTTGGGAGCATAATTAAGGATAATTCCACTAGTTGATAATAATGCATCAGTAAATGTATATGAATTAACGGGTTCGCCATCAGTTTTCTTTAAGTTCATTAATGCGCCATCAATATTATATCTGTTAGTTTGATTACGTAATCTAAATGTGCCATTAATATTTCTATTTTGGTTAACGCCATTTTGAATAGCATATCTTGTATTAACTTTAACTTCGATATTTACATTATCTTCATAATTTACAGTTGAAGTGGTTAAACCAGAAATAGGATTTTTAATTGTAATATCAAAAACTGGTAATGTTTTTTGAACTTGAAAATAAATATAACTATTGTTTATTGATGAACACAAATTTTCTGAATAATTATTGTATGAAGGTGAATTTGTAATATAAAATATGGCAGAATATTGCGTTCCGGAATTTGAATATGCATCAGTTCCTGCGGGAATATTTTCAGTTTTTGGATTTAAAATTAATTCGGCAATACAAATATCTTGAGTAATATTATTAATTACTTTAGTTGAACTTGTTAATGTTAACCAGTATTTTCCAGAAACAGGATTTAAATTGTTTGCATTTGTATTTCCCTTTCCAATTAATGTTATTCCATTTTTTAATTCCATATATACAGAACTTCCAGTCAATTCAGATAATGGTTTTAATATTTCTAATTTAAATTTAATACTATCTTCTTGATAAGGATATACATAATTATTTGTTATATTTGATTTATCGATTGTAAATAATGTTTCAGATGGAAGAATATTTTTCTTAAGAATACTTAAGCCCCAAACACCTTTTTGACCACCAGAAGGGGAAGCTGCTGTTGGAAAATATCTTTCAGTATAATTTTTGTCATTGCGATATAATATTTGAATACTTGTTGAACCGGTTGAAGAAGAAAAATATGAATTTGTTTCAGAATTTGCTATAAAACTTGCACTAAATGTTCCATTGCTATTAACAATAACATAATCTGTATTTGTAGTTGTGTCTCTAGTTCCATTTGTTAATCTTAAAGTATTATCTTGTGTATTTGAATATGTTCCATTAGTAACTGTTCGTCTTAATAATAATTCGATTTTACCTCCATTAACTGCAGTATTATTTGATGTAACTATAGTTCCCGAAATGGTTAAAGTTTGGTTTAAAGAAATACCTAAAGTATTATATGATAAAATACTTACACTTGTTACGCTAGGAGGAATTACTGCATTTACTACACTTAATTTTGGAATCATTTTAGAAATATTATATGAAACGGTTGTTGCCATAATATTATCTCTATAACGTGTTGTATCATTTGAAACATATTTAATTATTAAATCAAATGAAGTTATACTATTTATACAATCAAATTGAATAGGTGCACATGTAACAGAATATGTTAATATAGTATTCTTATTATTTACCGTTGGAGTCAAATTTACTGTTGATAGCAATTGATTTGATACATTTGATGGATCTTTGCAATAAATTTGAATACTTCCTGTTGCACCATTATTTAAATAACTGAGTGAACCAACAAAAGATTGTCCATAATAAGTTGTTACGGATGTGGGAAAAGTTAAACTAACATTTTCTAAAGTAGATGCAGTAATAGTGTATGATAATGGTCCAATAATTGATGATGATATATTTGTATCATTCGGAACAAATTCGAACTTAAATTCCTTTTGTCCAGCATAAATACCGTAAGCACTTGGAACAAAATTATTTACAATAGTTTGAGTTGTGCTAGTCAAAGTTAATGCATTATTTAATACAATAGGTGTTGCATCTGTTCCAACATATAAGTTTAATATACCAGTAATAGGTATTATTTCGCCTAAGGAATTATTTATTAAAGTAAATGTTCCATCAATTTTAAACGAAGATTCATAATATAATGATGTAACAGGATCAGTTGAATTTAATAAAGTAATATTAATACTGTCAAATGATGGTTTACTTAATTCTTTTGTAAATAATAATGTTTTACTTGGAACATCAATAGAATATTTTGTTGTATCATAATTAGTAAATTCTAATGCAATTGTTTTTGCAGTATTAATTGATCCTGAACTAACTTTATTAACATTTACAAAATTAATGGCATTTGTTGTTACTGTTCCATTGATAATTGTGATTATTTCACTGGTGTATTGTGTGCCAATTTTAACTTTAACATTTGAATTATCTAATTTTGTTAATCCATTAACAGTAACTACAAAATTATGAGTGTAATTAATGGATGAAGAAACTTCCAAATTTGTATTTAAATTAGTTATAACAAATATTGGATTAATTATTACCTTTGTAAATTGAATAAAATTACTAATACTATTGTTAGTTGCATCAGCATAAACATTTGAATAAGTTGGAACAAATTTTAAAATAAAATTATAACTAGCAACACTATTTGAACTAACATCCAAACTAAATGTTTTTACTCCAACAACATTAGTTTGTGAAATAATTGTATTTAAATCAGTTGATTTGAATAATTGAACTACACCATCAATAGTTTCATCATATGTTGAATTTATTGCTCCTGTTACTTGAATAATATTTTCAAAATTACAATAATTATTATTAATTGTTATATTATCAATTATTGTTTCTGTTTTTGATAAAGTAATTGAAAATTCAGTTTGAACTGTGCCATATGTATACATATTTGCTGTTGATGGAACCCATGTTACATGACCATTAATTTGTTGATTAAGATTCAATGTAGATAAAGCGGCGTCACCAACTAAAGCATCAATATCAATATTTGTAAAGTGATAAACATTATTAAGTAATGCATTAGAAATAGTTGCAACTGGAACAGATGAACTGGTTCCATATAAATGTAATGTGCCGGCATCATTTTTGCCAACTAATCCAGTTAATGTAACTGTAAAATCTTGTCCATATTTATAGTCATTTACTTCTGAAGTTGGACTAACAACTATTGTTGGATTAATAGATGCAATATTAATTGTTTTTGAATCATTAATTGTAATTAATCCTTCAGCACCATCAAAAACAAATTGAGTATTAAATGTTAATGGATTATTACTTGTATTAATAGATAAATCATCTGGCGTAAAAGAATAAGCATATTTATTGTCACTATTTTGTGTTTGTATATTTTGTTCAAAATAACTTGTGGTATCATTTGAAAGAGAAAATGTTACATCATATGAAATATCATCTTTGGAATATATTGTATTACTTGTTTTATCTTTAATAAAAGCAAATGCATTAACTTGTTCATAAATATTTGGACTTAATTTGTTAACAGATGAAATATATTCAACACCATTAAATGTAAATGCATTTGTATTTTGTGAAAAAAGTTGTTGACTGGGATAGTTATCTATAGATCTAATAGCAACATAAGGTATTGAGTCGTATAATGTTTTAGTAGATGGAACACGTAATAATCTTAATGCCTTTGGGCTATAATCTCCAGAAATAAATGTTTTACTTGCTTGATCATAACCAATACTTGGGCTAATATCAAGTGCATTATAAAGTGGTGCATAAGCAAGACTTTGACGTAATTGATCATAACTATATAATCTGTTTGCACTATCCTTAACTGTAATAATATATTTAAATTTTGTAGTATATGAAATGGCAGTTGAAGCAGTAATAGGAGCATTATTCATATCTAAAAGTTGACTTGTAACAATTGGCATTTCAGTAGAAATTCTGTAATAAGGACTAATTGTTGCGGAAAAAGTAGAACTTGAACCACTATTTAATTCAACATAAAAGTCATAATTATATCCAAATGAAATTGATGTAGGAGGCGTAAATCTAAAATCTTTTGGAGATTGTCCATTCAAGTGATGTGCTCCCATATCGTGAGTAACTCCATCTGAAGCAACTCTATCTATTTTACAATTAAACCATATTCCATTTAAAAGTAATGCTCCATCACTATTATCAGGATATGACATACTTCCATTAGCATGAGTTGCAAGAAGAGTGTTAGTATCTTTATCATAAATGTTCCATTGACTAAAGTTCCAGTCTTCAATTATAGAATAAACTGCTGGACTACGAAGAGTTCCAAAGTATTCAATCTTAAGTTCTTGTTTAGCAACTGTAAAAGATAAATTATTACTATTGCCAGAAATATAGTGTGCTTTTTCGTCAGGATAACCAAGACTATTACTATATAATTTATTTTCACTTAAAGTTGTATCGTATTTTACGTAAGCAGTATAATTTCCAGGTGTTAACAAACGTTTATCTGTTATGTTGAATGTTGCTAAACCAGTTGAATCAACAATGGCAGAAGTTCGTAAAATATTGTTAATATATAATTGCAACTTTTTGCCGACTAAGTTATCACCATTAATATTATTTGGTGTTGTTTGACACTTAAATTCCATTTGATTTAAATTGTTATATTTATAGGTGGTAACATTATTTGTAGTAGTTAAAGTTAAACTTGGAGCAGTATAAACTAAATTATCTAAATCAACAAATAAAATAGATGAATCATTAGAATCAACTACATTTTCATCAATAGTTTCAACTAATTTAATTAAAGATATGTCTAAAACTTGTCCATGACTTAAAGTAATTTGTCCTGGTTGAATAGTTGAATTTCCTCCAATTAAATTTAAACCGCTAATTTGTGCAGGAATATTTGATGCACCATTAATATAATATATCTTATTATTGATTGCATTAGATGTTAATTCAGTTGAATAGATTGTATCTCTAATGGTAACTCGAACACCATAAGGATTATTTATTGATGATGATGTTGATTTTGTTGTTGTACCAAGATATAATTTAGGATTAACAGTAACATTATTTAAATTATTATTAATTATACTAACAGTTTGTATTGTCATTGAATTATAATCATCAACTGTTAAAAATGAATAACCGGAATTATTTCTATAAATTGGTGATAACATAGTTATGCATTTATTAAAAGGTAAAGAAATATTAATGCTATTTATATTTGTTCCGTTAGAATCCGCAGTTGTTAAATCTTTATTGGTTGATGATGAACAATACTTATTATAAATATACCAGTTATCTGTAATTGGTTCAGTTTTTAGTGGTATAATTCCTTCTGAATTTGGTGTAGGACAAACTGTAATAAATTTAGAGGTGCCATCTGAAGAAATTAATTCAAATGATTGAGACTCTTTATGAAATTCTTCAACTAAAGAATTACTTGAGCCCCAGTTTATAACATAAGAATTACTATCTTTAGTTTCTAATGATAATGCATTTGCAATATTAGGAACACATGCTATTTCATTAGGTATAAAACCATTGTAATTATCTACAACAACAGATTTTATATCGGGAGTAAAAAATGAAACTTTGGCGTTATTTTGTGCAAATGGCACGCCTGCACCATATGCTGAACTACTACAATATAAACCTGAATATAAAACATTTGAATTACTTGGATTTGCATCATTGTATATAGACGTAGTTAAATCTGTATCCGTCATTATAAATATATCAAATATAAAATTTTGTAAAAATAAAATTAATATAAAAATCCTAAATATAAATATATCATAAAATATCTATATTAATTTTTTTACATATGTATTTACATTTATAATTATAAATTATTCCAATTTAGCAAATAAAATATACTATTTTTTACAATAAATTATTTAATATTAATTATAAATAAATATAGTCATTTATATAATGATGCAAACTAACATATTACCAAAAGAAAATATCATATTTAGAAAACAAGGCGCATATAATCGGTTACAATCAACTGATCCAGCATCTCAATATCTTAAACAACAACTTATTTTTGGCTCAAAATATAGAGATAGTTCATTTTACGACATGAATTTAGCCGCCCTAACCGCATATACTCCACCATCTCAAACAGAACAAATTGTTACTCAAAATGATACTCCATATTATGTTCCACCAAATACTTATTGGAATCAACAAAGTGATCGTCCATTTCCTGCAAATCAAAAAGCAGTCACAGCATCTGGTTCAACATATCATTCTTCTAGCACTAAACACAGTATTATGCGAATGAGACCTGGTGCTATGTCTCCTGGAGGAAAAGGTGTTGATATAAAGCATAATTCGTATAACAGATACTTGAATAAATTAAAGGGAAGTGCACCATTAAGACAAGGTCCAATACCTCCTAATTTTGGTCTTCCAATACCATTTAATAGAGCATATCCGATTTATGGTGGCAAAACATTTAAGGTTGGATTGATTGCTCAATGTAATTGTTCAAAAAACGGAATAACAGAAAAGCAAATTTATGGCAATCCATTGTCATCTATACAAGACCAAATATTATCAGTAACATATCATTTTTCTGTCGGCGATTATGTTTGGGCTAAAAAAAATATAGCAACTGATACATTTTATAAGGCACAAATTAAGGAAATTACAAATAACACATTTGTTGTCGAATTTACAGACGATAATACAATTCAAGTAGTTAGTTCAAATGATGTTTTTATTTATACTGATTGTAATTGTAATTATGAAGAACCAGTAATTGATCAAATATTAGATGGTAAATATACACAAGAATTATTTGAAACTAGTAAATTATGTGTGCTAACGAATACTGCAGTTAATACACCTTATCTTTAAAACAAGAATAAGAATTAATTTATTTGAATAATTTATTTTATTTAGACAAAAAATAAAATAGATAGAAAATATATAATGAAAGGAAGATTTACAATGAGTTTTGATAGATCAGCTAATAATATTTATTCTCATCCAACTGAATCAATTAAACCTTTAGCAGCAGCTAATATGATTATGCCTAAAGTATCACTCGCTTCTCCTATGATTGAACGTGTTCATAAGTCAAAACCTGGTTGCAGTGCATGCGGTAAAAAAGTTATGTAAATAAAATTTATATTATAAAATTTATTATGAATATAATATAAATGAATTCATTTTTTAATATGGGAATTGGTTCTGGACCAGCAACAAGTAATATTACTATTTATCCACAAGGTAATTTACATCGTTCTGGTAATTTTATAACTATGTTTGATACTACTGTATTAGAATATAACAAAAAATATGATAATTGTAAAAATACATTATGTTATACACAAAGTAAAGGAACATTTATTTATAAACCACATACGGCATATGGAATGGTAGGCACTAGTTCTGCCGCATATTTAGCACGTCGTAGAAAATTATAATATAATAAATATATAAATGTTATTCTTAGAATTTAATGAAAATAATTATTTAGTTCTAAAAAGACTTATAAGTGAGGGCAAAAAAATATTTTTGTTAGTTTATTCTAATTCGTGTGGAGCGTGTAAAGAAGTTTTACCTGAATGGGATAAATTAGGTATATTTAATACAATAAAAACAAATGATGTTATAATAGCAAAATTTCGAATAGTTTTTGGCAAACCATTATTAAATAATTTTCCGAGAATTAAAGAACAACAAAAAGGCACTGTTCCAAAAATATTATATATAAATGGTCAACAAAGTATAGAATCATTTAGTGGATCAGAAAGAACAGCAAATAATTTTATAAATTGGATACAAAATAAATTAATAAATAACTAACAAATTAGTAAATTATTTTTAAATAAGTCTTGAATTCCATTAATACTTTTATCATAAATTAATGAAAACATTACTTCATCAAATTTATTACCAAAACAAATACAATACAGTTTTTCTGGTTGAGATGATTTATAAACAAATTGTATTTTACTTGAATCAGTTTTAATTGGAATATTTGTAAATACAATATCAGAACTTATTAATAATTCTTTTTTGTTAGTTTGTATTAAATCATTTAAATAATTTGTTCCAATATTTAATAAAATATTTAAACCCCACATTTCATTTATTGTTTTATTATTTTTATATATTTGCTCATATATTTGAATAAATATATCAAAATTATTTTTATTATCAATATTTACAAAAAATACGTAATCAAGTATTTTATTATTTCCTTCAATAAAAGGTATGTAATAAATATTAGAACATTTTATAAAACTTGCTTTTGTTAGTTGCCAAAATGAATAAACTAACAAGGTAAATAAATAAGATGTCATATGTAAAATATCTTTATGTTTATGCATTGATTCTTTTAATTTAATTAAAGGCACATTAAAATAGTCGTATACTAATTCTGTTGTTTTATAATTTAAAAAAGGTTCTTTTAAAAATTTGTTAGTTATATATTGTTTTAAATTTTTTTTAGATTGAATAGCATATAAGACATATTTTTCAAAAGGCAAATTATTTAAACTTATATTATTTAATTCTTGATTTGAAATATTTTTAATAATATTTAATGCATCCATATTTTTATGATCATAACTTATTATAAGATTTGATTTATTTTCTGTTAAATATTTAATAGTAATATTTTCCATATTTTGAATATTTTCTGTTTCAAATTCATTTAATCCTTCAAGTTGAACAGAGCAAATAAATTCTCCTATAAAAGATTTATCAAATAATGAACGCGATAACATAGATTTAGTTTGTTCTTTTAAAACCAAATTTGTTAGTTCACTTCTGTGTTTATGAATTAAATTTACTAATAAAGAATCAATACTATTCCAACTTTGGCCATTTAAAGGCATTATAATTGCCTTTTCTTTTTTTACGGAAAAATCATCATTTGCTGAATAAGCCATAAATTTTTCTGAAGGTAACAGTTGAAATGAAGATTTATTTTTCTCAAAAATTTTAGATATAAATATAGGTCCGGTTGTATACATTACAGTCATATGTCTTCCAATAGCAAAAAAAGGTTTTTTATGTTTTAAAGATGATTGTATTTGTTTCCATATAGGTGAATATTGTTTACTTATCATAAAACTATTTGTTAGTATATTGCCAACATTTCCCGATTTACATAATAAAACATCAGCATTATAATTTAATATATGATTTTCTATATTTTCAATTGGATATAAATCAAGATCGGAATAAATTCCGCCAAAATCATGTAAAATAAAATATCTTATCATATCTGCACGTTGAATATTATATTTGTAGTTATCGTGTAATTCTAAATATTCAGGATAGTTAGTTTGTATATAATTACGAATATCATTATCAGTCCAAAACATATAAGTATAATTTGGATGATGTAATTGCCACATATCTTTACTTAATTTCCATTCATCTGGAATATTATGATTTTTATAAGTTTGATGTATAATTCTTGGATAATTCATAATTATTAAATTATATTATTTTTTTAATCATTTTTATTTGTATTAATAATAACAAAATATTCTGCCATCAGCAGTAAAACTGAAACGTTGATAAAAATCATCTGAGTCATATCCATCCATATATTCTAAAAATATTGTGTCTTCCTCGGAATCTGAATTTTTAGATTCGAGACTTCTATGTAAAGGTGAATCATTTTTATCGCTAATATCAGATAAAGAATTTGTGCTTGATACTGTATGTATTAAAGAATTAAATCTTTGTTCAACTTCAATATTACAAAATGGATTTGAAATTTGTGATGAAGATGAATTATTTGAAGATGAATTATTTGAAGATGAATTATTTGTTAGTTCTGATCTATTATCAATTATAAATCCAGCTTCAATAAAATCATCAACATTGTCTTCATTTAATGCATAATCATAATATTTGGCTTCTAATAATTTGTCAACCCACGCAAATTCTTCAGTAATATTTTCAAGTAAAAGCATTGAACTCATTTTATAAAATGTTAGTTAGTTGTGTATGTAATTATATATTGTTTTCAAATAATGAAAAAAGTATTTCAATTTTTTTTATAAAATGAGTAAAATAAAATATAAAATATTAATAAAATTAATTTTCATTATAATCTTCTGGAATTAATTCAGCAATTGCTAATGGAACTTCAGTTGCAATAATTGGTTCCGCATATGCTTCCGGTATAGCTTCTATTTCTCTGCGTCTATTTTCTGCTTCAGTTCTTCTAATTGATTCCTGTTCTTCTAGCATCTCATAAAAATCTTGAACATTTTTATTTACTCTAATTCGTCGGACATCAAATGATGCTAAATATAGTCCTTCTAAAGTTTTAACGCGCGATAATGCCACATATGTTTGTCCACATTCAAATATTCCTGATCCAACATCAACTTCTGCTAAATCCATTGTTGCTCCTTGTGCTTTATGAATTGTTAAAGCCCATGCTAAAATTAGTGGCACCTGTGATACACCAATTCCTGGTATTAATTCACTTGCCCAAATATGTCGCTTCATTGTCATTTGATAACCATTATTATATGTTACAATTGGATAATCATCTGGAGACATTCCAACAACACGACCTTGTGCACCATTACATAATATATCACCATTATCTAATTGAATATTTACAATACACATTACTTGACAACCAACTTTAATCTTTACTATTTCATCGCATCTTAAATTACTTTGTAAATACATTAATTCGGTTTTTATTTGTTCGGGAGTAAATTGCATTCTAATATTACGTTCTTTTGCTGACATTTCTAAATCATTATGATATTTTACTTTGTATTCGTATTCTTTACCTGTTAGTTCTACCATTTTTTCTTCATTAATATAATCAACTTGAGATCTTTTTGGAAATAATTTTGTTGGAATGATTTGTAAATCTGGCGCTAATGGTTTGCCAACATTTTCCAATAATTTTTCATTTGATGATCTTTTAATTCGGCCTTCTCTAATTTGATTCAAAATTCTCTGATATATTGGATCATTTTGTCTAAATATTTTATTTAAACATATATGATTCTGCTTCTTAAATATTTCAAACCATAATGGGCTTTCAAAACAAAATCGTTGTGTATCTGGTTCATCTTTATCTCCAACAGGTGGTAATTGATAAAAATCACCCGAAAATATTAATTGAATACCACCAAATGGTCTCATATTTTTTCTAACCGCTTTTCCAATTGCATCTAACATTTCAAATAATTTTTTTGACATCATTGAAACCTCATCAACTATTAAAATATCGGTACCTTTCCATGTTGCCTTAGCATATTTGTTCTTTAAAATTCTATTTACATTTGCTTCAATTGAACCATTACCTAAACCAATACCGGCCCATGAATGAACGGTTTTTGCTTTACATTCTAATAAAACGGCAGCACATCCAGTTAACGCACAAACTTGGATATCAATGCATTTTTTGTATGCATCTTTTTGAATATATTTAATTAAAGCCGACTTACCTGTGCCACCTGGACCGGTTACAAAAATATTTTCTTTTTGTAAATATTTATTAAACGCTAAAATTTGTTCATCTGAATATTCCATTGATAATTATTAATAGAAGTAATTATTAATAATTATTATTCAATTTTTTATATTATGTTTTTGTTAGTTAATATATTTTCTAACTTATTTAATCGTTTTTTAAGAATTTGATTTTCTTTTATAACTAATGATATTAAACCATTATAATTTATTCCATAATATTTATTATCTGTTTCTGTTTCCGTAACCAAAAACGGATATTCTTCTTTTAATTCTTCTGCAATAAGACCAAAATCCATTTTGTTTGTTAATATATTTTTATACATAACTGGTCGTAAATTATCTATTCCATATTCTGTTTCATTTAAAGATAAAATATTCATTTTAATTCTACTATCTGATAATGCATTAAAATTTGTTGCAGTTACAATTCCTCCTACATTTAAATTACCAGTTGCATTAATATTTTGGTTTGAACTAATTGAACCTGTTGTAGTTATTGAACTTGTATTTATTGGACCAGTTGTATTTATTTGTCCGGTTGTAGTTATTGAACCAGTTGTGCTTATTGATCCCGTAAGAGCATTTACATAAAAATTTGCATTAGAATTAAATACTGGAAAATAAATTAAAAAATATCCACTACCTCCAGATAAAGGTGGAACTATAGTAATGTCTCCAGTCGGCGTAACAAAAGTTTCATATCCGCCTCCACCTGGTCCACCACCACCTTTAATTCCAACAGTTGATGTCCAATCATATTGAGAACCAGAAGAACTTTGATTTACAATAGTTCCTGCAATTAAATATTGAATTGTTGTGCCATCAAAACTAACTATTTGTGATTCTGATCCACCACCATTTCCTCCAATTGAATATACTGTATAATATGTATTTTCTTGACCATATATCATTTGATAAGCTGGTAATCCATTTATTCCCGTATTAGCTGTCGAATAATTTGTTGTGCCACCGGTGCCACCCAATATTGTTGCTTGCACGCCATCTGCATTTAACCCATTTTCTCCTGCGTTTAATTGTATCGATTGTGATAATATATTTAATATAGTTGAACCACTTGATAAATTTATCGTCCAAACTGAATTTTGAATAACGGAATTTGATTCGGATACTATATATGCACCAGATCCGCCACCACCACCACCACTAGCCTGACTACTATTTACAAAAGCATTTCCTCCACTTCCTCCTGGACCTACACCAATATATTTTACATCTGTTAAGCCATAATTAAATTTTATCGAATATTGAGCATTATCAGTAAATTCATAATAAATATAATTTCCTCCAGATGATAATTGTGCTTGTGGTAATGTTATACCAGTTGTTGAACTTGTTATTGTTATATAATTATTAGCATCCGTAGGAATATTTGGAACAATTGATATATCATTATTATAATATATCCCTTCATTTAAGTTATAATTTGTATTTATTTGCCAATATGATTCACCAGATGATCCAGTTCCGGGAATACCTTGTGGACCAGTTACGCCATCAGAACCCTTATGACCTTGAAATCCTTGTGGACCTATTGGACCTGTTACTCCAACATCTAAACCGGGAATACCTTGAAATCCTTGTGGACCTTGTAAACCTATAACACCTTGTGGGCCAGTTACACCATCAGAACCAGTTACACCTTGTGGACCTAGTGGACCTGTTACTCCAACATCTAAACCGGGAATACCTTGAAATCCTTGTGGACCTTGAGAACCAGTTACACCATCAAACCCCATAATGCCTTGTGGTCCTATTACACCTTGTGGACCAGTGACACCAATATCTAAACCTGGAACTCCCTGAAATCCTTGTGGACCTTGAAAACCAGTAATGCCATTAGAACCCGTTGCACCTTGTGGACCTTGAGAACTAGTATTTCCGGAATATATAGAAGATGAATATGGTGAATAAAATAAAGGAACCGAATGACCAGTTACACCCATATTTAAATATAAATTTTGTCTTGTATATATATTTGACATAATTAAAATAACGATATATTAATTTTTGATTATTAATACCTAAAATAATAATTTAATATAATATATGAATTCTAACTTTGATTTAAATATAAATAATTATAGTCATCAAGAATTAGAAGAATTATTTGAATTACCAAAAAGTTATGATTTAACTTTAATTGAAACAAAAGAAAACAAATTAAGGCAAAATATTATCGGAGATAATAAAATTTCTTCAATAACCAAAAATAATACACTCAACTTTATTTCTGAAGTTAAAAAAAAACTTATCGAAAGCATTAATAAATTTAATTCACAAAATCTTGCAAACACATATTATAATATTGATAAAAGTTTACACCCGAGTGAAATTATCAGTGCTGGTTCTACTCATATTATTAAACAACCAATTACTCCATATGCACAATCTATGCCATCAGAATTTTATCAAGGAACTATAAATCCACTCGCAAAGCGCACTTTAAGACAAAATATTAATATTGATACACGTTTTCGCGATAATTATTATACAACACTTGCATCTAATTTTCATATTGATTTACCAATTAAAATGAGTCAAGTTGTTTCAATGCAATTATCTGCAATGGAATTACCTAGCACATTTTATGTAATTTCAAAAGTATTTGGCAATAATTTTTTCGCTATTCTTAGTCCAACCGAAGACGTAAATCCTTTAATTATTACAATTCCTGATGGTAACTACGATTATTTATCATTACAAAACTATATTAATAACTTTATACAAACAAATGGTGGTCCAGTATTTAATACATTAAATGTTATAATTGATGTTAATACACCGGCGGGAACAACATCAACAACTGGTTCAGCTGGTTCTGGACGAATGATAATTGGTTCAACAAGTGGTTCAACACAATTTTCTTTAGATTTTACAACAGATGAATATGGTAATCCAGATAATCAAACGCCATTACCTTTAAAATTAGGATGGTTATTGGGATTTAGAAATGGAGTATATAAAGGCAATACGACATATGTATCTGAAGGATTAGTTAATTTAACTGGTCCAAGATATATTTATTTAGTTGTAGATGATTATAATAATAATGTGAATGATGGATTTTATGGTGCATTTAATTCATCTTTATTAAATAAAAATATATTGGCACGTATTTCTTTACAAGGTAGTGTATTTTCTGTTCAAAGTCAAAATAATTTTATGTTAATAACAAATCCAAGACAATATTTTGGTCCAGTTGATATTCAAAAACTTCAGGTGCAAATTCTTGATGAATATGGACGAATAATTAATTTAAATAATATGGATTATAGTTTTTGTCTAACATTTCAAACTATTTATGATTTATAAAATTAAATATTTTATACACATATTATAAATGCAACCAATAATAAATGAAATAAATATAAATAATATTGATGATTATGATAAATCACAGATTATTAATATAAAAAAAAAAGATACAATGGGAGAAGTTTTTACATCAATAGCATTATGTCTTAAAATATTAGACAATTTGCCACCAAAAATATGGACTAATCCTAATTTAAAATGGTGTGAACCAACTGCAGGAAAAGGAAATTTTATGCTTGTAGTATATGTAAAATTAATGGTTGGTTTACGATCTTGGGAACCAAATGAAGAAAAAAGAAGAAATCATATAATAAAGAATATGTTGTATATGGTTGAAATGGATAAAACTAACTGTAACTATTTAAAAAAACTATTTGGAGAAAATGCGAATATTGAATGTAAAAATTATTTGTTAGTTGATGAACCAGAAACTTATGATATAATAGTTGGAAATCCTCCTTTTCAAGATAATTATGGAAAAACTAATTCAGGAAAAAGAATCCTAGGTGGTAAAACAAAATTATATGAAAAAATATTTATAAATGCACACAAAAATCTTAAAAAAGATGGCATAATTGTATTTATAACTCCGGATAATATATTTGCTGGAGGAAATTCAGAATCTTATAATTTGTTAGTTAGTGGGCATGTAAAGACAATTAATTTTGGATTAAAAGAATGGTTTTCTTCTGTTCAGCAAGATATGTGTTATTTTATTTTTAAGGCTGGTAGCACCGGTAGCACAACCATATTTAATTCTTTAAATAATACATCAATTCAAGTAAAATTAGAACAACGACCAGTAAATCCAATTAAAATGTGGACTAACAAAACCGAAAATTTAATTCAAAAATATATTTCAAATGAACGCAATAATGTTGTTTATAATAGAGGTAAAAATTTAAATAAATATTCTGGAACAAAATATAAGTTAGTTTATAATAAAGATACAAACATTAAAACTAACAATAAAGATTTGGCTATTGGATTAGGAATAAAAAAAGCCATTATATTTTTCATATCTCCAAATCTTGATTTTAAAATGGATTATGAAGGTAAATATGGAGTTGGTCCAAATACATTTTATGTGCCATTTAATACTATAAAAGAAGGCAAACAAATAGAAAAATTTTTAAAAACAAATGATTATAAATTAATTGCAAATGCAACGCGAGTAACAAGACAATATTTAAGAATAGCGTTTATAGAATATTTGAATTTTAATAAAATAATGGGTAATAATAGAAATATAAAAACACGAAAAAATATAAATAATACAAAAACAACTAATAAAAATAAGACAAAAAGAAATAAAAATGAATAAATTAGATAAAATATTGATATATTATAATATGTCTCGTAATATATCAGTAATTTCGGCTACACCAACTTTTGGCACTCTTCGACAAAATTTAAGTCAAAGTGATTATTTAACAAGAAAAAAAGGTTTAAAATCATTTTGTCAAAATCCTACCGTTTGTAATAATAACAATATTTATAGAAGTTATAATGATATAAATACATATAATTGGGGAAAATACACAAAATCATTAAATGATTGCACTCAAATACCTGTAAATAAAAGCAGTATGGTTTTAAATAAGTATTCAGTTATGGATCTTAATGGTGCGTGCATAATTATTGCCGGTTCTCCTTGCACAAATGTTGGTTGTATTAATAATTGTCCTCCAATAGGATTAGTAAATGATGGTATGACTCCATTTTATGCTGCATATACTATTGACCCAAATGGTGCGTTATTTGGAACAAACCAATGTGGCTCTTTAAATTATACACATTACTTAAGATTTAGTAATTATGGACCAAATTTTATTAATTATAATAAAATAACATAAATAACAGCAATAAACATTATACCAATAATATTATAAGAAATTTTTTTATAAATGGTTGGCTTATTATAAATACCTTCTTTATCTTCTTCCATCATAAATAAAAGATCGTTTGACATATCCATATATGATTTTTTTGTTTTAAGAGGCATAGAATTATTATATGCAAAATCATTCCAGCCTCTTTGTAAAAATTGTTGAAAGGAATTGGTTTTACATGGTGTTTCAATATCAACAAACCAACCCCAACTATTATTATCCTTTTGACTACATTTCGTAAATATATTTGAAATATATTCTCTAAATGTCATTGGAGAAAAACTAGTTGATGATTTCATTTGTGTCATACTAATTATAATTAATTTAATATTTTCAAAATATTAAATCAATTTTATTTTTATAACATTCGCTTTGCTCTGCTTGCTATTTTTTTATATTTTCTACTTCCTTTAATTGTCATATATTCGCGAGCTCTCATATAAGCCGATTGAACTCCTTTTTTATTTATTTTACACGTATTTTTTGCGCATATTGGAAAACTTTTATTTGGCCCTAAAAAACATTTTCTACCACACTTTTTTAACATTATTGTTCTTTGATGTCTGTTTGGAGACATTTTAGACCATCCTCTCGTTACGCTTCGTTTAGTATGCATTTATATTATATATAAATAAAATAAATGATTACTGATGATAATTTAAATGAAATAACTATAGATATAAAAGACATTAATAATTCAAACGAAAATTATATATCTATTCCCGAGTTACTAGAAAAACAAAATATTTTAGAAAAGATGGAAGAAGGAACTAACTCAACAACTAACTCCAATACAGGTTCAACCATCAGCAAAAGAGCTATTAGCAATTTAGAAAATTATATTGATTTAAAAAAACAACATAATCAAAGATATGATGATTATGATTCTGAAGACGAAAATTTATTAAATATGGTTGATAATCTAAAAATCAAAGATATGCCACCATTTAAAAAACTTGATTTTAAAGAAGTTGAATATCGTATTGATAAAGCATATTCTGATTTAAATCATAAATATAGCAGTTCATTTGATATTTTAGCCAGCTATCTTAAAGGTCATAAAATTATATATATGGAAGCCAAGTTTTACTGTGAAACACATCTAAATTTATATATGTTGCCAGCAATTTTATTTTCAACTGCAGCAACTGTTTTATCTTCATATTTAAACCAATTGTATTGGGGACCTGTATTTATTTCAGCATTAAATGGAATCATCGCATTTTTATTGGCAATAGTAAATTATTTAAAGTTAGATGCTGCATCAGAAGCCCATAAAATATCGTCACATCAATATGATAAATTACAAAGTAGTGTAGAATTTAAATCAGGTTCAGTATTATTATTTTATTTTAGTGATTTAGAGAAGGCACAATATGAGATAGAAAAGTTAAAAGAAGAAGAAAAAAGAAAAAGAGAAGAGGAAGAAAAGAAAAGAGATCCTAATTTAAAAAATAGTAATGAAAATAATTTTTATATTTATGATAATAATTCTGCAGTTCATAATAAAGAAAATGAATTACAAGAAAAAAAGTATGAAATAGAAAAGCAAATGAGAGAAAAATTGGATGAAGTTGAAAAAAAAATTGCTGAAATAAAAGAAACAAATCAATTTATAATTCCAAGAACAATTCGTTTACGATATCCTATTATATATAATACTAACATATTTGCTGTAATAAAACGTATTGAAGATCAACGTAAAAAAGTTATAACTGATTTAACTAATGTTAAAAATGAAATAAGATATTTTACACATTTAAAATATATTTATGAAAATAGTCATGCTTGTGATACAGATGAAACTAACAAAATTAAAATAATTGCCAAAATTGTCATTGATCTATTTAAAAAGAAAAGACAATTGATGCAAGAAATAATTTTATTAAAATCCGCATTTTCAATAATAGATCAAATGTTTCATAAAGAAATTAGAGATGCTGAAGATAAACGCAGCAATTATCTGTATAATTATATTTTATGTAGAGGAGATAATTATTATTCATCTCCAGAAGAAATGAATGATTTTATTAAAAATTTAATGGATCCATTTAAGAATGTAACTAACATAAATACAGATAACACAAATACATTTTATAATGAATACTATGAATTATATGGAATTGAAAAACAATTAAAATAAATAAACGAACAAATAATAAGTATTTGAATATACTTATTATTAAAAATAATACTCGACATGGGACTTGAACCCACAACCTTCAGATATAACCATAGCGGTAACCCACCCATATAACTTCAACAGTTCAAGTATGTTAGTCCAAGAACCTCCATTATATGTGCTTATCACAGAACCGGAGTTGCGGTCCAGCGCCAATGTAAGAGTCTGACATTCTAACCAATTAAATTAATCGAGTTTAGTTACTAGTTTCATTTTGTGAGGCTCCACCCTCACGAATGTGTCATTATTTTAGTTATTTGCTGTATGAAACCTTTGAGCACCCGGCATGGGACTCGAACCCACAACCTCCAGCTTAAAAGGCTGGCATTCTGCCATTGAATTAACCGGGTATAAGTAGCACGACTTTAAGTCTGTTGGTGTTTTGCAGAATACATTTTTTACGTTGCTCTACCACTGAGCTACAAGGACATAAGTCCCCGGTGAGATTCGAACTCACGACCTACGGCTTATGATGCATTTAATTTGCTGTCAGTATTCTTTCACATATATAATAAGCATATTGTCTTTAAATCATTTTTTAATATATATTAAATTTTAATTTAAAGACAATAAATAAGTATTTTAAAATAATAAATAAAATAATATGAGAACTACAGGAATTGCGAAACGCAGTGCCTTTGGAACCTGCGACCGTTGGGTTTGGAATCCAATGCTCTACCACTGAGCTAAGTTCCCTTAGATAATTGCTAGTATCTATTTTTGAAATGTTTTTCTATCTTACTAATATTATTAATAAGTCGTCATGCAACGAAAAAAAATTTACTTAACGGTTTTTGCTATTAAATACTATATTTTTATGCAAAATTTAATGGACAACAAGGGTTTCGATCCCTATACCTCAATGTTGCTAACATTACGCTCTCCCAATTGAGCTAGCCGCCCTTATAATTTTACTGATTTCTATTTTTTCAGGAATCGAACCTGCGACCGTTGGATTTAAAATCCAATGCTCTACCACTGAGCTATAGACCCCCGAAGGGATATAGAAATTTTGCTGTTAGAAATCAAAAAATTTGTTGACAATTGTAGGTTTTGAACCAACGAACAAATTTCAAGTCTGTATTATTAACCACTCGAACAAGTTATCTTAAATGACCACCCCAGGACTCGAACCTGGAACCTCATGTTCCGTAGACATGCGCTCTATCCATTGAGCCAGGTAGCCTTTATTTCCCATTTAGGATTATACCCAAATTCGTTCCCCTTTGGGATTTGAACCCAAATCTCGAGACTGCACATACTCGCATCCTAACCATTTAGACGAGGAGGAATTATTTATATGCTCAATAGTGGGGTTGAACCACTGACCTTAGTGTTATTAGCACTACGCGCTAACCAACTGCGCCAAAAGAGCAAATTATCGAGTGAAGGTTTCGATCCTCCGACCCCAAGATATCTTTGAATATAAAATTCATATGAGCCTTGTGCGCTTCCTCTGCGCCAACTCGATAGTTTTTTGCTGACATCATTTTGTCAAAAATCAGAATAAATTGTTTTGAAAAAATTGCTGTAAGATGTCAAAAGCTTACGACTGGAATTGCGAAATGCAGTGCCTTAGGAACCAATGACCAACAGAACTGCAACCTGCTGCTCTTAGCTTGCACTTATAAACTCTGAGCTACGTAAGCATAGGGAATATCGGGACTCGCAAAGCAGGCGAGCCTTAGGAACCCGATTTTTCTAAGAGATGTAATGACCCTTATACTATATTCCCGCATAAACAATAATTTTATTTTTTATGTGGAATTATATGCTAGTTTTTATGCGAATAATATTACATTAATTTTTTAATTTAACGGGTACATTGACCAAGCCTATTATCTGGCTACCCAACTCCGACCTTGGGGTCTTCAAAATAATAAATGCTGTAAAAACCATTTTGCTGGACCTGGAGGGTTTCGATCCCTCTATCTTCTCGTTGCTAACGAGATGTGACACCAATTTCACCACAAGCCCTTTTACTGTTATCAAAGTGTTAGCCAGAACACATTATAAATTTAAAATAAATTTATTTTAGACGCCAAATCAGCTAATTACCTGAACAATTTCTAATCAATATTTGCTGTTTGATAACAAAAATTTGTCGACAACTGTAGGATTCGAACCTACGAGCAAATGTTGCAACAGATTTCAAGTCTGTCTCCTTAACCACTCGGACAAATTGCCAAATTACTGATTTCTTATTAGGACCGGAATCGAACCGATATCTCTTCACAGTTAAAACCGCAAAGCGTTTTACCAAATTAAACTACCATTGCAAAATTTGCAACTAGAATATTGTTTGCTGTTAGAAATCATTAATGCAACGACTGGGAATCGAACCCAGGTTAACAGATTGGAAATCTGCCATTCTACCACTAAATTATCGCTGCTTTAAACGAAGTAAGTAAACTAAACAGAGTGAATTAAAACGGAGTAAATAAAATGGAGTGCATTCACAGGGAATCGAACCCTGGTATCACCGTTGGCAACGGCGTATTCTACCACTAAATTATGAATGCTTAATCCGAACTACTGGAATCGAACCAGTGACCTGTTGATAACATCATTTACTTCTACAGTCAACCGCTCTACCAATTGAGCTAAGTTCGGTTTTTACTAGGTTCAAGTACGCGCTCTAACCAACTGAGCTACAAAAACATAAAGTCTTTGGTAGGACTCGAACCTACGACCTCGAGCATGCTAAGCTATTTATTTAATTGCTGTACGAACCCATACTCCACTATATTATAAACAGTTGTCTTTAAGTCCTTTTTTATAATATATTATATAAAGAAAAAACTATTTAAAAACATAAAATCTAATCAATATTTGGGTCAACAGCATTATCTTTAAATATATTTTACAAATTATAATAAAGACAAACTAACATATTTAATTAAATATGGCAACTAACTTTGTAATATACATACCATTTATCGAGACAGAATATAATATTAGTGATATTTATAATGAATTAAAAATTTATGGCAGCATTTCTTCCATCAATAGAAACAAAGATAATTCATATATTATTAAATATGATTTTACTTTACCTATTGAAAGTTGTGATGGAAGAACATTAAAAGAAGATATCATTTACAGAGAAAGCAACCAATTACCAACTTTTACTCATTTAACTTCTACAAATCATTTTTGGATTATTATAAGAAAATCAAGTCCTATAATGCTAACAGATTATTTCGTCAATTCGGAAGACATATTTGCTTCGGGTCTTTAAGTCCTTTTCGGCAAATATACTATAACAGAAAAACAATTTAAAGAACTATGCGGTAACAAAATCTCCAATTAATTCGCATCCAATCCAATGCTTAAATCCATTTTGAACTTGTTCACCTTTATGCCATAAATCTATATCAAATATTAACACCTTTCCTGTTTCTGGTTTTATTCTACATACTTCTTTCCATGTATTTGTATCATAAAATATTGTTTCTCCTCCATCAAAATCTTCATTTAAATAAACTAACAAAGTCCATCTACTTTTTTCTTTTGTGTCTCTATTATAATATAATCCTGTATCTGTATGCAATGAAAATGAATCTCCTTCTTTATATGAACCTGACATTATTACATTATTTTCTCTTTTATATTTATCATTTATTATAAATGTGTTTAATCTATCATAAAAAAACTGAGATAATTCATTATCTATCCATTTTTTATTCGTAAAATTACCTGAATCATTAAATTTTTGCGCATTTTTATTTCTTGTTAGTTCTATAAACTTATTACATTCTTCTTTCGTTAAAAAATTTGAGATTGTTTGAATATCCATTTATCTAATAAATATAATTTATTATATTCTGTTTAAATTAAATAACTTAAAAACGTTATTTATTATTAAATTAATGAATACTGAAGAATTAAAAAGTTTAAAAGAAATGTTTTGGGGTGCTCAAGACGAAAAGCTTAAAAATATGGACAAAAATAAACAACGATTATTTTATGATAATATTATAGAACACAAAAAAGTAGAATATATACATAATAATATACAAGATAAATATGACATTATTTGCATTAGTTATGAACCCAATCTTGGTGTTGCAAATGTTAAAATAACTGGAGACTGGCAACAACTTGATCTTGAAGTCGGAGGAATGCGTCTCGATAGAATATATAGGGTATCTGAAGAAAACTCATTTGATATATTTAATAAGGGAAGTTGTATGCCAACATTAGAGCATCATAATGTAATAAAACTTATATCAAAAGGAACTAACTATACCGTTGAATATGATCTTGTATCAGTAAATAATAATATACCTGTAAATACATATCCAGCATATTTTATAAAACAACAAGTATATGATAATCATGATAATTTAATAATTGGAACACATAAATTTCCAGTTTGGTTTAATCATCCTACGGAAAAATTAACAGTATATTCAGATGAACCAATAGAAGATGTTGTGTTAGCAATTGCTTTCGATTTAAAAATAAATTTTACTCAAATAAGCCCACTAAAATGGGAAATCAACTTTGGTGAAGAATATGCACCTAATTTTAGCCGAATGGATTGTGCTAAAATTTATTTCAAAAATAATTTTGAAAATAATCAGGTGCATTTTTGGGGCACATCTCATGCTATTATAAAATATGGTGCAGGAATGTGTGGACTTGCTTTTGCAAAATAATAAAATTGAATTAATAATTATACATATATTAACGTATATAATTATTAATAATGGAAAAAGAACAATCTAAATGCTGTCCATTTTGTAATACAATAATGGTTTATGGTCCAAATAAACAAATTATATCTTATAAAAATAAAACAACACCATTTATTTTATATGGTTGGAAATGTTCAATGTCAGACGATAATTGTGATATTATAGAAGATGAAAATGATTATATAAGAAATCAATTTAGTCGCGAATCTGCTATAAGTCGATTAAAAGAATAAAGAGAATAAATACAAATAATTCCATTAAAAGTTAATAAATTATAATAGGTAAAATTATGAATATAATTTATACTTAAGTCATTAATTAATTTTATTGATGTAGAAAATATATAAATTGATCCAAATAGTGCAGAACTTAGAATAATACTTTTATGCATAGTATTTAATTTACAATTAAATTAGTCTTTAAGTATATTTAAAACAATTTAAAGATCTTTAAGTAGGTTTTAAAATAATATATTAATATCTAATTTCAACCCCTTTATGACACATAAAACATTTAAATTCCAAATCTTCAAAGGCATTCATATCAAATAAACAACCACGAAATATCTTTGCATCATTTAATTCTAATTGTGTATCAGAAGGAAAATCTTTATATTTTTCATATAGAACTTTAAGTTTTTCTGTTATTTTTTGTTGGTCTTCTTTAAGATTATCATCATAATAATCATCAAGTTCTTTAGTAACATATTCAATAAATTCATTTGATAATAAAAATTCAAATATGGTTATTAATTCATTTGCATATACTTTATAATTAGGTTTATAATTGTTGCTCATTCTACTTTTTACAATATATATTGTTGATAATGCATCATAATATGTTGCGCAATAATGATGTAAACTTCTTAAACATTTAGAACATATTGGATCCCAATCTCCAACATAGTCTTCGTCAAGACATTGAGCACAATGATTTCGTCTTGTCATTATTATTTTTATATTAAATTATCGTTTTTAAGCTAATTTTCAATTTATATATTATTCAATTTTGAATTTAAAGACTCTTTAAGTTCATTTCAAATTAATATATTATTTAGGCCATTTCTTTAAGCCCATTTCAAAATATATATTATTCAATTCCGAATTTAAAGAGTCTTTAAGTAGGTTTAAGAATAATATATATAGTTGTGAATTTTTTTCCAAAAAGTATTTTCAAAAATCGATTTTGGACATTTTAAAATGTCCATTTTTGAAAAAGGCAAACACTTTGCCCAAAAAATACCTCTTTGTGACTGACATCGTCTCAAAACTGATTTTACATTGATTTTTTTGTGACGATAATTTTTATATATTTTTTGCCGAAAAGTATTTAGGAACTTTTTGCGTCACCTATATAGGTGACAAATGGTGACAAATTTAGTTCCAAAAAGTTCCAACTTTTTCTCTTGCGAAAAATGTGACTATTCTACGTCTCGTAAAAGTCAATGGTTCCGACATCTATCAACCGATAAGCATAATCAGGTGACGCTAGGTGACGTCACCGTTCCACAGTATAGTTGCAAATTTTGCAATAAATTTTATCATTCTCGAAACGGATTATGGAGACACAACCAAAATTGTGAACACTATCAAAAAAGTTCCAAAAAGGTTCCAAAAGTAGCAGATGACATTTCTAAATTAACTGACCTGGTATTAGATGTGGTGCATCAAAATAAAGATCTTACTTTACAAATTTGTGAGTTGTCCAAAGAAAAAACTATTACAAATAATATTGTCAATACAAATAACAGCATAACTAACAACAATTTTAATCTTAATATGTTTTTAAATGAAACGTGCAAAAATGCACTCAATTTAGCCGACTTTATTGAAATGATTCAACCTCAATTAGCTGATCTCGAAGAAACTGGACGACTCGGATTTGTTAAAGGTATATCTAAAATTTTTATTGAAGGACTTAAAGGCTTAGATATTATTGAAAGACCTATTCATTGCTCTGACGCTAAAAGAGAAACATTATATGTTAAACAAGACGATAATTGGTCCAAAGATAATGAAACTAAAGATGCACTAACAATGGCAGTTAAACAAGTAGTAAGTAAAAATACAAAACAAATAAGTGCGTGGCAAAAGAAAAACCCCGGATTTTCTAATCCTGAAGACAGAACATCCGACAAATATATGAAATTATTATGCCAAACTATGCCTGGATCAACTAAAGAAGAATGTGACGATAATTACTGTAAAATTGTTAAAAATATCATTAAAGAAACAGTAATAGATAAGACTATAAATGCAAATAATATATTATAAACTAACTTAAAAAAACAGATATAATATATTATATAATAAACGATGCCAAATAAGATTAGAACAATTATTAATCGCCTCAAATTCGATAATACGAGGTGTAAAATGCAAAAAAATGTTTTAATTGATGAAAACAATCAATTAACTAACAAATTAAATAAATTAAGTGGTTTAGTAGATCATTATCAAGATAGAATTTCAAATCATTATGATTTATTTAAGCAAAATGATGAAAAAATTTCATTTCAAGCGAATTATATTACCTTTCTTGAAACAACTGTATTCATTATTATTGCATTATTTTGCTATTTTCAGGGCAAACATTTTGTCAATTAAAAAAAGTGTTTTTATTACTTGTTTTTCACTTTTAAATAATTGCTATTTATTTCTAATCTAACCCGTCTGACCCTCTTTATTTTATTACTAACCCATTAGACCCTTTTTATTTATTCTATTTTATTTAAACCATATACACTTTGTCTCAAAACTTTTATTATATGCTATTTGTATTACAGTATCATCATTTAAACCAACAAATGATTGCGATATAACTGGTCACTTCGTTTTTAAATACCATTCTGGAGGAGCATCAAATGTGGGTTGTGTATTACATGCGCTTGCAACTCGAGTTACACTTGTGCCACCACGTAGCACACCAGTGCCATTTTGAACACGATAAGGGAATGGTTTTTGAGCACCAGTTGGATCTTGACATTTACGCTGAATACGTAATGTATATGAACTGGAATCCATTGGTTGATGAATACGCTTAGTATATGGAGCATTTGCCATTTGTAAAACCATTTTATATCCATCTGCTGGAGTTGTTGCACACCCATTTGGTCCACATTTTACATAATAATCAACATATTTTGCTGAATTATTAATATCAACATGACAATCATTGGCAGCGGATTTTGATTGAATATATTGACCTTGACTCGAAGTATCAGTTTGATTTCCAGTATAAACGGGTTGAACCCAATTAGTTGGATATTGTCCTGAATTTATCCAGCGATATCTGCGTTCCAACATACCCTTTGTTGAAAGAACAGATGGCTTAACATACATATTTGTGCCTTCAACTTCGGGTCTAACTTGAGGCATATTATAAACTATATTTGAAGTATTATACTGACCATTTGTGCCACCGGTGCCCATTGGATATTGACCACGAAATGGAGTTCCTGATTTACTAAATTTCATCGATTTTCCAACATATACATTCTGTAAATGAGAACCATTAATTGAAAATCCTGCATTTGCATCATTATTTATACCATCCAAATAAATAGTTGATGCAAGAGTATCTTTTGAACCATATGGACCCTGATAAATCCAAAATTTATTTGTCTTTTTTCCTGAAATATTTGTGGCAGTTGATGCGGAATTTATTGATTTTTTTTTAAATGTTGCCAATGACATATATCATATAATAATATTAAATTATCATAAAATCTTATATTAATATTAAATGCCGTTTCTCAGGCTCATCTTCTAAACATCTCATTAAAAAATAATATATTTTTTTACCATATAATGGTTTCAATATATTTTCTATTTGATTTTTAGATAATATTTCATTACCAACTAACAAATATTTATTTAATAAACAAAATGTCACTAATACACCTATACTATAATAAATACAATTAATATTTATGTTAGTTGGTAACGAAGTAATTTCATATATTTCTGGATTACTAAAATAAGGTTTTGTTATTGGCAAATATATGTGCAATAAATTATTCTTAATTGGCATCATATAATCAACATTTATGATAACAAATATTGAATAATTTATTACCAATATATCTTTTAAATCAAATCCATATAATAGTATATTATTATTACGATAATAGTTTATTTGTTTACTAATATGATCAATCATTTTAAAGCATAATGCCTCTGGTAATAAATAATTGTATTTTTTTAAAAGATCTTCTAAAGTTTGAACTGACTCAGCAATAAAATTTATATCATTATTGTCACTAAATCCTTGTGTAACAATCAATAAAAAATTTATTAAAATTTGTGCATAATTATTATTTCTATTATTAATAGTTAATGTATAATTAAAATCACCAGTTTTTGTTAGTATATAGTTCTTTTTCATTTAAATAAATTATATGATATTTTGGTATTATTATATTTATATTTATTCTTATTACTTTTATTATTTATGAAATTATAATAAAGACAAACTAACAAAATATATTATAAATGGCTGATATTCAGAAACAAATAGCGAATCTTAAAAAACAAAATGAAGGAATGGAAAAATCTTTTCAAAGTAAAGGAATTCAATTTACAAAACATGATATTATTACTAATGAAGATCCAAATGAAGAACTTTCTCTTATTAAATCTTATAACGATTATTTAAAGTCAATTTCTGCTGCAAATAGACCTCCTGCACCCATTAAAGAAGATAAAAAGGAAGATAATAAAATAAAAGAACCAAAAAAAGAAAAAAAATCTGAAGAAGAGGATGAAGATGAACTAACAAAGGAAATTAAACCCATTTTTTCAACTATCACGAATATGGAAGATATTAAACGTTCCTTCTTTTCAAAAGAATATGATGCTGCTTATGAATTAATAAAGGAGTATCCATTTAAATTTTACAAGGGAAATTATTATTATTCAAGTGACAATAACGGAAAACCAAATTATATAGCAAAGAATCTATTACGAGGATTTGTTCAGGGGCTAGATGATTATCGTAAATATTTAATGGTTTGTTTCAGATGTATAATTGTAAATAAAGATTTAAACGAATATAAATATCCGTCATATTGGATTGTTAATTCGAATGATGATTTGAAGACAATATTGGGACCCATTTATGAAGATTTTTATTTTATTGAAGTAAAAGAAGAAGAGGCAATAAAGAAAATGTTAAAAAGAATGGAAAAAGAAAGTGATGATAATGACGTGGTTATTGGGGAAGTATATGTGCATTAAAAAAAGGGTAATTAAAAGTTGATTACAATTACAAAATATTTTTATTAGTTAGTTTATTAGATTTTTACCAGTCATCATCTCTGCAATGTTTATCAGCCATAGACCAGCAATAAGTTCTATCGCTAAATTTATCTTCATCATTATCAAATTCATGATCTGAATCTAAATCAATCTCAGAATCAGAATCATCATCATCTGAATCCATTGCAGCCCAATCCATCTCAAATACGCTTTGTTTGGGCTTTGAAGTAGTAAATAATGGAGTAGTAATAGTTGTCTTTGGAGCAGGAGGAGGAACATATTCACTCTCTAATGCAGCCTTAAAATTAAAGACATTTGCTGGCTTCGCAGTATTGGCTCTAATAGTTACATTATTTGAACATAAAGCAGGAAATTCTTCTTTAATTTGCTCCGATTGCTTTAATATATCAACAATTTCTTCATTATCACTATCATCATCTGATAGTTGAGCAAACTTATTAGTTGCAACATTTTTAGCGTTAGTTATATTTGTGACTGGTTTTGGCATTGTATTATTAGCAATTCTGGTTTCAGCAATCTTATTTTTTTCATTTTTCTTGGCTAAAGTGCAATACTTAACAGTGTGGCCCTTTTTATAGCAATAGCGGCATTCCATAGCTAATAAAGTGGGACATAAAATCTTGGAATTAGGGTCTTTGGTTTCTCTGGTAAAATGAGAGCGATATTCGCTTTCAGATTTACCCATATCGTGGCAAATTTTGCAATACTTTTGAATAGTATTATTAGACTTGTTATTAGAAGTAAAGGTTCTTGACATTTTAGTAGTAGTAGTTAAAGCAGTTAATTAATTAGTTAATTGTTGAATACGTATGTTTGAATATACTGAATTCTAATTGGTAAAAAAGTATTTCAATTTTTTTTTGGCTAAATAAAAAAAGTTTTTAAAATAAATAATATCAATGAATAATCGATTAATTAATATTATTTTGAATTAAATTTCGTGTAAAAAAATTGAAATGAAATAAATCAATAAGATTGAAAGCATATCTTATGCAACAAGAACAACAAAAAACAAAATATAATTTAATTTATAATAATTCCGGAAAAATAGCACTCAGTTTATGTATTCCAAGAGTAGCACTGTCCGTTTATAAAAAAGACATTTATGATGTATTTAATCAATTAAATATTGGTGAAATATCTCGTGTTGATTTAATTGAACGTCAGACGGCAAATGGGGAGAAATTTAAGCGTGTATTTGTTCACTTTAAGACGTGGTATAATAATGAAAAGGCGACACAAATGAAAGAAAGATTTGATTCCGGAAAGGATGTCAAATTGGTTTATGATGATCCGTGGTTTTGGAAACTATCGGTCAGCAAATCAGTGGCAGCTTCTGCTGCTTAATTATCGTCTCATAATTATTATTATCTTATTTTAAATTAAGACCATATATGCTGTTAATCTAGGTTATGAAATAATGTTTTTTTTTCTTAGCATTTATGGTCATATAAATTAAATGCCGGTTGAACCGATACCGCCTGAGCCCCGACTAGTAGGGGCACCAAGATCGTCAACAATCTCGACATAAATTGGCAACAAATTAGGCGCACATATTTGTAGCAAACGGCTTCCTTTTTCAGACTCATATATTGCATTTGCATTATTACAATCAAACATTCCAATTATTGGCCCTCTATAACCCGAATCTATTATACCTTGATTATTTGCTAGTCGTAATGGCGTCTTTGATATTGATGAACGAGCATATGTATAATACCCAGTATAATACATCTTTCCAGTTACCTTATCTACCATTTTTGCTGCACAACTAATACCAAAATCTACTTTATTTACAGTTTGAGGTATAAATTGCATTTGTTTAGGCAAAAATATATCAAAACCTGAGTCATAATATCTTGGCTCCGAAATTACCTTATTATTGTGTTTTTCTGCCGCTTCCACATAAATATTTTTTAATTCTGGATCTAACACTTTTATTTGTAAATACATTACTTGTGGTGTTTCTACTGCCAATAAAAATAAAAAATTATTTATATCAGTCATTATATTTATATATTGTTAGTTGTCTTTATATTCAACCTTTTAAAAAAGGTTGAACCAAAACCTATTTAAAGAATTAATCATTTGAACCCAATATATTACTAAACAAATTTATTATATCCAAATAATAATCCATTGATGCATCTATAAAATTACCACCATAATTCTTTCTTAAAATCATATTTGTATCATACATCACGTATGTTGCAAATATCATTAAACCCATATACGATAAATATTTACTCGCATTCGGCATATTTAATCCAGATACGAACACTAATCTGGCCAAAATTAAGGCTATTAATGACCATAATAATAAAGAACCAAATTTAAGACTCAAATTTATTCCAGTTGTTAGTAATGCTAAACCAGATGCAAACATTATTCCAAATATTGTTAACGCACCTTTTACCGCAGTTTGAAGCACATTTTCACTAAATGTTGTCTTATATGTTGACATTAATACACCCATTACTGCAGAAAAAATACAGAATACTATAAATTTTATTATTGGCGGCATCTTTACCAATACAAATATAAATATTAATGCAATTGATGCTATGGATAAAGGTAAGGTGCTTATACCTTTCGGATTTGTTCTTTCCAAAAACCAATATGTTATTCCCAACTGAACTAACAAATTTAAAAATATCTTTAATAAAAATACTATTTGTTGCCTTGATAAACCTAACATATATTATATTTATAAAAAAATTGACTTAAATATTATCACTATATACAATGTATATATTATTCATTATGTTACCGCTTATTAAAAGAACTTTACGTATTAATCATTTTGTTAGTAATACATGCAAACAAAATTATAAAAAAAATATGGCATTTAATAAAAATCCTATTACTATCAATCCTATTATTCAACGTAAATTTGCCACACATAATAATAGTCGTTATCCTGGTCCTGATCCAGAAGGTGATATTGTATTATTAGGAGCCCTTTGGGTTGTTTATTACATATTTATTCGTAACCGTTAAAAAAAGTTTTTATTTATATTTTGTTTTTATTTATATTTTTATTTATATTTTGTTAGTTTTTTATTTGTATTTTTATATTTTGGATCAACCTTTTTTAAAAGGTTGAATTAAAAGGTTGAATTTGAATAAATAGTTTGAATTTGAGTGCGACACAAAGCACAACAATTATTTCCTGTATCCAATTGCGAACTAACACAATTGTTACAAAATGAATGATTACAATTTAATCTACAATATTTCGTTTCCGGAATATCGGTATTTACATCTTCATAACATATGGAACATTCAAATGATTCTAATTTTTCTGCCATTGTTTCTCTTTTTATATTATTTGTATTATTTTGCATTTCTTCTTGATGTAATCTTGCATACATTGTTGCACGCATTAATACTAATGCATTTTCAATAAACTCATCCATATTTTCATTTCTAAAATTAGGATTTTCACGACTTGCACTATAAATTGCCAATGGCAATGCTAGACTAGATAATAAGCGTTCACGTAATCCATATATTCTATTTTCTTCATCAATAAAACCATTATTTGTATTTTGGTTTACATTATTTGTATTAGCAGCAGATCTTCTTGCTGGACGTGGAGGAGTTACTTGTCTTGCTATGCGAGGTGGTGTTACTGGTGCCTCTTCTACACGTATTTGATTTACTGGCGTTGGATTTCTATCAATTGTCCATGTAATTTCTTCTTGTTCTTCAATTATATTATTTCTTGCAATTAAATCTTCGGCAAAATCTGGCACAACATCTGCCGTATATGAATTACGAGTTAATAAAGGACACGATGATCTATTATGACCAGAACATAAGCAAATTGAGCAGTGACGACTTGACATTTTCGTTTTACGGTTACTTCGTTTAATAAAATATTGATATTAATAATTCGTTTAAGTGTTGTTATGTAATATTTTTTATTTCAAATAAGTATTTCAATTTTTTTTCGCATAATATATTATAAAATGTCTCTTTCATTTGGCAGCGTCTTTTCCAAGAAAAATCTTAATCTTGTTGTCGGATTAATTTCTTTGTTAGTTGTATCATGGGTTATTATGTATGCCGTTCCCGGACTTTTCTATAACTTATTTGATACACTTTTAGGAAACGTTATTTTAGCAGCATTCATCTTTTTAGCACTTATGTATGATATGAATTTAGGAGCCGGTTTAGCAATTGTTGCTATAATCTTATACAGATTTTCTCATTATGGAAGTGGTATGTGGATTTAAATATAATTTTATAATCTATTTTTAATGTAAATGAAATATTATAAAATTATATCTATTATTCTAATTTTGTTAGTTCTTTTATTTTTATTGAGTCATTTTTATTTATCTATTATTGTTGAATCATTTACTAATAATAATTCTTGGTCAGATAATTTAAAACAACGTTTCTTAGCCTATCAAAAAACTATGAACAAAAATGATCATAATTTTAATTTAGATATTCTTCAAAAACAAGTTAATTCAAAAGAAGTAGAAAATTATTTACAATCTGGCTATTGGAATTGGCCCGATTCGCTTATTAAAGATTTTTTAATTGACATTGGCAACAATAAAATGATTAAATATGAACCCGGAGTAGCTTTAAATTATTCTATGCGTTTATATAATCAACAAGCTATATCTAATATTTTAGCGTGGAATACAAAAGAAGGCAAATTATTACTATATGGCATTGATTTAGGAGCAACAGATGAAGATAGATTTTATTATCATCGAGATTCTTTACCTCATAATTCAATCAAATGTGCCACTGATTCTAATGGAAACTCATATATGGAAAAGACCGAATTTAATGGAATTGATAAGTTATCAGGTTATCCTATCGAAAAAAAAACTAGATTAAACCCAGTTAATTTAACAAACCAAATTCCTGGGTTTTCTTTTGTTAAAGATAAATGTGATCCGTGTGTTGCATTAGATGGTAATTATAGTTGTCCATTTAATATTAATACTAATTCTAATAAAAATAATGAAGGTATTAGTAGTATATGGCGTAAATTATGGAAGTTATAAATTATAGTTCAAGATGATAACCCTTATTGTAAAAATATTCAAATAATTGCATTATTGAATTAAATGTATGTTTATATTTTACGCAATGTTTTATAATATAAACAACTACTTTATTATTACTTGTATCTTTATAAATATTATAAATTAATGCATTATATAATTGTGCATTCGAAGTTATAAACCATTTACCTTTTAAATAATTAAAAACATACTCGTTTGTATAATCTTTATTTAATTCAATTAGTTCTACTTCTTCTACTTCTTTTTTATTATTGTTTTCTTTTTTATTATTGGTTTGTTTTAATTGATTCATTGATATTATTTGTATTGTATTCATTTTATATGTATTATATTATACTAACAAATTATTATTGTTTAGTTAAAGTCAATTTTTTGTGCAAATATTTAATATTCATATAATGTATATTATTATGAATAATCAAGAAAAATTATCTTTATACATTAAAAATATTAAAGCAACTAACTTGCCAACAACAACTAAATTACAACTTATAAATAAAAAAATTAATACATATATTGCTATTCAAAATTACATTAATGTAAATAAAAACAAAAACAACACTGTTACCATAAAACCACGATTTAATGCATTGTTAGTTGGAATTAATTATATTGGCACACCAAACGAATTAGATGGTTGCATAAATGATGTTAATAATATGAAGAAATTGTTAATTGAATCATTTGGATTTACAGAAGAAAATATTATAATGCTTACTGATAATACAGCTATATTACCAACAAAAGAAAATATTATTAATGAACTAACAAAATTAATTAAAAATGCTGTGTCTGGAGATAGAATTTTTTTCGGTTATAGTGGACACGGAACAACTTCACCTAATACCAATGGGACAGAATTATCAGGTAGAGATCAAATACTTATTCCAATTGATGCAAAATCAATAAGTCAGTGCATAATGGATGATGAATTAAACTCAATTTGTCGTAATAATATAAGTGCCGGCGTAAATATGTTTGGATTAATTGATGCTTGTTACACTGGAACAATATTCGATCTTAAATATAATTATATGACAGATGCAGTTACAACAAATAATACATTTTCTATAACTGTAAATCCAAGTATTAATGTGATAGGAAAAGGTCAAATAATGATATTATCAGGTTCAAAAGATGATCAAAAATCTGCAGATGCTTCAGTAAAAGATGGTTCAGTTACAATATATACTGGAGCAATGACATATTCATTTTTAAGAACAATTAGCTCATTATCTGTTAATGTAACTTTACAAAATATTATGTCAAATATGAGAATTATTTTAACACAAAATAAATTTACACAAGTGCCACAATTATCTAGCGATTCTTTAATTGATATTTCATCTATTTCATTAAAACAATTTCTATCCAATTAACTAACTAATTAATAAGTATTTTAAATATTTATTAATAAATAATTTTAAAGGTCTCACCGAGATTCGAACTCGGGTCGCAGGATTCAAAGTCCTAAGTGCTAACCACTACACCATGAGACCAAATCTTTTGATCAGATTTTATTAATGTGCGAAAAGGGGTTCGAACCCTTGCATCTTACGATAATGGGTCTTAAGTCCATCGCCTTAGACCACTCGGCCATTCGCACTGCAATTATGCTAACATCATTTTTTGGGCTAAATAAAAGTCTTATTTATGATTTGCTGTTTGATGTTAATAGATATACTAGTTCCACCCTTTTGGGTTACGGGTGATATTACACTTATAACCTCTGAGACACAGGAACATAAGTTTCTGCGATCCTTGTGAACTTACGATCTATGGCTTATAAGGAACCTTCACACTATATACTATAATATTGTCTTTAAATTGTTTTTATTATATAATTAATTATTATTAAATGATACCGTAAAATTAATATAATTTCTTTCTTTCCACAACTCTTTTTTAGTATTAATATCAATAATAATACTATTATATGTTAATCCGATATAAGGAAGAGCTAAACCTGAATTTTGTGAAAACCAAAATTCTTGAGGAATATATAACTCTGTTTCTGACATTCTGAATTTACTTTAATATGTTAATTTGAATTAATTTATTTATATTATTTTGAATTAATATAAAAAATTGAAAGAAAAATTATATAAAATAAAAATGTATAAATAAATTATTATTAATTATGGATTCACTAATTGAACTAATGTATAAGAAACGTTTTGGATTATCTTGCAATTCAAATTTAAATATAAGTAAGAGTAATTGTTGCGAAAATACATCTTTTTATCATATTGCATGCTGTTTTTCCGGAGGCAGAATTATCAGTTTTGGACAAAATCATTTTCCTCCATCAACTGATCATTATAAGACACCAATGTCTTCTATACACGCCGAAAGAGATGCAATAAATAAGTTACCAAAAATACGCAAGAAGAAGAAGATTAGTATGTTAGTATTACGTTTTACTAAAACAGGTATCTTAACAATGTCACAACCGTGTAACAAATGCATCAATAATATGTGTATATTATTTCCAAAAAAGGGTTATTATGTGCAAGATATATATTATTCAAATCATAATGGAATCATTGAGCATAGTAATTTAAGCAAACTAACAAAATATTATTAAAATATTGCTTTACTAATAAAAAATTGAAAACTTATTAATCAACAAATAATTTAAACAACAAAACAAATTATTTAAAGAATATAATATATAAAGCAATAATGTTATTATCACTAGTTCATCCAGATTTATTAAATGAGTCTCAGAATTCACCATTACCTATTCCTGCATTAAAACGCGGCAATCGAAATAGAAGCAATGCAGTTGAATATAACAATAGTAATAATAATGATAATATATTTCATACTAATTCTAGTCATTCTGTTCCATATGCAAGTCTAGATGATATGTATCTTTTATATAAATTATGCGCAAATATTTTATGCGAAGATGATTTTAAGTTTATAATAGGTTATTGCAAGCGTTTACAACAAGGAATTATCGATCCGAACGTTAAAATCATTTTAAGTGGAAATAAAAGTGGAGAAATTTACAAATTTATAACTTTTAATTTGGCACTTGCAGACAGAGAAACATTAAATTTAGAAAATAATGTATTACCAGTAATGATAATACATCCAGATTTGGAACCAGAAATTTATTACAATTTAGACTGTTATCGAGTCATTAAATGTTAAATATAATTAATATTTAAAAATGTAAAAAATAAATAAAAAATAAAAAATAAAAATAATTTTTTATTGATAATTAATTAATAAAAAATTGAATTAAATAATTTATTTAATAATAATAATAAATAATAAAATATAATGTCATTAAATCAAACAAAAGGATTAAAACGCAATACAATCGATAAATATTATACAACAAATACAACTGTTGAATTATGCATTAATTATATAAAAGAAAATATATTAATTGGCAAAAATGATTTAGTTATTGAACCAAGCGCAGGAAATGGTTCGTTTATCGAATCAATTAAAAGCATATCGAATAATTATTTATTTTATGATTTAGAGCCAGAAAATGAAGAAGTGTGCGAACAAGATTATTTGGAATTAGATTTAGATTCGGAAAAGAAGTCATATGAAAATATACATATAATAGGTAATCCTCCTTTCGGAAGACAATCATCATTGGCAATTAAATTCATAAAAAAATCTTGCGCATTTTGCGACAGCATTTCATTTATTTTACCAAAAAGTTTTAAAAAAGAAAGTTTAAAAAAAACATTTCCATTAAATTTTCATTTAGTTTTTGAGACTGATTTGCCAGAAAATTCATTTTTAGTAAAAGGAATTAAACACGATGTTCCGTGTATTTTTCAAATATGGAAAAAATATGACTATAATAGAAATATTGTTCAAAAATTGGAGCCAATTGGTTTTAAATTTGTAGAACAAGAACAAGAGCCTGATATTTCATTTAGACGAGTTGGAGTAAATGCGGGCAAAATAGATACAGATGATATTTTAAATAAAAGTGTTCAATCACATTATTTTATAAAATTTACAAATAATAAACCGTTGATTGATAACATAAATAATTTATTAAAAATTAAATATTCTTTTAATAATACAGTAGGTCCAAAATCAATATCAAAACAAGAATTAATTAAAGAATTTATTGAAGTCCTTTAACGGAATAACTCCTGTTGGATATTCAATAATTAAATCGATTCCTTTTACAAATTTTATTTTAATTTCTGGAAAATTAATATTGCTTACAATAATATATATTAATTTTTTTGCTTTTTCTTCAAAAATTTCTTTATTAAATGTTCTTCCTTCGCCTATCATATTTGATGGCATAAATTTACATCCACCTTTTGTAAAAGTTTTTTGATCATATTTTATATTTTCATCGCTAATGTCAACATGATCGTGTTTTTTGCAACCTTTTATGTGTATTAACGGATAATTTATTGCTAACCATGGTTCAATAAAATGTGAAAATGCTCGACCATCTTTATATGTTTCTATAATTACTGATTGCGGTATATTACCAAAACTAAATTCGTCTATTGTATGCGTATATGTTACACCGTATTCAATCGTATTCATTTCTTTTATTATTCTACTTATTTGTCTATTTATTTGTTTACTTATAAAAAAGTATTTCAATTTTTTATAAATAATAATCGTTTTTAATGCTCGAGGACAGGATTGAACTGTCGACCCTTGGCTCATAAGACCAATGCTCTGACCACTGAGCTACACGAGCGTTATTACTATATTTTATGGACAAGAAGGGTTTCGATCCCCCTACCTCCTGCTTGCAAAGCAGATGCGCTCCCAATTGCGCCACTTGCCCTTATATTTTTTGGTTTATTCTAAATGCTGTTTTCTTTAAGTTAGATTTTTAGCTATCAATTTATTATTGCTGTTAGAAAACATAAGGTTGGGAACTCCTTCCAATATATATTATTAAATTATCTTTAAATCCTTTTTTCTTAATAATATATTTTACAAAACATATTTAAAGAAAAATTGTTTTACATATTTCTTATTTATTTTTATACGCGTTTAATATATTATTATGACTCTTTTTATCGCTCCATCCATTAATTCCCTTTTTGTTACCGGATTTTTTCTTCTTATTATCTTCTTTTTATTCTTAAATAACTTTAATAAACTTATTCATACAGATTCTTATAAACTTATTATCTTATTATCCATCATTTCCATTGCCATTGGCATTCACGGATTACTTCATTTAGGCGCCGAAACTAACTACGGATTCAATCCATTTTTAAGACTTTAGTCGACCGTTTTAATTACCTAAATGCATATGCCATTATTCCTGCACCTATTATACCTAATACTATTCCCATATGATATGATTTTTGCATTTCTCTATACATTGCTAACCACGCAGTTATTTCTTCTTTTGAAACTAAATGATATAGGAGCCAATCCTGCTTTGGACTTAATATATAATAAAAATAATTTGTTAAAAATGTTATCACTATTGTTACACAAACCTTTCCTAAAATACTTGTTTTATCACATATTGTCATTATGGTAATCAATGATAATATTAAACCAAGAGCATATCCATAATAACTTATACGTTGTCTCTGCTTTGAAATCTTCTCATATCTTTCCTTTAATTTTGATGAAAGAGAAGCCTTATATTGCTGCACTACTTGAGATGTTTGGGTTGCATTATAAAAATATATCATACTAATTATAAATGCAAATGAAACTAAACACGTATTTATACACGGACATTTCATTATTATATATATTCTAAATAATTTATTATTATTTGTTAGTATATTATATGAAATTTATATCATATTTAGACTCATTTTTAACATTCGTTATTCTTATTAAAATTGCATTTCTACTAACCGCAATTAGTAATGAATTTGCCAAACGATCCAAAAATGATAAAATAAGAAATAACTTACAACCTAAATTAGAATATTGGAAACAACGACTTGAATTTATTTTTCTTGTTTCTATGGCTGTACTACTAATTTTATATTTTAGACCCGGCTCTGAATTACAAGTTTATGGCAAATCACGCACATTATTTTTCTTATTTGGTATTGTATTATTATTTACTGCTAACTGGGCCATATTTATTAAGGAATCCGCTTTATTTAAATTACTTTCTAATATTTTAAGCGTATAAAAATTTTATTTAACAAATATAAACATAATTTATCTATTATATATAAAATATGTTTAAATATAATACTGAATCATTTAAAACAAAATATAATTTTGATTCACGTTATAATGAAGCCAAAAAAGTTATTAATAAATATCCCGACCGAATTCCCATCATTTGCGAAAAACATAAATATGATCAACCTTCTATCGATAAAATTAAATATCTTGTTCCTTGGGATCTAACTATTGGCCAATTTATCTGGGTTATTCGACAACGACTTAAACTTGCCTCCGAAGAAGCATTATTTATTACTATTAATGGATTTATTTTACCAACTAATTCTATTGTTGGACATATTTATTACGATTATAAGGACAAAGATGGATTTTTATATGTAACTTATACTAAAGAAAATACTTTTGGATAAAAAAAAGGTTTTATTTTATTTTTATTTTTTATTTTTTATTTTTTATTTTTTTATTTTTTATTTTTATTTTTATTTTTATTTTTATTTTTATTTTTATTTTATTTTTATTTCTTTTTATTGATTTGATTTTGTTATGATTTCCTTACTAATATCTCGTTTTACCTTCTGTCTTTCTGAAACATATATTTCAAATGATCTATCATCCTCCGTAAATCCATTCATACCAAATTTAAATACATCCACGTGATTCTTTTGACCAAATCTATGACAGCGCGCTATCGCCTGATCTTCAACTGCCGGATTCCAATGAGGCGCAACAAAATATATTTCTGAATAATGTTCCTGTAAATTCAATCCTTCGCAACCTGTCTGTATTTGTAGAACTAACGCATCCGCTGCTTCTCCTATTTTTCTTAATTCATTTATTCCTGAATTACGACCATCATAAGTCTTAACATTTTGCATTCCTATTTCCTTAAGTCTCTTTGCCACTTCATCTATTTCGTGCGTATAATGACAAAATATTATCTTACCACGACCATTATCTTTACGCTCCTTAATATATTCAATTACTGTATCTAATTTACTTGTAAATTGCAACGCATCTAAATATTCTTCCTGATTAAAATTCATCGCCTCAAACATCTCTATATTTTTTTGCATTAAACTTGGTAATATACAACTTTGTTTTGCTCTTAATAATGCAGTTAATATTCCACCTTCACCAAATATTGCTGCTAATTGTTTACGTTTTGCCGCCGATACACCTGACTGATTTGGTATTAATGCATGTATTTCTTCTGCTAATGCTTTCTCATGCTCATTCTTCCAATTAATTGGCACAGTTTCCTCGAATAATAAAGGCAATTCAATTCCTACTTCTGCTTTTGTGCGTCTTAATATAAAATGTTCATTTATCATTGGTATGTTTTCTGCTCTCTGATATACTGTTGCTGGAATTCCTATTATTCCACATAAATTATAAAAATCTTTTCTTGAATTTTGAACTGGAGTGCCTGTAACAAGCCAACGAACGCGTGATAATAATTTACGACACGCTTTATGACGTTCAGTATTACAGTTTCTTAAATGATGTGCTTCATCATAAATTATTCTTGACCATTCTAATTTATTTATTAATGAACTTTTAAGTGTAACAGTTTTATATGTTGTTAAGACAATTGGTGCGCGTGATAAATGCTCAACAGTAATATAATCAGTATTTCTGTAATACATTAAAACACGATGTCCAGTTGAATTATAAATTTCTCTGGCCCATTGTTCAATGAGCACCGGTGGCACAACAATTAATGTGCGCTTGAGAAAGTTTGCAAATAATAATCCGATTGCTTGAATTGTTTTGCCAAGTCCCATTTCATCCGCGATAATTCCACCTCGCACATTATGTAACGGATTTGGTCTTAATTCATTTCTAAGAAGCCATTCAACTCCTTCTTTTTGCCATTTATTATGATTAAATTTCGCATTATCAATTAATAAATCAAAGCGTTTCATGCGTTGAGTTATTAATTCTTCGAATTGTTCTAAAGGTTCAGAAGGAACCGACCGTTGCATCGGAGATGCTTCTAAAGTTTGTTCTTGTTCTTGATTCATTTTTGGAAAAAGTTGATAATATTTGTTGTTATTATGAAAAAAGACTTGGAATAATATTTATTCAATTTTTTCTGGAATTATTATTCTTTTCTGCTTTCTATTTTGGTTTCCGGATTTTAATATCGTGATAATAATTTTCTTCTTTTTTGACACTGAATTTTTCTATATTTTATTAAATTATGGATTGAAATTTATTAAAGAATTTATTCAATATGCTGTTCAATATGATGTTTAATATGCTGTTTAATATGCTGTTTAATATGCTGTTTAATATTCTGTTCAATGTGATGGCGAATGTGATGGCGAATGTGATGGTGAATGTGATGGCGAATGTGATGGCGAATGTGATGGCGAATGTGATGGCGAATGTGATGGTGAATGTGATGGCGAATGTGATGGCGAATGTGATGGTGAATTTGTCTTCAATTTTTTTGTCCTCTGCACTGTGCGCCCAGAAATTTCTGGTGCGTATCCGATAGGATACAATTTAACGTCCATTTTTGTGCGTTCCCATTATCCGGCACTCCATTATATACCCGATTGGCACTCATTTCCAGAAATGAGTGGCAAAAACGAGAAATGAGTGGCAAAACCTTTGGATCAAAACTTGTGACCAAAACGGAGCATTTATATTCACCATATTGACTGCATTTCGCCATAATATAGTATTCAATCGATTTCACCATATTGGCTGCATTTCGCCATAATATGGCATTCAATCGATTTCAAAATTTTTCCTATTTTTTGTCACTAGTGTATCACATAGGATACACTCGATAAACGAGTGTCATATTCGGGAAATGGGACATAAAGTTCGATTCAATGGATTAAAAAAGTCAATTTTAATTGTATCCGATGGGATACAAGAAATGAGTGGCAAAAACGAGAAATGAGTGGCAAAACATAGTAACCAAATGAAGAAAAAAAAGGCCCTTCATGAAAAAAGGTTTAATCCTTTATTCTAATTAAAAGTGTTTACAAAGTTCTTAAAAAGCATACATATACGGAATTTTTTTGTTTTTTTTTAATTTTGTTAGTTTATATATATTTCGGGATACTTACTCGTAATTTTCCTCCTCCTCTTCGTCATCTTCGGGAAAGGGTGTAATGGTCTTGGTCTCGGGATTGTATGTTCCGACGGGTTGCTTTTCGAGATTATAGACAGTATTGTCACCGGTTTTCAAGTATTGGACTCCGTCAATTGTAATTCGGGTTACGGAAACCTTAGTCTTTGCGGGACTGGGTTCGGCAGCGGGAGCAGCGGGCTTGGCAGCGGGAACAGGAGCCTTGGCGGGAGATTTCTTGGCAGCTTCCTTGGCAGCCTTTTCGGCTTCCTTGGCGGCTTTCTTCTCAGCGGCAGCCTTTTCCTTGGCCTCCTTTTCGGCAACCTTCTTGGCGTCACGTTCCGCCTTCTCGGCAGCGCGTTTCTCCTCTCTGGCAGCCTTTTCGGCAGCGGCTTTGGCTTCGCGTTCGGCTTTCTTGATTTCCGATTCTTCCTTGCGCTTGGCTTCGCGTTCGGCTTTATCGGCGGCGGCTTTGGCTTCGCGTTCGGCTTTCTTGGCAGCGCGTTCGGCTTCAAGAGCGGCTTTCTTGGCGGCCTTTTCCTCCTCGGTAAGCTTAACTTTCTTGGACGGGGTTCCCTCTACACCGACGGCTCCCTCGGTATCCTCGGCTCCCATTTGGTTAAAGAGATCCGTGGCACCATCGGCAGTAATTTCTCCGGCGGGTTTCTTGGGACGACCGCGAGCAGATTCCTTCTTAATTTTGGGTAATTCTTGTAAGTGAATTTCGTCAAGAATTGCGTTTTTGGCTGCGGCAGCTTCAATCGCATCTTCGGGAGAAATTTTCAACTTAGTAATTAACTTTAAGTAGGAAACTGGACTACGACCCTTGGAATCCTTGAATTCGTAGGGGCCGCAAGCCATTCTCTGGGTGATAGTTCCGCAAGCGGGGGCTCCAGTGGCACTGGTATCGGCTTCGGCTTGGCAAGTCTTACAGAAAGTTCCATTTTCCATTGGCTTTTTAGGGCATTGGGTAAATAAACCTTTGTTGTAAGCGAGGCCATTGCAACCAGAAAGATTGACCAATTCCATGCAGAAAGGGAGTGGGAGTTCAGGAACTTTCTTTGATTTGGGCTCTTTGGGAGCCTTTTCCTTCTTTTCAGAGGAACCCTTCTTGGCCATTGCCTTGCGTTGGAGACTTAAATTCTCCAAACCGAGGTTCTTAATGGCTTCGTCGGCGTCAAAGTGATACTGATTTCCGCACTGCTTAACGCACTCGAGAGCGACGGATTTGGCAGCGTTTTCCAAAGTCTTCATAAGCAAGTCAGTGACAGCAAAATTGGCATTGAAAGCGGGGGCAATAACTTCTTCAATTTCGAAATTAGTAATAGCAGACATTTTAGTAGCAGTAGTAATAGTAGATAGCGTTTATAAGTTGTTTGACAACAAGATTGATAGTGTTTGTTAATACTGCTTCATTACTTGGAATAAAGTATTTCAATTTTTTTTTATACACGCAGAAAACAGCAATAACTAAAAATTTTATGTTTTGCCACTCGTAACGCCCCATATTGGGCATTAAATCCGCTATCATTATTATATGTGCGCGCGCACGCACGTGTATATGTGATTAATTTCAAGTTTTTTTAATTTACATATTAATTTTCAATAACTAAAAATTTTATGGGCTAGTTATTAATATATATGGCCCTATTAGATGCACGCATAGGTAAGTTCAAGTTTTTTAATATAGGGGCAAATTTTCAATAACTAAAAATTTTATAAGCAAAGCAACTTATGAGTGCCTATATGGCTGTATTTTATTGTATACGTGTATGTAGTTTCAATTTTTCTTCAAATAGAGAGAAATGAGAGATAACTAAAAATTAATATAAGACTTATAATTTGTCCGCATATATGCGCGTATAAGTTCAAGTTTTTTAAAATAGAAGGTGTTAGTTGGCAACTAAAAATAAATATGAGAGGCAAAGGATTAATTTTTTAGTTATGTGATTCCAGAAGAAATCGTTAAAAAATTGAAATGCTATTAAAACTAAAGGGGAACCGTAATTAAATAACCTATATGAAAAAAGAACCGAAAAAAATGATAACTTTTAGCCAAGCTGACTTTTTAAGCATTGTATTCAATGATATTGGATATGAAGTTTTGGAGTGTTACGAGAAAAATAAGTATAAGTGCCAAAATGACCGGTATTTATACTGCCTATATGCGGACGGGTCGATCGGATACTATGACCAGGTCCAGTATACCGAGGAAGTGTTGGAGAAACCGATAAGCGAACTAAGCCTAAAAATAACGTATCCTTTGTGCTACAAGGGAAATTCTTATGTCTATTTACCGAAAGCTGACTGCCTAAATTACCGGAAAAGAATGGAATACATTGTAAATGAATATAAAAACTTAACAAATTTGTAATAACTTTTAATTAGAAAACCTTTTTTTCTAAGGGGTGAATGGGGATATCCCCATAAAAAATTGAAATACTTTTTTTGCTTATAATCACTGGATAATCAAATAAACTAATTAATTATCTTTTAAAAGTTCTATTTAATAAATGTCAAAGAAAACCAGCACCAAAACTTACGGACGCAGAAAGCCCGTTAAAAGCACTATGGACAAATGCAGAAATAACGTAAACTTTTCAGTATATCAATGTGAATTTGAAGTAAATGATATGGATACCGAGAATTTTGCTAAAAATGTAATTTTCCATGCTTTTAGACAGAACAGAATTTATTGCACAAAGATATTGTTATTGGAAACTAAAGGAGAACTAATGAAATTTAAAGTTAATTGCTATTGTGATAAAAAACGTGTGGAATACAACTCAAATATTCCGATTAAAGGATTATCATTGAGTGTTAATTTAGAATTAAATGATAATTATAACGAATGGGATGAAGTAAAATATCATAAAGAATTTGAGAAAAAATCCTATTATGAATATGAAACTGCATTTGAAGATAATGATGAAGATATTGATGGAGAATATTATGATTCCTTGTTATATGAGGATTAAATTTATAATTTATATTTGTATTTGTAATTGTAATAATATTTTAATTAGCGTTAAAAGGTTGAAAGTCCTTTTTTCTTCAACCTTTAAAAATAAGGGGGTATTTGGGGGTGATAATAAGGGCATAAAAAATTGAAATACTTTTTGTTAGTTATGCCACTAATATATAACAAACTATTAATCAAATTGTCTTAAACAAAGTAACCTTAAACTTTATTAACTCGCTTTTACAACTATTATTAATTAATAATGTCTCGCTACGTCGCTCTTAACAATATTAGTATTGATTATTCTGAAGATTTTATTCGTGACTATTTTGAAATGAATCAAATTACTTCTATCGCTGGTTTATGGATTCAAGTCAATCCTGAATTATATTATGATGCTATTATTAGTCAAGCATTTGAAACTCAAGATATTATCATTGAGATTGGTGAATGGTTTGACACTGAAAACGCATATAATACGATTTATAATATTAAATATTGTGGTGGCTGTATGTTGCAGACTTCTCCATATGGACATTATATTTATGCCACTCATTATGAGATGGATGCGGATAATTATAATACAGATGATGAAAATCAATCTATTATTGAAAAAGAATTTGAAGATGATAATTTATCCCAAGTTACGGTAAGTGAATCTGGTTATTTAACCGATGAATGTGATGATGATTATGGAGATAATAATATTTATTTTGAAGATTTAACTCCATTTCAGCAAACATTATTGACTGATTTATTAACTGAAAATGATGATAACGAGAAACCCACAGAAGAATTTAATCCATATATTACTTTTGAAGATTTGACACCGATGCAACAAACGTTATTTGAACAATTATTCAATGAAGATAATTATCCAAAGGAGCCATTTGTATTTGGTAGATATTCAACCATTTCATCTGTTTAAACTAACAAATAAAAAATAAATATTATTCGTATATTGTGTATGCTTTTCCAAATAATTTATTAAATTGTAATCAAATTTTAATTACCATTATAGCGCCGGGTTTTGGGTGCTTTTTTTTATGATTTTATATAAAGTCTCAGGTAGGGACCTGTAATATTTTAGAAACAGGAACAGAATTAGAAACGCGAGCGATAATTTTATTGAGGTTCTTTTGTGCTTCATCTTCTGATGATCCTGACATCGAATTCATTATCATATTTAAGTATTTTTTATTCAATCTGGAGTCGGCATCAGTGCATCCGGGATTAGCTTTTTGCCAAACTAATATATTATCAATGTTATCTTTTGCCACTTGTTTTATGGCACTAACTAACAAAGTTTTATTTTCGACTTCTTTTTGCCATACATCATCACTTTTAACATACATAACTTCTCTTTTAATATCAGAACAATGAATTGGTCGTTGAGTTACGCCAACTTCGTGTAATTTTTTAATGATAATACTGCTAATACCTTCAGCATAACCGACTTTACCGACGTGTTCTAAATCTTCTAATGTAGGTTGAATAGAACTAACAAATTCATCAATATTCATTGCATTTTTGCATGTTTCATTTAAGAAAAATTGTAGATTAAATGTTTTATTATGTGAGTTAGTATGATTGTGGCTATGGCTCATATGATTAGTGCCATTTTCGAAGATTTTCATCAACATAGCCTTAAAATCAGCATTATCTTTAATTAAAGCCATCATAAGTTCTTTATCTGCAAGCATTGATTGAACATCAGATTGAATATCAGCGATAACCATTTGTATATTTGATGGAATACCATTAAATTCTTCATTATTATCAACTAACGTTTCACTATCGGAATCTTCATTGTTAATAATGCAACATTTTTTCTTATGTCTCCATAACCCAGTTCTATCTTTATATTCTTTGTTACAATTTTGACACACATAAGTTGCATTTTTGTTACTTGTGTTGCTGATTGTTGCGTTTGTGTTGAATTTATGCTTCATCGTCTGACAATGTCGTTCATAGTCAGTTGTTTTAGTCGTATTGTAGTCACAAATATGACACGTATAAGTTTTTCGTTTTTTTTCGGTCGACATTCCTTAATATTTGTCAACATTAAAAAAACTACATTTTTAACTAATAAAATTTATCGTCACAAAAATTATATGTATTAATTATATTTTAAGAGCAGTATGATGTAAATGGTCTGTTTAGAGGTGTTTTTTGAAGATTTATTTCGGTTGCTAAAAAATGGACATTTTTAAAAATGTCCAAAATTGAAAACCTAAAAAAAGTTTTAGAAAAAAGTTGTTACTGAAAAGTCGGCCAAAAATACGTGATAATATTTGACAGCAAATATGATAACGAAATTGGCTGTCAAAAATGGCGACTATTTTGTCGTCTGGTAGGGGCCAGACCCCGAGTAGAGCATTATGATTTGACATATATGTTTAGTGATAATATTTTAAGACCATAATGCTCTTAATACATGTTTCGGGAAAAAAGGCATTAAAATAGCCTTAAAACGGTAATTAAAATTATTACGATTACAAATACAAAATACATATAAAATATATAAAATTAATAGTCATCATCTTCATTTGGATAATAAGTTGAATCGCTGTCATTATCGCTCTCATAATCACTTAACATTGTTTGAGAATATCCACGATAATTTGGTCTTAAACTAACATCATAAGTTTTTCCATTTTCTTCATTGATAATTTTACCTTCCATTAAATAATCTGAACATCTGGGATAATAACTGCATTTATCATAAGTATAATTCATATGTCCAGTTAAAATATAACCAACAGTTGGTATAAATTTATGTCCCGTGAAGAATATACGAAACGTATTATTAATCTTACGTTTGTTAGTTGCAATATAAGTTTTATTACTCATTTCAATAATATCATCATATGGGCATATAATATTTGATTTGTTTTGGTCTTTTTGTTGATCTAAATCAATTAGGGGCACATAAGGAACGTCAACTTGTAAATCATCTAATGTTAATTTAGGTTTATTGTCATTATAATCAGTATAATATTCATCACTTAATGTTGCAACATAAGTGCGTCGTTGTTCAGGCACTTCTAATTCACCTCTAAAATAACTGTTATATGGATAATACCAATATTGTGTGTCACAACTGTCATAAGCCTCATATGCTTCTGCCATTGTCTGATTTGCTTTTCTTTTTTGATATCCGGTGAATGTAATAAGAGCTTTAAATGGTGTTGTTGTGACTTCAAATGTGGCACCTTGTTCAAAGGGTTCTGCGAACCCGATGGTTGCCGTGTTGTTAGTTATATTTGTATTTTTGTTAGTTATAATAGGTTTATGATCAAATAAAGTGATGTCAATAATGAATTCATCTTCATTATCTGAGTCATTATTATCTTTAATTACTTGTAATTTACCTGTGCGCCAATTGTTTGGATGTGGATAATAACGAAATGAGATGTAATCTCGATCATAACAATCATAAGCGAATAAATAAGTATGACTTTCGCCAGTGAAAATAAGAGTGTATTCGAAACCTTCAGTAGATTTAGCGTGATAAACGGTATCGGTTAAATTGCGAGTTAATTGTTGTTGAGCCATTGTTATAAGGTTACTTCGTTTATAAGGTTACTTCGTTGATAAGGTTACTTAAAAGTTTGATAAGTTTGTATAATAATACTGACAGCAAATGAATGTAAAAGTAATTCAATTTTATGAAAATATTAGTGGCTGATATTGGCTCCGGAAATTTCCGGAGATTTGGGCAGAAATTTCCGACAAATATGCCGAGACAAATTGTTTCACTTTCAACCTTTTTAAAAAAGGTTGATCCAAAATTTTTAATAGTTTATTTTTGGGTTTTAAAAATGACACAAACTAACAA
>JACCDO012344291.1_pt1 | contig 114103 bp, 101 predicted proteins | sample 7446101 | NCBI WGS metagenome assembly JACCDO01 (sample SAMN15323440, study PRJNA562643) | freshwater metagenome | isolation source: river surface water | place: USA:Blue River Watershed | collected 2017-08-16
AATTTAAATCAAGATACATATATTACTGAAGATGACAATTTAAATCAAGATACATATATTACTGAAGATGACAATTTAAATGAAAATAAACTAGAATATTTAAATGTAGTTGATACAATGATTAATAATAATTTAGAAAATAAATATGAAAAAATTTTTATTAAACAAGGTACAACATATCAATTACCTATAAATATAAATGAATTTAATAATTTTGTTAGTTTGAATATAAGAGTGGCAACTATTTATAAAAATGGTATAATTGAAGGAATAACAGAAGGAACAACAATGATTCAATTAAATTCAAATGATAAAACAAAATTATATTATGAAGTCACTGTATATACCCCAATAGAAAAAATATCACTTAAAAATTCAGAAATCAATATCAGAGTAGGTGTAAAACATATATTAGACATTAAAGTTTATCCAGAACGATCAAAAAGTAATATTAAAGTTATTACAGATAATTTGAGTATTTTAAAAATAGAAAATACTGAAATTACAGGATTATATACAGGAAAATGTAATATTAAAATATTTGACAAATATAATCCTTTACTATCAGTTAATTGTAATGTTAATATTTTAGTAAAACCTAAATTTTAAATTTTATAAATATATTTATAGAAATATTTATATAAATATATTAATATATGGAAAAAATAACAAGATTATTGAAATCGTTATACAATGTTAAAGATGGAGAAAACGAAGCTAATATTTATTGGCTTATAGAAAATTTTGTTTGCCAAGAAATAATTTATAATAAAAATAATAATTATTTTAGTTTTATTATTTCATATAATGAAAATTGTCCAATGTATTATAAATTTATGTATAATGATTGTTTGCAACGTGCTAAAAACTTAAAAAAAGATGGCAAAGAAGTTTTTATTGGTTATGAGGTAAATAATACATTTAAATTAGAAACAAGTGATATTTATTGTGTTATTTATATATTATCACATTATACCAAAAATGAATTATTAAATGAATTTAACGATAATAATTTATATACTTTAGGTATAAGTCATAAAAATAATTTTTTAATTAAAAATTTTTATGATAATGAAATTGAAAATAATATGAATTATTTTTCTAAAAAAAACCAATATATTGAATTATTTGAAAATTCGGAAAATAGAGATCTTTATAAAATTAAATTTATTAAAAGTGATAATGATTATAAATATTATGAAATTTATGATGTTATAAATAATGACTTAATTCAATTAGTTGCAGGAAATGAGATTAAAATTCCATTAGCAAATACATTAACACCAAATGTATATTATAATGATAAATGCTTTACAAGTGGTACATATGTATTTGATGAAGATGGGGATATATATTATAATATTATTTATTAACTAAATATTGAACATCAATATTTTCTGACCATTTTGCTTCATCGTGTAATTTAGTTGAAACATATGGATATGGTAATAAGTATTTAGATATAACTTTTACTAATTTATCTGGAATATTTGGATGAGGTACTATTATTGGTAAGTTTGGATAATGGTATCTTAATAATTCTCTGCATATGCCACAAGGTGCTTTAACTTTATAAGGAGCCGAATTTGACATACTAGTTAAAACACAATAATTTTCTTTATTTTTATCAAATATATGAGCTTGACTAATACAAGCGTGTTCACCGTGAACATCATATCCTAAAGGCGATTTGGAACAAAGACCGTATAAAATTTCACCTGATTCATGCATTATACCTGTAGCTAAAGGATGATCTTCATTACATTGTTTTATAACAAATCTATTTAAACTATCTAATAATATTTTATCTTTAGCATCTAATTCTTGAACAATAGATTCATCAATAATACGTGTTTCTTGTGAATGTCCACCAAATAATTCTTTTAATCCTAAATATTTTGTTTTATATTTTATATATTTTTCTTCCATAATAATATTAAATTATATTATTATTTTTTATAATTTTTTATTAGGTATTGGCATTAAGCGAACAATATAAAATAAAATTATTAAAATTATATAAAAATGTAATAAGCTAAATAAAAATTTTCCAATTAAAAACTCTATACCAAAGATATGTAATTTAACATTTTCTATTTGACTTTCACTACTTCCTATTATTCTAGCAAATATTGGAGAAATAATAGATGTCATCATATCATTAAATACAGTGATAACTTGGTTAGAAATAATAAAAGCTAAACCAATTGAAATAACATTATTTTCTATAAGAAAGTTAATAAAATTCGAATATTCTGATTTTATTAAACTAACAGGTTGAATAATATCCATTATATATTATATATAAATAAAAAAAATTAACTTGCTAAAAATGCATTTATTACGTCAATGTCTGGCATTTCACCAATTCTAATTCTATAAAATGATTCAATATCTTTAAGAGTAAATCTATCTCTTTTACTTCCAATAAGACTAATTGCAACACCTTTTTTATTAAAACGACCACTTCTACCAATTCTATGAAGGTATGTTTCAGGGTCATATGGTAGGTCATAATTAATAACAATACCAACTTGTTGTACATCAATACCTCTAGCAGTTAAATCAGTAGAAATTAATACGCGTGTTTTGCCACTTCTAAATAATTTCATTACTTCTAAACGTTGTGTTGAATCTAAATTACTATGAATTAATCCTACAGTATAATTTCTTTCAGTTAATGATTTAGCAAGCCACTCTGCTTTAGCTATTGATCCAACATAAATAATAGATTGAGCAATAGAAAATTTGCAATATAAATCTTCAACTAAATCTAATTTATTATCATCATTCTCTGCATCAATAAAATATTGTGCAATAAGTTTTAAACTTAATTTTTCTTTTCTAACAAGTAATTTTTCAGGTTCTTTCATAAAGAATTCTGTCATATTTAATATTTCTCGCGGCATAGTTGCAGAAAAAATACAAATTTGACAAACTGATGGTAAATTGCCAATAATTTTTTTTGTTTGATCAACAAAGTCATTATTAAGTAATTGATCAGCTTCATCTAAAATAACAATTTTAATTTTATTAATATCAAAAGCTCTATCTCTAACCAAATGAATAATTCTTCCAGGTGTTCCAATAATAATTTGCGATGTTTTAACTTCTCTAACATTTTGTTCAACACTTGTTTTACCACAACAGCTTGCAATTTGAATATTCATATATTTTCCAAGTTCACGAATAACAGCTTCTGTTTGTTGAACTAATTCTTTCGTGTGAGCTAAAATAATAGCTTGTGGATAATTTATTTTTTCATCAACAACTTCAAGTAAACCTAAAGTAAAAGCACCTGTTTTACCTGTACCTGATTGTGATTGAGCAATAACATCTTTTTTATTTTTAATTGATGGAATTGACATACCTTGAATTTTTGAAGGTTTTTTAAAACCATAAGAAAATATACCACGTAGTAAATTTTCTTTGGAGATAAATTGCGTAAAGTCATCAAATGTACCAGTATCATCTTCTTCATCTTCTTTCTCTTTTTTTGGCGGGGCCTGTCTAATAATTTTAATTTTACTATTGTAAGCACTTCGTTTAATATTATGAGTTTCCATTTATAATATATATAATATAACTAATATTTTATATATATTTCAACTTTTATTATTCTTCAAAACCGAGACCCTTGGCAATATTAATCATAGCATCATTTATATTACAACTAATAATAACAGTAGGAGATATTTCATTAGTATTTTTAATTTGCCAATTGTATTGTTTAACAAATTCCCAATCTTCTTTCATTATTGTTTGAATAAAATATTTATAATTTTGCTCAATAAATTTATCTATAGCATTTCGTAAAAGTAAGAAAAATATTTTTGGATGTTCATAATCAATATTGACATCTTCCATCCATACTTCATTAGTTTCTTCTATTAATTTAAATTTAATATAATTTGTACTAAATTTATATTTGAATTCAACTTCCATTTTTTATTATAATAACTAACTTTATTAATTTATTTCAATTTTTGTAGGTTTTTTATTTAAATATATAATTGCACATAATAATATATATAATGAATTTTGATATAATTCATTTGAGTAATAATATTAAAGATTTAGAGAAATTAGTTGAGAATTCCATAAAGCATAGTGAACAAAATATTAATAAAATTTTATCTTATGATTGTATTAATGATAAAGATAAATTTTTAAAAGTTCTAGAAAAAGACACAATAGATATTAATAAAATATATTCATTATTAAATTTATTAAGTTTTATAAATATTTCACCTGAAATAAATAATATTGAGAATAAATTAAATGAATATAATAAAAAACTTAAATTAAATGGTAATTTTATAAAGAAATTAATCTATTTTAATAAAATTAATTTAAATTTAGAACTTTATCAAAAAAAATTTATTGAAAATATTATAGAACAATTAAAATTTAATAAAATTCAACACATGAATAAAATATTTGTTGAGGGTATACAGTATTCTGATTTTAATGTTAATATTTATAATTTAAATAATGTTCTAATTAATTTAAATACTAAAAAAGATAGAATTGGAATTATTAATAAATATAATCATAATATTTATAATATTTTAATGGATACTATTATAGGACGTTTTAATGAAGCTAAATATTATATGTCAGATAGTTATTTTATACATAAGAATAAATTATCAATAAATGCAGTTCAAAAATTAAAAACTTTTATAATTGACTTAATAAAAACAGTTAATAGTCAATTAATTAAGAAAAAAGATTTATATACAAAGAAAAATTTTGATTATGATGATATAATTATAAATGAAACAAATTTTAGTTTTTATAATATTAGTCTAAAAGATTTTATTAGTAAAACAATTAGTTTTTTTTCTGAATATTTTAATTTAGAAATAAATAGAATATCAAGTGATAATAAATGGTCTGATTCTGTAATTGTATATGAAGTTAAAAATAAAAGTATAATTGGTTATTTATATTTGGATTTAAAGAAAAATAATTCTAATAAACCAAATGTACCAATATATATTAATTTAAATAATTCATATGTTAATAAATATTTTAATTTTCGCGAATGTGGACAATCTTGTATTTTAGCATCTTTTGTTAGTTATTCTAAAAAAATTATTAATTATAATATGGCACAAAAATTATTTGTTGAATTTTTATTAGGATTTTATAATTTATTTTGCCATAATAATTTTGGATTTTCTAATATAAATATTGAAAACAAGAATATTATTGAAATTCTTGGCGAAAAAATATTCCAAAATGAAAATTTTATTAAATACTTTTATAGTGATTATCTAGATGACAATCTAGAAAACTATTTAGAAGAATTACGATTATTAAAGTTAATTAAATTTAGATATATGTGTATTGATTCATTATATGATATGGCTTTACATTTAGATGAAACAATTAAAACGTGTAATCCGAAAATTATATTTGAAAAGACTTATTTAGAAATAAGTAAATGTTATACTATTCCAAATTATAATTATTATAATTTAAATCCATTACTTTTATATAAAATAAATACAGATTATGGAAGTAAATATTATCATAACATATTTAATGAAATTATATGCCACAATGTATCTAATTTAATAGTAAATAAAAAATTAGGATTTGAATTATTTAGTACTTTAACTAATATTAATTATGACTTTATGTATAATTTAAAAGAATTTTTGAAAAAGTATAATTTTGAAAATAAAAATATGAAGTTTATAATTAAAAATGTAAATAAAGAAAATTTTACAGAAAGCGAAATTAATAACTATCAAGAATTATAAACCTATCCAAGTAGAATATTAAGAGTAGCTTCTTTATTTTTTCCTGTAGCAACATACATTTGAAAAACCTCTACATAATCAAAACCCATACTAACTAAATCATTAACTTCATCAACTTCATTGTTGCTAAATTCACCAATCATATTGGCATTAAATTGATTATTATCAGGATTTACATTATCCTCTTCGTCATTATCTTCTTGATTAACATTCTCTTCTTGTTCATCATTATTTTCTTCATCTTCACTATCATCATCAACTGGAAAATTATTAATTTGTTGCATAAATTCATTAATTAATTGATTTCCTCCTTGATTATGAAGTTGATTTATTAAATTATTGACAATATTATTTAGAATATCTTGATTTTCTTGTGGCAATTGTGGTTGTACAATATTATTTTGGTTTATTTGTGGTTGAATTTCAGGTTTAACTACCGGTTTTTCTTCAACCTTCTTTTTGGTTGTCATTACAATAAAAAGTTTAGATTCATGTTCATCATTAATAATTTCATCATCATTAAGAACCTTTCCTAGAAGAATAATTTTATATTCATGATCAATAATTTTATTTTCCATTACTTTTGATAATTCATTCTTTAATTCTAGTACAGTAGAACCAGAATTAACATCAACTTCATAGACTTTTTGAGTAAGTGTTTTTGCTTTAATATGAACCATTTTTATAATGAATTATATAAACTAAATATAAAAAAATCAACTTTTTTAACTCCATACAATAAGATTATCTGTCATTTTATCGGCAAAAAATGTAGTAATTTCTTCATCAGTATAACGGGAACTAAAATGAATAAGTACAAAGTTGTTATTAGTATGCGTCCTAATATAATTCTCTAGCTTACTCCAATGCATATGACGATCCTTCTTAGCATGAATCGCGTGTTCTGGGTAGAGAAAAGTACATTCAATAATAATAGTTGGATACTTTTCTAGATTTGGATTTGTTAGAATACGTTCATCAGTATCTCCGACAAAACAAAATTGTGGAACTTCAATTTGATTAGTTACTTCAATTCCACTAAGCTTTGCTTGCTCAATTTCAGATTGCGTACAAATAGAAAATTCAGGCTTTAGCTTTGTGCGAATTTCACTAAATCCATAGGATACGCAAGGAACAGTATGAAAGCTCTTGAAAATATCAATAGCATATGGCATCTTTTTAATTTCAGTATAAATGCGCTCTCCAATAAGACCACCGATAATACGGCACTTATTATGAATACTAGGGTTAGCATTATTTTTTGTCATCACAAATGTATGATGAATGTAATTCCTAAGTTGCTCTTCACAATATTTAGGAACATAAATGCGTGGTTGAACACTACCAGTATCAATAATAGTATTAGGTAGACAACCACAATGGTCAAGGTGACAGTGAGTAATGAAAATATGTTCAGGAGAATGATTTGAAGGAACACCGCAATCAAGTGCAATGCGCAATTCAGGAATATAAAATCCAGTATTACGAGCAGCAACAGAATATCCTTGAAGAGTATAAGGCGTGTTCTTTAGCTTGAGTGCGTTAGTTTTTTTCCAGTAAGACTTCTCCATATTTAATATTGTTATTTATAAGTTAATATATAAGCCATTTACTTTTTTCAATTTTTTTAAAAATTTGATATTTTAATGAAATATATACAGATAATTATAAAAATGGCTCAATTTATTAGTATTATTGATGATACACTTGGAGGAGATTCTCCAAATCAGACAAAGAAAGTATTTGATAAAGAGTTTAATAATCCAGATGATATAGATTTATATAATTGGACACAAAATAATAATAGTAAAAAAATGGTCTATATTTATAAGAATCCATTATACACTAAGACTATTATATCAAGTCTTTGTATGAATTCTGATATTAAATTATTATATTTTTCAAATTATCATGATCTTGATGATAAAAATAATAATTTATTAAGTGAAATTACTAATAATTCTAATATTCGTCCAGAACAAGTTGTATTAATTGGTCTTAATGATGAAGATTATGATATAGATTGCGAAGGACTGGAAAATTTAAACATTGAGTATTATACTTTGAGTATAATTAGAAAAAAAGGTATTGATACTATATTAAATAAAGTATGTGATAATACCAAAACAATTGCATATTTTAATTTAGAAGTATTTAGTACAAAAATTGCTCCATCTGTAGAAAGAAGAAATTTATCAATAGAAGATGAAATTACTCTTGATGAAAGTAATAAAAAAAAAGTATATAATGGTCTAAATTATGAAGAATTAGAAGCTAGTGCAAAATTTCTTCATGATAAAGTAGAATATTTGCTAATTTCTGGATTTAATTCTAATATCGATAATGAAACACATTTTTTCTCTAGAATGACAAGTGAAGTAGTCCAAATTTTATATAGAAATATTATGGATATCAAAGAAAAGAAAATTAATGTATTTAATGAAAATTCGAGATTTTTAATTTTCAGAAAAATGAAACAAGAATCAGATGATGATATTGGCTGGTATATTTTAAGATTTATTAGTATGGATGATAGACTTAAAATGTTAGAAAGTATAGAAGACTCAAAAATATATACATTTGATTTAAGCGATTTTACTGATGAAAATAGTGAATCAAGTGAAGATGAAATACTAGATGGAGAAATTTTAATAACTGCTACTAATATTGATGATCAGCAAAGTAAATCATATTATGCTGCAACTTCTATTATGGATTGTACTTTATTTCCACAAGAAAAGTTTTTAATGGGATTTGAATTAGTAAATTTTTAATTTGTTTATAAAAAAATATTCACTTAGAATTTTTCCGAACTAGCTTATTGAACTTCTTACTAGGAATTACTGTACGTTCACCGTTACTCATAATAGTAATATTAGTAGGACTAGGGCTGCGACGAATTGGTTTAGGACTAGTGCTGTCAGAATCACTACCAGAATCATCGGGAATAGGGGAACCATCACGAGCACGGCGTGTACGTGACCGCCATCCAGTAGAAATACAAGTTAGTTCACAATCAAGCATATCCTCAATCTTCTCGCGCACAATAGTACCGTATTGTGTACTATAATATACATTACGAATCTTAATTGCCTTTGAATTAACCATAGTCATAATACAATGCTTACAAGGTCGCGAAGAACCTAGCTTATTAGTCTTTGAAATACGAATAACAATTACATCATACTTCTCAATTCGCTTTACTTGACCATTATTAGTAGGAGTATTTTTAAGAATCTTACGCATACCATCCATTTCTGCATGAGTAGAAATAGGACATCCAGGAAGTTGACGTGTAGAGTTCTCACCCATAATAACACGCCCATCCTTTACATTTACATAGGCGCACACATGATGATGTGTCTCAGTTCGCCCTGTAGAACCATACTTGTCACACATCTGCGAACAAATATGACGAACATCATTATAATAGTCTACAGACATAATTTGAGTAACATAATCAGGAGTCAGCCCCAAAGGCTGCGGCTCCATAGACTGGTGATAATCGTAATTTACGCTCATTTTATAGTGTTATATGCTTATTTGTTTATATAATTATAGATAAATATTTACTTATTTCAATTTTTTTTTATTCAGTTGGTTTCTCTTAATTCTCATCTAGAGTCTTTTTCAAGCTTTCTTCTATTTCACGTGCTTTTTCTTTCATTTGTTTTTCATATGCTTGGTCTGAAGCCCATTTAATAAATGTGTTTTTACAATTATCATATTCTAACTGTACTTGATTATTTTCATCTTTCATTTTATCAATAGGCAAATAATGAGCTTCTGATATATGTGCTAAATATAAACTTTTAGCATTTTCATCTCCCAAATTAATATTATGTTCAAATCCATTTTCATTAATAATATTAATATTAACATTAAATAATTTAGATATAAACATTAAAATTAATTCGGTAGGTAATCTATTCCAATTAAAGGATTCATATAAATCTTGACACATTATATCAAAAGTATATTTATAAATTTTAGAATCAGTTTTACAATGGACTATTTCAATTTCATTAAATAAACCAAATAATTCTTTTATGGATTCTTTTTGGTCAGGGAAAAAGTTTTTATAATCTTGAAAAATTAACATTAAATAAGTTAAACTTTTTCGTAGTTCACTAGACTCATATCCTAATCCTAAACTAGAAAGTGAATCAAATAAACAATTACCATCAATTACACTAAGTTTGGATACTTCAAGGCCCTTTTGTCGAATATTATTATTTATTATTTGAATTTGCATGTTCATCATTTTTTCGGCACGAACACTATGAAATAAATATTGTTCTTGATTTGTTAAATTTCTATTAAGATAATGTGTCCATTCAACAATATTAATTGTTTGTGGAAAATCTAAATTTGTAGTGTGCATATATAATATATAAATAATTCTTATCTTTTTAATTCAATTTTTTGTGCTTAAAGAAATATAAATATTTTTAAAATAATTATGGCACTCAATTATAATAAATTTAAAAATGACCAACAAATATATTCTTGTAATAAAGACAAAATATATAAAACAACAATATTAAAAGATAATTTTCAAAATCAACATTCACAATATAATAAATTTCATGTGAATAAAAAATTTGATAAAAATGATACTATTAATAAAAAATTTACATTTCATTTTAATAAAGATCTTTATCATGCATTTAATAATTTTACACTAACTTGTACTAAAAATTGGGATTATGTGCAATTATTAGTAAATGATATTGGAAAAAGTACTATTACAAAAGAACAATATGAATTTTATACTGATGAAAATGTAAATAAAATTAATGTTTCTAAAATATTTTTTGGAACATCTAAAGTAATACCTTGTGATAATATAAGTATTCGAATTAAATTTAAAGAAGAATTAAACATAAATGATAGTATAATTATTGATTTTATAGCTTGTTTGTTTTTATATGATATGGAAAAGAAAAAATTTGAAAATGAATATCCATTTAAAACTTATAGAAAACAAATTTTTAATTTTGATTTATCAAAACAAACACAAAGTATAACTATAGATAGAAATATTCCATTTACTTTTATTATTATTTCATTTAATCAGCAAAGTTTAGAAGATAGTTATGAATATTTATCTATTGATGATCATGAAAATATTAATATGACGGAAGACAGTTTTGAATCAATTGATATGGAAAATATAGAATTAATACATAAAAATATAAATGGTAAAAGTTATTGGTTTAATTCTTGTATTGATATTGAACAAAATTGTTCATTTTTTTATCCAAATGAATGGAAAATTAATTTTAAACTAAAAAATACATTAAATTATAATATTAAAGGTGTTATTCAATATTTTATTGGAAATAAAATAAAACTAGATGGTGAATCAAAAGGTAAATTATGTTATCCAAATCATATTGCTAAAATAGAATATTTGCCTTCTAATCCATTTGTTAAATTTAATGATACACTTTATGGTGAAGGATATTGGCATAGTAAAATAGATAATAAAAATGTTATTGAATATGCCGATGATAATGATAGTGAAATTTTATTACCATATCCTAGACAACAAGAATATCGTGATACTGAATTTTATAATAAATTAAATAATTTAAGACCATTGTTTCAGACCCGTGTAATGAAACATAATGAAACTGATAGATTTGGAGATAAATTAATGAATCCATATGAATATTATTTTACATATAATAATATCGAATACAAATTTCCAGAAAGTTATTTTTGTTATTTATATGATTATAATGTTCATCCATCTAGTGAATTTAAAAACATTATAGAAAGTATTTGGCAAGAAAATAAAGATAAATTAAAACCGATTGAACCTCTTGTTTTTAAAACAAATAATCAAATAAATTTTAGTTTGTTTAATCCATTTATTTTTATGTCAGGACAACCAAATACAGAACAATCTGGAAATTTTTTTGCAGGAATTGCTAAATATATAAATCTAGCAGATATTGGGGAACCAATAAATCTTACAGGTAAACCAATAAATATTACAAGTGAACATAATAATATTGATGATATTGATTCTGATATAAATAATGTTCTTAATTATGATTATAAGAGTAAAAATCTAAATATCTAAAAAAATTGATTTTATTTAAATAATTAATATTTATTTAAATAAAAAATGAATTGGATTATAGTTAAACTTGGTGGAACATCGCAATGCAAAAAAGGATTTGATAATATTATTAGTACTATAAAAAAATATGGCAATTCGCATCGTATTATATTTGTATTATCTGCTGTGAGTGGTGTTACTAATTTATTAGAAAAATTTATTCAAACTAAAGATATAAAATATATAGACGATATAATAGAAAAAAATAATAAATTAGTTGAAGAATTAGAATACGATACTTTCAAATTAAATACTTATTTAATCAAAAAACAAAATTTTTATGATGACTGTATAGTTTTTAAATCATCTAAAAGTGATATTTATTTTGAATCTAAAATTTTAGGTTATGGCGAAGTATTAACTACAAGTATTTTGACAGACTATTTAGAGTCTAATAATTTCGATATTGAATTAATAAATTCATACAATATAATTAAATCAAAAAAAGAAACATTCAAATTATATCCTCTATGTGAATTTTATGCAGACAAAGATATTTTTCATCAAATTTATGGTTCAATGAATAAAAATGTTTTTATTGCACAAGGATTTATTGCAAGCACACCAAGTGGAAAAACTATTTTATTAGGAAGAGGAGGAAGTGATACAAGTGGAGCATTATATGCAAATATGTTAGAAGCTGAAAAATATATAGTTTATACTGATGTTGATGGGATTTATACAACTGACCCGCGAATTTGTGATAAAGCAAAAATTATTAAATCTATTGACTATAATATAGTTCAAGAATTATCAGCAATGGGTGCAAAAGTAATGCATCCAAGTTCAATATTACCTTGTGCTAATAAAAATATTCCAATTATTATTAAAAATACATTTAATAATGATAGTGATGCATTTACTATTATAACTAATGTATCTAATAAAGCAAATAAAATATCAGCAATTGCTTTACAAAAAGATGTTAAATTAATTAAAATTACTTCTGAATCTATGTGGAACAATTATGGTTTTGTATATGATATTTTTAGAAGGTTTTCAGAACGCCGAATTGATGTTAATATTGTGAGCACATCTCAATTTACAATTAGTACTACTTGTGAAGAAAAAGATATGATTTTAATTCAAGATTTAATTCAAGATTTAGAGGAAAAATATACTGTAGAATTAATTAATAATTGTTCTATTGTATCTATAGTAACAAATTATATTCCAGAAATTTATTCTAAAATTGATTTTACTACTGTTAAACATCATTTATTAAGTATTGGTGCTACTAATAATAGTATTAGCTTTGTCATTGACACATTAAATGCAAATGAAATAGTTAATACTTTACATAGTTCTTTATTATAAAAAAATTTATTTTATCATTTTCTTTACATATTCTAGACAGCCTTTAGCAAATAAAGCTCGATCTTTAGCATTATGAATAATAACAAGTTCTTCATAATCATTGAATAAGTGAATTTTATGATAACCAATAATATCTCCTTCTCTTTTAGATTGAATATCATAATCTTTATTTATAACATTATCATTGGCAATGTTTTGAAAAGTCTTTGCAGTTCCACTTGGAGCATCTTTTTTATGAATATGATGATGTTCTTCTATATTAATGCACCAATAATTTGGTATTAATTCTTCTAAGTATTTGTTAATACTTGATACACCAATTGAAAAATTAGAAGAAACAAGTACTTTGTCGCCAATTTTATTTTTATATTGTTTAATTAAATCAAAAGGAAGACTTCCTGTTGTGCCGATAATTAAGGGAATATTATAATTTTTATCAAGTAATTCTTTTACTAAATTAGTAGTTCCTTCTATACTAGAAACATCTATTATAATACTGTTTGCTTTATTAATAATATTATCTAGTTCGCGATTTAATTTATTAACAACAAAATTGCTATTTTTTTCTGCTTCTTGACAAATTAAACTACCTAAACGGCCATTTGCACCAAGAATATTAATAGTAATTGTATTATATTCTTTAATACTGATATTAAGACGTTCATCTAGATAATTATAATCGTCGACATTATAATATGAAAAACTCAGACGAAAATAATTTTCAAAATTATGAAAGGGAGAAAATTTTGTACCAAGATGAAAATTTAATTTATTTTGTGCACAAATAGTCTGGAATTTAATTCCATTAAATGTTTTACATTTTACCCATACAAAATAACCACCTTTTGGCTTTTCCCATTCAAAATATTCAGAATATTTATCAAGGATTGTACAAATTCTAGTACAATTATTTTCAAGAAAAGTCATATTTTCTTTAATAATAGTTTTAATATCATGATTTTCTAAATAATGGCATAACATTTTACCCATCATTTGATTGACTGCGCCACCACTATCCATAAATCCACAGTTATTTAGCATTTTATGAATATCTTGATTCTTTGTATAAATCCAACCAAGTCTTAGAGCCGGAGCAATTAATTTAGAAAATGTACCAAGAGAAATAATATTTGGAGAATTAATTTTTGATGCAAGTGAAAGAAAATTATCACTTTGATTAAAATTTAGAAATTGATACGTTTCATCTGATAATAATAGAGTAGAATCCTTATATTTTTTAATAATATGCTCTAATTGAAGAGTTTCATTAATAGTAATTGAATGACCTGTTGGATTACAGTTAAATGGAATTACATAAATTAGTGAATTAACTTTATTTCGCAAATCATTATTAAGTTGTTCATTTAGAGAATCTAAATCATTTAAATTAAAAATATCAAAATTATAATTTAATTCACGAAATATATTTAACATTATAAAATATGTTGGATCTTGAACATATACTTTTGTATAATTTTTCTTTAATAAAGAAGCCAACATAAATACTGCTTGACTGATACCATTTGTCATAAATATATCTTCAGATGTTACAGAATTATCATCAGATAAATCTTGAAGCATTTTACGTATAGTATCTCTATATTCTTGAAATCCAGGAATATAACCATATTGCATAATTTCGCAATTTGGTTCATTAAGAGTTTTCATACTATTTTGGAAATCATTCCAACGAAGTAAATTAGGCGAAGGTTGTCCTACCCCTAAATTTAATTTATCTTTGGCAACTGGAACACTGTATTGAGTATACATTTTTTTAATATAATTTATTTATAAAGAAATCTAAATTCAATTTTTTCCAATAATTGCAATATTTTTTGGAGAATTATTGTAAGGGAATATTGTTTCAACTGATATTTTTAATTTTGTATTTTTTTGTAAAGTAATAGCATAATCATATATTAGTAAAATTTCAATTAGACGACATAATGGTTGAATAATATTAAACTTTTCATTTAATATACTATTATGGATTCTTTCTGCTTGAGTATCAAATTGCCGAATAATATCTTTACAATTGTCATAATTATGGTCTTTAATTTGAAAAAATTTATGATTAAAAATTTGTGTAAAAAATGAAGCTTCGTCTTTTTTATTAGAACAAAATTTATTTGGTAGTGGAATATATTTATTTTCTTTGAATTCTTTTATAGTATACCAATTTTCTTCATCTATACATTCATCTGGATTAACTTTGTTTTCAAAAATATATTTATAGACCAAATTAAATTTTACTTTTAATAATCCAATTTCATAATATTTTTTATAAAATTGTTCGCGTGACCCTAATAATGACATTGTTTTTAATAAAGAATAAGGAATTTCTAAATTAAAATTTTCTAGTTTAATACTTTTTTTATCTTTTCTATGTTTAAAATAACAACAAGGAATAATCATAAAATTACCTTTATATGATAAATTATTAATATTTTCGAGTAATTTATTATGTAAAAGTCCACATCCATGTAAACAGATGATTAAATTATTTTCATTATTAATAATATCAAAATTATCTTGTAATAAGTCTTTTTGTATAAACTGACAATTATTACTTGTATTTTTTTTATTATCTTTTAGCAATCGTGAATTAATATCATAGCCATAATAAGTACACGAGTGTAGAGATACTATATTATTTGCAAATAATGATTTACCACAACAATATTCTTGAACTGTTTTAATATTAGAAAATTCATTTATTTTATTAGAAATTTTATCTGATTGTGTAAGTTTTTTTTGCGATGTTAGTAATTCGCGTGTATTAAATTTTTGGGAAAAATAATTATAGCATTCAAATAATGGATATAAATCATTATCTTTAGTTGGGTTTAATATATCGTCAATGTTGTCAGATTCAATTGAATGAATAATATTTTTAATATATGGCATTTTATGTTCTTCATTATATTGACTAATATAGCGCTTTATGATAGTCGAAATACTGTTTCCTTCTGAAAACATAGAAATAATAATTAATAAAAATAAATAATTAATTTTCAATTTTTATAAAAAAAGTTGAATAAAATACTTATAAAAATAGTAATTAATTATAAATTATAAAATGAAACTTGGAATTGTTGGTATTACTGGTCTAGTTGGTGAAAATGTATTAAAATCATTAGATCTACTTGAAATTAAATGCGATGAATTATATTTATTTGGAAGTTCAAGTATTGGATTAAAAAGAATTTATAATGAAAAAGAATATGAAATTATGGCATTTGATAATAAATATTTAAATGAACTTGATTATATTATTTTGTGTGTTGATAATGATATTTCCAAAGAAATTATTACTTATCATCGAGAAAATAATTGTACTAGCGTAATTATTGATAATTCTTCTGAATTTCGTTTAGATGAAAATGTTCCTCTTGTTATTCCAGAAGTTAATGGAAATACTTTACAAAAACAAAAAATTATTGCTAATCCAAACTGTTCAACTACATTACTTGTTATGCTACTTAAACCATTACTTGAATTGGCAAGTATTAACAAAGTACTTGTATCTACATATCAAGCAGCGAGTGGAGCAGGTAAAAAGGGTTACGATGAATTAGTTCAACAAGTGTTTGATTACGCTCAAGGTGATAAATTAACTACTAAATATTGGGGAAAACAATATTTATTCAATGTATTTTCCCATAATTCTAAAATTAATCTTGATACAAAGTATAATCAAGAAGAAATGAAAATAATTCATGAAACTCATAAAATTCTTGATAATTATGACATTAAAATTAATCCAACTTGTGTACGAGTCCCCACTTTAAGATCACATTGTTTGTCAGTAAATATTCAATTTTCGAAGGAACTAAATTTTGAGCAAATTATTAAATCTTTAGAAAATTTTAGTGGAATTAAAATTGTTAATAATGAAGAAGCAAATGAATTCCCTGAACCAATTCATAGTGCAAAAACTACCCATATATATGTAGGAAGAATTCGTCCAGAATCTGGGTATAATTATACTGATTATACAAATTGGAGTTTTTTTGTAAGTGGAGATCAATTATTAAAGGGAGCAGCATATAATTCAGTCCAAATATTAAAAATGTTAATTAACTAATTTATTTCACCCATTAAAAAAAAATTTAGTGTGTTTTTTATAGGTTAAAACACATAAATAAAGTGACAAGATAAATAAATTTATATATATGTATAAAATTTTAATAAAATTTATATATAAAAAAATAAGTTTTAAATTTTTTTTATTAATATAAGTATATATTTACATGGCTAATCGAAATGTTAAAATAGTCGTAACAGATGGCGGCAACGAAGTACAAGAAACAGTAATCAATACTGGCTTTGGCACTTTAGCAACCCCCTATTCAGGAACTATTTCCCAATATCGTTCATCAAAAGATGTCGTTGTACTTAGAGCAATTATGCCTAATAATTCAGTTACATTCCCTTCAACTGATTTAAGTTTTAACTGGTACTACTTAGATTATAAATGCAATGATGCATCATTTGCTAATGCTATACCAAATCCTTCTGGTGATTTACTTGATTTACCAAATCAAACTGTAGCAAAAGATTTATGGTCTGCAACTGATGGTTCATGGTCACAATATAAATGGACATATACAGATGATGGTAACTGCGGTGGTGGTTTCTATGCTGTTCAAAATGATTATAGTTTTGTTAATAGATACTACAAAGTAGAAGTCTTCAGAAAAATAAGCGATTTTTCATGGAACTACTTTGATACATTTTTAGATTTTGATCCCGAAAATGTTGATACATCATTTAATGACTACAGAAAGAGTACTGGTGTAGCAGCAGTTCTTTTTGATACTATCAAATTAAAATTATTTGGTGCTGATGGTTTAGTATTGCAACCCGATGGTACATACAAAAGAAATTTAGCTGCCGATAAAATGTGTTTAGATACTTCACATAGTTGCTTAGCTAGTGGTTATAATGCTACATATATTTGGTTTAAGAATTGTATTCCACAAAAACCAAGTGTAGTTAGTGGAGGAAAATGGTGTGCTACATCACCCTCTATATTAGCAGATGGTGAATACTATGTTCATAGTTTAATAAATTATCCATTAGAATGTGAATGTTTTGAAACCAAATCAAACACTATTATAATTAGTGGTGAAATAGGGAAACCAGGTGATTCATCAGGGAGTCCTATAGAAGGTATTGAACGTTGTGAAGATTTAGTAAGATTATGTGCTGTTAACACTGGCACATCACCCTCTACTGGTGATAACAATGCTAATTTAAATTTAGCTAATGGACCTGTTTCTTTATATATTAGCTATCCAAGCCCAGTAGCAAGTGATACACTTCAAGTATTTTTAGTTGAACAATCAATAACTGGTTCAGATGTTTATATTCCAGTTGATGTATCTGGTTTAGCTTGGAATAGAAGAACATTTGAAGTATTTACTGGCGGATGCTATACTGTAGTATTAACAAGACCTAGTTTAACTGATCCTTCATGTACTCCTCAAGTTTGCACAGGATCAATTCTTGTAGAAAATGGTAAAGATTGTGACAATTTCTGTCTTAAATTTACAGGTGCAACTGATAGTCCTACTATTAATGTTGATACAACAACTCATGAAGATGACAATGAACATGATCAATTAATGTCATACTACTGTGTAACTACAAATGACTTATGTGATTTAGTTGATATATCATATAATAATGTCTATTTACAAAAAATGGTTTGGAATACTACTTCCAATAAATGGGACTGTTCAACTAATGATATTGACGGATCACAATATTTAACAAGTGATAATTCAGGAGCATATTCTGGCTGGGTATTATATAAAATCGATGATAATAGAGTACCAATTGACTGTATTAGCTCTGGATCATTTGATTCAAGTGATTCAGTTACAGGTACAATAGTTCTTAACTTTGAAAAATTACTTGGTTTAACTGATGTTGTTTGCGATCCTGAAGAAATATTCAAAAACAAATACCAAATGTGTATATACACATCAAATGGTTGCGTATGCGCTACACATAACTTCAAATTTGTACAAAAAATAGAAAGTGTTAATGTATCTTGCCCTGATACATTATTAGAATGTGGTAAATCAATTACATTAACAGCTGAAGTTAAACCAACTGGTACAGCTGTTAAATACCAATGGATGCTTAATGGCAAAAATCTTACAGATTCAACAAAAGCCAATTCAAGATATACTCAACCAACATTAAAATTAGAATTCACTGATGAAGTTGGTGTTTACCAAGTTAAAGTTACAACTATTGGTGAAAAGACCGAATTATGCGATGTTTATGCTTGCAAAGGCACTACCTTATTATCTAATAGCGTAGTTGTTCTTAAAAAATTAGGTGTTACAATTGAAAACTTACAAGCTAACGTCGAAGTAGACAAAAATGGTAAACCTTTAGTTGATATTACTAAACAAATTACACTCAGAGCTAATGTATTAGGTGCTGGAGCTAATGAATGCATTAAATATCAATGGTTTGTATTAGATTGCGATGGCAGTTATGTACTTGAAAAAGTATCTAAAGGTGCAAACGATGGTTCAGATATTTATGTAAGATGCCCTATTGGCGATGAAGAAACTCTTGTTCTCGATGTTTCATTAAATTACTTTATTAATAAACAAATTGAAGTTACTGCCACAGTCCTCACTAATGGCTACAAACCACTTCTTACTAACACTTCATCAGTACCAACATTCTTAGTTAATGGAATTACTTGTGTTAAAAGAGAAAAAGTAATTACTGTTAGAGATACAATTAAAACAACTCAAAACATATGTATTGAATTAACCAATACCGACTCAGCTAAATCTAACTTATTATGCTTCCCTTGTGTAGATGTCAAACTTAACTTCTGTAATGGCTTTGATTTTAAACCATTTGATGTATCATATAACCACCAATTTAACCAAGGTACTGCATCAATATCAGGCGGTGTACTTGGTACAGGTGGTGTTGAATCATGGAAAATTGAATATTTATCCGATACATCATACAATACATTACAATCAGAATATGTATCAGATTGCCCTGGTAAATGCGAACCTTGGTGGACAAAGGGTACTGGTAAAAATGTATCATCTGCAGTTGACCAAAGTCATAATGCTATTGGTAATATATTTTATAGATTCTGCAGAACTTCTTCACAATTAAAAGAAGGTTGGTATAAATTATTTATAGCTCTTAGAACAGAACAATTCAACTATAAATCTCTTAAAGGAGAAACTCAATCCAATTATTATGATGATTGTAATACTGAAACTTGTGCTATTTACTACCTTACAAGAAGCTTTAAACCAGTACTCGAATCATGTGAAGAAGGTGCTGGTATGGCTGGTGTTACTGAATATATCTGTGGCGATTGTTCAAGCAATGAAACATTATTAGATAACTCAATACCATTCCATCTTGATTTAACTAAAACTGATAATCAAGAATGCTCATCATTACCTCCTTGCTTTTCATCAGCAACAGTAAGATGGACATATACTGATAATTTATATGATATTTCAGGAGGTTTAGCTTGCAATAGCAATAACGGAACCGGTGAATTAATTTTAGGTTACTCACAAGTTTCATGCTCACAAACAGGTGTAACTGTCAACTTTAAGAAATTATTTGAAGATGCTTCAAGATGTGTATTCTGGAACTGTGAAAATATTGGTACATTAAAAGCATATATTGCCTACTGGGATGCCAGCACTAACTTACTTGACGGCACTCTTGCTGATATCAGCAATATTAGAACAGTTTGCCAACCTGCTGGAACAACAACACAAGTATATGTTCCTAAAACTGAAAATGGCTGGGAAATGATATCATATAATAAATTAGTACAAAAATTAGGTGTTTCAATTAATGCTGACCCCAAGAGCCCTGGAAGAGAAGATATACTTAATGCCGATAACGTCAATTTTGATCCTTCAGGTATTTGCTTCACTGTTAATGTATGTGGTGTACCTAAACAAGAAAAAGAAAAGAATCAACAATTAATTGATAATTATGACGTTAACTATCATTGGTTCAAAAAGAATTCATTTGGTGTATGGGAAGAATTAGCTGCACCAACTACATTTAATAAGATTGTATTAAGAACTGCAGCTCAATATAAAGTTGTTGTATCAAGATTAATTGGATACTGGGATTCAAGCAGAAATGTAGAATGGTGTGGTGGTTCTACATTATTAGGTAACATGGAAAACCAATGTGCCAAGAATGAACATATTCTTGCATTAACTTTAACTGGTGAACAATACGTTACAATTAACCCTCCATTATTATTAATTACAAATGTCGCAGTTCGCCCAACATCAAGAAATGTATTATCATTAACAAGCGATGCTGTAGTTGTTAATTCAACATCTAATATTGGTAGATTAAGAGCTTATGTCTTACCAGAAGATTCAAGCTACACATACCAATGGTATAAGAACGGTGTACCAGTTAGAGGTGCTAACGAATCATCATACTTACCAAAATTAAATGATGCAGTTTCTGGTGATTATACAGTCAGAGTAACAAGCCACCACAACAGCGTATTAAGCAAACCATACAACATTGTTTACCAAAATTAAATAATTATTTTTGAACACTTGGAACCCAATAAGTTGTTCTACCAGTAATAATTTTATCTGATTGAATTTTATTACCTAATTTATCAATATCTTGTTGATAAACTCGGAATTCAAACTCTTCATTATCTTTAATTTTAATTTCAGGTAAATAATTTGGAAATTTACCTTTTTTAATTTGTTCTTTATGTCTATCAATATAATCAGAAATTCTTTCCATATAGCCAATTTTATTATTCAAATAACTAATTTTAATAATTTTTTTTATCGATTCATTTAGTTTTTCTATTTCTCTTTTAGTTAAACTTCCCATTGTTCTATAAGGAGATAACTTTGCTTCATACATCGTTTCAGCTGCAATATAATTACCAATTCCACTTCCAACTGTTTCGCCTTTGTTTTGATCCATTAAAAATTTAACAAGTAATTTATCTTTATTACGAGGTTTTTCTTCTATAAACTTTTTAACTGCATTATAAAATTCTTCATTAGTAAAAGATTCTTTAATATAGTCTCTAGCTAATTTATTAATTCTTTCATTAAAAATGTCCCGATTATTAGTAAACATAATTATACCAAAATTTCTATCATCTAAAAAGTATAAATTATATTTCTTGTCAGAATCTTTATTAATAATTTTAAATTTTAATCTTGCATTATTCTTTTTTGTAAACCCCCATTCTCCTGTTAATCCAAAATTGCACAATAACCAAACAGGTTCTTTTAAACTATTTTCTAATTCAAACCATAATAATTTACCTTTTGTATCAATATTTTTTATTTTTGCTGGTAAATGTTTTTCAAAAACACTTAATCCTTCTATTTCTTGATGTGTATAACGACCACTTAATATATCTACTTTTGATATATATCGATTCTTAATTTTTGTTAATAAAAAGTGTGACGTAACTAATACTTCTGTTATTTCTGGCATTTAAAAAAATAATATATCTTATTTTTTAAACCGTAAAAAAATATTATAGTATAAATATATAAATGTCAAATCTCTATTTTCCATATAATACTCAATATGGATGCGAAATTTTTAGCCGCGAACGCGCAACAAGATTAAATAATAAAACAGCTGGATTACCTTTACATGGTCATTTTTATTTACACTTAATTAATAATACATTTAAACCAGTTGTATGTAGTATTCATATTGATGGTAAATTTATTAATACATATACTATAGAACAACAATCTACACATAAAGTAATTAATTATTTTGGCAATAATCAATTCTTTAGATTTAATCCCATCAATGAACATTCAGAAATTCAATTAGAATGGATTCCAATTATTACTAAATATGAAACTATAGAAAGTAAAACACCTAGTGTTAACACAAATAATGAAAAATATACTCCTACTATGTTAAGCTATGATAAAAGAATTAATTATGGATGCACTAAATGTAATACAGACAAAATGTTTAAATCTGATTTAAATATAACTTTTAATAAAACAGCTAAATCATATATTAATGGTGAAATTTATAACCAAAAAATTATATTAACAGAATTAAATCCCAAAAATGATGTTGTAAATGTGCGTGATTACTTCGTTTATAATCAACCCTATGCTGATATTCCTCATAACCAATTATTAGATAAATTACTTTAAAAATTGATTTTTTAATAAAAATAATGTATATTTTTATTAAAAATGGTTTGGTCAGTAACACAAATTTCAAATGAAATTAAAACAAGTTTATTAAAAAATATTCCTGATAAACTAATCATAGAAGGAGAAATATCAAATTATAAAGTTTCTAATGGAAATATGTTCTTTACTTTAAAAGATGAAGAAAGTTCAATTTCTGTTGTATCTTGGTCTTATGAAAAGTATTTTAATGTTAGTTTACAAAATGGTGATAAAGTGCAAGTATCTGGTAAACTTGCTTGTTACAGTAAAAATGGAACTTACTCGTTACAAATATATAAAATAGAAAAACAAGGAGTTGGTGATTTACATTCATCATATGAAAAACAAAAACAATATTATCAAGATAAAGGTTATTTTAATGAAAATAATAAAAAACCCTTTCCAAGTACAATTAATAATATTGGTATTATTACTTCTCCCGAAGGTGCTGCTATACAAGATATTTTATTTGTATTAAATAAAAATAAATTTCAAGGAAAAGTTTTTATTAAACGATGCATGGTTCAAGGAAATATGTGTGCTAAATCAATTGCAGATTCTATTGAATATATGAATAATTTTAAAACAAAAGCAAAGAAAAAGCTTGATTTAATTTTAGTAACAAGAGGTGGAGGGTCATTTGAAGATTTAATGGGTTATTCTGATCAAAAAGTTATTGAAGCAATTTATGATTCTGATATTTATGTAATTTCTGCCGTTGGTCATGAAATTGATTTTATGTTATCTGATTTTGTTGCAGATTTAAGGGCCCCTACTCCTTCCATTGCAGCTGAAATAATATCAAAAAAACAAAAAGAAAATATTGATAGATTATCAGATGCAGAAAATATTTTAAATTCTGTTCTTAAAAATAAGATATTAAATATTCTAAGTAATTATGATAATAAATTAGAACTACTTGAAGCAAAGAATAAAAATCCTTTACAAATGGTTGAAATAAAAATTAATGAATTAAATACATTACAAGATAGATTAACAGATTATCTTCAAAATATATTTACACGGTATTTTTCTGATATAAATAATCTTGAAAAGAATCTTGAGAAATTTAATATGAAAAAGAATAAAGATTTTGGATTAGTTCAAGTATTTATTAAAGATGAAGAATCATATAAATTATGTAGAAGTATAGAAGATTTTAATTCTGGTAAAAATACAATTAAAATAGTATTTGATGATGGAGAAGTATTAATTTCTACAAAAAAAATTGATATAAAATCTATTGAAAATTAATAAATTATATAAAATGTCACTGGAAACTATCGATGGGTTTTTAAATGAAATAAATCAAGATATTGAAAAAATGAATTCTAACAAAGATATTAAAAAAAATGTTACAAAATATAATCTTAATATGCAAAAAATTAAAGAATATCGTTCTGTATTAGAAAATACAAAAGAAACATTATTTGACAATAATAGTGATATTGATGATTCATCTGAAGAACTAATCGATGATATTCAATATTTAAAATATTTAGATGATTTAGATGAATTAAAAAAAACAGATATCCAAAGTATGAAACTTATTGATGCTATTGAAAAGTACAAAAAGTCATTAGATAAAATAACTAAATGCAAAGAATATTTAGAAAATCAAAAAATCGAAATTTCAAATCTTGATTAACTTTTTTTATAAAAAATTGATTAACTTATATAAAGTTATAAAGTGAATTAAATAATTAATGAAACGTAAAAATGAGGATGTTATTATAATTTCAGCAAAAAGACAAAAAATAGAAAAAATACAAAGAATATCTTTATGGGATAATTTAAATAAAAAAGTTCAAGATGATAGCTTTTGGATATCAGCTACTAAAACTAAAAATTATCTTTTGAAAGATCCAGTTATTGATTGGTTAGAAAAATATTATTTTAAAATTGGTTTTGGCGATAGAAATATTAATTATAAAAAAATCAACCAAGATAAAAAAAATATTAATCAAGAAATGGATATAATGAAGAATACTCTATTTAAAAAAGGTAATGAATTCGAAGAAAAAATATATCTTGAATTAGATAAAATTACAAATTGTGTTTCTGTTATTAATAATTATACTGAATGTTCACTCGAAAAAATGCAAGATACAGTTAAATATATGCAATCTGGTATACCTATTATCAAACAAGCTGTACTTTATAATGAATCTAATAAAACATTTGGTATTGCAGATTTATTAATTAGGAGTGATTATATTAATAAATTATTTACAGATAATATCGAACATATTACAAAACAAGAAGAAACTATCGGGTGTAAATTTTCTGATAATTATCATTATAGAGTAATTGATATTAAATGGTCACAATTACAATTATGTAGTGATGGGTATAAAATTTTAAATACTGATAGATATCCAGCATATAAAGGTCAATTGGCAATTTATAATTTAGCTCTTGGTAAATTACAAGATTATATTCCAAACACTGCATATATTTTAGGTAAATCCTATAAATATGAATGCAAATCTAAAAATTATTATGGTGTTAATTCATTTGACAGATTAGGTCACATACAATACAACGATTTTGATTCCAAATATATTGAACTAACAAAAAAGGCAATTGATTGGTACAGAGATATGTTAATTAATGGTTCTAAATGGAATATTTTAACAAATAATAGAATTGAATTATGTCCGAATATGTGCAATAATGCTGATGCTCCCTATACTGATATTAAACAAGAATTAGCTAAAAAGAAATTTGAACTAACAAGTATTTGGAGAGTTGGAGTTAAAAATCGCGAGTTAGCATATAATAACAATGTATATAATTGGATGGATTCTAATTGCAATAGTACTATAATGGGTATACCAAAAACAATTGGCAATATTGTAGATAATATTATTACTACAAATCAAAATCCAACTGTTAAATATTATCCTAATAAAATTACTTCTGATATGTATGAATGGCGCGATAATAAAAATTATGTTGATTTTTTCATTGATTTTGAAACAATTAATGATGTCTTTTATAAAGATTCAGTTACAATTAGTAATAATAAAAATATGAATTATATATTTATGATTGGAGTTGGATATTTTGATGTTAATAATAAATGGGTATTTAAAGAATTCCATATGGACAAATTAAATAATCAAGAAGAAATTAATATAATGTCCCAATTTAAAGATTATATATATGAAAAATTAGAAGAAAGAAAAACTTTATCAACAAATAAAATAAGATTCTTTCATTGGTCGGCAGCAGAAACTTCTTTTTTAGAAAGTTTTAATAATAAAAATAATGATATATTTACTTCTTTTTTGAGTCAAATAGATTTTGCTGATTTATATAAACTATTTATTACAGAACCAATATGTATTAGCGGATGTACTACTTTTAAATTAAAAGATATATCAAAAGCATTATATAATTTAGGGTTAATTAAAAGCACATGGAAGAATATTGATGTTGCGAATGGTTTGACTGCAATGTTAGATGGTTGTTTGTATTATAAATCTGTAGAAAATAATACAAAAGACGAAAAAATGAATCAAATGTTTCAAAATATTATTCTATATAATGAAGTTGATTGTAAAGTTATGGGGGAAATAGTTGAGTGGATGCGAACGTATCTCTAGTTTATTTAATTTTCTGGCTGATATACTGGTAATTCTGTATCTGCAATTAATTCAATTAATTTATCTGTAGTTTCTTTTTTATCTGTACTTTTTTTTGATGATTTAGATGATTCAACTGAATCATCTTTTGATGCTTCTTTAACTTCTCTATTTTCTACTATTGGTTGTGGTTTTTCAGTAGTTTCTTTTTTAAGCTCTTCAGCATCAGTCTTTGTAATAAAAGGAGATTTAGCCTTTTCTTGTGCTTGTTGTTGCATTAATTGTGCATTATAATAATTTTGTAATATCTGCTGTCTTGTCATTTTTTCATTTTCAATTGATTCATTATCATTACTGTTTTCATTATCTTCAGCGTTTTCTATATATAAATTTTCACTTTCTGATGGTTTTTTATCTAATACAACTACAATACCACTTGTTAATACAAAATCTATACCTGCTAAATATAATAAATATGATTTGTACTTTTGAATAAAACTATTTTCTAAAAATTTTTTGGAATATAAAAGACCGTGTAAAATAATATAACATATAGAACCAATTAAAAAGACTCTAAACATTTTGTCCTTTTTATCGGGAACATTATATATAAATGGGACTCTACTTACTAAAATATAAAACATAATTAATATATATATATATATTAATTTATACAATCAAACACAAAAACTATATATTAAAATTTATGAGACTATTACTTTATCCATATCTCCATTAGTTTCTTGATATTTTTTAACTAATTCGTCAAAATTTAATACTTTTTCAGGTATTACATAATCATCAACTTTGCCATATTGTTGAAGTCTTTCATCATCTCTCTTATCCATTTCACTATTAATTAATTCATCCATTAATTCTGATGAAAATAATTCTAAAAGATTAATAATTAAGTCTTCATAAGTTGTAAAATTATCAAATGGTAAAATATCATTTTTATCTCTAAATTCAATAACTAATTCATAAGTTCCCTTTAACTCTGAATCAATAAGTTGTTTAAATGAGCTAAATGATTTTGCTTCTGCAATGTTATAGAATAAATAAATATTAAATAAATTACCAAGTATAACCTTTTTTTGATACATTACTGAACAATGAAATACTGGAATTTTTGTTGTTTTACTAATATATGTACTTGCCAATTGGTCTTTATAAAACTCAAAATAAATATCATCATTATATTTAACTCTATTATGTTCTACTTTAAATTTTAATTCAATATCTTTTAAAAAATCTAAATTAAGCTTTTCGTCATCAAAATTTTTACCATATTTAATATATCCTTTCTCAATAAATTTACAAGTATTATTTTGGATATTTGGTTGTAATTGATAAACACCAATTTTAAGTTTTTTTAATGATTTTTTAGAACTCATTCTTATATAATTTATATCTTTATTATTTTTTAAATGTTTTTACTTAGTATTTTATATAATTTTAATGTTGTTTCACTCGGTTTACTTGTTATACTTATTTCATATTTACCTAAATTCTTTATTAGTTCTATATAAAATAATTCTTTTGGTGGTTTTTCAGAATAGTTAAATGAATATTCACTTAAATTAATATTTTTAAGATTTATTTTGGAATTCATATAAGCTTTATCTTTTAATGTAATATAATTTTCATTAAAACCTATATAAAAACAAGCATTAATTTTAGCACTCATATCCATATTTATCAAATCGCTAATTTCTCCTACTTGTTTTAATGTATTTCTAATATTTCTCATATATCTATCATAGTTTTTGCATGCTTTTATCCATACATCTTGGTTTAAAAAATATTTATAAACAATATCATTTACTTTTTCTGTATAATTATGTCCTTCTTTATCCCATTTGGTATATATTTCTATAAATATTTTTAATAAACTTGTTAAATCACCATATTTACTATTAAAATGATCTTTTGCTTTATCGAATTTTTTATTTAAACTAGATATTTGTTGAAGTGCTTTTTGTTTTTTATCATTAGAATCAGTATCGCTAATTTTTACAATTTCTTTTGGGAATCTAAAAAATTCACTAATATTACTTTTTCCTGCTTCAAGTACACAGCAAATACCTAATACTTCATTTAAACAGCGTAATTTTTTAGCAAAATAACAAGCTAAACTAAAATTTAAATCAAGACCAATATTATTAATTATTAATCCTAATTCTGTTACTTTATCTTTGGATAAACATCCCATACTAACCAATTGATTATAACTTGCTCTAATATATTTCTCTCTAGGAGGTTCAATGAATTGACTATATATATCTAATAATTTGGTAAATGAATCAATTTCAGGGATAGCTAAAAATTTTAATGATTCGCTGGCAATATTAGATACACGAATTGTTGGTTCAGGGAATCTGGCCATATTCTTATCAAAATCCTCTTTAGTATATAAATGATAGCAAAAACCAGATTCAGTTCTACCAGCTCTACCCATTCTTTGTTTTGCTTGCGCGTGTGTAATCATTCGTCTTTCTAATACTTTGCAATTTAAATCTGGATCATAATAACCACTAAATTCTAATCCAGAATCAATTACATATTTAATACCATCTATTGTTAAACTTGATTCTGCTACATTTGTTGCTAATACTATTTTTCTTTTTTTATTAAATTTTTCTTTATATAAATTTTTATCTTGTGCTAATTCTTGTTTAATTGAATCCATACCAGAATATACTTCAATACACATATTTTCATCTTTTAAATCAGTATCCATACTAATCTTTTCACATATTTTATTTGCTTCTGTAACACTAGTTATAAAAAATAATATATCGTGTGAACCATCTTTTTTTAAATCATCTTTCTTAACTATTTGTTTGAGAATTTCATACCCTTTATCGAGAAATTCTTTTTGGTCTATTGGTTTATCTAAAAATATAGAGTCAATTGGATAATTTGTTTTTGCTCCAACATTTATTGTTATAAACTTTTCTTTGACAAAATATGATTGAAATATTTCTTCATTTATAGTAGCACTCATAATAACTAATTTAAATTCTGGTCTATTTTGCACAACATTTCTTAATAAATAAAGTAAAAAATCAATTTGTACTTTTCTTTCATGTGCTTCATCTATTATAACTGCATCAAAGTCTTTTAATAATGGATCTCTTAATAATCTCGCAACTATTGTACCATCAGTAGCATATAATAATTTTGTTTTACTTGACTTACCTTCTTTTTCTGAACCTTTATATTGATAACCAACATCGTGACCAATTTTAACATCTAGTGTTTTAGCAGCAAATTCAGCTGCACTTTTTGCGATAATTTGTTTAGGCAATGTTACGGCTATATTTTTTTCATAATTTAATACATGTAATACATATTTGGGGAATAATACTGTTTTACCAGAACCAGTACCTGAAATAACAAGAATAACTTGATTATCTTTTATTTGGTTTAATATTTCTTCTGCTTTTTCATATGCAGGAAATTTTGACCATATTTGTGCCAATTTTTTATATTCATCGGAATATGGTTCTCCTGTTAAAGGATTGGGATTTTCGCCCTTTATGTCTAATATACCAATATTATTTTTCATAATATATTAGATAAAGAAATTATAAATTAACATCATATAAATTAATTTAAATTTATATAATTAAAAATTAAAGAGATTTTTGAAGTTTACTATTTAATTCTTCTTCAAATTTTTGCATTTCTTGTGTTGCTGTTTTAGTTAAACCAAAAAATCTTGGTTGTTGTTTTAAATAACTATCTTGTAAATAATATTCTTTATCTTCTTGACTTAATTTTAAATTTCTATTAACAATTTTACCTAGTCTATAAACTTCTGAATTAAGTTCCATTATATATAAATAATATATTTAAACACTTAAGCCTTATTTATTTGTTACTAATATTAAAGTATACAGTAATTTAAATATATCCATTTTAATATTTTCTTCAGAATTATTCTTATTTAAAACATCTTTAAAAACATTTTGTAAGACATCATAATTATTATTAATATAAGAACTCATATAAATAAGAAAATCTTTATTTTCTACTTCTTCGTCGTTTAAACTAGGTTCGATAATAATACCTCGCATATATTAACTTATAATATTAAATATTTAAATAAAAAAATTATAAAAGATAAATCTTAAAATTAATATTTTCAATAGATTCATCAAAGAATTCATAATCATAACTACTTTCAGCATAAATGTTTTGCATAAAAGTATTATTCACAGATACTTCACATAAGAGCCGAGTTTTCATTTCTTCAATCATTGAATTAAAAATATTCTCGAACTTTGATGACCCAGAATAGACAACATGAATCTTATTCCAAGGATTAAGACTTGTTGAACGGCGAAGTCTTTGAGTAAAAGTACCTAGTTTCCTGATTTGAAATACATTGTGTAATTCTTCAGTATAGCGTTTATCAACAGCAATCATTAGTTCATTATCAATCTTACTAATCATATCTGGATTACTGCTATATTGGGAAGCTGGAACTAATTCAATAGTATAATCTTCACTATCAATTTCATAATTTTTAGTAATACCTTCAATAGTAAATGACTTGCAATTTTCTTTATAAATTTTAGCAACAGCATCAACACTCATATCTAAAAGAGCATTTTTAATAAAAGCTGCATCAATGCGAAACTTTTTTCCAATAGATTTATGATTGGGTACAAGTTTATAGATAAGATTATCGGCTAGATTATCATATTCAATATCAATACAATTAACTTCTTCTTTGATAACTTCCTCGAAAAATTTAACAGATTCAATAAATTCATGATTATTGTGAAAAATAATTGCCTTGTAAATTGGAATTTTCATTGAAGTATGAGTTGTTAGTGTATTTCTAAGATTCCGGATATTTTTAATCACATCTTTGAGAATATTAAACTTTGTTACTGATTCGTGGTCAATAAAAAGTTCAGACAAAGTTGGATAATTTGTGTGATGTACACTATCTGGAATTTCAAGTTCAAAAATCTTTAAGTGTTCATAAAGATGTTCACTCAAAAAAGGAGTAAATGGTGCCATTGTGCGAATATATGTCATTAGTACTTTGTAAAGAACAGATAGAGACATTGCGCGTTCATAACTATTAATTAATCCTCTGATTCTATCACGGTTTAGCTTAATATACCAGTTAGTTAAATCTTCAATAAAATTAATAAGAAGAGAAATTGTCTTATCAATTTTATAAGATTCCATTAATTGTGTTACCTGATATACTAAATCCCAAGTATTACTAATGATCCACTTATCCATAACATTATCAGTATCTTTCCAAAGTGATGTATCAAGAGTATTACCCTTATTATGATAATCTTTGACTTGTGTTAAAAATAATTTAACAGCATTCATATAAGGAATTAACTTTTGCTTAACTTTTTCAATAGAACTTTCACTAAAAAGAAGTGGATCGGCATTAATAGTTGGAGAATTTAGTAGATAAAGACGGGCAACATCTGCGCCATATTTATTAAGAACTTCCATTGGGTCTTTAAAATTGCCATATTTCTTGGAAAACTTAAGACCATTTTCATCAAGAATTAGACCAGTGCAAATAACATTCTTAAATGCTGGCTTATTAAAAATAGCTGTTGAAACAACCATTAAAGTGTAAAACCATCCACGTGTTTGATCAAGACCTTCGGCGATAAATTCACTTAGATAATCACAATTATCAAATGCATTGTAATTCTCAAAAGGATAATGTAATTGAGCAATTGGAACACAACCGCTTTCAAACCAACAATCAAAAACAAGTTTAATGTTCTTTAATGTTCCTTTACCCATCTTGCTTGGAATTTCAATTGAATCAATTGTTTCACGATGAAGATCTGTTAAGCGTTCAGGAAGCTGTGCAAGTTCTACAAGTTCATCAATACTAGAAATACAAACAACTTCTTCGCCATCATCTGATACCCAAATTGGAATAGGAGTACCAAAAAACCGATTGCGAGATACACCCCAATCTTTTACATTGTCTAGCCATTGCTTAAAGCGACCAGAACCAATATTAGAAGGATACCAATTTACTTTCTCATTGTTATTAAGTAAATCTTCGCGTAATTCAGGAACTTTAATAAAATAGCTTGAAGTTACTTTGTAAATTAGAGGAGTGTCTGTACGATAACAGAATGGATAGGAATGAGTATATACTTGTGTACGAAGCATTTGACCTTTAATTTTTAGATTCTTAATAATATCATCATTAGTATCTTTGTCTGTAACTAGACGAGATTCAAATTCTTTAATAATACTAAGAAACTTTCCATTATCATCAATAGTACAAGCTTTGTCAATATTAGTATTATCAATAATACCATTCTGCATACACACACGATAATCATCTTCACCATAAAATGGAGCAATATGAACAATTCCAGTACCAGTACTGGAATTTGCTAGACTAACATAATTATTTTTGGCATCTTTAATAATCTTAAATTTCTTATCAGAAGGAAAATCATTTAAATAAGGGAATAGTGGTTCATATTCAAGACCAATAATTTCACTTGCATTAGTTGACTTAATTACTTTACCGTCTTTAATATCAAGATTCTTTGTTAGATTTTGGGCACAAATATAAGTTTTATCTTTAGATTCAATCCAATCGTAAATACCTTCATGATTAATACAAAGAGCAAGATTTCCAGGAAGAGTCCAAGGTGTAGTTGTCCAAGCAACAATAAAAGTATTATCATAATCTTTCAATTTAAAAAGAACATAAATTGAACGAGTTTCAATGTCTTTATAGTTTTGTCCAGCTTCAAAGTTAGAAAGAGGAGAATTACAAGCATTTGAATATGGCATTACTTGATGACCCTTATAAACTAGATTTTTCTTAAACATTTGACCAAAGACCCACCATACACTTTCCATAAAATTAGTGTCCATTGTCTTGTAAGTCTTATCGAAATTAGCCCAACGACCAATCCTTTGATAAATTGGAGTCCAAGCTCCAGAAAATTTCTGAATCATTTCTTTACAAGAAGCATTATACTTATCAATACCAAAATCCTCAACTTCCTTTTTAGTGTAAACACCTAGTTGCTTATTTGCAACCATCTCAATCGGCAAGCCGTGACAATCATAACCAAGTTCATTCAGACAATTATAACCTTTCATTTGATGATAATTGAGAACAGTGCTTTTCAAAAATCCAATCATCAAATGACCAAAATGAAGACAATTTGATGAAACAAAAGGAGGACCATCCATAAACATAAATTGAGGACCATCTTTGTTTTTTTCAAGTGTTTTCTTATAAGTATCTTCTTGTGACCATTTTTGCATAATAGTATGTTCATGGCCACTGTAAGTAGAGTCGTCAGGGAAAAGATTAATATTCATTTTAGTTAATATAGTTAATTTAAATTATAAATGTTTAAATAATTTCAATTTTTTTATCCAAATAATGCAATATAATTTGTAATTTTATAAGGATTAATATTAGAAATATTAAAAGTTTCAGTAAAATATGTTTCACCTGTAATAATATTCTGAAAATTAATAGTTTGGCAAATACCAGTTGCAGTAATTAAATAGCCAGTATGTGTAGGCTGACAACTTAAATTTAGAGTTTTATAAAGAAATCTGTTTATATTAGTTTGTGCTAAATGAACAAGAACATGATATGCGCCAATATATTCTTCACCATTTATAGTGCATATACATTTTTCATCAAATAGGTCTAAATTATTAACCAGACCAGTATTAGACATATTTGTATAATAAATGTTCAAAAAATTTTGCTGAATTGTTCGATAATCGATAATTGGATTAATGAAATTCATTTTTATATTATATTGGAAATGCAATTTTTATATTATTAATTTTCGCATCGATTAACATAATATTCAGCACAATGACAATAATCTAGAAAATAATTTAAATTATTTTTCCTAGAATGCATATAACAACATTCATTATCATGAATTCTATTTTCTTCTAAAAATAATTCATTATCAAACCATTTTTTACATAATATTTTTCCACATTTTGTACACCAATCTCTACCACATCCTTCCCAATCATATCCTTCATTGATATTGTTATAACCACAAATAGCATAATTTTCAAATTCATTAATTATATTAATATGTTTACAATGAGGACATTTAAATTTTAATAAAGAAATTTTATTTTTATATTTAATATTATCTATATTTGATTTACATTCTTTTGAATTAATAATTCTTTTAATTGTATTTATTTGTGTTTTATCTTTAATTTTATAAGATAGTTTATAATAATGTTCAATTACATCTTCTCGATATTTTAATTTTTTTAATGAATTAATTAAATCTAAAAAATCTTCATAAGATAAAGATTCTTGACAATTTAATGTATTAAAATAATTATTAATTATTACTTTTTCTGATGTATCTAATTTTAATATATTCGCTAACTTATTGACATCTTTTATGTTATTTAATCCACAAAAAATTGCTTTATATTTATTATATTCATCCATAATTATAATAAAAAAATAAAAATATATTAAATATTAACCGTTGTATTTTGTACATAATCTTCTTCTTTATTAGTTACACATAAATTTTGTAATTCTGATAATTCATTTGGTATTGGACAAGATTTTTGTCTATAAACATCAGAAACTTGGGTTGATGTTGTTCGTGAAATCATTGGACTCTTGCCTACATTAATTGTACTATTAATTGATTTAGTAGCTAAATTAGTGTAATTATAATAAGATTCATGATCTTTATATTTTAAAAGTTCAGTATAATGATTTTTAACAATAACTTCATTTGCATTACATAATTCACCAATTTCATCAGCTCGTTCTGTTATTTTTGCTAAATTATCTAAAATATTTTTAGTTATGTCAATATTGTCTTTATGTTGTATTTTATTTTTAAATATATTTTTAAAACGTTCCATTTGCTTGCAAATTATTTCAATTCTATCATGAATATTTGAATCAGAAATACATTCTTCTAGGTTATTAAAAATATGTTCATATGGTTCTTGTGTAATAACATTATTATATGATACTTTCATTGAAAATGGTGATTCTTTAATATTAATGTTAAAAATAAGTTTTTGAGAAAAATCAATTGTTTTAATATCTAGAATTGCATTATTATTTTCAAATTTAACTTTTAGTGGAGAGTAAAAATTTGATTCATCCACATTGTTAAATACAATTTGAAAATCAGTAAATATTGTTGAACAAGCACCAAAAGCTTCTCCAATAATATTGTCAATTAATTCTTGACTTGATGGAGAACATTTTAAATTATCGAACAAGCTATTTAAAAGTTCAGCATCATAATCCTTAACATTACCAATACCCATACCAATAACTCTGTCTTTGTACGATACAGATTTAAAAAATTCAACAATATATTTATTTTCATCGGTTTTATTATTATAACCATCGGTCATTACAATGATATTAATATTTTCTTGAGTATTAGTTTGTAAAATTGTTTGAACATGAGTATCAGTATCTTTCATTGCAGTAAAAATATTTGTTCCACCATTTGGTTTTAATTTAATAGAAAGGTCTATAATTTTGTTATTAAAATCTGCATCCGATACAAGTAATTTATCAATAATTATTTCAGATGTTTCTTTAAATGAAATTATAGATAGTCTGATTTTATGGTTATTACTTGATAGTATTTTGATATAATCGATACATTTCATTAATGATTGAATAACTAATTCTGCTTTAGAAACAAAATCACTTGGTTTGTCTAAACTAAATTTTGAATATCCTAGTCCACAATCCATTGAACCACTTGTATCTATTACAAATACTAAATCAATTATTTTATCTTGTGAATTCGAATTTGTATTTTTAATAAATCCATCAGAATATTCTTTAGGAATGGTTCCTATAATAGAAAGGTTATTATCACTTAAATAGTTTCTAAACTCCATTATAAATTATTATAAATAAAGTATTTACTCTGTTTTATTTTCAACTTTTTTAACTTCTTCTAATTTTTCCTTTAATCTATCAAGAATAACTTTTCGCTGTTCATCTTTCATATTATTAAATTGTTTATTGTCAGGGTTAATATTATTATTTGATGAAATAGATTGTAAGAACTCGCATAATTGATCTTGTGAAAAAGTTTTTAAATTAGTATATAATTGATTTAAAAAAGACTCTTGTGGAATTGTAACAATTACATTAGTTTCTTCAACAATATTTTCCAAATTACTAATTTGAGTTTCTAACCTTTTTATTAAATTATTATCCATATTATAATTTAATATTATTAACTAAATTTTAAATATTCAACTTTTTGATTTTTATTGATACAAATTTTTCTAAATTAAAGTGTTTATTATAAAATGCAATTAAACTGTTTTTATTTACATTGTCTAATTCAGATGCTATAATTTTATTAAAATTATAATTAAAATTACCATTAATTATTTTATCATAATAATATAATGAACTTTCTTCAATATTAGTAAAGTCTTTTAATAGCCCTTCTTTAATAGTTGTTATAATATCTATTAATTCTTCTTTATTAAGGTCTTTTATAATTTTAAGAATTTCTTCTTTAATAAAATTAGTTATTCTTTCTTCTAAATATTCTGCATCTTTTATATTTGATTGTACCAAAAATTCATAGTGTGAATATTCATTATTATTTTTTCCAACTTTACCATTACTTGCTTTTACAATATAGCCTAATTGTTCTTTAGTTCTTAATTGGTCAAAAAAATCTCGTGAAATTATATTATCAAATACTGATAAATTAGCATAATCAGAAATCCATGTAGAATCTTTATATAGATTGCTTATAAATATATTTAACAATATAGATTCATTTGTTTCATTTGGATTTTGTATAAAATAATCCTTCTTAATAATTTTATTTACAATATCTAAATTTAAATTAATATCGTCATATTTTTCTTCACTTAATATAAAGTTTTTATAAATAATATTATTTACTTTATCAAAAGATTTTTTATTTATATTACCTTCACAATAAATAACTATTTTAGAATAATTAAACATATTAAAATTTTGTAAGTCATCTAAATTAAATGTATCTACTACTTTTTCTAATGTTTCAGTTGTATAATGTTTATTATAAATATTTTCTTTTTCTCTTGTATACGATTGTTGATATGGGGCGTCATATTTTTTGTTTTTTAATGATTTTTGAATTTTTTCTTTAATAATAGCAAAATTTGTTTTATCTTTTTTAATATAATCTTTTAATCCTTTCATATTATTTAATACCATATCAAGTATTTTATCTATATTGCTGTGATAAGATGATATATTGATTAAATAATTAATTTTATTTACTAAAAATACAACTCTATTATTCGCACTTTCTATTTCAAATAATTCACTAACAAAAAATAAATCAAAGTATTCAACTAAAAATAAATACAAAATATAATTTTCAGGAGTATTATATATATCATTTTTAGTTACTTGAATATATAATTCACTATTTTTAGAATTTAAACTTGTATTAATTTTTAAATATGAATTAATATTATTTTTTGAATAAACATTCTTTGGTATTTCATAATTTTTATCTTTAACAAAAGATTTGTCTTTGATTATATATTTATTCAATTGTGGAAATTGAAACAACCCACTATACAAACTCTTCTTTTTTAAATTTAAATCTTCTTCAGTATATTTAATCTTATAATAATGTTCTTCTTTGAAATCAGTTATACTGTTATATTTATTAGAAATACTCAATAACGAAAAATTATTATTATCTAAATTTAAACAATCTAATATTCTTCCAACATTTTGAATTATTTCATTATTATTCAAAAATTCAGCAATAACATAATTATATTTTAATAAATATTTACGATCACTATTATATTGTATTAAATTTGAACATAAATTACTGACATAATCAGCCTCGTCGCTAATTTCATAATTTTCAAAACTTTGATTATTTAAAAATTGATCTTCTTCTAATAAACTAAGAATTTTCTTATCATTTGTTGCATCAATTAAAATATTAATATATTTTTTAAAAGCATCAAGTATATAATCTATCATTTCTTCAGATGTATTATTTAATAAAAATTTTACTGTATATACGCAATAATTACCAATAGTACATTCTTCAGACGCATACATAGTACTAATTTTACCTGATTTATATAAATGATTAGCTAGAGTTCCTTCGCCTTCATGTGAAAGTAAATATGATACATATTTTAATAAATTATTATTTTTAATAGTATCACTAATTTCAAGTTCAAATACAATAATAAGATCATCCCAATCTTTAATAGGTAATACTTTAATTAATTTATTGGTATTTAAATGGCTTTTTACAATATTTCTATCAATGTTTACATTTTTATTTTTAATTTGGCCAAATTTATCTTGTATTTCAGATTTTATTTTACTTATATCTTCAGTACCATTATAAAGAACAACTAATTTCATAATATTAGAAGAATAATACCTTTCAAAATATTCAATTATTTTATCTCTAATATTTGGAATATTTAATGTTGTTAAATTTCCTGTACTAAATCGTGATAAAGGACTCTTATCAGAACAAATATTCTTAATCATTTGAAAGTTTCTCCATCCATCATCTTGTAAATTCTTTTTATGTTCAGAATCGACAGCATTCATTTCTCTATTTAGACAAGATTCATCAAATAATGGACTTATAAAAAAGTTCGAAAATACATCAAATGATTCAACTAGATAATTAGAATCAATGTTATAATAAAAATTTGTATGATCACCTGCAGTATATGCATTTGAAAAACCATTATGTGAATTAATAAAATAACCATAATACTTTTCATCTGGATATTTTTCATTACCCATAAATAACATATGTTCTAAAAAATGCGCAGTTCCCTCTATTTCATCATCAAAAGAACCACAATTCACACATAATGATACTGCAGATAATGTAGCTTTTTTATCCCCAATTAAAACAACTTCTAATTGATTATCTAAAATAAAATTATCATAGTTTCTATAATCATTCTCTGATTTTAAAATACTCATATATTAATTAAGATATATAAATATTTAAGCTAAATTTTATTAATATTAAAAAATGGAGCAATATATTTATTTATATCTGCTTCTAAACTTCCCTTATCTATACTCATTAAAACATCTATTATTAATTGAACATTAAGTTGTTTACTGTAATCTCCAGTACCCATTTCTTGTAATAATTCCTTTTGATGTTCCATTAAAATATTTATACATTTACTAATTAAAGGCTTAACAATTGCTGTACATATTTTAATACCATTTTTATCTACACCCCATTTAACAGCATCTTCTATTAAATCACGAACTATATAATTCAAACGAGAACAATCAGTAGTATGAAAAGATTGTTCTTCTGGATTATCTTTCTTATAATATTTAACTATATGATCTCCTAATAACTTATCAAGAGACTTTTGTTTTGCATTATATATAAGAGTTTCTATTAATTGTTGTCTATCATCTTCATTCTCAAAATTTAAATCATTAATATTAAAATTTTCAATTGGAACTAGAATTGGAGCATCTTTGAACCGTTCATTTGCGTATTTTAAAGCAGATATTGATACATTTGCCGAAACTTGAGCTGTTTGTGCATTTGTATTTGCTATACTTGCAGTTTTATTGATAACAGAATTGGCATTTGCAACGATTGTATTTAATAATTTATTTTCACGTTCCATATATTTAATTTCTAATTCAAGTTCTTTGCATTTTAATTTTAAATTTTCATCAGATTCTTTATCTTGATTATTTTTTTTATTATTTACTATTATTTTTGAAGTCATTTTTTGTTTACATGTTTTCTTATGACGAGAAAAACTTGACTTATGGACTGTCTCAAATTCACACTCAGGACAAGTGTACTTTCGTATACCCGAGTTAACACTAGAGTTAACATCTACTGTTAACTGGTTAACACTAGTGTTAACTTTGCATTCTGATATACTTTTTCGACTATTTAATGGTAAAAAATTAGTGTTTTTACTATGAGAAATCAAAATAGTGTTATTTTCGTCAGTATTATTACAAATGTCATATTTTTTCGACATCGCCTTATATACTTTTAAAAGAGAAAATTTTAGTTAACATTTAGTGTTAACCATGTTAACTAGTGTTAACTTTTAGCTGTTGACTTTTTGAAAATTTTTTTTTCAACTAATTTTTTCGATTTTTTTAAAATTTTAAGAGGCAAATTTTTTTCCTCATCTTTTTGGTATATAAGCCAACCAATAAAAAAGATAAAGAAAATAGTGTTTTTAAGGAAATTTTAAAAATTTAGACACAAGTATTTTGGCCAAAAATTTTCACACACAAAGTCTGGCCAAGTTTGTGTGTGAAATTTCGCGCACGCCCATGATTTCATGAAAATATATATTACTCCACCTCTAAGATTATACTAAAAGTAAATATACATAATAATATACTAAAAATTTGATATTTTTAAATTTTATAAACATATAAAATATAATATAATGACTTCGAGAAAAGTAACTTCTAAAGCTGCCGTGACACAATTACCTGAATATGATGGATCAGAATCACTGACAAAATACTTATGTAAAATAAAAGATATGAGAGTCCAAATGAATTCTCATAAATATGATAAAATAATGGAATTTATAAATTTATGGTTAGAAAAATATAAAATTAAATTAAAGTCATTAACTGATTTTAAAAAAATTCCAGAAAATGTTTTATTACAAGATGACACTCATAATAAAAAAATTCTTGATAAATATTATGATTCATTATCGAGTTATTTAGATTTAAATAATACAAATTACGATTCAGATAATTCATCGACTGATGAATATGATAAATTAGAACGAGAATATAAAATTAGAAACAATATATTGAGTTTTATAAAAGAAATTTTAACAAGTATTGATTATACTCTCATTATGTCAAAAGTTAAAACAATTGACAGTAAAAATAATTCAAAAATAGAAGTTGTATATACAATTAAGATGAACAAAAACTAATATTATTATTATTTATAACTAATTGAAATATTTTTTTATAACTCCCAATAATTTTAAAACAAATTGTACCATTTTCATAAATTACTATTCTATAGCCAGAATTAAGTTTATTATTTTTAGAAACAAATACTAATTCATTCTCATTTTCATCTCCTTTATATAAAAATGTATCATATGCTGATATAATATCAGTTTGTTCAATATCATTTTCATAATATATATCATTATTAGTTACTTCTTGTAAACATTTAGTATCTATTTTTCCATAAAAATTAAATTTATCTGAATCAATATCATCTTCATTAAGAGATTCGTTTTCAATTTCTAAGTCTTCTGGATAATATGTCATTTTATTATTAATTTCATCTATCGTACTTCTATCTAAATCCTCATCACTCTCATATTCTTCATCTGGATTTTCAGATTTATCTTTTATATATTCTCTAATTACTTTACTTTTGAGTGTATTTGAATTAGATAATAAATTTAGATTACCAATATTAAAATTAGGTTTATCTAAAATTTCATATTGGAAATTATCATTATTGTAAATTTTATAAATTTCTAATTCATTTTTATTATTAACAGATAGTTCAAATACATTATTATTTAGTTCCATATAAAAATGGCCTGTAATATCAAAGATTGGGGTAATCTCATTAAGAATTTTCATTTATTATAATAAAATCTATGAAAATATAATAAAAAAATCAAATTTTTTAAGCAACAATATCAATAGTTATTTCATTGTCAGGATATTTAACTAAATTAGAAATATATGTAAAAGTACTTAATAATTGAATATATTCATCTGATCCATCATTTAATTTTTTTTCTATTATTCCTAAATTATAAAATATTTTAGATTTAACTAAATCAGATAAACTAGTATTATTTAAAAGTATATCATTTAATGTATATAATATTGAATTTATAGGATATCCTTTTATTCTTACATAATCAATATAACTAATAATTTCTTTTAAACTTGTACTTTTATTAATACATTTATTGAATATTTTTTTTACTATTTTTTCTGGTACATAACCAGTTATACTATAAACATCGTCAATATTAATAGTTCCTTTAAAATCGTATATGTATTTTAAGTTTTGTAATATTATAATTGATTTTCGTGCATCTCCTTTTGATATAAAATTTATTTTTTCTAAAATATTTACTGGTATATTAAAATTTTCTTTTTGACAAATTTCTTCCATTTTCATAATAATATTTCTTTCTAATATAGGCTTAAATCTAAATTTCATACAACGAGATATAATTGGCTCAATAATTTGATTAATATAATTACATATAAAACAGAATCGCGTTGTACTAGAAAATTCTTCTATGACTTTTCTAAGTGCAGATTGTGCTTCTGTTGTCATTGCATCAGCTTCATCTAGAATAATTATTTTAAATTCAGGTGAAGGATATTTTGGATCTGGATTACATAATGATTTTCTTGCAAAATCAGTAATTTTAGTTCTAACTATACCAATACCGCCTTCACCAGATGCATTTAATTCAATTACTCTTTCTGAAAAATTAGTTGGACCAAATAATTCGTAACAACAAGCTAATATAATAGAAGTTTTTCCAGTTCCAGGAGGACCATATAGTAATAAGTGTGGAATATTTTTACAAATAAGTGAATTTTTTAATATTGATTTAATTTCCTCTTGTTGTACTATTTCATCCAATTTTTTGGGGCGATATTTATCAACCCAAGGTACTTTACTTTTAATTACTTTTTTATTAAATTTATTGCATTCAAAAAATGAATTACTCATCTATTATAACTTATTAATTCTTTTTTAAATTATTTTTTCAATTTTATTATTATAAAGTAAGTATTTTAGTTAATGTTGTAGTTACGCTTCCAACTGTATCTGCTTTTTTAACATTTTTAATTAAAGTATAAATAACTGGAATATTTTTTTGCCCAGATGCTTTACTATTTTCTTTACACAAAGAAGCACATTTAATTAATGTTGCCTTATTAAATTCTTTTATTTTTATATTATCAGTTTTTAAAACAACGTGAGATGATGGTAAATCATCTAAATGAAACCATATATCATTTTCTGATGAATCGTCAATTAATTTCCAATTTTCTTCTGCAGATTTGCCAATATGAATTTCAAATTCTTTATTTATACAAGAATCAAATACTTTAACAATTTTCATTTTATATAGTTTTATATATTTTTTTAAGAATTTTCAAATTTTTATTTTTTTTAATATAAGAAATAGTGTGTTAATAGTTGATTAAAATAATCTTTAAAAATAGTATAAATAAATGGAATCTAAATTAGGAGATAATATTGATAATAATGTAATTGCTCAAAATCTTGGTACAAATCAAATATTTTTACCAAAAAACTCAGTACAAGCAATCCCAACAACACAAGCTGCTGAAGTTAAACTTAATCCAATTCCTGAAAATCAACCAGTTGCCAATCAAGCTGCTCCAGTAAATACATTATCTGTTGTCCCAGTTACTGGTGGTTATTATAATATTTTTGGCGTAGAATTATCAAAAAATACAGTTTATATAATTTTAGTATTTTTACTTTTAATTGGTGTTTATTGTTATTTTAAATATTCTAAAAATACTAAAACTGATAAAAAAAAATCAAAAAAGAAGAGCAAAAAAGTTAAAGAAGAAGAATCATCTGAAGAATCAGAATAAAATTTATTGGACTTTACAATCAGGAGGTGCACCACCCATACCTCCTCTAAACATATCATCATTTTCATTATCATCATCACTCTCATTATTGTGATTATGTTTACCATATCCGTGAGGTACTCTTGGGTTTCTGTCAAATTTATATTTATCAGGTAATTCTAGTTTGTAATTATTAGATACTGAGTAGTTAGTATCTTTATATGGAGTATTAGTAAGTAATTGCCAAAGTATTTTTTTGGTATTATTACTAATTGTTTCTGGATATTCAATTTCAAATGATACATATAAATTACCTTTTTGACTATTATTTTCAAGTATTGGCATACCATTGTTTGGTAATACTAATACATCACCTTGTTTAACTATTTTTTCATGAAATATAGTTATAGGTTTATCATCGAGTGCTTTTAATGTTTTTGTAAAACCAGTAAGTGATTCAGCTAAAGATATAGTTAATGTTGTTTTTAAATCTTTAGGATCTGCTTGTTCTTTATATTTAGGAATAGTAAACCCTCTTACATATGTATTATGTTGTTTTTCTTTAATTTTAATAATAATACTACTTCTTGTTTTATTACCCCTATCTTGTAATGGTATTTCATTACCCATATTTTCCATTTCTAAGCCAATACCTTCAAATGCACCTTTAGGAATCTTAATATTTATATTAGTTATTTCCTTGAATGCTTTTTTACCGTTACATTTTTTACAAGGAGCAACTTTGGTGTCTGATCCAGAACCTCTACATTGTGTACAAACTTGTTGCATTTGTTGAATCATATTACCTTGTTTTATTACTTTAATTTGCATACCAGATCCTCCGCAATCTTTGCATTTGTGTTCAAATCCATCTTCAGAACCATAACCATTACAATCTTTGCATAATGAAATACGTTCAATTGATTTAGTATATTCTTTACCATTATATAATTCTTCTAATGTAAATTCTTCTGTAAGAGTAATATTTGGAACATTTGATTTTTTAGAGAATTTATTTCCAAACATCTTTTTCATAAATTCTTGCATCATTTCTTCTTGATGTTCGGGATGCATTTCTGGTCCATTTTCTTTTAAACCATCTTTGCCAAATTTATCATATATTTCACGTTTTCTTTCATCAGTCAATGCATCTTTTGCTTCATTCATTTTTTGGAATACTTGTTTTGCACTTTCTAATAATGAATCATTTGCCAATTTTAGTTTATCAGGATGCCATTTGACAGATAATTTTCTAAATGCTTTTTCAATTTCTTGTTTTGTTGCACTTTTTTCTACTCCAAGAAGTGTATAAAAATTGTCTTCTTTTAGGTGTTTATCAATAATCTCTTTAGTAATCATATATAAATCTATAAATAAATATTTGTTTAAATGGTTAATTATTCAATATTTTTTAATCACTTACATCATTTTCTAAAAGTTCAAAAATGTTATTAGGTTTTATATTAATTAAATTTCCACCAGTTTTCAAATATACATTATTAATAATAATTTTATTAATCTCGCCTTTAATATAATCATTATTAAAATCATGATATTCGCACATTAATTTTTCTAACGTTTTTATATTAATAGGTAATTTATAATTAATATTTAGATACTCATTATCATATACTAATGCATTAGTATAATAATTATAAACATCATTAAATTTATTTAAATAATTTGTAATATAATTTTCGTTAATATTTAATTTTAATGCCAATAAGAATTTATTAATATCAAAATCATTTAAAACTAATAGTTCAAAAATTTTATCAAATTTATAATGTTTTAAACTATCAATATAATCATTGCCAAGTAAAATACAATAAGTAATAAAATCTTTTTGACTAATTAATTTAATATTTTCCATATTATTATTTTTCCGTATAATATTTGCTTTATAAACTATTAATTCTAAAATATTATCAAGAGTATATTCATCAAAAGATTTATTTTTAATATTAAAGTTTTTGAGTAATTTTGTTCCACCAAATGCTAAAATATCAGTATCTTCACTAATGATACCGGCAATAAGATTTTTATCATAATGTGAAAGAGTTGCGCATTGTGAATCTGCTTCTTCTGGTGCAATAATATAATTAATTCCCAAACAATTTAATAATAATTGACATTCTTGAAAATGTATTTCTTCAAGGTAAAAACTCTTTTTAAAATTTTTAATATAATTATTATCATTATTTTCATCAGATAATTCATTAATTGCTTTTATTTTTCTTTTTTTTCTTTCTTGTATTGTATGTTTTTTTATATCTGGTGTTTTACCATCAAATACAAAAATTGGTGTAATTTTATTTTTTAATAAAAATGCTGCCAAATTAAAAAGTGCAATTAAATGACTAGATAAATTACCATTTTTATTAACATAATCATTCCCACTATTTCGTATAGCTATACAATATTTATACAAAATATATACAGTGTCGATGATAACAATTTTATTTTTTAATTCTGATATATCTTTTTTTACTAATATTTCTGAAAAAAATTTGGAAAATCCTGTTATTCCCATGCAATTTATTTAATTAGATAAATTTTATTTATATATTTCAACTTTTTAATCAAAATAACATATAAAAGTTGAAAATATATAAATAATATTAAAAATAATATTAAAAATGACAAGTAATGATTACGGAGATTCATATTTAAACGGGTTAATTTATAAAGTATATACTAATGGTTATCTTGATGAAGAAATAGAACAAGGATTTTTAGAATATAAGTTAAGATTAGATAAAGCAACTGATGCAACTATAAAAAATCTTGCATCTCAAATGTTATGGAGAGTAAATGAAGGTAAAATATTCTATAATAGTTATAAAGCATATTATGTTTTAGGAATAAAAGATAATGGTAAATTCGGTAATATCTGTTTAGATACAATAGATAAGTCCGTTGATAATTTAAAAAAAATATGTCAAATTGCTGAATTAACTATTGATTATATTTTTACACATAAGTATAATTCTGATAATTATATTAAAATAATTATCATAAAAAAAACAATTGATAGACATTTACCTGAACTTAAAATGTTTTTATTAGGAAATTCAATGACGGAAAAAACTACTTTTTTGGGAAATTTATGTTACGATACAATAGATGATTTAAATGGTAAATCAAAATTACTAATTTTAAAACACAAACACGAAATATATTCTGGAAAAACATCAAGTATTCATCACGAAATTATTGGATTAACAGATAAAATAATTAATTATAAAAACAATTCTTTGGATTTTTATAATTCTTGGGATAAAATATTCAATCAGTCAGATACTATAGTAAATATTTTTGATTCTCCTGGTGATCCTAAATTTATTAAAACTACTATTTCTAATTTACTTAATATTAATCCAGAGATTATAATAATTTTTACAAATAAATTTGATATGCAAAATAATTTAGCTCTCTTAATTGATAAAATTAAATTTGCAATATTTCTTGAAAGTCAAATTCATATTGTATTTACAGTAGATAAAGATAATTATTGTTATGATGATTTAGCTAAAGAATTAGAAACAAACATTAAAGATAATAATATAAATTGTGAATTAAATAGCAATTATCTTAGTTTCTTATGTAATAATGATATTAATTCATTTCAAAGTTTTAAAGATAAATTAAAAACAACTATAATGCATACTAATTTAATTAAAAAATATATATCACAAGAATTAAATTTTGATATATATGAAATATTTGATATTCCTGTATTAAACAAAAATATAATTTTATCTGGAAAACTAAATAGCGGAACAATTCAAATTAATATGGAATGTTATATTAATGATAATACAAAAATAAAAATTTTAAACATTCATAATAAAAATATTGACTGTGATACTTTATTGGCAGGAGAAACTGGTTGTTTAGAAATTGAATTTATTAATGAAAGAATAAATATAAATAGATATATGACAATTCATAATAATTATGATAATATTAAAAGTACTGCTAATATTTCAGTAATTATTAGGAAAGATTATAATCAAAATAATAATTATAATATTGGTGATGAAATGTATATATATTCTAAATATTTTTGTAATCTATTTGTTATTCAAAGTATTGATAAAATAGATGACAATGTGATAAATATTATATTAAAACAAATTGATGACCAAAAAGTTATTATAAATAAAACAAATATTAATTCCAAGTTAATAATAAAATTTAATAATAATTACTTATTTGGAGAATTAAATTATGCTTGATTTTTTTATTTCTATATTTCGTGAATTTAAAATAGTAAAATATCCTTTACCATTTTTTTCTTCAAGTATAAACTTGTAATCAAAATCATTTAAATAATTTTTTATAAATAATCCAAGACTATGTTTTTTGACTTGGTCTGGAAATTCTGTTTTTAAAATAGTTTCAACATATTCACTCTTAGAAAGCTTAATTTTTGTTTTAATAAAATGGTGCTCATGTGAAACACTTGTTGTACAAACACTAATCATATCTTTTACTTGTTCAACTACTAACTCGCCATCATTATTTGTATAATATACTTTTTTTATTTTAACATCTTTCATCATTTTTAAACAATTGATACAAGGTCTAGAATTACATAAATTGCCATTATTATTAATTCGAATGACAAGCAAATCTCCTTTTTTTTGATTTTTAACATTAAAATTTTTTGAATTTTGTATATAAGTTAAATCTTTACCGTAAAGATTTAAAATCGCATTTGCTTCCGCATGTAGGCTAAAATTATGACAACCTCTGTAATGTGAACGATCTGTATTAATACACGGTTTAGTAATCAATTTACCTCCTTTTATAATCGCTGCCGCTAATTTATAATTAATTGTACTTTTATGGGCAGCATCAATCAAATTAGAAATAATAGATGTATATTTGTTCATTATTATAATAAATAAATAGAATAATACAATAAATAATTCAAATTTTTATATTAAAGTAATCAATTAAAGATATCAATTTTTCTACCCTATAAATATTTTTTATATAAATAAATAATATATAAAAATGAAAGATTTGTGTAATTGTTCTGAAAAAGATGAAGTTCAACAACTTCAAGCTATTGCGTCTATTGTAGAAAATATTGGTACATCTAGTATTGATATTCATCCTATTTCTATTAATGTAGAAGTAAATAATAATACTATAACTAAAACCGAACTCAATGTAAAAGAAATTGTTCATACAAATGCAGTATTAGATCAAGTTGGTGATATACTTCAAACTTATCATTCTAAAGATAAAAATAAAAAAAATATTTCATTTCTTCCAGTTTCTATTAATCTTAAATTAAATAATAACAAATTAACCGAAATAGATCTTAATATAGATACTGATAATTCAGACAATCACGTTGACCCACCTGTTGTCGATCCACCTGTTGTCGACCCACCAGTTGTCGATCCACCAGTAGTTGATCCTCCTGTTGTTGACCCACCAGTTGTCGACCCACCAGTTGTCGATCCCCCAGTAGTTGATCCTCCTGTTGTTGACCCACCAGTTGTCGATCCCCCAGTAGTTGATCCTCCTGTTGTTGACCCACCAGTTGTCGATCCCCCAGTTGTCGATCCTCCAGTTGTCGATCCTCCTGTTGTCGACCCACCAGTTGTCGATCCTCCTGTTGTCGACCCACCAGTTGTCGATCCTCCTGTTGTCGACCCACCTGTTGTCGACCCACCTGTTGTCGACCCACCAGTTGTCGACCCACCAGTTGTCGATCCTCCTGTTGTTGATCCTCCAGTAGTTGACCCACCTGTTGTCGATCCTCCTGTTGTCGATCCTCCTGTTGTCGATCCTCCTGTTGTTGATCCTCCAGTAGTTGACCCACCTGTTGTCGATCCTCCTGTTGTCGATCCTCCTGTTGTTGATCCTCCAGTAGTTGACCCACCTGTTGTCGATCCTCCTGTTGTTGATCCTCATGTTGTTGATCCAGTTACTGATACACCAGTTGTTGATCCTGTTGTTGATCCAGTTGTTGATCCTGTTGTTGATCCAGTTGTTGATCCTGTTGTTGATCCTGTTGTCATTCAATCACAAATTGTTGAATCACGTGTGATTAAACAAAATAAAGATAAAAAAACCAAAAATGATAATAATAAAAAATCCAAACATGATGATAATAAAAAAAACAAGCAAACTAATAAAAAACATAAACAATAAAATTATATCAATTATATAACTTAAAAATAGTCAAGAGCTTCTAAAATAATAAATTTATGACGCATTTCTGTAAATAATTTCTTTTCTATAATGCTATTTACTTTTTCTTTCATATCATTATAAATCTTTTCATCTTTTTCTTTAATATTTTTAATGCTTGATTCAACAATTGTTTTTACTGCTTCATATTTATTAGCAGTTGCATTACCTCGTTCAATACATTTAATTAGTTTATCAAAACAAAATGAAATAATTTGACAAGGCAAGATATTAACTTTATTTAGTTGACCAAAAAAATTAGTTAATCCACTAAGTTCAAGTGTATCGTAAGCAATTTGTCTATCATATTCTTGTTTCTTTTTAATCGGAACATCATGTTTTGAGTCATAGATTAATTCATTAAAAATGTCTTGACATATAGTTAATAAAACAGTTCTAAAATGAATTTTATTTTCATTAATTTCAATATAACAAGGTAAGAGTGATAATGATAGTTTTGCATATTTTTCAGAATAATTTGGTTCTTTAATACTTTTAATTAAGATTGATTCAGCTAATCTGTAAATATGTTTTGATTTTGTATAGGGTAAATTCATAATTTCTTCAGCAATTTCATCAAAGTTTTTATCAGAAATTTTATTTAATTTACTAATAATTTGATCATATAATTCTTCATCTTGACCTGACATATTTTTTCTGTTAATTAAAAAATTAAGATTTGCCTTAATTTCTGTATTATTCAAAATGGTTGATGGTTTTAATCGTGATGCATATTGTAATGGTTCATTGCCAATTGTGTATTCTGCTAGAGAATCAAGTGGTTTTTTAATACAAGATTTATATTTTTGAAAGATTTCAATAGGATATCTAATTACGTTAGTTTCAGTTTCCATATACTTATATATTAATTCTAATATTTAAGTAGTTAATAAATAAATCAATTTTTTATAATTCTATAACAGAATTTTCATCAAAAGATAATAGTATTTTTACAGGTATAAATACATATCTATCTGGAACATGATTTTTAAAATTATTAACAATATTATTTATTTTATCTAAGATTATTGAACTATTAAATAAACTATCAAAATCTTCTTTATTTAAATTATTTTTTTTAATATAATTTTTTTCAACATTTACAATTAATTCTAATGGCATAAAAATAATTTCTTTATTAAGATTTTCAAATTCTTTTATTAATTTAACAAAATTATTAAAATATGTTTCTTGTGTATTTTTTTCATTATTAATTAGATTTTTAATAGCCTTCTTTATTTCGTCTTTTATAGAAGAATCGTCGACTTTTATTATTTTATTATTTAATATTAATCTTGTATTATCATTTGGTATCGCATCAATAATATTTTCTTCATTACTAATATTTTCATCAATATTAATTATTTCAGTTATTTTAATAATTTGATCTTCATTATTTCTAACAATAATAGTATTAGTTTGTTCATTAATAGCAACTTCATTATTTGGTTCAATAATAGCTATTTCATTAGTTGATTCAATAATAGCAACTTCATTATTTGGTTCAATAATAGCTATTTCATTAGTTGATTCAATAATAGTATTTTTTTCTTTATTTAATTCAGTAATATCATTTAAATCTAAAATATTATTATCTTCATTTTTATTATTATTAATTTTATTATTATTAATTTTATTAGTTTCATTAGTTATTTCTTTATTGTTTACTCTTTTTTTTTTCAAATTATTAGATGATTTAATAATTTTTATTTTCGGGTTTAATTTTTGTCCCATTTACTATATTATATAAAAATAATAATAATTTTTATAATTTGTAAAAATAAACGAAATTAATTTAAGTTATTATTCTTATATTCAAAATTTAATTTATTATTTATATAAAATATTTTTTTATTTATATTATTACTAGTTAATAACTCATTAGTAAATACATCTAATTTATCTAGAGTTTCAGTATAATTAAAAAAATTAGCTATATTAATATTATTTCCTATATTATTATTACAAGTAATTGATAGGTCATAATTAAAAGATATTATATCATTATTAACATTTATTGGTGTTATATTTAAACCAATAATATTTTTATTAGACATTTTTATATATTTATAAATACATAAAAATAAAATAATTTATATATTAACTATAGTTTCTTTTAATTGATTATTATTAAATTTAATATTTATTTTAAGAGGACTAAATAATAAAGATAAATCTAATTCTGAATTATTATTTTTAATTATTCCCTTAAGTAAATTTCCTGCCTTAGATAATAAAATCTCAGTTTGATTTAAATCTGGTATATTTATTATATTTGTTGGCTTAGTATCAACAATAATAATATTTTTAGTGATTTTATTATCAACAACATCAGCATCAACATTTAAAGGAAACAAATCAAGTTTAATATTTTTTTCTACAGCTACCTTAACTAAATCATTTAAAGCTTCAAGTTGGGTTTGTGGTTTAGTAGATTCACATTCGCAATCGCATTTGCAATCACAATTGCAATCACATCCGCAATCACATCCGCAATCGGATTCACAATCGCATTCATATTCAAAATCACAAGTATTTGACATAGGTTATATATTATATACTTATATATTTTAATTTTTATCGGTTGAAAAATTACGCAATCATTGGTGCCTTAATGCTATCATAGCTTTTATAATTAATAATATCAATGGTATTAAAATTCATATTACCAATTGAATTTTCTCCATCTTTATTAAAATTTTGAATATTATAATTTAATTTTATTTGAGGAAACAAATATGGACTTCTTAATATTTGTGTCAATACTGCTTCTTTATGTTCTTCATATATGTGTACATCACAAAATACCATCATTAATTTACCCGGAATAATATTTCTTCCTTTAATACCATCTGTATTATTGATATGATTACATAAAATGTGAACAAATAAAGCATACGATGCTATATTAAATGGTATTCCTAAAAAGGCATCACCTGAACGTTGATTCATTAGACAATTTAGATAATAAGTATTATCTTTTTCTTCAACATAAAATTGTATTGATATACCGTGACAAGGATATAATACACCTTGTTTTGCTTGTGCTGGATTATAAGAAGTCATTAAAATTCTTCTTGAAAATGGATCATTTTTAATTAAATTAATAACATCTAATAATTGGTCACAACCTTGACCATTATAATCAGTATTACAATCATTATATTGTGCATTAAAAAATCTCCATTGATAACCATACATTGGTCCTAAATCATTTTCTTGATAAGGTAAATTACATTTATTTATAAATTCTTTAGTAGTATTAGCATCCCAAATATGAACATTTTTGTCTTTTAATATTTTATTATCAGTTTGTCCAAGTAAAAAGAATTTAAGTTCTTCAAAGATACCTCTTAAAAACATTTTCTTTGTAGTTAAAAGTGGAAAATATTCTGCTAAATTAAATTCAAGTGTTTTTCCAAAGAGTGAATATGTAATTGCATTTCTTGTTTGTCTCATATGTCCATTTTGTAAAATATTATCTAACATATTTAAATATGCAAATTCTTCTATATTTTCTTTTTTTTGCCAAGTACTAAATTTAAAATTACTAATATATTCATCTGTTTTGGTGCAAAAATATTTTTCAAGTAAATTAAAATTAAAAAATGTATCACATTTATATAAATCATTTAGTTGAGTAGTATATACATTATTAAGTTTTGGATAATTTTCAAGCCCCCAATTATAAATGTATGTCCCCCCAATTAAAAAGACTTTTTCAATAGCAAGATTCTTAAGATAAGTAAAACATTCTTCCATACTAGAAAAATAGTAAAATCCTTGAGAATTAAAGTTTTCTTTATTTCGTGTTAATACACAATTTATTCTATTAGGTAACGGTTTATTTAAACTTTCAGCTGTCTTTCTACCCATAATAATAGCATTTATTTTTCCATTATGACATTCAGATGTAATTTTCTTAAATATAACCATATCTTCTTTATTTGTCCATGGAATTTTATTATCTTTTCCAATACCATAATTGGAATCGAAGCAAACTATCATATTAATGTCCATAATAATTAATATTTATTAGTAATTATTATTTAAATAAATTAAATCAAATTTTTTATAAAGTCTTCATTGTCTCTAAATAATGCCTTTTTGTTATATTTTTCATCAACAGTATAAATAGGCTTATATATGCCATTTTCTTTTAATAATACTATATTAGCTTTATTCGTTTTTGCTGGTTTATCAATTGATAATTTGTTTTCTGTTTTTTCAATTGTAATAATAGAAACACCATCAAGTGCTTTTTTCTTATTTCCATTTTCTAATTCATGTTCAATGACTAATTTATTACCTAGTTCTTCTAGAGCTTTTGTATCATATAATACTTTAGAATTACTTCTTGGTATTTTAACATCTAATGATTTAAATAAGTCTTTAAACTTTTCTCCTTTTGGAACTATTTTGTGTGTTTGTAAAACTTCATGAATTGATCTAAATAATGAATTGTCTTCTGCTTCTAATTTGGGAATATAAAATTTCTTTTCGTCATTCAAATCTAATTCTTCTTTTTTACCCCCTTTTTGAGTTCTTGATTGTTTTTTTGTTTCTGATTTTGGTTTAAAATTATCTTGTTTTCTAAATACATAATATCTAGTAATTGAATCATTAATAATACAGCCTTTAATAATATCAGTATGTTCTTCATCGTAGAATTGTTTAACACTCATCATGAATTTGCGTGTTTCAGGAACACTTTCATATTGGGCATATTTGGTTATAAAATCTTTTTGTAATCTGAATTGATTATCAAATAAGTCAGTATCAATTAATTCAAGACCACATCCTTCTAATAATTCTTTTTCAATAAATCTTTTATCTACTAAATATTCTGTTTCATATTGGCCTTCTTGAAACATCCATGCCCCAAAAAAGTCAATTGGATTACCTTCTTGAATAATACCATCTTTGTCTTTTGGTTTATCATATTTACGAATCATTTGCCAAAATAATTTCTTTTCTCCCTTTTCATTTGTATAATAAGTTGAGAATTTATCTGTTTCTCCAAATAATTCTACTACACGTTGAGCATCAAAGCAAGTACAAATGAAATAACCACCTGGTTTAAGGTAATCATTCATATTTTGTTTAAGATTATCTAATGTTTCTCTTGTTCTAAACATATAATGTATAGCGAATTGTGAAGAGATTCTGTCAAACATAACTCTCTTAGATGGGTCTTTTGAAAAATATTTTTCCATTGCTTTTTTATCATCATAACTTAATCCACCTAAAGCTCTAAATTGATCATCGTAATTAAATAATGCACAACCATCACCATGAAAGAAGTCCATGCGAGGAAATCTTGGTTTGCCTTTTCTAAAGTTATTATAACGACTAATAGCACCATTAAATGAATCTGTCAAGTTTTCTTTTGAGTAATCTAAACCAGCTAAAAATTCAATATTAGCATAATAGTATTTCATAATATCACCACCTTTACCACAACCAATATCTAAGACAGATAAATGTCTGTTATCTTGATACATGTAATGACAATGTGTGTAAATTAATAATGATTTAATCCAGTTATGATAAGCTCTCCAAGGTTTAGCTAAATCACTTGTAACTGTATAATATGCTGTTTCTTTATTTGCTGTAATAATAAGTTCTTTACCAATCTTTGAACGAATTAAATCTATTTTTTTATCATAGAAGAATTCGTTTTTAGATTCATTGTTACCTCTAGCTAAATCAGCCATATCCGACATTAAGATTGGATTTGTGATAGAACGCCATACTTTATTAGCAATTGTATAATAGTTACCATAACCTCTTCTATATTTCATAACATTTTCAGTCTTGTCATAACGAGTTCTAAGTGGAATCCATCTAAATCTTGGGTCAACTTCTGCATTATCATTATAGTAAAATTCTACAACTGTTTTATCAGAAATAATTTTTCCTTCAACATCTCTAACTTCTCCATCTTGTAAAAATAAGTAGGCTTGTGAACCATTTTCTTCTTCTCTAAATGGATAAGGTTCTTCTCCAACTTTTGGATTTGTTGTTTTACCTACAAAAAGATTAACAATTCTATATGGTTTATTTCTAATATTTTCATCTACTGAATTATCATATACATTAAGAACTTTTCCTGTTTTAGGGTCTTTTTCAAATGTAATGTATAAATCTACTGAATTCTTTGTTGGTGGTTTCCATTTATATTCAACAAATTTACTTTCTTTTGCGACAGTAGTATAACTTTGATTAAGTGGGTGATAAATTAGACCATCGAGTAAATATGGGCATTTAATAGAAGCATCTTCGGTATATTTTTCCCAAATTAATTGAGAATATTTAAATACTTCCCAAGCTTTTGCTCCAGATGCTGCAATAAAGTATTTTCTACGAATAAGAGGAAATTTCTTTTCTAATTGGATATCATTGTTTAAATTATCCATAAATACTTTAATTTGTTCTTCATGAAATTTTGCAATATTATTTAAATTAAATTCCTTATCTTTTGATTCATAGTCTTTATATTCGAAGCCTTTTTGTTTACCAAGAATAAAACATTCAGAAATTATTTCATCAGCATCTTTTAATCTTTCCATAAAATTTTGATTAGTTCTGACATCTTTTGATCCATTGAATAAGCAATCAAAAATCATCATTACGTGTCTATTTTCTTTGGCTAAAAATATATTTTCACCATCAAGAATTGAACCATTATATTTAGCTAATTTTTTATCAAGTTTAATGCCAGTATCTTTTACATGTAAACCATTATTAATCATATAAACACTTCCATCAACAATAATAACAAAATTTCTTTCACCATCTGCTTTATCAGTAACTGCATATTTGTTTGGTAACATTTCTGTTAAATATTGAATTTCAAGTGATTCTGGCTTTCTTCCATTAAGATTTTGGATTTTATCAAATTCAAGTGATAATATTTTAGCATATTCTTTAAGAACATTTTTAGTTTGAGTTTTGCTAATAACAAAATTTGATTGTTGAATTACTTTGAATAGAATTTCTGTTTCTTTTAACATTAAATTTAAATCATCATCCCCCTTAGGTTTAGATTTATTCATATATTCAATTTCAAGTTCATATTTGGGAACAATATTATCAATACGATTAATATTTCTTGAAGTAGTAGTTTTAGTTAAATCAATTTTAATGTGTTTATCTTTAGTACTATCTAAAAAGACAGATACACGTTCTTTAAATCTAAATGAAATATTTGGAATTTGAGTATGGTCAAGAGATTTTAACTTTTCTAAAGTTTTTTTATCTACATCGTTTTCTTCAGATAATCTGACTCTTACATTATATTCATTAAGATCAACTACATTTTCAGATTCTTTAACTTTTTCCATAACTTGAATATCTTTTGAACCTTCTAAAAATTTAGTAATAAGAACTTTATATATAATATGGTTTTTCCAATCATGTAACATTTTCATGTATTTATTAATAGTATCAATACCTTCCAATGTAATTCTATAACTTTTATCATTTTCTAAATAAGCAATATCAAGTGTATTAATTGTTTCTATTTTAAGTTTTTGAAATTTTGCACGTTTTGTCAAAAATTCAAGACAAGTTAAATAATCTTGATATGATACGGAAAATGTGTCATTATTATAAATCATAAATTCAAACTCTTTATTTGAATCGATTTTATTATATAATTTTTTGACATCACTATTCTGAGAATCAATAATATATGACATTTTATATATAATAATATTATATATTTCTTAAATTATTGTTATTTTTATTCAATTATTTTTATAAGATTTAATTATATCCATCCAGTATTTTAAAGTGAGTTTATTATAATTAAATTCATTATTTAAATGTTTATTTTTGAATTCTATTATTGTTTCTTCTAATAATTTTTTATTTACATTTTTCCAATCATTTATAATTAAAATTGGTAAATCACTAAATAATTTATCTAATGGACTTGTTTTAACTATTGGTATGCATCCTAAACAAAGTGCTTCCCAAGTTCTATGACAATCTAAACCATTGCCATGAGGAGAAATAACAAAAGCATATTCTAATTGTTTAATCCAAGAATTTAATCTCTTAACTTTATTTGGTTCATAATAAACTAATTCTTTTGGAATATTATTTAATGCATCTATTCTATCATGTTTAAATTTAGTATTCATAGAAAAATGAAAATTAGAATAACATTCATATTTACGTTCCCAAAATTTTGATTTTTCTTTTAATTTAAGTAATAAATATTCTTGATTTTTAGGAGATGTTTGTACTCCCCAATCGTGATTTCCATTAATATTTGCCATTGTATGATAATCTAATCCAATTGGTATTTGTGTTAATTTTGGATGATCTATTTTAATACAATTTTGAGAAAACCAATGAATTATTTTATCATTATTAATAAAATTTAAAAAATCATTATCACTTCTAAATAAATCTATAGGACAAGATTCATCGCAATCGCCTGTAACTAAAATAATTTTTTTATTAATATGTTGAATTATATTTGTAAAATACGGTATTGCTGATGAGCATATATATAAAATAGAGCCATCTTGTAATTTTGAAAAATCATAATTAATTAATTGTCTAATACTTGATATAGGTGTTCCACTATAAATATCACATGATTTTAAAATACCGCGCGATGATACATAAGTACAGTCATTTTCATTCATTATATTATAATAATTATTAATATTATGTTTTTATATATAAAAATTGATTTATATTTAATATAATATAAATATATTATATAAATATGCCTAAAGATAAGAAATCATCTCGTAAATTAAAAAGAGAAGAAAATAATGTGCAAGAATTAAAAGAAGATAAATTTATAATAAATCCAGAATACGTCCCTATTACTAATCATTTGATTGATCCAAAAGTAAATATTATGGATATGGATGCTAATGTTAAATTTTCTACTAATATTGATTATCCTAGATTTGCTCTTGGATTTCAACACTTTATTCATCAATCAAAAGATAAAATGGCAATAACTAAAGAATTTGAAAATAAAAAAAAAGTATATTTAGTATTAAATCAATTTGAAAGATACATTGACAATTATGATGATGATATTGGTAAAACATCGGCAAGATATTTTGGTTTAGGAAAAGATAAGCCAGATATTTTATCAAGAGGATTTTATAAATTATGGGAAATTTTAATGATTTATAATTTAATTGATACCGATAATAAAAATTTTGTATCGGCTCATTTAGCAGAAGGTCCTGGATCTTTTATTCAGGCTACTATGTTTTATCGTGAAAAGTTTTCAAAACATTGGAAAGATGATCAATATTATGGTATTACTCTTCATGCTGAAGATGAAGGTAAACATGTACCAGAACTTGAAAAGAATTTTGTTAACTTTTATGCAAAAGAAAAACCTCAACGATTTATGTTACACAAAACATATCCAAAACAAGTAGCTGGTGGTGATTCAAATAAAGATAATGGTGATATTACTGATCCTAAAACAATTATGTTATTTGGTGGCGATATGAAAGAAAAAGCAGATTTTATTACAGCTGATGGTGGTTTTGAATGGGGTAATGAAAATATTCAAGAACAAGAAGCATTCAGATTAATTTTTGGTCAAATTGTTGGTGCAATTATGCATCAAAAGAAAGGAGGTCACTTTGTATGTAAATTATTTGAAACATTTACTATGACATCAGTTAAATTTATGGCTGTATTAAAAGCATTCTGGAATAAAGTCGAAGTTATTAAACCATTAACAAGCAGACCATCAAACTCAGAAAAATATTTCGTATGTATGGATTTTAAATATTCAGACAAAGATAAAGAATTTAAAGATGCTACTAAGAAAATACTTGATATATTAAAATCTATTCATGAAGAGAAAAAACTTAAAATAGTTGATATAATGTCTGAATATCAACCTGATGATGAATTTCTTAAGAATATTATTGAATTTAATATTAAGATTGAAAATGAACAATTTAAAGCTATAAATGAAATTATTAGTTTTATTAATGCACAGTTATTTTACGGTGATACAGTTCAAATGAAAAGACAAAAACAAATTAATGCTGCTAAATTCTGGATTTCACATTTCTTTCCAGAAGATCCTAAAGATTTAGATAAATCAAGAACATTTTTAAGAAAATATTTTTCTCTTAATTAGTTTTTTTTATTTTTCATATCTTTAGATAAAGCTTTTTCAAATGCATCTCTTCCACCAAATTGAGGGTATAAATAATCTTGTGCTAATTCTTCTCTAATTTTTAAAAATTCTCTATCAACATTAGATTTACCACTTTCTACATCTTTTAGTCTATCAATCATTTTAAATAGTCTATCAATATTTTGTGCTCGTTCGTCATCATTATCTACAAGCATTCTATAAATAGAATAATAATCTAATGTAAATTCTTCAAATTTACTTTCAAGATGATTTTTATATAACATTTTATTTTCTTGTGCCATTTTTTTTATATCAGGTAATTCAATATATTCAACAAATTCAATAATTTTACCAGTTAGATTGATTAAATCAGGTAATTTATTTTCTCTATCATTATTAAACATAATAGAACCTTTTGGTAATGTTTTTGGCATTTTTGAAACTTCCATTTTATGTTTTTCTTCCATTTTATAATATTAAAAATATCATAATATGCTTTTAAGTTAAATTATTTTGGTATAAAAAATAAGTTTAAATATTTAGAATCGTGACTTACACTTTTTTCTAATTTATATTTACTAGATATATATTTTACTTTATCTTTTAGACAAATTAATTCTTCTAAATTTTTCATGTATCTTATTGTTTCAATATTAGTATAAACTATTTCTAAGTATTTTAATGTATCAATTATTGGAATTTCATTAATTTGATTATAACTAAGTATTAAATCTTTTAAATTACTTTGTGGTTCAAGTTCTGTAATATTATTATTACGTGCATCTAAATAAGTTAATTTTGGATAAGATTTAACTTTTTTTAATTTATTATTTTTAATTTGAATTTTTCTAAGATTTGGTATATTTCTAGGGATATCTTCAATATTATTAAAATTGGCTAATAATATTTCTAATGATTGATTATTATCTAAAAATTTAATATCGCGAATATTATTGTTTGATATATATAAAATTTTTAATTCTTTGCACAATGAAGCCATTTGAATATCTTCTAAATTATTTTCAAAACAACAAAATTCTATTAATAATGGTGGTAAATTATTAATTTTTTTTAATTTATTTACAGAAACATCAAGAATTTTAACTTTTTTATATTTGCTCAAATCAGGTAGTACTTCTAATTCATTATTACTTATATAAAGTTCTTCCAATGTATTTATTAAATCACTTGATAATTCAGGAAATTTTTTTAATTCTAAATATTTTAAATCTAAAATTTTACCTCCTTCTTTTAAACATTCTTCAATTCTATATTCAAGTGTATCAAAATTTGTATTATAATACATATTTACTAATTCTTTATTTTCAATTTTATTAATATCCATCTTTCTCATTTTTTTATATTTAAAATCATTTTTATTAACAGTATAAGACGATTCAGTTAATTGTTCCATAATATTATAAATAAATATTTTATTTTTTAGTAATTTCTTCAATTAGTGTTGTTTTTGTTTTCTTCTTTTTTTTACCATTTACATCAACTTCTATATTAATATGAAGACTTTTTGCAATTAAAATAATTTCTTCTAATTTCATATTTTTTAATTGTGTTTTATTATATTCCACTTTTAATTCACTACTTTCAGAACTATCTTCATCTTCAGTATCTTCTTCTGAATCACTTAAGCTATCGATTTCTGTTGCAATTGTCATTTCTGGAAAATTTTTATTTTCAGTATAATCATTAATTAATGGTTCATTTGGTTTGTTTTCTGGTTCTTCTTTAATATCAGCAATTTCAACAGTTTTATTTAAATGATATAATCGCCTTTCTAGAATTTTATTTTTAATATCTAGTTTAATTTCTTTGTCCATAAAATTATTATAATACTCATTTCTATCATTTGAAATTAAAAACTCTTTATATTGATCACTCTTAAAATATAAAGTAACTTTATTATTATTTTCTAGTAAATATTGAATAAAATCATTATCATGATCAATATAAAATTTATTTTCATAATTTAATGGTTCATAAAATCCATCTTCTTTTTTAAGGAGAAACACATTTTTTTTATATGGTACAAAATGTCTACCAGTAAAAAATAATTGATCTCTACTAATATCAAGAACGAATATATTAATGTGTAATATATCAGAAATTACTAATATTTCATTACGAGAAAGTTCATAATTATATAAATTTTTACTTATAGAAAGTTTATCAAAATTAAATATTTTTTCTAATTCTTTATAATTATTAGAATCATAAAAGCTTTTATTGAATGTATTACATACATACAATTTTAAAGATTTAATATAATTTAATTGTCTATTTTCATCATAATTAACAAATTTATTATTAATAACAGTAGACAATGAACTTAGAAATGATAAATTATTATAAAATTTTAATTTACCCTTTACAGTTTTTAATACACCATAACGTTTAAAATCAAAGCCATCAATAATTTCATTTAATTTTTTTTTCTCTATTTTTAAATTCATAAAATTATTAATTTCTGGTTCACTAATTTCGTCTTCATCACTATCTTTATCGTTCTCAATTGGATTTTCTTTTTCTACTTCTTTAGTATCATTTATATTTGTTTCTTTATTTTTTAAATACTCTAACAAATACTCTAATGTTAGTTTTTTAATATTAACTTCAGAATCAACTTTATCGCGTTCTTTATCTTTATCTTTATTTGCGCCAATTTGTTTTAATAGTGGATTTTTTATTTTACTATTTTGTATTTTTAACATCTATAATATTATTAATTTTTAATTATTTAAATTATTTTTTATCAACTTTTTTAGTTTTTTTTAAAAATATAGTACTTTGTTGTATAGTTTCTTTAGGATCTTCTATAACTTCTTCTTGTGAACTACTAATATTTGGACAATTTTTTTCATATTCATTAACTTCACTATTAATTTTAAGTGCTCTATCGTATAAACGTTTTTTAATTAAATTTTTTTCTTTATTTGAAAATTTTAATCTGGAATTTTGATCATATAAATAGTCATTATTTGAATATTTACTATGTTCTTCGTCATTAGTTGGAGTATATGGCATAGTAAAACTATTAACAGATAAAGTATTTTTTTCAGAATCATTATATTTTTTAATATATTTTTCTAATTTAATAAATGTTTCAGTAGATAATTTATTAAAACATAAATATATACCATATGAATTTTCTGTTATATTAAGTTGTTTATTATTATTAATAATAATATCACGTATTTCTTCAAGATTTTTTTTCTTTTTAATTTTTTGGATTTTTTGTGATAATTTTTCCATATCATCATAACTATATTTTTTGCTCATTCTATATAATATTTATATAGAATTGATTTATTGATTTTTAACTTATATTAGTTAATAATAAAAAACTAAATTTTATTTATATAATTATATTATAAATGACTGATAAAAAATCTAATGACGATAATGATATAAAATTAATGAAGACAGAATATAATTATCCAGAACCATCTGATAAAAATATTCAATATAAACTGTATAAAAAGAGAGAATTCTTTTTTCACAAAATGAAAGAACGTCCTTCTCTTGATAATTATGCAGAAATAAAAGAATTAAGAGACAATGTATGTGATCGTCAAAACCAACTATTTGAACATCAAGCTATGTTAAGTAATTTTATTAATCCAGATACCCCTTATAAAGGTATTCTACTTTTCCATAACGTAGGTACAGGTAAAACTTGTGCTGGTATTGCTATCGCTGAAAAATTTAAAGCTCAAGTACAAAAATATAATACCAAAATACATATATTAGTTCCAGGTGGTTTATTAAAAGAAAACTGGAAAAATTCCCTTGTTAAATGCACAGGAGAGACTTATTTAAAATATTTAGATAAAACTATTATTATTGATGAACAAGAAAAACAAAGACAGATTAAAAATGCAATTAATCAAGCAATGCAATATTATCGTATAATGAGTTTTAGAAGTTTCTACAAGAGAGTTTTAGGAGAAAAAATAGTAGAAAGAAAATTAGTAAAAGGAGAAAAAGTTAAAGTATCTTATAAAAAAACAGAAGAAGGTGATTTTGAAAGAGATTTAGCAGATGAAAGAATTCATAATTTAAATAATTCTATTTTAATAGTTGATGAAGCTCATAATTTAACAGATAACAATTTTGGTGAAGCTTTAAAGAAAATTATTAAAAATTCTACTAATTTAAAAGTAGTATTACTTTCTGCAACTCCTATGAAAAATATGGCAGATGATATTGTAGAATTACTTAATTTTATTAGACCACTTAACTCGCAAATAGAAAGAGATAGAATATTTAATAATCCTGAAAGAAATTATGAGTTAGATTTTAAACCAGACGGATTAGAATATTTTAAAAATATGGCACTTGGATATGTATCTCATATTAGAGGCGCTGATCCATTAACATATGCTAAAAGAATTGATAAAGGTGAAGTTCCTCCTGGATTATTATTTACAAAAGTAATTAGATGTAAAATGAATGATTTTCAAAAAATGATATATGAAACAGCTGTTGCAGAAACAGGTGATTCTCTTGATAGGCGTTCAGAAGCTGCAGCTAATTTTGCATTTCCAGGTTTAACATCTAATAAAAAAAATGTTACTGGTTATATTGGCCGTGAAGGTATTGACATTTTAAAAAATCAAATTAAAAGTAATTATGAATTATTAAATAAAAAAATTGGTACTGATATTCTAGATAATGTTGATGAATCTGATTTAATTTATTTATCCGAAGATGGTAAAAAAATTAGTGGTAAAATATTTAATAAGAAATATCTTAAGAACTTTTCAACTAAATTTTATAAATGTTTCAAAAAGTTAAGTCGTCTAGTATGGGGTAAAAAAGGACCTAAAACTGCTTTTATTTATTCTAATTTAGTAAAAGTCGGTATTGATATATTCCAAGAAATTTTATTACAAAATGGCTATTTAGAATTTCAAGCTGATGAAAATAATTATAGAATTGAAAAAAATACTATTTGCTATTTTTGTGGTAAAACTTATGAAGAACATCAACATATGAAATTTGATGAATCTATTAATTTACATGATATTAATTTATATGGAGGTGCAAATAAACAAGAAGAAACAGAAGAAACAGAAGATACTGATGATGATATTGATTCTGATATGGAAGATACTGGTGATATGGATGATGAAGAACCAACAATTGAAAGTACAGAAAGAAATGATATTTTTATTAAAAAAGACAAATCTAAAAAATCACAAGATGAAAAATCAAGTTCATCTACAGATTATGATTTATATAATCCTAATAAATATTCTGTAAATAAAATACCTAAACACGAATTTAAACCTGCAACATTTATACCAGTTACAGGTAAATCTGCAGATGATACAGAGGAATATGTACCAGAAGAACAAGCAGATATACTCAAATCAGTATTTAGTAACATAGATAATAAAAATGGTAAATATATTAAATTTGTATTAGGTTCAAAAGTTATGAACGAAGGTATTTCTTTAATGAATGTTGGCGAAGTTCATATTCTTGATGTCCACTTTAATTTAGGCAGAGTTGATCAAGTTGTTGGCAGAGGTATTAGATGGTGTTCACATTATAAAGTTATGTCAGAATCAAATAAATTTCCTTTTGTCAATGTATATAAATATGTTGTTAGCTTAGATGATAAACTTACTACAGAAGAAGAATTATATCAAAAATCAGAGAAAAAGTATTTATTAATAAAAAAAGTAGAAAGAGCAATGAAAGAAATTGCAATAGATTGTCCTCTTAATGAACATGGTAATAAGTTCGAAGAAGAAATTAAACAGTTTACAGATTGTGGTAAAGAAGGTAAAGAACCCTGTCCTTCAATTTGCGATTATACCAATTGTGATTATAAGTGCGATGATTTAAAACTTAATGCTGAATTTTATGATCCCAAAAGAAGAATGTATAAAAAAATAGCAAAAGATGGTTTAGATTATTCTACTTTTACAAATGCTTTATCTAGAAATGAAATTAATTTTGCAAAAACAAAAATAAAAGAATTATATCTTAAAAAATATGATTATACTTTAGAAGAAATAGTCGATTATGTAAGAAAATCTTATGATGAAGATAAGATAGATTTATTTGATGAGTTTTTTATCTTTAAAGCTCTTGATGAATTAATTCCTGTAACTGAAAATGAATTTAACAATTTTAAAGACACAATTCTTGATAAATACAATAGACCAGGTTATATTATTTATATTAATAAATATTACATATTCCAACCTTTTAATCAAAATGAAAATATTTCTATGGAATATAGAGCATCATTTGATACACCAAATGTACAAAAATTAAGTTTATACAATTATTTAAAGAACTCTGATAAATATCAAGAAATAAAAGAAAAGATAAAGAAAAACAAATTTGAAGATGATCAAGATGAAGAAATTCTCGAAGATAAAAATTATTATGATTTTGATAGTGTAATGGATTATTATGAAAATAGAGATGAATTTAAATATGTAGGTATTATTGATAAAGAAGTATCAAGAAGAAAATCTAAACAAATTGAAGAACTTAATGATGTATTTAAAATTAGAGAAAAGAGAGCTAAAATTCTTGATAAGAAGAGAGCTACTGGTATATTTAGTTTCTTAGGTGGTGTATGTACTTCTAGAGAAAGAACATTTTTAGTTAAAATTGCAGATGAACTCGGACTTAAAACAAATCAATTACAAACAAGACTTGACATATGTACTGACATTAAAAATAAATTAGCAGAATTAGAAAAATACTCTAAAGGTAAAAACAAAATTACATATTTAATAGTTCCAGCTAATCATCCTGAATATCCATTCCCATACAATCTCGAAGATAGAAAAGACCATATAGTAGATAAATTAGAAAAAGAAATTAAATATAAATTTAATTATGAAGTAAAGGAAGAACAAAAGAATAAACAAACAACATATAAAATAATTATAAAAGATAATGAAAAACTAAAGGATTATTATAAACTATTAAAACAACATAGATTTACACAAGATAAAAATGAATGGATTTTAGATATAAATTAAAAAATTGATTAAATAATATTATATAAATATTTATTTATATAATATTTAATATATGAATACGAATAATTATAGTCCTTATATAACTACAGAATTAACATCATCTGTATCTCTTGATCCAAGACAAATGGATAACAACATATATAAAAATTTAAAAAATAATTTAATTAAAAGATTTGAGGGAAAATGTTTTAAAGATTATGGATTTATATCTAAAATTTATGATGTAACTAAATATAGCGATGGTTATGTAGTAGCAGAAAATCCCAAATCAGCAGCTAGATTTTATATAACTTTTACTTGTAAATTATGTTATCCTCTTTTAAAAAAACAAATTATTTGTAAAATAGATAAAGCTAATAGATTAATTATGAGATTAAATAATGGACCAATTAATGTTCTTGTTACTACAAAAGACAGAATCAATAAAAGTATTTTCTTTGTTGATACAAAAACAGGTAATTTAATGGCTAAAAAAGATGGCAAATCGATTATTGTTACTATTGGTTCATATGTTAAAGTAACAGTTGAATCTCGTCAATTTAATGATCAAGATAGTATGATTATGGCAATGGGCTTTTTAGAAGATATTGCTACTGATGAAGAAGTTAAAAAATCCTATGAAAAAGAATATGGTATGGATAATATGATTACTTATGATAATTATATTGAACAAGAAAAATATACCAATGAAGAAGATACTGACCAAAAAGATAATAACGATGATTCTGAAGTTGAAAGTGAAGAATCAGATGAATCCGAAAATAATGAATAATTTTTTTATATTTAAAAATATATTAATAATTCAAACTATGAAATGGAATATAAAACCAAAAAAATAATATTTTGTAATAATTGTGGTAAACATAATCATGAATTTAAAGAATGCCGTGATCCTGTAACTAGTTATGGTATTATTCTAATTGATTTAAATAAGAGTTTAGAAAGTTTTCATGATTATTTTACTGAACTATCGCAAAAAACAGATAAAATAGAATTAGATGAATATGGAATCAAAGTTAATTCATTTAAAGATATTGAAAACTTTTCTAAATATTCAAATTCTATTAAATTTTTAATGATACAAAGAAAACATACATTAGGATATATCGAATTTATTAGAGGACGCTATAGAATTGATAATATTGATGGAATTATTTATTTATTTCAACAAATGACAGCTAAAGAAATAGAAAATATTGCAAAAAAAGATTTTGATACTTTGTGGAATGAATTTTGGGGAGAAAATCAATTAGTTACACAAAATACACTTAATGAATATGAAAAAGCAAAAGAAAAATTTATGATACTTAAAAATGAAGACGATGAATTAAGCTTAAGTTTTTATGTTAATAATGTAGTCCCTGCTTGGACACAATCAGAATGGGGTTTTCCAAAAGGTAGACGCAATAAATTAGAAGAAAGTATTATATGTGCAAAACGAGAATTTAATGAAGAGAGTGATTATGATGATAATGATTATATTCTTTTAGAAAATGTAAATCCAGTTGTTGAAGATTTTGTAGGTACAAATGGAGTAAAATATAGACATATATATTATATTGCTATTAATAAAAAAGAATCAAGTGATTTAAAAATTAATACTAATAATATTCACCAAAAAAATGAAATTGGTGATATTAAATTTTTTAATTATGATAATGCTCTCAAAATAATTAGACCGTATCATACTGCTAAAAAGAAGGTTTTAACTACTGTTTATATGTTTATTATTGATTGTATTATTAAGAATATTTCTTAATTATTATAGTTTAAGCAATTTTTTGTTAAAATATTTATAATATATATATAATATATTATGGAATTTGATATATTTAATTTATTTACATATTTAAAAGACGAAGATTATGATAAATTCGAAAAATCAATTGATTATATATTAGAAAAAAAAATGACAATGGATGATTTTGATTTGAATATTAAAGATGATAATAATAACTATCTTCTTAATTATTTAATTGTTCAAAATAAACATAATTTAATTAGTAAAATTCTAAAAATAGAAAATATTAAAATAGATATTTTTGACTCTGATAATAAAAGTATATTATATATACCAATTAAATATAATTATACAAAAATATTTAATAGTTTATTGGAATATAATAAAAGTAATATTGGTGTTTCAATATGTGATATGAGAGATAATAATAATAATATTGCATTACATTATGCTATTAAAGCAAAAAATTATGAATATATTGAACTTTTATTAAAAAATGACTCAAATTCTTTATTTTCAGATAATAATGGAAATAATGCTTTACATATGGCAATTTTTACAAGAGATATTAAGATTGTTGAATTAATTTTAAAATATTCTGAAAAACTTGTTATTATTAATTCCAGAACAAATATTGGCGAGTCTCCTCTTCATTATGCTTGCAATTTACAAGAAATGAAAATAGTAAAATTATTATTAAATAGTGGTGCTGATATTAATTTACAAGACTTTGAACATGAATATAATATTTTACATTATGCTATTAATTTAGGCTCTGTTGAATTAGTTAAATTATGTTTAGACAGTAATATTGACATTAATAGACAAGATATATATGGTAACACTGCTATACATTATAGTGTTATGGAAAATAATTTAGAAATATTTAATTTACTTATTAATTCAAATAAACAAATCAATGTTAATTTATGGAACATTGAAGGTAAGTTACCTTTACATATGCTTTTTAAAAATTCTTCTAATATTAAAAAAGAAATTATTGATTATCTTATAGAACATACTAATCTTAATATTCAGGATAATGATTATGAATCTTGTTTGCATTTAATATGTGAATATAATATTTGGGATAATTATGAAAATATTTTAAGTAAAAAGAAATTAGATATTTTAATTAAAAATAAAAATGATATTAGACCTATTGATTATATATTAAAATTAAAACAAGAGAAACAAGACAAATTTATTGATATTATTGTTAATTCATATTTATATAATTTAGAAAGTACTAAAATATGGGAAGCTGATTGGGAAAATGCTTGTAAAACAAATTTAGATGAACTTAATTTTAGCAATGAAGATATTCAAAAAATGAAAATTGAAGATGTTAAAATAAATAGTAAGAAAAATAAAAGAGATAATTGTAAAGATATTATAAGAAATAAAATAATAAATTTAATTGAAGATAAAGAAAATAAATCTTGTTCTATTAAATCTTTTCCAATTAAAAGAGGTCGTATTTGTATATCATTACTAGATAAAGATACCGATGACCAATATAAAAATCTTAAATTTTGTACTTTTACAGGTTCAACGCTTGATGTATTATTGGGTCTAATTTATTTATTACAAAAACATCAAAATTCTTGTAGTGCTATTCCAAAAGATTTTAGAGAAAATAAACAATTATGCGGTACTTATAATAATTTAGGTATTGTTATATCAAATAAGTGTGAATTTTTAAATTTCGAAATAGTATGGGTTTATAATAAAATACACTTTATTGATAATTTTGATACTATAATAGATAAATGCTTATATAATGAATCCAAAAGATTTTTTATTATTCCAATCGGTATAGAACTAAGTCAAGGTTCACATGCTAATTATTTAATTATTGATAAAGAAAAAGGAGAAATTGAAAGATTCGAACCAAATGGTTCTGGTAATCCATATAACTTTAATTACAATGGCGAGTTACTAGATAAAATATTGGAAAAAAAGTTTAAAGATTTATTTGAAGAAAAGTTTAATAAAAAGATAAAGTATTTTAAACCATCTGATTATTTACCAAAAATATCATTACAAATGTTAGATATAGTTGAAAAGAAAAAGAAAAAGATTGGAGACCCTGGTGGGTTTTGCGCATTATGGTCAATTTATTATACTGATATGAGGTTAACTTATAAAGATATACCAAGAGAAAAAATTATTAAATATATTATTAATACAGTCAAAGAACAAAATATATCATATAAAAATTTAATAAGAAATTATGCTTTTAAAATAATAGAAATAAGAGATAATATTTTAAATAAAGCTAATATTGACATTAATGACTGGCTTAATGACAATTTAAATAATGAACAATTTGATATAATTATGAAAGAAATAGCAAATATATTAAATAAAGTAAATTAAATTAAATTTATTTTTGATACAAATTTATCATAATCACTAGTACAAACTTTTTTATATAAAATCCATATTATTATTATTACTAATAATAAGATTAATGGATAATATTGAGAATAATCAAATGGTTTAGCAAAATATATATTTATAACATCATTATAAGTAAGTATTTTTTTACCATGCATTTTATTTACTTCATTGTGAATATTTATTAACCATAATACAAGATTTTGTCTTGAACTTAATACATTATCATTAAGAGGAAAAATTTTTAAATGAGATTTATAATTTTCTCTACAAGATAAACAAGGAAGTATTGTACCAACAGAATTAAAAAAAACCTTATAATTTTCTTTATCTTCAAAAGTTGGATTATCTGGATAAGCAAATGTTACATAATGGAAAAATTTCCATCCTGGTGGCCCCCAAATAGTTGGAGAAATATTATTTATACTCATATTATATATATTATGAATAAAGAAAAATATATTAAATATAAGGAAAAATATTTATATTTAAAAAAAATATTAAAAGGTGGTAATAAAGAACAATTATTACAAATAATAAATGAAAAAACACCACAAGTTAAACAAATAATGAATAATTTTTTTTCAAATAACTGGGTATTTTCTGGCTCTCTTGCTGTTTTATTGTTAGCAGAAAATTACGATTTATTAGATGAAGTAGCAGAATTTTTACCTATACCTAACGATTTTGATATTATTATTCAACAAACAAAACCAATTAGTCAAAATACTTTTGCTGGATTAAGAAGACATCAAACAACAATTGAAAAAAGTATGACCTTTTCTAATGATAATTTATCTGTTGATTTAACTTTTATTGATAATAAAATTAAAAATATTACACTTAAAAATGGATTAAGAGTTGTAGAACCAAAAGAATTATTGTCTTATTATTTAGAAGATCTTGAATTAAGAGGTGATAAAATGGAATCTGATTTAAAAAAAATAAGAGCACTTAATTTAATTATAGAAAGATATGTTATAGAATTAGCAGCTAGAGCACCCCCTGTTAGAACTGTAGACCCGATGGCAAAAAGATTATTTTTTGATGATAACGAAAAAGGTGATCCAATGGCAAAAAGATTATTTTTTTAATAAACTAAATTTTTATAACTAAATTTTTTAACTTCAAATGTAAAATTATTTTCAGGATTATTATTAATTTCATCTGATAATCCTTCTAATGTATCAATAATTTTTTTATTAATTCGAGAAAGAAAAATTAGATTTTTTTCTAAATCCTTTTTTAATTTATTTAGTTTAGAATTATCATCTGAATATTTATCTAGTACATCAATTAATACTAATTGTTTGAAATACTTTTTGGAATATGGATTCTCAAGCTTATCAGTAATTTTAGAATCAATGTCTTCAGATAAAGCTAGTAATTCACGATTGAGTTCAGTAAAAACCATATTTTTATAGACAACAATTTTATTATGATCATTATGAGAAAAAATCATAAAGTCTAATGGTAAAATTGGATATAGGTCGATGTTAAACGTATCGTAATTTCCATTTACTAATTCATAGCCTTTAAAATTAAAATACTCTTGCTGATTATTTAATAAAATATATACACTAGGACTTAGATAAATATCCATTTTATTAAAGTAAATTTTACCTTCTTCGTTAATTTTTATATTATCAATTTCAAAAATAAGTGTATTCTTTTTAAAAGTAAAATATTTATCTTTATTTTTTTCTTTATATTCAATTAATTTCGATTCATTTATTTTACAAGCATTATTTTTAATATCTTTTTCACTATCATAAATACTACATACAGAATTATCAAGAATAATGGTTTTTAAATTTTTAATATTATGTGGAATCATAAATTCGAGAGCATATTTGATACAATATGTTGGTATTAATTTCAGTTCAATATCAGTAGGATTATACGAAAATATATAACCAATAAAATTATCATTAATATAACAAGGAGATCCACTTAATCCAAATAAAGTTTGTAAATCTTTTTTTAATGTTAGTGTAATTTGTGGAATAATCGTAAAGTTATTATTACCGCTATCTTCTTCACATATATTTTTAATTTTTGTTTCATAGGTTGTTTTATTTGTAACAATCTTAACCTTTCCAGATTTTGGTATTATTGTATTTGTACAATTAAAATCAATTACATTGATATTGTATTTTTTAATAATTTCACTAATATCAATTGATGGTGTTAAAATAGCTAAATCAAAATCTTCTGAACCATAGATAATTTTTAATTCTATTTCATCTTCTTTGTCTATTTGTACAGTTATATTATAACAGTCTTTAATTCCATGTAAACAAGTTACTATATAAATATCTCCTCGATACTGAATAATGAACCCATTTGACGAATTAACGCTTTCATTTTGATAAATTTCACGAATAAGAGAATTATTCAAATTATCAAAATAAATCATAGCATTATTTTTATCTTGGTTTCGTATATTATTAATTTTTGGATGTTTCCAATAGTCAAATGGTATATCAATTTTTAACCCCTTAATATATATTGGATTCATGAATTTTTATACTTAAATATGATTAACTATAAAAAAATCAATTTTTTATCTAGTAAAAAGAGGATTTTTTTCTACTGCTTTATAAATATCATTTAAAAGTGCTATATATTGTGAAATTTTTTCAGGTGTAATTAATTGAGTTTTTAGTTCTTCATAAGGACCTGGTACTGTTACCGGTGCTGCTCCTGGTACTGTTACCGGTGCTGCTCCTGGTGCTGCTCTTGGTGTAATAACGTATCCATATTGTGCTTGATATTGTGGGTTTCTAATTTCATCATTAAACAAAGTTGAATTTTTTTGTCTATTAGATGTTTTTTTATTATATGAATCATATATTTCAGAAATATTTTTGGTTGCATTAATAGCTTCATCAACAACTTGATAAAACATAAATGGAGGAATTTTAGATAAATCTTCACTTGATGCTGCAATATAACCTTTATTTCTTGCAATAGCAATTGACATAGCTCTATTTTCAGCGTTTAATTTTGTGTAATCTTGTAAAAATTTACCTGCTGTAATAGAAGCAATATAATTTCTAATTTGAACTTCATTTGGTGGAAGTGCCATATTTTATATATAATATAAAAATATAATTTTTTAACTCATAATTTCTTTAATCTTTTTATTGAAAAAATTTACTTTATCTATATTAGTATTTTTTTTAACATTAGTATTAATAATAATAGATGTGTCATTTATATCACTTATAATTTCTTTTAATTTACTTTTATAAATACTTGACTCAACTTTTCCACCACTATAATCTATCTTTAATAAATCACTTATTTTTTTTCCAAAATTTGTTAAATTATATATTGAATATATATTTTCAAATAATTTAGGATGTATGCTATTAATCATAGAAATAGATTCTTTGTCAGTATCTAATTGTTGATAATATAAATATTTTTTCATATATACCGGATCAATAACTGTATCTAATTTTGGAGTATTTTTACTAATTGTACTTACTTTGTATATATTGTCATTAGTTGGTTCATAAAAATAAACAAAATTATTAGAATCTAAACTTGTTACAATGTTATAGGGATTTGTTAATAAGAAACAAGATAATACTTTTTCATAATTATCAAAATTTGTTGCTAATACATTTTGCCCCATTACTTTTACTAATTCATCTAATAAATTATATTCATTAAATTTAATATCTTGATTATCCATACATTTATTTTTATACAAGTATAATATATTTTTCAATTGACAGTATTTTTCAAAATACGCTTTAAGAGTATTATAATTTAATTTATATTTTCTTGTAAATGCTAAAATGCTATCAAATTTGTCTGAAAATGACTTTTTCTCAAATTCTAATATATATTCAGACTTTCTAAAATTATTATAATCATCCTCTGTTAAATAAGAAAAATTACTTACTTTGTCGACGTCTATTCCAAATTCTTTTAAGACTCTTTGTTGTTGATCTGATGTTTTATGTTTTAAAATATATTTAACAACATCGGCCATTAATATTTTTTTAGTAAATGACATATCATTATCATATTGAACATTTAAAGTATCTAACATTGTATGAAATATATTTAATACTTTTAATATACCATCTAAATCTCCACGAGAACCATCACCAATCAATTTCTTAAAATCATCGAATGGTTTTATATATTTGCCATTATTAATATAACCTTCTAACAAACTATCTGTATATCTTGGCATTACTTGTAATAAGCATATTAATCTGATTACATCTTCTTGAACTCCAAATATAAAAGAATACATAAAAGTTTTAAATAATTTGGGATCATCAAAACCAAAAATTTCTTGTAGTCTTTGGAATTTTTCACCTAAATCTAATTTAATTATTTTACTCTCATCATAATCAAGGAAATAATCATTCTTAAGTGATTCCCAAAATACTTTTAATTTTTCTGATTCAAGTGTATTACCTGAAAGTTTATTTGAAGTACTTGTATTTGCAGTAATAGTGCCAATTATATTTCTTTTAATATAGATTTCTTCTGGATGTATAATAAAAAATTTACCATCATAATCATTCAAATTATATATTGAATAACCAGATTCATAATAAATACCAGGATTATCATAATTTTCATAATCATAATGAGCTAAATTTCCAATATAATCAAAATAACTATCTAAATTAAAATAGTATTCGAAATTTTTAGCAAACTCTCCATACATGATTGGTAAATCTTCTAGTGTAAATTTATTTTGAGGATTATTTGGATCAGTTCTAAGTGTAAATAATTTCTTTTCTAGTGAACTATTAAATAATCTTCTATAGAGTTCTTGTGATATATCTTGAATACACATATTGTAAATTGTTTTAATATTTTCTGTAGTTCCTTTTTTATATAAATAATATACTTCTCCAGGTGCAACTCTTCCAACACGACCTCTTCTTTGTAATCTTGATGAATCAGATATAGTATCTAAAACTAATCTAGTATTTCTTTTAGAGTAATCATATTTAGCTGTTTTTTGTGTTCCTGTTTCAATAACATATCTTAATTTATTAATAGTAATAGAAGCTTCTGCTACATTTGTTGCTACTATAATGACTCTTTTATATTTACCCTTATTACTACCCCAAGTTGGGTCTTCTAATTCACTAAATTTAGTATCTTTGTCTAAAGCTAATTCTGTATATTTATCAGAAATCTTTTCAACAAAATCCCTAAGTGGTTTTTTAAGTAAAGAATGATATGGTATAGCTATTGCATCATCTGGTAATTTTTTATTTAAATCTTCTATTAATTTTTCTATTTCTCCCGATCCAGGTTGGAATATTAAGATAAATCCACTAGATGATGTCCGTAATAAGTCTATTGCTAATGATGTTGGATCTTGCATTGGTTTAGGAATATCTTCAATATAAGTATCAACGATTTTAAATCTTGTGCTTTTACCAGGAGGAGACATATGAAATCTTCTATCTATGTTTATTCTATCCAACGTATTTTGTTTTAAAGAATAATTTAATGGATACATTTTATTATCATTAATATCTCTGTAATATCTTCTATAAGTAGGTTCATCGTCATCCATAGTTGCACTAACTATTACTAATTTAATAGTATTATTATACAAAGCAATAAATTTCATTAATGTTAAAATAAAATCCATATTTGCATTATGTTCGTGCGCTTCATCTACTATTACAATATCATATAAATTTTGTACATAATGCGGGTCTTTTCTTAAAACAGGATTATGCATTTCCATCGATAAAGAACCATCAGTAATATATTTAAGATTTAAATGATTTGTATTTTTAACGTGTTTTGTATCTTTATGTTTATATTGAACAAAGTAATTTCTTTTTAATTCTACAGATAATGGAACACCCATTTCTAAAGATACTCTTTCAGCATTATTAGAAGTAGGTGTTTTTCTTGGTTGTGTACATACAACATTTGTTAATGAATTATAGAGTATAGCTTTTTGACCATATAATAATAATTTAGGAACTTGTGTTGATTTACCTGCACCAGTTGCACCTGTAACATACATAACTCTATTATTTAAAAACTTATTAAAAAAGTTAATTTGGCAAATCCAATCTAATGCATATGCAACATACCAAGCACCACAATCAGTAGAACCATTCCAATTGAAATAATGTGTTTGTACATTTTTACTACCTTTCATATAATTAATTAATGGTATTGCTTTGTAGGTACTTGATGTTAAGAAATAATATGAATCAGTATAAATTTTATTTGAATCATTAGTTTGAAATACAGTTTTATTTAATTCTGGTGGATAAAAAACAGGTCTTTTATCTGTTGGAATATTTTGTGTATTCGTTAAATTTAATGATGGCACTAATTTAGATAATATACCTCGTGATATAAAAGATTCAAACATAATCTCAATCATATTTGTTTTTAAATAATCAAATAATTTATTATGATAGTATTTGACATTTGTAATATTAAATTCTTTTAAATTACGTGATATATTGAACCAACTCATAACATCTTGAGTAGTATCATAAATACGCTGTTCTATTGTACTTTTTTGACTGCTAGTTAAAGATTGCCAAAATCTAGGTAAAGGTGTAAATTTACTATTATAATCTATATGACACAATGATTTTGAAAAATTATAAATATTTTTAATAGTTACTTTAGTAGTATCATCATAAGGAAAAATAGCAATATAATCTTTCAATGATATTATTTTTTCTTTATCTTTATCGAGTAATTTAATAGAATACCAAGATAATTTTAATAATTCTAATGAGTCACGAAAAAATCTATAAATATGTTCTAATTTGATATTACTTAATGTTTTTCTTATTTTATTAAATTGAATATTTTCTAATAATTCTTCTTCTGCTTCTTCTACATCTTCTTGACTCAATTCAAATGAGAGCATAGTATATTCACCTCGTTCAACTAATCTTTCAATATCTTTATAATGATTATTAAAAAATACAGCAATGCCTTTTAATATTTTTTTTACATTACGAGCATTTAAAACAAAAGAACCAATATCATAATTACTATTATTTTTTGCTAAATCTAATATATGGTTCCATCTTTCAGCAAACAATTCACGACCTTCTAATGGCAAATCTTCCCAATCAATATTAATATTTTGTATAAGAGTATTTCTAAATAATTGATTTAATGCTAATACAAGAGGAACAGGTTTTTTTAAATTATCAGCATATATATCATAAATTAACCATTTAGTTTTTTTAATTTGATAATATAATTCATTTGTAAAAGTTTCGTATAAATCTCCTATACTTAAACATTGTAAATTTTCTATATAATTTGCATCAATATCAATGTTTGGATTTTCTAAATAATCATAATTTCTTAATCTTGATTCAGTAAATAACTTTTTAGTATTTTGAAATAATTTGTCATTTTGATATTCAACCATATTATAAGGTATTATATCAAACCAATTAACATATAATTTATTTGACATTTGTCTAATTGTATTTACTACAAAATAATAATTGTGTTTCAAATATTCTTCTTCAAAATTAATTTCAGTAATTGTTTTTCTATTACATCTATGATATTGAAAATTAGTATAGACATATTTTGGAGTATTTTCTTTTATATTAATATCTTTGTATTTTTTTGTGACCATATCATTAAAACTTGTTATTTCATTAGTATCTTCACTTGAATTTATAAATGGTAATAATAATAATAATATTGCGACAGAATCGCTGTAATTATTTTGGGACATTTTTTCTTTAAATACATCAAAGTTTGTATTATTTGAAAAAAAAGAAAAATATATAGTTATTAAAAGATTTTTATAATATTTTTTTAAAATATCTTTATCAAAAGTATTTAATTTTCGAAAATATTTTTCAAAAGAATTGTCATATATATTTTTTTCTATAAAATTATTAAGTTCAGGTAATATTTCCATATATATATAATAATATAAATATTATTTTGTTTTTAATATAATATATATAATCATGGCAGCAAGAGCACCTCCTAAAAAAAGTCCTAAAAGAGGAGTGTATTTAATAGTTTATAATAAAGAAAGTACTGGACGTGTCAAATATTTTACACTTAATTGCTATAAAGGCATATCATTAAATGGACATGAAGTAGTAGTTAATCTTACACGCGATGGTAAATTTAAAAGTCAAAGCGAAATAAAAACAGAAATAGATGGTTGTATTCAGGATATTAGAGATGAATATCCTGCTATTGGAAGTAATTATTTAAATGCAAAAATTTTAGATGATAGTGTTACAATTGATAAAACTCAATTTTATTTTGTATCACCTATAGTTGTATCTGATAATATTTTTACAAATTTTCCAGGAGGTAAACAAGAAAGTGGCGAATCAGATGATATAACTCTTGAGAGAGAAGTACAACAAGAATTGGGTATCAATATAAGACCTTTTATGTCAAGAATGCGCATAGTACCAACAAAAAATAGAACTTTTTATCTATTAAATTATAACGACGTAACATCTGTAGAAATGAGATTATTTATTCAAAGAGCCATGCCCAGCAATTTAAAAACATTTGGCAATGCAGATAATATTGAAACAAGTGAAGCATATTCATCACAATGGAGATACTTTACTGATTTCGCAGAAAGTGATAGAAATAAATTTATCGATGGAATGATAGATGCTGGTGATGCTGATGCTTTAGCATCAGCAAAACCACATAAATCCTATAGTGGTTATCGTCCAGGTGGTAATCAAGATATATACTATATGAAATACCTTAAATATAAAGCTAAGTATTTAAAATTAAAAGAATCAATGAAAATTTAATATATATATAAATTATATATATGGAAAAGAAAAATAGTGAATTTCCTGTAAGTATAAATAATAGACAGTGTATAGGACCTTGTTATGAAAAAGATAAATATATAATTCATCCAATTAATATGACATTTGTAACAAACGATAAACCATTTTGTCCTACTAATGTATATGAAAGTACTGATAAAACAGGTAAAAAATATTCTTCATTGACAGATGAATGTTTTAAGGCAACTATGAGTGATGATAATGAACAAATGGATTTTTTAAATCCAAATATTAATTTTAATCCTGAACAATTTTTAATATTTTATTATAAAATAGATAATTATGAAAAAACTTTAGAATGGCTAAAAAACAATGTACATTTACCACTTAGAACAAAACTTCGTGTTATCGAATGTACTATTGTTAAATATTATAATAATATTTATTTAATTGATGATTCAATTAGCCATAATTATTATTTATTATTACTTGAAAATATTAACAAAGTATATGAAAAATTATATAAATATATTGATGTTGATTCAGATAAAAAGAAAATTTTATTTAGAGAAACCAAATTAGATATAAATGATTTTTTAGTTGAAAGAATTAATTTTATTAAAGAAAAATTAATAAATGAAGATGAAACTACTAAATTTTTAAATAAATATTTTGAAAAAAATAAAAATGATGCTACTAATATTGAACAAAATTTTCAAAAAAATGAAATAATAAAAAATTTTATAATTTATATTGAAAATAAAATATTAAAATCTAATATAAATATATAATATAATAATGAGTTTTATTTTCCCATTAGATACATCCAAACTTTTAATTCTTGATTCAGATTCAAAATTAGTTTTACCAACTACATCTATTTTAACTACACCTTATACTAGCCCAGTATTTGCAATTACTAGTACAACAACTAATCCTAATTTGAAATCTGTCTATACCTTTCCATTAGCACCATATCTTGATTTAAATAAAGATCCTGATGTTCATGAAACTGTTACTAATAGCATTTACAGAAAAGTATTTGAATCTTGGTTGTATAAGAGTGATTTTAGTGAATTATTTGACTATATTAAATTAGTTAATGGTGAAGCCAAACTAATTAATAATTTAAAAGATAAAGATAATAAGACAGACGATGTTACCATTGAAAGAAAAATTAGATTTATAAGAGACTATATTCTTAGTAAACATAGAGTTAATAAACTTATTGAAGAATTTGTTGAAGGAACTAAAACAAATTGGTATGATATTGAAAAAAATACTTATTTTCTTAAAGAACTTATTTTTAAATACATGAAGAAAAAGCTCAAAGCTTTAGTAGAAAAGAAAAATTAATTTAATTTATAATTCATTAAAATATGTTTAACTGATTCTTTTATATTTTTTATTTCTGGAAACAAATTTGATAATTTAGTTGTTTCCAAAAAATTATTTGATCTTTTTGATGCCAAAATTTTATTTTGTTCTTCAATAGTAAAATTTTCCCATTTAAAACTATTATCAACATATTCTTTATACATTTCTAAAATTTCATTATGTGATATTAATCCTGGATTTGTAAAATTATATGTACCTGTAATATTTTTTTCAGCCATTTTAATTATATATGGTAAAAGTTCTGGTAATACAGTCATTGAATTTGGGATTGAACAGATTTTCTTATAATTAGTAATCTTTGTAATAAAATTTCTTTGATTATTATTATCTGTAATTGGCATTCTAATTCTTAAATTTAATGTATTTTGTTCTAATAAATGCATTAATTGATCTGTATATCCTTTAACTACACTATAACTTGAACCAGTAAAGTTAGGTTTAGAATCTTCAGTAAATCCATTAATTTCTTCTCCAAATAAATGTTCATTATCATATTCAAAAATACATCCTGTACCTAAATAAGTATAATGAACATTATATTTTTGGGCTAATAATCCTAGTACTAAAGGACTAAATAAATTATCTCTAACATTTTCTACTAATTTGCCAGGTTGTTCTAAATAATCAATAGTTGTAAAATTAGTATCTCCAACTTTTCCATGCGTTCTGCCAATAAATGACATAATATGTGTAGGTTGATTAACTAAAATTTCATTTTCAATTTCTTCAATATTATGTGCTCTTGATTTTGATAAAATAACTTCATGATTAGTCTGATTTAACAAATCTAGCATTTGATGACCAATCCAACCATTATGTCCAAGTAATAGTATTTTCATTATGTATAATATTATTGGTTAATTTTTTAAGTCTAGAATAAAAAAATAAAATATAGAAATATAATATATGATTAATTTATTAATTACAGGTGGATGTGGATTTATTGGATCTAATTTTATAAACTATATTTTTGGAAAAAATAAATATAAAATTATTAATTTAGATGCAATGTATTATTGTGCTGATGAAAAAAATGTTAATGAAGATATTAGAAATTCAGAAAATTATGTTTTTATAAAAGGCAATATAAATGATAAAGATCTAGTTAATTTAATTTTGAATAATTATAAAATAGAATATATAATTCATTTTGCAGCACAATCTCATGTCGATAATTCATTCTCAAATCCATTACAATACACTTATGATAATATAATGGGTACACATAATTTACTCGAAGAAGTTAAAAAATATGGTAAAATTAAAAAATTTATCCATGTATCAACAGATGAAGTATATGGTGAATCTATGTTAGACATTGATGAAAAACACAAAACTGAACATAGTATTTTATGTCCTACTAATCCATATGCTGCAACTAAAGCAGGCGCAGAATTAATTGCACAATCATATCAACATTCTTTTAATTTACCGATTATAATTACAAGAGGTAATAATGTATATGGACCAAATCAATATCCAGAAAAACTAATTCCAAAATTTATAAAATTATTAAAAGAAAATAAAAAAGTAACTATTCAAGGAGATGGTACAAGCACACGTTCATTTTTACATTCATATGATACTGCAACTGCTTTTGAAAAAATATTAGAAAATGGTGTTATTGGTGAAATATATAATATTGGTTGCGACGAAGGAATGGAATATAATGTTAACGAAATTGCACAAATTTTAATAAAACTTATTAAAAATACTGATAACTATAATGAATGGATTGAATATATAGAAGATAGACCATATAATGACAAAAGATATTATATTTCTAATTCAAAATTAAAAAAATTAGGATGGGGTATTACTATTCAATTAATGGATGGATTAAAAGATCTTATTTAAGCAGGACCACGAAGATTTTTAGGAGGATTTGGAAATTTGCAAAATATAGGAATTACTGAAATTTTAATTTTTGCATTATTTTTTTTAATTGCCTCAAAATGAAATTTTCGATGTTCACAATCATTTTTCATATTATTTGTAATTCTACATTGTGTAAGTTCTTGTTCTTTTTTTAGTATTTGTAATGGAACTATAGATAAATTAATATCTGCACTATACGAACAATTTATAAATTTTTCTGTCTTATAAATAGCAAATCCATTAAATGCAGAATATACTTCTATTAATTGATTTGGGTTTTTTCTATATTCTTCTAATAACTTATTAAAATGTTGCCTCATCATTTCAACAAGTTTTTGCCAATTATTAAAATGAAAAAAACTATAAATATACGGATCAAAAGATAATGCCCAAGTATCATAATATCCTGCTTCTCTATCAAATGAAATAGAGTCCCATTCTTCTTTTCTTTGTAAAATTTCTTTTATTGGTTCAACTTTAATATCACCAATACAAGAATATTCATTTGAATCCATCATTATAAAATATTCATAATCAATATATTTTTCACGTATTTTTTTTAATAATCCATTTCTAGCATTTGCTATATTTTCAGTTCTTAATTCTGATTTTTGATTATTATTTAATATAATCTCCATATTATTATATTTTTTTTGATATTCTTGTAAAATATTATAAGATTTATCTTTAGATTGGTCAAAAAAAACTAAAACTTGTGTTTTTTCAAAAACTTTTTCTAATTCTTTTATATTTTTTAAAACATAAGGTAATCCGAACTCATTATTATATACACATAAACATATACAACACTTATTCATAAATAAATAGAAAGTATATTAATTTTTTTAAATATAAACATATTTCAAAAATATATTTAAAATGATATTATTATAAAAATATTAGAGGTAAAATGTCTAATATTTTAGAAGAATATTTATTATATCACGATAATTATGTAAATAAATATGGTAAAAAAACAATTGTATTAATGCAAGTTGGTTCTTTTTATGAATGTTATGCTATTGTTAAAAATAAAGAAGAACAATGGAGAGGTCCAAATTTAAGTAATATATCAGAAGTACTTAATATCGTATGTACGCGCAAAGATAAAAGTGTTAACGAAATTTCAGAAAAAAATCCTTATATGCTTGGATTTCCATTAGTTGCTGGTACTAAATTTATTAATATATTAGTTGATAATGGTTATACAGTTATTACTGTTGATCAAGTTACACCACCACCAAAACCAAAAAGAGAAGTTACAAATATTTATTCTCCTGGCACATATTTAGAAGGACAACAAAAACCAGATACTAATTTTATTGTATCTATCTATTTAGAGGAAGAAGTTCAAAAAGGTAGTACATCTTTAATTTGTTCAGGAATGAGTGCAGTAGATTTAACTACTGGTAAAGTTATTATTAATGAAGTTCATTCAAATAACCAAGATGATAAAATAGCATTAGATGAAACAATTAGATTTATTTCAAGTCTTAATCCAAGAGAACTTATTATTTATCATAAATCTAAAGGTAGTAAAATATATTCTGAAGATTTTATAAAGTCATATCTTGAATTAGATAATAAATACTATCATTATAAAAATGAAGTAGATCCAAAATATTTTAAATTAACTTATCAAAATGAGTTTCTTAAAAAAGTATATAAAAATACAGGTCAAATTAGTCCAATTGAATATCTTGATTTAGATAAATTTATTTATGCAACAATTAGTTTTATTCTATTATTAGACTTTTCTTATGACCATAATGAAAAAATTATTTTTAATTTAGAAAAACCTGAATATTATTCTGATTCCAAACATTTAATTCTTGGTAATAATGCAATTTTTCAATTAAACATTGTTAGTTCAGACATGTACGAATATAGTAATAATAAATTCAAGAGTCTATTTGATGTTGTTAATAATACTTCAACTGCTATGGGACGTCGTTTATTAAAAGATAGATTATTATATCCTCTTGTATCTGCAAAAAATATTCAATTAGATTACAATTTAACTGAAAGTATGATGGAAGATGATATGTATTTATCTATTGAAAAACTATTAAGAGAAATGTCTGATATTGAAAGACTTGAACGCAAAATTTCCCTTAATATGATTCAACCATATGAATTATATGAATTTATTAATTCTGTTAAATTAGCATTAAAAATCATTAAAGTAATTTCTAAAAATGAAGTATTTCAAAAGATTATTCCCGATGAACAAAATATAAAAGTAATTAATAAATTTTTAAAAAAATGCGAACAATTATTTAATTATACTGAATTACAAAAACAAAACTTATCTGATATTACTTGTAATTTCTTTAATGACAATATTTACAAAGAAATTGATGATTTAATGATAGAAAAAACACTTACAAATGACTTTATGTCAAATCTATGTACAGTTTTATCGGGATACATTGAAGATAAAAAAAAGACAAAATCAGCTGATGATAAAATCTCTATTAAGAAAAATGATAGAGACGGACATTATTTATATTTAACAAAATTAAGATGCGAACAACTTAAAAAGAAATTAGATGGTGTTAAAGAAATTGATGTTTCTGGATATAAATTAGACCCCAAAAAACTAGTTTTTAAAGAACAAAATAATAATACCAAAATTTGTTTCCCTGATTTAGAAAAAAAATCAGATCAAATAGATGAATTACAATTAAAAATTAATAAACTTGTAAAAACTAAATTTATTGAAGTACAAACAGAATTATATTCCAACTATAGAGATATTTATAGAGTTATTATTAATTTTGTGTCACATATTGACTTTATTAAATCATCTGCTAAAACAGCAAGATTATATAATTATATTAAACCAACTATTGTAAAAGAAAAAGAATCATTTATAGAATGCAAGAATCTTAGACACCCTATCATAGAAAGAATTATTGATTATGAATATGTTCCTCACGATTTTAGTTTAGGAAAAGGAGAATTAAAAGGTATGTTAATTTTTGGTATTAATTCATCAGGTAAATCAAGTCTTATGAAATCAGCAGGTCTTTCTATAGTTATGGCTCAAGCTGGATTATATGTACCAGCTACTGAATATAATTTTTGCCCATATAATTCACTATACACAAGAATTACAGGTAATGACAATTTATTTAAGGGTCTTAGTTCATTTGCATTAGAAATGGTAGAATTAAAAGCAATATTAAAAAGAGCTACACCTAAAACTCTTGTTATTGGCGATGAAGTATGTAGAGGAACTGAACATATATCAGGTAATGCTATTGTTGCAACTACTATTATTAATTTAGCTAAATCAAATGCAAGCTTTATTTTTGCGACACATTTACATGAATTAGCACATATGGATAGAATCAAAAAATTAGATAAAGTAAAACCATATCATTTAAGTATTTCATTTGACCCAATTAAAGATGAAATTATTTATGATAGAAAATTAAAAGAAGGTTCAGGAGATAATATTTATGGTATTACAGTTGCTAGACATATTATTCATGATAAAGAATTTATAGATATGGCTATTGATATTAAAAATGAATTATTGGAAGCACATAATTCAATGATATCTGGAAAAACATCTAGATATAATTCCGATTTATTAATCTATCAATGTCAAGTGTGTGGAGAAAAAGAAAAAGTTGGCAAAATTAGTTCATTAGAAACACATCATATTAATTTTCAAAAAGATTGTGAAAACGGTTTTGTAAAAAATAAAGCACATATTCGCAAAAATGATAAATCAAATTTAGTTGTTTTATGTAATGAATGTCACGATAAATTACATTCTAATGAATTTAGTATTAGTGGAACTACAATGAGTTCTTCTGGAAAAAAAATTAAAATGGCAAAAAATTATAATTTATAATCAATTTCTTTTATTCATTAATATATACTTCTTTATAATTATTATAACTGGGTAATTTATGATTAACTTCATAATAACAACAAAGTCAAATACTTTAAAATGACCAAATAATACATCTACACGTCAGTCCCCATTTATATATTTAAAAATAAAATTATATATGCATATATATATGATTGAAAAAATTTTTATTATTGTATCAAAAGAATTAGAAAAAGAACGATTTGAATATTTAGAAAATTATTTTAAAGAAAATAAAACAGATATTCCAATAGAATATTTTGAACCCTTATATAAAAATAGAGATGAAGATAAAGTTAATATGAAAAAATATAGAAATTTAAAAATTGGTGAAATTATGTTATCTGAAACATATATTAAATTATTTAATAATATTATTGAAAATAAAGTAGAATATAGCTTAATATTAGAAAGTGATGTATTATTTGAAAATAATTTTTTTGAAAATTTAAAATCAATTTTTGATGAATGGATTATTAATGCAAAACATCCTTCTATTGTATTTATTGGTAGCGGATGTGGACTAAAACCAAATACGAATAATCAAATTTCTCCAAATTTATATTTACAAAATTCCACACATTGTACAGATAGTATGATATTTGATTTCAATGCTATTCAATATATTTTAAATAAAATGAATAATTTAATTTTAATAACAAAACCTGTTGATCATTTATGGAATCATTTTATTGGTAAAGATATATATAGTTATTGGATTAAAACTCCAATAATAAACCAAGGAAGTGGTAATGGTAAATATAAATCAACAATACATTAATTTTTAAAAATTAAATTTGGTTTAATTTCAATAATTGATCCAATTTGTATTTCTGGTAAATTTGTTACTATAATACCAAATGGATCAGAAACATTAATTGATTTTAATTCAATACTATTATAATAATATTTTGCATCTAAAAATTTGTAAAATTTAATATAAGCGACTTTAATTTCTTCCGAAGTTCTTCCACTTTTTCCGTAATATCCTAAACAAAAATTTTTTGGTATTTTTTTTATAGATAATACAGGAACTTTAATACTTAAATTTTCAAATAATGTACTTAAACATATACGTCCCACGCGCACCATATCATAAAATATATCTGTTTGTTCATTAATTATTTCTTTACTACAAGCAGCATGAATTAATATATTTGAATTAATTATATTAAGTTCTTTTAATTTATCAAGAAAATTATTAAATGTAATTTTTTGATTATAAATTAGATTATTCATAGTTAATTTTCGTGTTTCAAGTGGTATACCTGATCTAATCCACAAACCTTCATTTAAATCTATACCATTTGATTCGGAATTAAATCTAGTACCAATGCCACATAATTGAATATTTGCGATAGTATTAATTTTTTTAATTAATGCAATTAATTCTAACTCGTCTGTTAATCCTTGTCGACCAATACCCATATCAAGATACACATGTGTTTTTAAAGAGATATTAGGATATAATTGTAGTGTTTTTTCAAGCCAATTTTCACAAGGGCAACTAATTTCAATAGAATATTTAGATGCCATTTCTGCTTCTTCGCTTGTAATGTAATATAATAATATTATTCTTTTTTGTACACCTAGCATTCTAGCTATTAATGCATCTGATAAAGTTTCAAATATAAATCCATCAACTAAATCTGGTATTTGCTTTTCAATTGTATAAGCAACATAAGATATATTAGATACATTTAATAATTCATATGACCTTTTTAATGTTAAAAATAATTTTGGTTTATTATTTGCTTTTTCTAAAATATTATGTACATATTTTAAATTTTTTTCAATTATTGGTAATTTAACTAATTCGTTCATTTTATATAAATATAAAAAATATATCTTTATATTTATTTTTATACATTTTTAAAAAGTTATAAATTATACTCAAGTTCCTTAATTTTAGAAGGATATTGATTCTGAATATAATTTAAGGTACTATTACTATTATAATTATAATTTGTAATACTAAATCCTAAATTTTTAAAATAATAATTCATTAATATACGTGCTTCTGTACAATTACCTGCACCTGGTAATTCATGATTAACTTCATAATAACTACATACTGCTGCACTTATTTTAAAATATCCAAATAAAAAATCAACCCCCCAACCCCATTTATTTTCAACTGTATTCATAGATTTATAAGCTTCAAAATCATCTGGCGATAATAATAAACAATATATTTCTAAACTATTCATCAAAAATATTTTATTAGTATCTTCCTTCATAAAATTGTGTGTAGCGTTGGTAACTTTTGGTGATAAAACTTGTATATTAAAATCTTTTTTTATTTTTGCCATTTCATTTAAATTTAAATTAACTATTTTAATATCATCAAACGTAAATAAAACATAATCATAATTCTTAATATGTTCATTATATGGATTAGTTAACCATAATTGTGTAATTACACCTGGTTTTTTATAAATATAAATATTTTGAACTTTATCAAATTTTATTTTATCAATTTCTTCATGGCAATTATAAGAATTTATACATAAGTCTATAGATAAATTAGTATGGTTTTCAAATAAATATTTTAAATTATGTTGCAAAATATCTATTTTTTTTTCAAAATTTGGATTACCGATTGACGGAATATAATATAATAATTTCATTAATAATATTATACATATTATATATATATTATTAATATAATAATTCCGCATTAACAATAGCTTATTAAATTATCTATTTTATATTTTTTATTATAATCATAATTCTTAACTAATAATTTTTTAATGATTATTTTATTTTTTAATATATTTTTAATAAATTTATTCATATTTTCGATTTTTAAAAATTTATCTAAAATATCCATAGTTCTATCAAATAAATAATATTCATTGTTTAAATAATCAGTAATTTTATTATCTTTAATATTTTTTAAATTTGCAATTGGAACAAAAATAATATCTTTATTTTCAGTATAATGAGAAAATCCATTTTTCCAAAAATTTCTCATATTTGCTTTAAACTCTGTAGTAAATGTGTCTAAATTAACATCTTCTAATTCTAAATAAATAAAATAAGATATATATTTTTTATTTAAATTTGTAATTGTAATATTACTTTTAGTCATAACTATATTTAATTTACTTTTATTATTATTATCTAAATTTTCCAAATTAAATAATAAACTTGATTCTTCTTTTAATTCGCGTATGGCTGATTCTTTAATATTTTCTCCTTCAAATCCGCCACCAGAATCTTCAACTATTGATTCTGATTTATATTTTCTTACAGTGGATTTAAAAAGGACTATATAATAAACATTATTTTTATCTTTAATTATAGGTATTATACCTGAACCAGAATATTCAGTGTTCATACTTAAAAATTAATATATTATATAATATATATATTAAATGTCAGAAAAAATAGAAATTACAGATCTCGAAACAGAATTTAACAATATTAAAGAACCTGAAGTTAATTCAACTGTTTTAATGAGCCAACTTTTAGTTGATATTTTAGTTAAGAATGATGATATTAAAAGTTTTGCTGATAAAATTACAGTAAAAGTTAGTAATAAAACTTTAGAAACTCTTAAATTAATTTTAAATAAAGCACCAGATGCACTTGATAAAATTGTTGACAATGTTAAAGATATTCTTAAAGATGGTGTTATTGACCATAAAGATATTCCCAAAATGATTGTACTTGTTACTAATTTATATAAAACTGATTTTAAAAATGTAATTGCATCAAAAGCTTTAACTACTATTGAAATTGTTGAATTCATTAAATTTATTCTTAAAATGGTTATAGATTTTGATTATGTTGAAGTTAAAAATAAACAAGAAATTTTTGATATAATTGAAGCTTCAACTGCACTTTTAGAAATGGTAATCCCACCACAAGAAGTTAAGTGTAATTGGTTTCCTTGTTTTAGAAAAAAAAATTAAATATATAAAAAATATATATTCTAAATATATAAATAAATGTCTGCAAATGTCATTGTTAATGATTTAGCTACTGTTGGTAGAGTTGAAACTAAAATTCAATTTGTTATTGCCATTATTATAGCTCTTGTTTTATCTGGAATTGCTGTTTATCAATTATTCTTCAAAAAACAATATAAAGTTGGATTAATCTTTTTAGGTATCGCTACTCTTATTATTGCCGTTAGTTATTACAATAATTATTTAGTAAGTCTTTCACCTTCATATGCTGCTGCTACTGGTGCAAATGATCTTGCTAGAGCATTATTTAAATAAGTGGTTTAATATATGACATAGAGAAAAAACGTTCTTTAATAATTTTAATATTTGATATATCAAATTTTAAATCGTGTTTTGTATTACTTAAATTGTCTTTAATTTTAATTAGTAATTCAGTAAATTTTTCTTTAGTTTCATCAAGAGTTTTGCCAGATAATACTATTGAATATACTGGGGATGATACACACTGTACTCTTTCTCCAATATCAAGAATACTTTTAATTTTTTCCACAAAATTATTTTCCAGAATTAGTAAATTAAATTGTAATTCAACTGTAATATCAGTCTTTTTAATTCTTGTATTAAGACTTGAAATAATTTTATTTCTATTTTCTAAAGTAATTCTATTTTCTTTGTCAAAAGTAAATATTAATTCAGGATTATCTAAAAGTTCTTCATAATATTTCTTATGAGTTAGATCATTTTCTGCGACATAGTCCATACAATCCCACAACATATTTGATACATAATTTTTATCAAAATTATTTTCAAGAAAATGATCTAACTCATGAAATAATTTATAAAGATGTAATTTATCTACATATTCAACCTCTAGTTTTTCAATAGTTGATTCTGTTAGAATCTTATATGAAAGATTAATATAATCTTTATCTTTATCAATTTCATAAATCATACAAGGAAATGTTTTTCCAATTGGAAATTTTTTGGAATAATTTAGTTTATATTTAGATATTTCCGTATTCATTATAACAGCTGATATATTGTTATATTCCAATAATTCACAATATAAGCCTAATTTCTCGCTATAACTTGTAACTTTAACCATTACAAAGTCTTCAAAACTGGGTTTTTCGTTTCTATAAAACTGCATTTTAAATAATTATAAGATTAATTATTTAAACAATAAAATTTCAATTTTTAGTAAAAACAAAAATTAGCCAACATAATTCATGATATTCATCATCATAGAATTTAGTAAAAACATTGTAACCGGATTGTTTAGCCAATATTTTTGATATTTTTATTACCTTCTTAAGATAATAAATAAGTTCAGAATTATTTTTATCTTTGATTAAAACAGAATTATCTATAACAAATTCATCATTTTGTAATTCATATTTTGTTTGATTGCTTTGATATAAAACCCATTTATCTTCTGTAATATTACTAATTAAACTATTATATCGATTAAATAAATATTCAATACTTTTTAAATTATTATTTTCTAATTTATAATTATTATAATCATATTCTTCTAATTCTTTTTTTAACATTAAATTTAAATTATTTTTATTTGATCTTAATTGAGAAGAAAAAAAGCTTAATACAGAATTATCATTTAAATAATTAGTATTAGGATTTAAAATAATATTACTTATTTCAGGTTCTTTTTGATTTTTTAATAAATTAAATTTATTCTCATATTCTTTTAATTCTAGAGTTCTAGCTGCTAATCTTTTTTGTATAAGTTCCATATCCATATATGTAAATAATAATAATTATTATTTAAATATTTTACATTATATCATTCCAACATTTAATATTACTAATTTGACAAGTTTCTTTATCATAGCCAATTTCTTTGGAAGTATTTAATTTTCCTTTATCTAATAAACTTTTTATTTTTTTAAGAACAATCTTTTTCTTTTTTTCTTCTTTTATTTGGTTATTAATAAATTCTTCTAATTTAGATAATTTTTGATCATAATTTAATCTTGTCCAAGTTGTTTTTAATTTATTATTTGTCATTTTATCTAAAAAATCATTTAATTTATTTTTATTTACTTGTTTAGTGTCATATTCTTCGGTTGGCTTTTTACTAATAAAAGTTAAAACTTTTTTTAAAATTTGTTTTTTTTCTTCATCATATGTATTTTCTTTTTCTTTTTCAAATCTATATAAAATGTTAGATTGAACATTCTTTTCAATTTCATTAATTATACTATCTATTTGTTGAATATTATCATTAATATTTTCCATTTATAATAATTTATTATATTATATTATAATAATATCAAATTTTTATGTTATTAAAGAACAAATTTGAGGAATATATTTTAGATAATAAGGAAAAGTTTAATTTAGAAAATAACGAATTATTTTCGTCTATAGTAATTGGCTTTATTGTTTTTATTTTTATTGCAAATACAAATGTTAATTTATCAGTATTTTTAGGAATTATAATATCTTATTATGTATTTAGACAGTTTATATATGCTGCAAAAAATTATGAAGATAAGAGGGATAAAATTTTTGATAATAAAGTAAATTTAATTAGACCATCTGCTAAATCTTTAAAAAAATATCCAGATGTAATAGAATTTTTATTTTCTATTCAAGATTTTTATTTAAGTAATCCCGCGACATATGAAGAAATTGTTGAATCAATTAAATCATTTTTTATTGTATATGAAGAAAGTATGAGAATTACTAAATTATCACATGAAAATTATTCAGTCGCAGAAGGAAAAATGAATAATGCTGTTAATTGTGTTAATGCGTTAATAATTACAACTGATTCACAACAAAATTTAAATCAAAAAATAAATATTGCATATAATAAATTGTATGAAATATTAAATAAATACTTAAATGAAATTGAATTAAATATAAAAAAAGATATTAAATATAATGGTTATAATATAAATACAAAAGTAATTGATTATAAAATGAAACCATATAATTATGATGAAAGTGAATTATATAATTTTAATATTGTTTATTAAAATATTATTTTTTCTATTTAATTATTATTATAAAATGGATTCATTTTTAAATAATACAAATTATAAATTTGTATCTCCAAATTCACAGAGTGAATATACATATAATCCACAAAGTAATATATTTAAATATTATCAATTATGTTCATTTAAAAATCCATATAATAACAAATATCATATTCGTCGTATTGTTATGAATGCAAAAAATGAATTTGTTAGTATTGATGAAAAGTATATTGATGCAAAAGAATATAAAAGATTTGTTCAATCACATCGTTTAAATGAATATAAACTTTATAATGTATATGATTTAAATTATATTGCATATCCTAGTTTAGGAGAAATTACAATTATTCAATCTCCTATATTACAAACAGATTCTGACTACAGTGGATTTGCTAAATTTTAATTTATTTTGATTCATATATATGTCTTATTTCAACTACACCACCATTTGTATTTAATAAATTTTTAAGAGGATCACTGGAATCAATAGCATAATCATAAATAAATAAAATAATCGCAAAAATCAATATTGTTAAACCAACATAAAACATTCTATTATTTTTTACTAATATGCTCATACTAAAATTACCTGCTATTAATTCATCAAGTATTTGAAACCAAGTATTTTTCATTTCTATTAAAATTTCTAATATATTCATTTTATAAAATGGCTTTTCAGATATTTCTATATTTGAAGGTTTTATTATTTTTTTTACTTGTTCACTTTCTGAATTAGAAAGATCATTTGAATTTAATGTATTTAATGTATCTTGGGAATTAATATCAGTTTCATTTATAGATGAATAATTTGGTAAATCATTTTCAGTATTATTACTCATATTTATATATAAATTAAATATAAAAAAAATGAAATCTATTTACTTAAAATCTAAAATATTATATATACTATAATGTTGTATTTAAAGTGTCCTTCTTGTCATAAGTTATTAGGTAATAAGCAAATCTATTATGAAGAAAACTACGATAAAATTACAAAAGATTTAGAAATGGGTAAAATTACAAGTGAAGAAGCTGAAAAAAAAAAGATAGAATTATTGGATTATATCTTACCAGATAAAGATAGATATTGCTGTCGTATGAGAGTAATGACATATAAGAGATTAATTGAAATTGTTAAATAAATTTTATTAATATATATATATTAATGGATTATTACAAAAAATATTTAAAATATAAAAATAAATATTTACAATTAAAACAATCAGGTGGTTTAATGAATGTTATTTACACAGATCCATCATTAAATAGAACAATGACACTTGAAGAATATTTTAATGAAGCAATTAGTAAAGAATTATTTGATTGCATAGATATTAATCGTGATGTTAATGATAGAGATTTAGCAGATTTTTTATATGGTATTGTTAATAATAATTTTTGTGATATTAGTAAAACAAGAGAAATATTTAATAGATATTTCGATTTTAATTATTCAGATTTAAATATACAAAAATATAATCCAAAATATTATTATGCTGATACTAGTAATAATACTTTATCTGTAACAAATAAAATTAAAATAAACATTAAAAATGCCACAGGTAAAAATGAAGTAGATGTAGATGGAGGATTTATTCATATTGAAAGAATTAAGTCTGAAGAAAAATCTATAATTTATAAAATGGCTATATGTGATTCAAGTAATGTAATGATTAAATATTACAACTTTAATACCCTTGAAGAAGCATTCGAAAAGTTTACTACAACAACATATAATTTTGAGTGTAAAGATTGTAGAGAGTTTACATCATCTGGGCGTAATATAATTTCAGTTTGTAATTTTGACTTTAATAATATAAAGAATTTATTAATTGAACCATCTGATAATGTTATTGAACTTACAAAAAAATGTACTTATATTCAAAATAAAAATATTATTATTTATGATCAAAATATATATGTTGGAAATGTTGTTTATGAAAATGGAGAAGTTAAAAATATAATTATTTATCCAAAAATACAATTTTTAGTTCCAAAACAAAATTATTCAAATTCTCTTAAAAATTTATTCGAAAATACAAGTAGTTTATTAACAAGTTATAATACACATGATATAAGTTTTAATAAATTTGTAGAAACTCATAATAGTGGTTTTAGGGTAAAAGAAATAAAAGATAGAATAAATAATATAGAATTATTACCCTTTAACTTTTATCATTTACATTTAATTAAAGTAAATAGAGAACCTCGTGATTTTTTATTTATAGTACATGGTAAATATGAAGATCATACTATGGGAACTGGAGATGAAATATGGACTTATGATGGTAAAAGGATAATTAAAAAAGACTTGTATGGTGTACATAATAATATTATTCAAAGAATTCATAATTATTTTATTCATATCAAGTTAAATGATGCTGGAGAAATTTTATTTAAAAAAATATATGTATTAAATATTCAAAATATTAATAAACTAAATGATTTTTTTAGTGGAAATATATCTTTTAAATATATTTTATTTGGAGATCCAATATATTCATTTAATTATATTGATAATAAAGAAAATGTATTATTAGCATATGAAAATATAGATATTGAACCCAATATAGGAGTTGATAATACATTTGCTTATACTATTGGTATTGAAAACCGGCAAGTTTCTGATCTAGAAATTATTGCAAATATACTTTCTAGTATAGGAATTGAATCAGAACAAGTACGTGCAATATACCAAAGAAATCCCGCGGAGTTTAATAGAAATTTTAGTCATATAAATCTACAAAATCAAGATGAAGTAATAAATACATATTATACATATTATGGTGATTAGGATTATTAAAAAATTGAAATTTTAAAATACCATATAATATATTATTAATATAAAAATGACAACAGACGCAGAATTAATTTCTATTTTTGAAAAATATCTTTATGATTTTATTAATCTTAAAGATAATAAAATTGTTCAAATGAAATCAACTATTAACAACTTCGGGAACGAATATATTTTTGTATTTAATCCTGTTATTATGAATGATAATAATGATATATGGGAAGGTCAAACTGTTAATCTAAATGTACTTTATATAAATAATACTATTTTATATAAATCAAATGGTGTATATCTGAAAACTCCTATTTTGTGTAATAAAGTTATTCCAGAATTAAATAATGTTATTTTATCGCTGATAAATTAAATAACTTTTCCTACACCTCTTGTTGTACCTTCACGAAAGAAAAATATCATATCTTTTTCTAAAAATTCCTGATGTGATACAAATTTAAATTCTACTATTGCTTTATCTTTTGTTCTTAGACAAACTTTATTCGCTTCATCATAAATTTCATCATCAGGGCGATGTTTAATTACTTTAATAATTTTAGTAATTGCTGCTGATTGACGAATTGGACCAATATGAAGAACAGGAGAATATTTTTCTCTGATTGTTGCAGAATGATGAAGGATTTCTACTTCTGCCTCAAATGTCCATGATAATTTATTTAGTTGTTCTAGATTAGATACAATTACCATACCACGACTAAACATTTTTTTTAGTAATTCGAATTTTTTCTCTGTAGAAGAAATTGCAAAACAACCTCTTTGATGATTTTCTAATTCATCTACAAGTTCTCTTGAATTATTATGTATAGACCTAATACGAATTGGAATGAATTTATTTTCTATTGGTCCAAGATATACATTGTCACCTTGTCTAAAAGATTTACCTTTTACTATACCTGATACTACTAAACCAATACCTGGAGGATTAAAACAACTTTCAATATAGAAGATAGAATCTTTCGTATTAGTAAGTGGTTTCCATAATTCACGCGGCTCAAGTTCAAAAAGAATATTTTTTAATGAATTAATATAAAATCCTGTTTTATTAGATGTTAATATAACAGGTAATATGTCATCTGAACTACGCATTTTTTCTGATAAATCTTTAAAAATTTTATAATTTTCATTTTCTTTATCTTTTTGATCTTGAAAAGATAAATCTAATTCTTTTCGTGAATTTATAAATACTGCCTTTTTATTATATGCAGAACAAATCTTTTTAATTGATGTTTCTGTTTGATTTAAAATATCATCAGGAGCAATATCAATTCTTGTTACAACAATAATAATTGGGATCTTCATATAAAATAGAATTCCTAAATGCTCACGCGTCATCTTTAAAATACCTCGATTTGATGCAACTGTAACAATAGCATAATCAGGGAAAAATCCTGTAATACCATAAGTTGTCGTTTTTAAATATTTTTCATGACCACATAAATCAATCAATGTAATTGACTTATCATCTTTATCAATTGTTCTTGTCGAAATATCAGATGTTTGTCCAGTTTCCTTTTCATGAGGATGCTTTGCAACTTTTAATCGCGCCGACCCATTACCATTGTCTAATTCATTTGATATAAGTACACCGATAGTTGAACTTTTTCCAGAATCAACTGAACCAGTAATAACTATACCAACATCACGTTTCATTTTTTATATATTAATTTTATAGTTTATTGCTTATAATTTTCAGTTTTTTTTCATAAAAATTGATTAAATTATGGTTAAATAATAAAAAATATTAATAATCATATGGATACTCTTAAAAAATCTAAAGAACCAAAAATAAAGGTAGAAAAAATAAAAGTAGAAAAAAAATCAAAAGATAAAAAAATTAAAGCTAAAGAAAATATTGATCAAGAAGTAATTGAAGAAAAAGCAGCAATTGAAGAAGAGACAGTTGAAGATTTAGAAAAAGAATTTTTAGCTATGATTACTGATTTAAAAAAACCAATTGATAATAAAAAGACTGATAAGGTAAAACAAGATGGCGGATATGATTATGATAATGAAACATATAATTATATTAAATACAAAGAAGTAAAATATGGACCATTTACTGAGTCTTGGGTACATGATAAAGAACAGTATGATGATGAACTAGAAGAAGTTCATATTCAACGTCAAAATATTGTCAAAGGATTAATGGAGATTGAATATCCTGCTCAACGTTCTGAACAATGGTTTAAAGACAGAGATACTTTGATTTCTGCTAGTGATGGTGGTTGTGTTGTTGGTGTTAATAAACACGAATCACCATATAAATTTATTGTTAAGAAAGTATTTGGTTCTACTTTTAAATCAAATGAATTCTGTTATCATGGTAAAAAGTATGAACAAATTGCTACAATGATTTATGAAAACAGAATGAATGTGAATGTTCATGAATTTGGTCTTGTTAGAAGCAAAAAATATAGTTTTCTTGGTGCTAGTCCAGATGGTATTGTTAAATTTCATAAAGCAGATGGTATTCATTTAACAAACAGAGTCGGTCGTATGTTGGAAATTAAATGTCCCTTTATTAGAAAAATTAAACACGATGGTGAAATTAAAGACCACCAAGTTCCTATTTATTATTGGGTACAAGTGCAATTACAATTACAATGTTGTGAATTGGATGAATGTGATTTTTGGCAATGTGAATTAACAGAATATAAATCAAAAGATGAATTTTTAAATGATACTAAACCAGATGAACCTTGGAGATCACTTAAAAATAATTTAGAAAAAGGCTGTGTGATTCAATTAATTCCAAAAGCAAGAAAAAAGGAAATTGAAGAAGGTAATTATTTAAATGTTATTTGGGAAGATGCTATCTTTATATATCCTGATTCTATTGAATGGGGTCCTAAAAAAATAGATGAATGGATAGAAAAATCTAAAAAGATTATTGAGACTGATGATAAATACAAAGACTTTGAATTTGATAAAGCAATCTATTGGAAACTTGAAACATCAAGTTCAGTAACTGTATATCGAGATGAAGAATGGTTTTCAGAAAATCTTCCTATATTACAAAAAATGTGGAACTATGTATTATTCTATCGTGAAAATCAAACTAAAAAAGAAGAATTACAAAAATATTTAGATAATTTAGAATATAAATCAAATGTTAAAATTATGAAATTTATAGAAGATCATTATAATAATCATAAGATTGAATTACTAAGTAATCAAAAATTAGCAGATATGCATGCAAATGCTGAATATTATATGGATTATAAAGATGTTTTATAAAAATTTGATATTTTAATACTTTGTTTATAAATTAATATAAAATGGGAAGACCACGTAAAAATAAAGAACCAGATAATAATATTGATGATTTAGTTAATAAAATGAAAACCAGTCATCCAGAGCATTCTGATCTAGTAGATAATATTGTTGATGCTGTAAATAAAAAAGTAGATAGTTGTATTATTACAAGCAAAGTTGGAGATTATTATATTGATGATAATAATAATATTTGGAATTCAGAATTAAACTTAATAGGTGTACAAGATAATAATAAAATGCACTTTTATGTTGATATAAAAAAAATTACCAATAAAATTTTAAATTCAAAATAAATTATATTTTTTTATTATATAAATGGACTTAAACAATATTGAACTTTCTGAGCCAACAAATCCAAATGATAAAGTGTGTGCGCCAAATAAAGTATTTGAAGATGGTTCTTGTTTTACATTAAATGCTGTTATATTAATGGCTAATGCATATAACGAAGAAAATCCTGATAACAAGATAGTTTTAAATCCAAAATTTGAAACGCTTCATCCTCATAAATATAAAAAATATTTAATTAAACAAATGAAAAATAAAATGAAAAAAGTATGCGATAATCAAAAATGCTGGACTCAACAAGGATTTATGCGTCATATTTCACGTACAAATAAAGAAGATATTGAAAAATACACTTTTAGACCTGATGGTCCTGGTGGTAAATTCGAATGGTTAAATACTTTACACATAGATGAAGTAATGGAACAATATGAAAAAAAATATCCTGATTTTAAATTTTTAGGTGCTGTTCCAATGGATTTTGATGAACTTCCAGTTTTAGGAATAAAAAATTTAAACTTTAATCAATTATTAAAAGAAGGGAAAACTAAAATAGGTATTATTTATAATTTAGATGAACATTGGAAATCTGGTTCACATTGGGTTGCAGGATTTGCTGATTTAAAAGAAGGAAAAATATATTATTTTGATTCATATGGTTCACGACCTGAAAAAAGAGTAAGAGCTTTTATGAATCGTATTAATAGATTTTGTCAAAGTAATGGTATTAAAATTACAGATGTTGATTATAATAGAAAAAGACATCAATTTAAAAATTCTGAATGTGGTGTATATTCAATAAATTTTATAGTTAGATTATTAAAAGGTAAATCATTTCAAGAAATATGTGATAATCCTATTCCGGATGAAAAAATAAACAAATGTCGTATGAAATACTTTACTATTGATCAAGATCAAAAACAGACATAAAAATAGTATCGTATAAAAATTCAAGTTGATTAATATTATTAATAAAATCAGTATCGTATACATTAATAAATACACCTAGACCTAATTTTATAATACGATGAACTTTCATATAAAGATCAATATTATTAAACCAAGATTGTGTTTTAAGATGGTCAAAGTTTGGAATATTAACTTCAAATTTACTGAAAAAATAATCCCGAAGAATTGTATCAATATTATTTTCAAAATATTTTTCTAAAACATTTACTTTATTAGAAAGTTCCAAGTTAACTACTTGTAAAAGTTTATATTGTAAATGTTTATTTTTACAAAACCACATTTTATTTGATAAATATTTAAAATTTTTAATGTTAATTTTAAATTTATTAAAAAGGTTATTTTGAATTAAGTCATAAATATGGTTCTTAAAACTTGGATGATATACATTTACTTGTGGTCCAAGATTATACCGAATTACTTGCGCAACTTTATCTTGTAATGGCTTATTAGCAGTAAACCATAATTTACTCTTTAGATAATTTCCATTTGGAATGCTAGTAAGATTCATTTCCATTTTTATATTTATTTTATTAACTTATAAATATAATTTCAATTTTTTATAAATAAATATATTGTTTTTTGTGAACTACTGTTATAAAGAAAGGAACTACTGAAAGAAATAACACTGAAAGAAAGAAACTACAACGAAAGAATGTGGTCCAGATGCCTGCGAAAATCGGCGGCAGTCGCCTGAACAAGAGGACCATAACCCATCTGAACGACCTTGAAGAGCTTGTTCTGGAGCTCGATTGACCGCATAAACCAACTGCGCGTCTCAAGGTACTCGAAGCCCGGAACGTACTTGCGGAAGAGATAAAAGTGGTCGTCCTCGTGGAGAAGGCAATCCAGATGTGAGCGGATATCGGCGGCTCGAACATCAATCTCATCTCCAAGGCCTGCCTCGACAGCATCATAGAACAGCTTATCGAGCGACGGGTTGTTGTCCAGGTGAAACCGACCCATGTACCAAGCGTCCGTGATGTACTTCTCGTAGAGCGGATGCTTGTTGACCGCGTAGCGATACGTTAGGCAATCTAGATGGAGGCGAATATCGCCGGCAGCGACGTTAATCTCGCTACCAAGCCCTGCCTTGACCGCATCGTAGAACATCTTGTCGAGCTCGGGATTGTTGTGCAGGTGAAACCGTCCCATATAGTCGGCGCTCCGAATGTATTTCGCGTAGAGCGGATGCTTGTTGGCCGTGTCGCGATAGAGGAGGCAGTCCAAGTGCGGGGCAAAGTTGCCTGCTGTGACGTTAACTTGTTGCCCGAGTCCCTTGTTGACGACCTGGAGGAGAGTGTACTGAAGCTGCGGATTTTTGCAGAACCACGAACGCCCCTCCAGATAGTAGAAATCTGGGACTGCCTTGCGAAACTTGCGGAAAAGGTTCTCCTTGAGAATGCCATCGACGTGAGCCCGAAGATCAGGGGCGTTGAAGTCGAGCTTGTGGCCAAGGTTGTACCGCATGATGCGCCGGATCTTTTCGGACAGCTTCCCGTCCATGATGATTTGCTTGATTGCTTGATTGTCTTGGAAGACTTGCTTGATTGATTGGTTGTCCTGAGAGACTTGCTGTGACATTGTGTGTGTTTTTACTTCAAAATATAAATAGTATGGGCCTTACAGTCATTTATTTTTTTCAATTTTTTTAATAACGAAATAAAATATATATAATAAAAAATTAATTTGGTGATATATAAACTTATTAACTATAATATTTATTTTCATTTAATTAATTTTATATAAATAAATACAAATTTTATTTAAGATAACTACTATAAAGAAAGAAATTACTGGAAGAATTAACACTAAAAATATAACACTAAAAAACAACACTAATCGAAGTCGTCGTCTTGGTGGAGAAGGCAATTGAGATGTACGCGGATACATGGCGCGGTTACATTAATCTCATCACCTAGGCCTGCCTTGACAACATCATAGAACAGCTGGTCGAGCGTTGGGTTGTTATGAAGATTAAACCTACCCATGTACCCTGCGTTCTTGATATACTTCTCATAGAGTGGGAACTTATTGGCCGTGTCGCGGTAGAGGAGGCAGTCCAAATGTAGGGCAAAGTCAGGTGCTATCGTATTCACTTGACGCCCTAATCCCTTATTAACAACCTGGAGGAGAGTGTACTGAAGCTGCGGATTTTTGCAGAACCACATACGCTCCTCCAAATAGTTGAAACAAGGAACTGTCTTATGGAACTTGCGGAAAAGGTTCTCACGGAGGATGCTGTCGACATGAGCCCGAAGATCAGGGGCATTTAAGTCGAGCTTGTGTCCGAGGTTGTACCGCATAATTCGCCGAATCTTCTCCGCCAACTTCCCATCCATAATGACTTGCTTGATTGATTGGTTGTCTTGGAAGACTTGCTGGATTGATTGATTTTGATGTGCCATTTATCTGTGTAAAGGTACTTCAAAATATAAATGCGATGGGCTTTACAATCATTTACTTTTTTCAATTTTTTATAACTAATAAAAATAAAATATATTGAATAAAAAAATTTAAATTTTTGATATATCAAATTTATATAAATAAACACATATTTTATTTAAGAACTACTATAAAAAAATAACACTAAAAATCGCCTAACTCCAAAAACTGATCAAGGTGCTCGTTAAAATCGCCAGCTGTTGGGATAACGAGATGACCCAAATCTGCAGCGATGACCTTGAATAGCTTGTCTTGGAGCTCTTTGGACTGCATAAACCAACTCCGCGTTTCCAGGTACTCAAAGCCTTGTACGTACTTGCGGAAGAGATAGAAGTGGTCGTCCTCGTGGAGGAGGCAATCGAGGTGCACACGAATGGGTGCGCGTACGTCGATTTCGCCACCGAGACCCGCCTTAACCGCATCATAGAACAGCTTATCGAGCGTCGGGTTGTTGTGCAGATTGAACCTGCCCATGTACCACGCATCCGTAATGTACTTGTTGTAGAGCGGAAACTTGTCGGCAGTATCCTGATAGAGGAGGCAGTCCAAATGGAGGGCAAAGTCGCCTGCTGTAACGCGAACTTGTTGTCCCAGTCCCTTGTTGACGACCTGGAGGAGAGTGTACTGAAGCTGCGGATTTTTGCAGAACCACGAACGCCCCTCCAGATAGTAGAAATCTGGGACTGTCTTGCGAAACTTGCGGAAAAGATTCTCTCGGAGAATGCCGTCGACATGAGCCCGAAAATCAGGCGCGTTGATGTCGAGCTTGTGGCCGAGATTGTACCGCATGATACGCTGAATCTTCTCCAGGAGCTTCTTGTCGGTGATAGGGATCACTGGGATCATAATGTAGAAGCGAGGTCCCATGATTTGCTTGATTGATTGATTGCTTGATTGATTGTGTGCCATTATGTCTGTGTGTAAAGGTATTTCAAAATATAAATACTATGGGCATTACAGTTATTTTATTTTTTCAATTTTTTACATAAAAAAATCCATTGTATGTTGTTTACTTAATTCATAACCTAAAAATACACCTGCATGAAGGGGAATTGCACGCGCAGCAGCAAAGTGAAATCCCTTGTAAAATCCACGTAAACCATTATCTTTATAAATTTTAGAAATAATTTCATTAATTCTTAATGTATTATTTTTATCTTGTTTAATTGTCTTAACTAAATCAGATGGATAGATAAACATCCAAGCTAATAGACCAGAAGCGCCACCATAACAAAATGTTTTCATATATGAATTATCTTTATTATAATTATCATTTAAATAATTATAAGATGTAAAGTAAATACCAAATCCAGGTGTTTCACGGAATACAGTAGGTAAAAATCCCCTATAAATAGTTGATAGTTTGACAGATTTTAAATCAATTGTATTTTTATTTTGCAGATTAATTTTAAAGTATTCTACAGGTGTGACAATGAGAGTACTCATAAATCCACCAATAATACCACTCCAAAAATTATTAAGTCCATAACTTTGACTTAGATTATAAAATCCAAATACAATACTTTTTTCGAGAGGAATTCCAAATAATGGAGCACGAATACCACTGTAAAATTTTTTCATTTGAATTGCAGATGAAATATTTTTAGCTGAGCCAAGTTGAATACGTGTTTTAATAGTGTCAATTGGATGACTAATAAAAACACCAACCAAACCACCAATACTTCCTGATACAAAGTTTTCCATATATTTTATTAATAATTTTATTTTATTCTTATTTAATATATCAATTTTTTTTCATAAAATGATTTAACATGTTTGTAATATTAAAATGATATAATGGATCACTTTAATTGGAAATTTTATATTGCTTTTTGTAATGAAAAATATAATAATAATCAAATTATTTATGTTGATGTAATTAAAGACATTAACAATATTAAATTAAAACATGAAAAGTATGATACACTTATTAAATTATATACTAATGGAATTAGTAATTATTATGAAATACCTATTAACCTAAATCCAATGAATAAAGAAAATGCTGAAATATATGCACACTTGTTTGCGTGTATATTAAAATTTAACTTACCTCAATATAAATTTTATTCGCAATTTTCTAAAAATTTAAATAATGATATAAATAATAACATTATAATTAACGATTTTGAAAAAATATTTAAAAATGAAATAAATTATTCATTTTATGAAAATTTTGAGTTATTTATTAATTTAGTTATTAAAAATACTATTCAAATTGCAAACATTACATATAAATTTATAATGCCAACAAAAATGGATAATAATGATGTTATTATGTGGAATTACTCTCAAACTTAAAAGTCATTTTATGTGGTTTATTATAAAAATCTATTAAATCATCTTCTTTAGTTACTCTTCGTTTAAATTTAAGAATCATCTCTTTAATTTCACTAATTGGTTTATTAAATTTCTTAGATAATGGTGTAACTTTTCTGCTTTTTAAATCAATCATACCAAATGGTTCATTATTTGATATATTATCAATATATAAATATATTTTAGATACTAAACTATGTTTATTTTCAGAAATATATACTTTCTCTCCAGAATATCCTTCTTCTTTAAATCCCAATACTTTACCAAGTGAATCATTTTTAAATGAAAATTCATCTTGCATTGAAGATAATACAATATGTTCATTATCATCAATATCAATACTTATATTCATTTCTTCATTATCAAAAGCAGCTTGTAATCCATCTGTAATTTCATCAATAGAATATTGACCATCTTCTAATTCTATTACTTTCTCTTCTTTGTTTACTAATATTACTAATTTATTATTATCATCATTAATATAACATAATTCTTTTGGGAAAGTATAATCTAACACTTCAATTCCAATAATATTTTTTAAATTTTCAGGTAAATCAACCATATAATCATTAAAATATTCTGGATCAGTATATTCTTCCGCATTTATTGATATAAGTTTTGATTTTTTTGATTTTTGTATTGGTTTTTCATCATAATTATTATTATCTACAAATTTAACACTTTTTTTAATATTTTTTTTTGGTTTTTGTTGAACTGGTTCTTCATCTGATGATTCAGATTTAGAAATTGGTTTTTGTAATTCTTTTGCTTTTTTTAATAAATTTAATAATTTTTTCTTATCAGATTTTTCTATATTTTCTGATCCTTTATGTGCTATTTCTTCAGCACCGATCATAACATTGTTTTTCATTTTATTTATAATTTTATCAATATCTTTTGAACTCATTGATTGGATTTTTTTTAAATCAATGCCATATGATGCTGCAACACTTGATTTAGTATTGCTTATTTGAGTATCTGAAAGCCCCGCCATCCCGCCCTTGTGAAAATTTTGATTGTTAATTCCAGACATCATTTGTTGATTTTGTAGCATTTGATTTATATTGCCATTTGGTTGCATATTTTGCATATGAGGAGATACCATTGGATTAAATGTTCCTTTTTGTACATTAATAGAACGTCTATCATTCATCATATCACCTAATTTTTTTTTTAAGTCTGATTCACTGATTTTATGATCAGAAAATTGTTGTTGATTTCCCATTTGGTTACCCATCATTTGGTTTCCCATTTGATTACCCATTTGGTTTCCCATTTGGTTTCCCATTTGATTACCCATTTGGTTTCCCATTTGATTACCCATCATTTGATTACCCATCATTTGATTACTCATCTGATTTCCCATTTGATTACTCATCTGATTTCCCATTTGATTACCCATCATTTGATTACCTATCTGATTTCCCATTTGATTTCCCATCATTTGATTACCCATTTGATTTCCCATTTGATTTCCCATCATTTGATTACCCATTTGATTTCCCATTTGATTTCCCATTTGATTTCCCATCAAACCCATACCAAACATATCAAATCCCATACCATTTCCACCCATATTACCATCAAAACCAGTAAATGTATTCATATCCATCATATTACTATTATTCATATTTTGCTGATTACCCATTGCTTGGCGCATAAATTCTTCTTTTTCTTTTGTACGACGTGTATCACTGCCATCTAATGCAAAATTAATATCAGGAGGTCTTTGATTATTGCCATATGGATTAGGATTATACATCATATTTTGACCCCCGCCCATATTTTGTCCTCCACTCATACCACCAAAATTATTCATATTCATTGGTCTACCCTGATATTCATTTTGCCTTTCCATCATTCTTCTTTCTAAATCATCAATACCACTTTTTTTGTCCATACTTTGATCGTAATCATTCCCTCTACCATCATTAAATTGCATTCGATTACCCATTTCACCAGATGCTGAAATAAATTCACCTGGACCAGCTAAGTTAGATACTGGTGCAAAATTACCACCACCTCCCATATCTAACATTCCAGGCAATTCTCCATCACGTATACCTGATGTATGACGTGGTCTTGAATCCATCACTGGAGCACGATTACCATAAATTTCTCTATCTCTAGAAGCAGTTTGCCCCATATCTGATTTTTTTCCTGTTTTAAGTTCATATAATTTAATACAATCTTCAAGACATTTATTATTTAATTTCTGTAAAAATTCTGGAATTGGCATTTTTTTTGGTTTTTTATCAGAATATTTTTCATATACACTTTTCATCTGTGTTTCAACAAACTTTCTACAAGCTTTTTTTGATTCAGGTGTATTTTTAATATTCAAAGATTTACCCAAATATCCTGTTAATCGGTCTATATTTTCTTTTGAAAAATAATAATTATCCATTTATATATATTCTCTATATTATATATACTCTAAATAATTTTAATTTTTTAACTCAGGCTTATTTTTATAATTTTTTATCTAAAATAATTACATATATAATGATAAGATTTAATCAACCTTCATCGGATGGAAATCCATTTGGAAATTTTAATTCAATGGCAACAAATAATTTCAATAATGGTATGAATAATTTTAATAATGCATTCACAACAAATCAACCTTTTATTGAAAAATTTGATTATAAAAACAGAAATAATTTTCTTCATAATAATGTCAGTGAAAGTACTATGATTGAACAAATTATTGAATATACAATAAATATTGATAGTCAAGATAGAAGTTTAATTGCATATCCCAACCCATTTAATTTTAGTGTTACATTCGGAGGTCATGGAAATGTTTCTGAAAAGAAAACATATGTAAAAAAAAATGTTAATCAATCATATGCAGTTAATGAAAGTAATAAAGAATCAAAAACAGTACAATATGAAGCAACACCTGGACCAGTAATTAATAGAAAATTTAAAAATGTTAAATTTTTAAGGATTGATTATATAATATTACCAAAAACTAATATTACAATTGAAGAAAATAATCAAATTTGTTTATCAAAAGTAGAAAGTGATAGGTTAACTTTTAAATACAAATATTTATTATTGCGCATAAATGAAATTAAGTCTGATAAAATTCTAGGAACAAATAGAAATTTAGAAAATGATATATTTATACTTTATCCTGATAAAATTATGGGTGATAATCATATTATGTGGTTACCTACTATTGGTAATAGAACATACAAAAATTCTATTTTGGAAAACATTAATAAATTAACATTTGAAATATTAACACCAAAAGGAGAAAGTTTATTTATAACTGATATAAATGGTAAAAATTTAAATACAGAGAATGTAAATTGTGTTAATGAAATTGCACAAGTAAATGTTGCATTAATTTTAGGGGTTATTGAAAATGAATTAAATACTAATACTAAGTTTGATTAGTTTGTGATAAATATTCTAATATTTTTTGCTTTTCTAAAATGCTTTCTTTTGTAAAGTTTCCAAAAATATGAGTTGAATTAATTTGATTTTTATTAATATCATTTAATACCATTTGTGTTAATGAATAATCAACCATATCATTAATTAATAAATTTTTAATAATATAAGGATGTGTATATGGTTTTTCAAATTGATTTTTATTTTTTCTGCTTAAAATATATTCATTCCAAATTGCAGTAAATAAATTTTTTACTTTAGCAGATGGTCTAAAAGCAAATATACTTGTATTAAAAGAAACTGCATTTGTTATTTTATGTGATTTTATATTTTCTTTTTTATCAAATATCCCACAAACTGCAATTTTATCTGTTAAATAAATATCTGTAAGTGGTCTTAAATTTAAAATAGTATTATCTACATAAATTAAAATTTCATCTTTGTTAATAGTTAAATAATCAAATGGTTTTAATTTTAATGCCGAATATATAGATATATCGGATTTTGGAACATAAATAACATTTGTTACACCAAAAGGTTTAAATTTTATATCATCTGTCAATATATCAATTGGTCCTTTAAAACCATTATCTCGAAAACTTTTTATAGATAAAGATGCATTTAAAAAATTTTGTTCTTCAGTTCCACATACACACATATATATTCTATATTTTGCAACTTGTTTATTTAAATTTTTTATATCTTTATTTGGTAATTTATCTGGTTGTTTTTTTTCATAATTTAATAAGTTAACACCTTTAAAATTAACATCACATTCAATAAATTTTTGCCCATTAATCTCTTTTATATTTATATTATCATTATCTTTCTCAAACTGTACTAATAAATTATTTTCATTATTAATACTATTTATATTATCATTATCTTTCTCAAACTTTACTAATAAATTATTTTCATTATTTACATCATCATTATTTACATCATCATTTACATTATCATTATTTACATCATCATTATTTACATTATCATTATTTACATTATCATTATTTACATTATCATTATTTACATTATCATTATTTATACTATTTATATGATTACATTGATTAATTATTTCATTTAAAACATAAGTATCATTAACATAATCTATATGATTATTATCCTCTATTTCATTACTGTTATAATGATCATTTAGATCTTGACAAAAATTATAATTTTTTTCCGACATAATATTTTATATTAATATAATTTTTTTTTTTAATTTACTTAATATATATGAAATTATATATATTAATTTTATTAATAATAATATTTATATTATATTATAGTAACTTAGAGCATTTTAATGTATTTTCATACGGATATATAAATAGAGATAGTGATTATAAAAATAATTATTGTATATACGATAGAGTATTTAAAGTAGGAGAAACAAATATTAATTATAAAAAAAAATATCCTTATCAAATAACTAAAAAAAAATTAATTTATCCATTAATTTGATTCACTAACTTCTTCATCTATCATAGGTATTGGTATGACTCTATTTATGATATAAGTATCTTTATTTAATTTCATTGGAATACTATTTTCATCATAACCAACTTTTCCAATAGCATAATACATTTCTAAATCATATACAACACCTGTTTCAGGATTAAACCAATAATTATCTTCTTTTGAATATAATGGTTCTTCTCCTTCACCTCCTTTTGTTAATTGTTTTACTGCTTTAATTTTTTTGACACGTATTCTAACAAGTTGTGAATTAACACTATTTAAGCCATTTGCATTTTTAATATCATCTTGCATATCATCTTTATATGCTGGACCAATATAATCGTCAAAAAGTGAAGGTTCATCAAATTGAAAACATTTATATTCACCTTCCATCATATTATGAGCTTTATACAATTGACAATCAACTGCTGTTTCTTTTAATGTATTATAAAATGATTCAATTAAACCTTGTTTTGAACGGGCAACATTTTCAATATATTGGTCAGTTGTCTCTTTTTGTTTCTTTGTTCTAATAGATTTATATCTAAATACATCAACGTGACGTTCTTTCATAGGTAAATCTTTATGATAACAAGCACGAATAGCACGACCAATCATTTGTAACATTCTGACTTCGTGCCAATATGGTTCAAATAAATGTACTTGTCTAACATTTCTTAAAGATAAACCTTCAGCACCTGCAGGAGAAATCATAATAATTTTACATATTTTTGCGTCAAGATTTTTTATATCATTGAAGTCATTAATAACTTCCTTACGAACTGATTTTTCAATCATACCGTGATATTCAGTATATCTATAATAATCTTCACCTTCAATATGTCCTCCTTTTTTAGAAAAAGAACTAAATCCAAAATATTTTAAATATACTTTAAATATTTGTATACCTTCCATAAGTACATAGTTGCTATAAAATAAAACTGGACCTTTTGATTTCATTATATTAAATATACAGTTTAACATTTTATTTGAACAATGATACATACCTTCAAACAATGTAGACTTTTTCTTTTCTTTTTCAAAAAATTCTTGATAATCACCATTATATTTTTCTAAAAATGTTTTTAAATCATCTTTAATTGTATGTTTATTTTTTTTATCTTGTTCGTCTCTTTCTCTTAACCAATCATCAAATGATTCAACATATTCTTCAAGGGCTTTTTTATATTTTTGAATATTTAATGCTGTATCAGAACCCTTATTAAATTTAAGTTTAGCCTTTACTTTATCTTCCATTTCTAATGCATCTGCTTCTTTTTCAGAAATTTTAAATTTATTTGGTCTTGGTCTGTTTTCACCTGTAACTCTTTGGTTAATAGCTGGAAAAACAAAATTCATAGATTGTCTGGTATATGACTTATATGTCTCTGATGATGATTGACGGGCTTTCTTTTTAGCAGCCATAACTTCTTCTATTTCTTCAAAGTAATCATAAATTTCTTCTTGGTAGTCAGACATAGGAACATCAATATAATGAATAGTTTTTCTGGCATATAAATCAGGTGTTGAACCAATATAATATGAAACTAAACCCATAATTCTTCTTTGAAATAAGTTTTTAGTTAATGGATTAATAGTTGGAAATGCACTTTCAGTTACATACATTTGATTAAATTGTGTTTCACTTTTAGGAAAAGTTCCAGGTCTTAATAAATTAAATAATAATGCTACTTCAAATGGTCTATTTATAGCTGGTGTAGCTGATAATAATACTACACGTACACCTTCATTTTCAGTTTTATCTTGAATTATATAATCATAAATATTTTGAGCACGACGACCTTTTCTTGAACTAATATTAGAATATACGTTAGATATAAAGTTATGTGTTTCGTCAAAAATATATAAATTTTTCTTAGTTGTATCGGCATTTTTAACTGCTTCTAAAAATTGTTTATCAGCTATAGGCGAATCGTATGAAATAAAAGTAATATTTTTCATTCTAAATTCTTTATCTTCAGCTTGTAATGCTTTTTCTAAATCTGTCATCCAAG